>Ga0335398_10004476_pt1 | contig 19350 bp, 26 predicted proteins | sample BON03_FD_205742 | JGI IMG/M metagenome (GOLD analysis project Ga0335398, IMG submission 205742) | Freshwater microbial communities from Lake Bonney liftoff mats and glacier meltwater in Antarctica - BON-03 (spades assembly) (version 2) | ecosystem: Environmental > Aquatic > Freshwater > Ice >... | reverse complement strand
GAAAAATGAAAACCATGCGGAAAATCTAGCGAAGCTGCTCAAGCACGATGAAAATTCAGAAAAATCGACTCCCGAAGTCGCATGCTGCACCCCAATATTTGGGATTTTTTAGTTTTGCAAGAGGCTCCAATAAAACACATCTTCAACAAATAAATTTATTTTTATGACCAACCCTTACGAACTCTCAAACTTCAAAGCTCTTACCAAACTGCTAGACTTCTTCAATGGCAACAAGAGTCAAATGGCACAAGTGGCTAAGGTCTCACGCAACACAGTGGGCATGTGGTTCCGCGTAGGACGAATCGGTCGGCCTTCGGCCATGCGCCTAGGCAAAAATAAATCAATCCCATTCACAAAAGAACAGTTGCGCGATGACATTAAGATTTGGGATCATTACAAGAATTGAAAACAAAGGTTTTCAAAACCAATCTATTCATCATAGAACCTAAAACCAAGGTACTCAAAAAAATAAATTTAAAAATAGTTGTACATAAGCATGTAAGTTGCTGTACAATGCAATCACGGCTAAGTCGCCGTCTCAATTTCGAAAGGTTTTTATCATGTCACGTACATCAATCATTGTCAAAATCAAAGAAGTTTACGGCGAGCGCAAGGTCTACCCTGTATGCTGCTACGCAGAAGAACTATCTAGCCTTGCGTGATGCCTCAAATGTCTAACAAGCTATTACCGTTCCAAGCTCAAGCCATCTCCTGGCTCACATCGCGACCTAAGGCCTTTGTGGCATTGGAGCAAGGTTTGGGCAAGACCATCATCAGCTCAGCCGAACTGGTTGTGCCTGCGATTGTGGTCTGCCCGGCTTCGATGAAGTGGACTTGGTGGCAAGAACTCTCAACCTGGCGCCCCGAACTTCGAGTACAGGTTATCAAGAGTTCGAAGGATAAGATTTTTGAAGCCGACGTGCACATCATCAACTATGACATCCTTGACAAGGTCAAGCTGGCTCAATGCGTGACACTCATAGGCGACGAAAGTCACTATGCAAAGAACTACAAAGCTAAGCGCACAAAGGCATTGGTTGCTCTAATCAAAGATGCGCCTAGAGTCCGTCTCTTGTCCGGCACACCAATTGTGAACAGGCCGATAGAAATCTGGGCCTTGTTGAAAGCGATCGCGGCCACAAAACTTGGCTACTTTGAGTTCGGTATGAAGTACTGCGCAGGATGGAAAACACCATGGGACACGTATGACTTCACAGGTTCATCAAAGCATGAAGAGTTGAATGCTATCCTTGAACCAGTGATGCTCCGCATGACCAAAGAACAAGTCATGCCTGAGTTGCCAGAGAAAACGTTTCGAGTTGTCGCACTAGACTTGCCAATAGATAAACGCGAAAAGGCTTTTGACCTAGACACGATCGAGAAGCCTGGTGGCAGCATACCGTTCGAAGCAATTTCTGACATCCTTCACATGAACGCTCAACGTAAGTTGCCCCTTGCGGTCGAGTACATTTTGAACGCGCTTGAAGCCTCAGACAAGATAGTTGTATTCGCTCACCATACAGACATCATCGACGGGCTTATGGACGCGTTGAAGGCCTTCAACCCTGTAAGAGTCACTGGCCGAGACAACACCGAATCACGCAGAGATTCGGTCAACACATTCCAGAATGATTCAGCCTGTAGAGTCTTCATTGGCAACATCAAAGCAGCCGGTGTAGGCCTAACTTTGACAGCTTCGAGCCATGTCATTTTTGTAGAGTCAAGCTGGTCGCCAGCAGACATTGAACAAGCAGTAGACCGTACACACAGAATTGGCCAGAAGAATGCTGTACTGGCAGAAATACTGACCCTTCATGGGTCGATAGACGAGCACATGCTTAATAAAGCATTGAGCAAAATTGAGGTCATCATCAAGATCATCAAGCCAACAAATTTAACCGAGTCCCCCTGTCCATTTGTCAACCTTAACCAACCCTTAAAGGAAATTACCATGAACCACAGTCTCATCGCACTCAAACTACGCGAACTAGCCAACCTCTTCGAGCTTGATGAAGTCAAGGCTACACCTAAAGAGGAAGTCAAGGCTACACCTAAAGAGGAAGTCAAGGCTGCTCCAACTACAGAGGAAGTCAAGGCTGCTCCAACTACAACCTCTATCAACGATGTACGCGAGATGTTGGCGCGCCTTATAGACGCTGGCAAGCGCACTCAAGCCATCGCCATTCTCAAGGCCAATGGCGCGGCTAAGGTTGGCGAGTTAAAGGAAACTTCTTATGCGGCTGTCGTTGCAGAATCTGAAGCTGAATTGACTGCTTAATTATGGCCCACGCTAAGCTATCACCTTCTGGCTCAGCACGCTGGATGACTTGTCCAGGCTCTGTGCATCTAACGGCGGACTTGCCTCAAGAAGCGTCAAGCAAATACGCCGCAAAAGGCACGGCTATTCACGAGCTTAGTGAGAAGGTTCTTAAAGGCGCCATGCAACCAAATGACCTCTTAGGAAAGCTTGTCCATGGCCATATTGTTGACCAAGACATGTGCGACATCTCACAAGTCTATGTCAACTGGATCAATGAGGCTGTAGGTGTCAAATTCCTTGAAAGCAAAGTGAGCCTTGAAGGCGTCATTCCGGATTGCTACGGAACAGTTGACTCAGTTATCATGCGGCCAAACCATTTGACAATTGTTGACTTAAAAACCGGCTATGTCGCTGTTGAGGCTAAGGATAACACTCAACTTTTATGTTACGCTCTTGGTGCGTACCTCAAATATGACTGGGCCTACGACTTTGAATCCATCACTATGGTCATCATCCAACCACCCTTAGAAGTGATCGACGCCTGGACCATTACAGTCCCTGAGTTGATGCAATTCAAGGGTGAACTCGAACGCGCCTATACAGCCATCCAATCAAGCCCAAACCTATTTGTGACATCAGACAAAGCTTGCAAATGGTGCAGAGCCAAATCATCGTGTCCAGCGCTGCGCAATATGGCAGACGAAGCCGCTGAATCAGACTTTGCATCATTGAAAACAGACGACATGGCTTACTGGCTTGACCGTTTGGAATTGATTAGAGGCTTTGCCGATGCCGTTGAAAATAACGTCAAAGAGAAGATGCTTCAAGGCGCAAGCTTTGATGGTTGGAAAGTGGTGCAAGGCCGTAAGACTAGAGGGTGGAATGATGAAGCCGAAGCCGAAGCCTACTTCAAAAGTCAAGGCTACGATGACATCTACTCGCCAATCAAATTACTTAGTGTGGCACAAATGGAAAAAGCCATGGTCAAAGAGTCAATTGACTATAGCGAACTAGTCGACATCACAATCGGCAATCCAACCATTGCTAAGGAAAAAGACAAACGCAAGTCAGTCAATAAATTTGACCAGGCTTCATTGGATTTTGCAGAAGTGACAACTTTGTAGATCGGGCAGGTTACAAAGTAGTGTACAATGCTAATGACACATCGGAAAGACGATGATGGCCTATCGGTCAAACATTCAGGCAACTGAGTGTCAATGTTGAAAAAGGAAAACATCATGTTGAAACTTGTAACCCCGGAATTCCGTGGATCTTTTGTCCACCTCGTTGAGCCCCATGCCATCAAGGCCGCACCTGGTGAAAAGCAGAATGAACCTCGCTATTCCATCACCGTCGTTATTGCTAAAACAGATCCATTTTGGAAGAAGGTCGATGCTCTTATTGAAGAGACGGCTAAAGCTAAATGGGGCAAAATTCCTCCGAAGATGAAGAGTCCTAAGAAGGACGGCGACGAAGGCGACGCTGATGGCAACGTGCGGCCTGAATTTGCAGGCAACTGGTCTGTCAATGCTACAAGCAAAAACAAACCAGGAGTCGTCGATGTAAATTTGAGCCCCATCATGGTAGGCGACGAAATCTACTCAGGCGCATGGTACAGAGCATCGATTCGTGCGTATGCTTGGGATCATCCCACAGGAGGTAAAGGAGTTTCCATCGCATTAGACAACGCGATGAAAACTAAGGACGATGAAGCCTTCAGTGGTCGCACTAATGCTGCATCTGACTTTGCAGACTTTGCTTCTAAAGATGAGTTGTTAGGCTAAGCCTGACAAGACAGTAGCATCAAGGCTATCAATCAGGTGCGAAGCCTGTCCATACAACCAACCAGGAATTATCATGGAATCTCACATTATGGGCCTTGTCAAGGCCATGCATCAAAAGTTTGACCTGTCAGATGCAATAACGCCAACGCACCTCTCTACAGAAGAGAAGACTTTCCGCATCACAGCCATGCAAGAAGAGCTCAATGAATATGAATCCGCAACCACCTTAGTCGATGAGTATGACGCTCTGCTAGATTTGATTGTCTTTGCTGTCGGCACCCTCGAGCGCCAAGGTTTTCCTTTTCGTGAAGGTTTTGAAATTGTTATGAAAGCCAACATGGCAAAAGAGTTAGGCTCGAACGGAGAAAAACGCGGTGGCTTCAAACGCGACCTTGTCAAGCCTGATGGTTGGGTCGGTCCTGAATTTGAATTAAGAATTTTGTTGGATACACTCAAATGCTAGAACTAGCACCATCATCAGACGGAGAAATCCAAGAGGGCTTTGCGCCTAAGTTCGACGCGAAAAAAATTCGAGTGGACTTACTGCCAATAGACCCAATGACTGACATCGCCGAAGTGTTCACCTTCGGTGCTCAAAAGTACTTTGCCAACTCCTATCGCTCCGGTGAGACTGTTGCATGGAGTCGTACCTATGGTTCAATCTTGCGCCATCTATTTGCCTTCTGGCGTGGTGAAGACAAAGACCTTGAGAGCGGTCTCAGTCACCTGGCTCATGCAGGCACCCAACTCATGATTTTGATGGAACATTCAAAGCATAACAGAGACAAAGATGATCGCTATACGAGATCCAATCAAGGAGACGAAAATGTTCGTACGTGACATCAGAGCCGAATTCAGTGAATTATTCAGGAAGCAAGAATTTGCTGAAGATGGTAACCTCGAGATCATCAATGCTTCATTCATTGCCGACGAGCCTTCAATCTTTGGTGAAGTGAATGAAGACTATGCAAACCGCGAACTGCGATGGTACCTAAGCCAGTCATTATTCGTCTGTGATATTCCTGGAGATGTGCCTAAAATTTGGCAGCAGGTTGCTTCAAGAAATGGCAAAATCAATAGCAATTATGGTTGGGCAATTTTTAGTCCAGAAAATGGCTACCAATACAAGAAAGCCATTAAAAACTTACTAGACAGCCGGAACAGTCGCCAAGCTGTGATGATTTATATAAGGCCATCAATGCATGAAGATGCTTTTGATGATGGTATGAGAGACTTCATGTGCACCTATAGTGTGCAGCTTCTAATCCGCAAGAATCGGTTGCACTACATAGTGAATATGAGAAGCAATGATGCGATTTTTGGATACCGCAATGATTTACATTGGCATCACTTTGTGCGTGACTCTGCTTTAGAAGCTTTGAATCCACGCTATCCAGGATTGATTGCAGGCAACATGCACTGGAATGCAGGCTCTTTGCATGTTTATCCACGTCACTTTGAGCTTGTCAAATGATTTTCAATCCATTTTCCTCAATCCCAGTAAACCCTAAAAGCCACGTTCGCGGGTGGGCAATGGTTTGGGCCGAATTATTAGGTGAAGATTTTGTATCAACAAACAATCTTTATTTAGACCACGGCGTTAATTTTGGCGGCAACATGAACATGTTTGGCGGTGTGACTGAAACCATCGTTGACAATTTGACTGATTTGCTTTTTAGCACTGCGCCGCTCATAAGCTTAGACATTGCAATGCCTAACTATGCTGAGCAACTCGAAAAACGTCTTGGCCAAGCAACTTGCCACCCTGCGTTAGTTCACTTGCTGCCTGAATTAAAAAAGCGTCTTAATGCTGCAAACTCTGTGTGCATGTACGGTCTAGGCAAAACTTCAGTAACCATCGGCGATAGCCACGCAACTGCATTTAGCCCTACAGGCAGCGCTGTTATTCGTACCAACGGTCAGACTTTATACGGAGCAATCAAAGATAAGTTTGTTCAAGCTCAATTGGACTTGCTCAGAGTTGCACCGGAGCGCGTAACGATTGTCCTTGGTAGTATTGACATCCGTCATCACATTGGCCGCCAGGAAAGTTCTGAGTCAGCTTTGGCAAAGCTCTGCAATGACTACTCAGACATGGTTAAACAAATTGAAGACGACTATCTTGTATCCGTAGAAATTGCCGCTCCTGTGCCAGTTGAGTTTGAAGACAGGCGCATACCTAAAACCGGCTTTTATAAAGGCACTGCTTTTACAGGAAGTCAAATTCAAAGGTCTTCTTGGACAGAAGCTTTTATCGGCATGATGAAAAAACAAGGCCACAAAGTCATTCAGCCGCCAAAAGAATGGTATCAGATGGATCCTAAAAATTACGCAGACAAACGCATGGAGCTTGGCAGCAGCGTACATATTTCACCTGTTCACTACCGACGCTATTCTGATTGGTCTACACCATTGCTATCTTGATTGGATCTAAAAGTGTTTGAAATTACCAGTAGCAATGCGAATAAAGACTTGCCTGAAGGCATGAGCTTGCCTGATGCAGGCTTTCACTACCGTGTAATGAGGGCCGGCTTTCAAACAAAATTAATAGACCCTGTAGTCAGCTCTTACCCGGGCAATCGCTGGGTTTTTAGAGGCGACGCCAGCGTTACAAGCTTGAAAGGCTACGGCGCTGAGCAGTTGATTGCTGAATGCAAAGAAGACGTGCTAGTGTACTGTGCACCTAGAGTCGGCATGGCCATGGATGCAATTGCAACACTTGCACAAATTTACGGCAAAAGATGCGTGTTCTTTTGCCCTGCCAGCGGTGAACCTTCTAGGTATCAGCGAGCACTGCTCACGTACGGCGCAGAGCTCAGGTTTATAAAAATTGCAGCGATGCCGACGCTGAATGGCTATGCTAAAAAATGGGCACAAAAGCACGGCGCACGTTTCCTGCCCTTTGGTTTGTCAGGCAGCCCGCTAGTTACTTCAGGCATCATAAATTTAGCTGATCAAATAAGCAAACAGATTGGCCAAGACCCTTCTGAGATTTGGATGTCCGTTTCAACAGGAACGGCCATACGAGCTTTTCAAATAGCTTGGCTGCAAACCAAAGTTAAAGGCATGGTCGTAGCTAGAAACATGCACACAGGAGAAATTGGCAATGCAAACCTCTGGTCTGCAAACACACCTTTTCTTAAGGATGTTAAACCTGACGAGCGACCGCCATTTCCTTCAACAGACAACTACGACGCAAAGTGTTGGTTAGATTTTGAAAACTTTGCAGCTCCAAATGCTATTTTTATAAACGTGGGCAGTGATGACAAAATTGTAAAAATGGCAAGTCAAGTCAAAGATGTAGTCATAGACAGCCAGCGCGAATGGCATGACATGAAAGATTTGGAGCGTGGACTGTGAACATCCAAACAACTCGCTACTATGATGAAATTTTGCGCTATTACGAAATGGCAAAAATACAACAAGAAGAGTGCAATCTAGGAAGCATAGAACACATCAATGGTTCTATCAAAGACCCATTGATGGTCCACGTCCATCTCTATGATGTTGTCAATCGCAAGTACGCAGGCTTTACACAAATTGTTTTGGACTTGTGGTACGGCGACACGGCGGAACACCCTTACGCTCACAAAATGCACGATGTGCGCAAACCTATAGCAAAGTCTTTTACAGGCATCCACGCTCAATGGAAACTTGCAGAATGGCTTTATGTATTCATCTTGCACAGAGTGACAGGCAGCGGCATCAATTACGCAAAAAAGCCAAGTGGCTATAACAACACTGTTTTGCCAAAGTTTAAGTCTTGTGATGACATTCCAGACATGGTCAGAGTCATCCAGGATCGCACAGGTGGCTCGATCTATACAAGTGTTGGTTACCAGTTTCCTGCATTCCCTAAGCGCGTAGAACCCTACCGTTTAGGGGGCGACTATTTTCTATGCGAGCATCTCCCTAGACTGGCTAAAGATCTTGCAATCTATCTCGAATCAGGGTCAAAAAGGCCATTGCGAGACATAGGCCATTGGATGTGGAATTGGAACAAGAGCAACGACTTGAGAGCCTACAAATTCCAGTACGCTGCAGTTGTTGCAGACATAGCGGATTTTTACCCTGAATTTGTTGAGCTTGCAAGCCCATTTTTTTACGGGACCAATGCCATCGAGTGCATCAACTACATGGCCAAGCCTTCATCAAAAGGTCCTCAAGAAGAATTTTTAGACGCGGTAATGAATAAGTTCAATGCGGACACAGGCGTAAAGCCATACGACGGTGAAGATATTTTTTGCGATGGCATTCGGTGGATTGAAAACTACGTCAGGCCAGGATACGACTACGACCATCTTGACAGAGACAATCTTTGGAACAGCAGCACAATTACGGACCATCCCTATGGTCGTCAGAAAGCCATGCTGGACTTAGGCCTCATAGATTCATTCAACTCTTTGACTGTGCATCCATCGGATGACTATGTGATCAAAGGCAAGATGAGCCCTCTAGAGTACAAGCTCGCTGCAAATGGATTTTGAAAACAAAGGTTTCCAAAATCAATCCACCTACTAAATAACCTAAAACAAAGGTACTCAAAAAATAAATTTAAAAATAGTTGTAAAAAACTATGTAAGTTGCTGTACAATGCAATCACGGCACAAAAGCAATCTCGCCAAACGCCGTCTTAATGTCGAAGGAAATCATCATGTCTCATGAACTCACACAGCGCGCTAACGGTCAAATTGAATTCGCTTACCTCAAGTCAGATGGAGAGCCTTGGCATGGTCTCGGCCAGTCAATGGAAGAAGCCGCCACGAACGATGAATGGCAATCAGCTTCTGGTATGGACTGGAAGATCAAGCGCAGCAAAGTCCGCTACAACACCTCACTCGAAGGCGGTTCTTTCGAGATCCCTAACCAACACGTATTGTTCCGCAGCGACAGCAAAGCGGCTCTCGGCATTGTGTCTGACAAGTACAAAATCGGTGGTTACCTGCTGATCAGTACTTCTGCAGACGGTAGCACTCATACAGAGGTACGTCGCACTTCGATCCGGGTAGTTTGCCGCAACACACTTGCAATTGCATCTGAAGATCAAACCTCAGTGCGCATTAGTCATCGCAGCGAGTTTGACAAAAAAGATATTCAAGAATTCATGGAAGTGAACACAGCCGCTTGGGACTCTTTCCGTCACAACATGTTTGCTCTTGCCAACAAAGAGATTGTTATGGACAAAGCTGAAGACATTGTTGCCAAGTTGCTCAACGATCAAACGCGTGAATCACAACGCTTTCAAAAGATCATGGATTTGTTCAAAGGAAAAGCCCAAGGCTATTCGATGGACGGCGTTCAAAGCACTGCTTATGGCCTACTGAATGCGATCACAGAGTATGCTGACCATCATACAAATGCGCGTACAGATGAGAACCAATTCGTCAGTGCGCAATGGGGCCCCGGTTCAAACTTAAAAGACCAAGCTTTCAAAACTCTCCTTGCGGTCTAAATCTTGAAACCCCCATCGTTAAGGTGGGGGTTCTAATCATGCGACCTTCAAAAGATCAGTATTTCCTCGAGATAGCCAAAGTCGTGGCGACACGGGCTACATGTACCAGACGTGCTGTTGGCTGTGTGATCACAGACAATAACGGCTACGTATTGTCCACAGGTTACAACGGCGTACCCCGTGGATTCGAGCACTGTACAGTCAACCCATGCCCTGGAGCCAACTCTCCCAGTGGTACCAATTTGGATGCCTGTCAAGCTTTGCATGCAGAAGCAAATGCGATTGCTAGACTCGAAAAACCTTTTTCCGCTGAGACCCTTTACTGCACGACAGCCCCATGTATGAGCTGCACAAAATTAGTGTTGGCGACTGGGATAAAGCGCATTGTGTTTGACGAAGACTACCCATCTTCAGGAAAAGAGCTTTGGCTAAAAGCCGGTAAAAAGTGGGTTCACAAATATGAAATTTGACCGAACCAAAGTCGTGCTCGACATCGAATGCTATAGAAATTATTTTCTCATAGCTGTCAAAAACATTACCAATGGGAAGACGGTCACATTCGAGCGTTCTGAATGGTCTGATTTTGATCCAGAAAAGTTGAAGTCTATTTTGGTAGCTTACACAATTGTTACTTTCAACGGCAGACGCTACGATGAAATACTGCTTAAGTACGCTTTGAAAGGAGCAACCTCTATTGAACTGAAAACTCTCTCAGATGACATCATCGTACGTGATGGCAAATCTTGGGAGCTTGAGCGAAAGTACGACCTACCAAAGTGTACTTACATTGATCACATCGACCTTATCGAAGTAGCCCCTGGCAAGGCTAGTCTAAAGATTTATGGTGGCCGTCTGCATTCACAACGAATGCAAGATTTGCCCATTGAACCGAGTGCAATGATTATGCCAGAAGATCGAGACCTACTTGAGGCGTACTGTCTCAACGATCTCCAGACAACGATCGACCTTTTCAAGCAACTGGAAAAGCAAATCCAATTGCGAGAAGAAATGTCAATCGAGTACAACATTGACCTGAGGTCTAAGTCTGATGCTCAAATTGCCGAGGCCATAATTCGTAAGCAAATTGAAAACATAAAGGGCGAGAGGATTTATCGGCCTGAGCTACCTGAGATGTACTCATTCAAGTACAAAGCGCCCAGCTTCATTCGCTATGAAACCGATACCCTCAAAGAAGTTTTACAAATTTTTGAGGCTGCTACTTTTTCTCTAAACGAAAAAGGCGATGTCGCCGAGCCAAGTGAAGTCGGCAAACTCAAAGTGAAAATTGGGTCAACCATGTACCAGTTCGGCATCGGTGGGATCCACTCTTGTGAAAAAACTATCTCAACCATCACATGTCCAGACAGCTTTATTTTTGATCGCGATGTGACTAGCTATTATCCGAACATCATTTTGAGTCAGCGGTTATCCCCTGAGCATCTTGGAAATGACTTTTTGAAAGTTTATAAAACGATCGTGGACAAGCGCGTTGCCGCAAAACGCTCAGGGAATAAAGTTGTTGACGCTGCATTGAAAATTACTATCAATGGTAGCTTTGGCAAGTTTGGCAGTAAGTGGTCAGTACTCTACGGACCAAATCTCATGGTGCAAACAACTGTGACAGGTCAATTAGCATTAATGATGCTCGTAGAGCGCTTAGAAGGCGCAGGCATACCAGTTGTGAGTGCTAACACTGATGGCATCGTGATTCATTGCCACAAGCGCAACCAAGCGGCCTATTTTGAGATGATTGAGACGTGGGAAGATGAAACAGGTTTCAATACAGAGGAAACGGAATACACTGCGCTCTATAGTCGAGACATCAACAATTACGTAGCTTTGAAACCAGATGGGTCTTACAAAGTCAAAGGGGCTTATGCAGACGCAAGTTTGAGTAAAACACCAACCGGCCAGATTTGTGTCACAGCAGCGATTGATTGGTTGCAACTAGGCATACCAGTTGAAACGACAATTCATATGTGCCGAGATGTTCGTCAATTTGTGCACGTACGTAGTGTGACAGGCGGTGCCGTAAAAGACGGGGTTTATCTTGGTAAAGCCGTTAGATGGTACTACGCAAAAAGTGAGACCGGAACCATCAACTATAAAAAGAATGGCAACAAAGTACCTCGAACAGATGGCGCTAGCCCTATGATGGTTTTAAGTGACAAAATACCTGAAAATCTTGACTACAGCAGATACATAAAAGAAGCATACGAAATGCTCAAAGACATAAATGCCTAAAAACCAAAGGAGACATATTATGGCCACGGATACCTCATTATTACTACTAGGCTTACGCGATTGGAATCCCACTCATGCTGAGACACTAGACTTTTTTGCCTGTCTAAAAGGGGTTATTGAGCACAATGAACATCCTCTTGGCAATGAGTGCAAATTGGCTCTGATTGAATTGCTCGACCTAGCATTCGATGCCATAGACGAAGACAAGACCGAGCAGCAAATCGAGCAGACGTGGGCAGACAGCAAAAGGTGCACATCATGAACATCATCAAAGACGTTAAGGCATTCTACAGCCGCCCCTTCAAGCGCGACACCCTGGAGGAAATCATCATCACCAACACCAAGGAAGCCATCGTCGAGGTGGCCCAGTGCGACCACACAATCAGGAGTCAGCAGTTCATTCGCCACATGGCTATGGCCGAAATTGCGGCAATGGAAGTTTGGAACCACCGAGGAGATGCGAAATGAAACCCACACCCCAAGAGATAGATGAAGAATGGAGCACTCGCGAGGAAGACCGCGCCGAGCGGCTCTACGAAGGCAAGTTGTCCCGACACCCCGACTGCCGCGACCCGGAGCATCCTGGATGTGAAGATTGCAGAGAAGGAGCAGCCATGACCACCCAACCATCCAACTGGTGTAACACAGGCCACCAACCGTGCCCAACACCTCATTTATGTAATGACGGGCGCAATAAAAGACCACGTTGCCGCAGACCCCAAGCGGTATTTATTGCATCCAGCACCTTACAAAAAAGTAATGTTGTGTGGTCATACAGCGGAAGGGGACTTTTTATTGCTGGTACTTTCAGAGCCTGCGGCGACTGTGGTAACTGGGTGGATACTAAAGACGACGGGGTATAAATCCCTCGGGTCCTTTTTGTTTGCTGAACATAATGGCGAGCCAAAAGTGGGGCCGGTTGATAAACCCATTGACTCGCAAGACCAAGCAATGATGACCCGAATTGTTGCTATGTTTTATTCGTCACTGGACACTAGGACTGAAGCGTTTGTACCAACGGTAAGGAATACATTCACAAACCGCAGAAAGGTCCAACAAGGCAAGTTGCCGAGCTATGACTGGCATACAGTTGTAGTAGAGCCCTCTAAGCCCCAGCAGGAACACCAAGGCGGCACGCACGCAAGCCCACGCAGGCATCAAGCCAGAGGTCATTGGAGAACCTATAAGTCTGGGAAGAGGGGGTGGGTTAAAGAGTGTTGGCGCGGTGATGCATCTAAAGGCGCTATTTTTAAAGATTATCTATTGAAGGAGAAGAACACATGAACGAGACAGCATTTAACGACTGGTGGGATACGCCTTACATCCCAGTAAACAACCCGTATACGCCTGAGACACCAGCGTGGTGGAGTTGGGAGGCATGGCAAGCGGCTACTAAAGTGGAGCGCAAGTGGGTTGGGTTAACGGACGAGGACATCTTAAACGAACAAGCCAAAAAGCAATATGTGAGAACACAGTTTGCAGATAAAGCATACGGTATTGCTTTAGATACAGTAACGGTAGTAGATTTTGCACGAGCCATTGAAACCAAACTCAAGGAGAAGAACACATGACTGATAAAGAATTGTTGAAGCAGTCGCTTAACGCGCTGGAGGGTGCTGACCAAATTGACATCGACATGCGCGACGCTATCGTTGCCTTGAAAGCACGGCTTAAGCAGGCAGAGAAGCGAAAGCCTGTGGCGTGGATGATGACGAATGCGGTGGGCAAGCCTTATTTCCGCAAAAAGCCGCAGGACAAGGTGTTTAACCCGCAGCCGGTTTACACGTCACCACAACCGCAGAAGCCTTTGGTTGGGCTGACAAGTGATGAAATAATTAAATTGATTCAAGACAACGGACTGACCTTGCATGGTGACATTGAACACTTTGCCGCCCTTGTCGAGGAACATGCTTATGCCAAGCACCTTGAACTGCCCGAACCAAGACTTACCGGAAAGTTTTCTATAACCGCACTCAAGCCCATCAAACCGTACTTTGACACCATCCAAGAAGATATTGACTTGCTGTACCAAGTAAGCAGTGCAGACATTGAAGCGTTGGAAGACGCAAAGATTACGCTGAATGTCATCAAAGAAGTAGAACCCGACGTTTACGACGAAATCATTGATTCGTCTTTGTTGTTGATAGACAAAGCATTAGGTATGAGCTACGGCGACGCGATGGAACGAGTTGCAATCAGAGCAGGGAGTAAGACATGACCGAGCAATACAAAATGGGCTGGACTGACCCGCGTATCATGTCAATGGTAGAGTTGTTTGCTGATTACGTTGCCACAAAAGCGCAGGTACATAAGCCTTGGGTTGGGCTAACGGATGAGGAAATCTGGAGTGTTTATACGCAAGTGGACTCAATGCAATATATGGAATTTTCTCACGCCATTGAGGACAAACTAAAGGAGAAAAATCATGGATAAACCCGCCGAGGCCGTATGGTCAGCCTTTAAAGCGCCAGAGCAATCTGGCTGGAAGTGCTATATGTTTGGTAGTAAGCCACCCAAGGATAACGGCCCAATTACGATTTCGTGGACAGGCTTGTTTATTTACACCCCAACCAAGGGCAACGTGCCCAACTTCTTCGTTCGCTGGATGATGAAGGTTTGTCTCGGCTGCACTTGGGTGAAGGAGAAAAGAAATGCCAACACATAAATTCGCACCTGACAAATTCCCCCCACCTCCACCGCCAGAGGATGGGCTGACTGACGAAGAAAGAATTAGGCGCACGGCCACACATGCTCAGATGAGCTGGAAAGAGGGCGTCTACAAGGGCAACAGTATGCCAGCGCCGCGTGGGGCTGACCCGGTGATTTTATCGAAGGGGTTTGTATGACCACAGACTTGACAGAAGCCAACCTAGAAAAGGCACTGCTGGAAATAAGGCAGCTTGCGGCAGACAGTGGGGAGCGCATCGCCATACTTCCCACAAAGATAATGTTCGTCCCCGCGCTGGTTGCCGAGCAAGAAGCCCGCGTACTGTTACAAGGAGAAATGAAATGAGAGACTTTATAGCGTACGTGTGGTTGTGGTGTCGGTCTCGGGGCTGGTAGCCGCTGTGAAAACTATTAACCTTTAAGGAAACACCATGACACCAAGAGACTACCAATCTGGACAGCGCTACGATGCGCTTACCTACCGATACCCGCGCACACGTGAAGAGGCGTTCGGTACGAACACAAAGCAACTGGAGCCCATGCACCGTAACGACAAGATCATTCTGTGGGGCTGCGCTGTTGCCGCTGTGTTCTTGTTGCTGATGGGGGTGTTCGGATGAAAAAGCCCGCCGGCCCGAAGGCCGACGGTTTCAAAGTACAACTGCGAGGTTGTTACTTATGCCCTGGCAACTAATTCGTGAACTGCTCGGGCCGGGACTCCATTGGTCTAAGACGCAAAAAGATTTTCAAATCGCTATTGCTAAGGCTCGCGCGCTTGGTCGTGAGGATGCAGCGCAACATCTGGAAATCATGTGGGAGAGGCGCAACGCCGTGGTATTTGAGTCTAAGGCTTCGCAGCCTCCTCGGCCTTAGCGTCCGCTTCAATATCAGCCTCAATGTCCGGCCCGCTAAGTGCAGGGGCGCCTTGTATGTCAGCCTCAATATCCTGCCTCCGCATTTCACCAGCAGGCGCCGGCCAGATACTGGAGGCCGCGCCTGTGACAGCGCCTGCTTCTGCCACACCTGCCCGGAAGGCTTTTGGTATTGCAGACTTGGCCTGCTCTTCCAGAATCCTGACCACAGCAGCCACCTCGTGCGGGTCTTTGCTCATCAGCATCTCGGCTAGCCTTGCTGCTTTTTTATCTGTCATTGCGCCTGAGCGGTTTGCAGCGCCAAACAAGGACATTAGCGAACCCGCCCAGCCGCCTGTTACGGTGCTGACAATAGCTTGGCCAATAGCGGGTTCCGACGCGAAATCTTCGGCCATTAGTTTACGCTTGAGAGTTTGGGCACCTGCTAGAATGCGGCCACTTTGATTGAATAGCTGGGATTCGCGTTGAAGTGCTGCTTGGAAGAGTTTGAATTCTCCGGGGTTGTCAAAAAGTATTTGCAGCTTGCTCAGCTGCTCTGGAGCGAGTAGATTTTGCGCCGAGTTGCGTGACGACGATGGGCCCATTATCCGGCCGTAGAGGTCACGGGCTACCCCTGTGCGGAAAGCGTCTCTCTCATCTGGCCCCATTTTCGCAACAAGCTTGGCAACTTGCTCGTGGTCCATTTTACCGAAGTCGTTCATTCCACTGCGCATGGCTGTCAAAATATCTGCATCACCCTTGTAAAGTGCACGGGCTTTGCCGTAGTCAGGCACGGCTAGATCAAGCGCTTCTAGAAACTCATTCTTTTTAACGCCGTAAATCCGGCCCAAGTTTGTGACTTTTCCAGTGACGGCATCAGTTTGGCCTTCAATCAAAGTATCTAGCCCCCGTTTCACTTGGTCAAAGTATTCAACGGTATTGTTATTCAAAGGAAGACTACGGCCTTCAGCGGCTAGCAGCTTCTCAGCCTCTTTAGCACCTTGCTGAAATTGTGGCAGCTTCATAAATTTCAACACTTCGGGGTCAGTCACCGTACCGTGGGAGTAGGCTAGTTTGTAAGCAGGATCTGCGTTAGCGCGCATCTGCTTTGTGATAGTTACCACATCATCGTAATAGTCACCTGGCTTTAATGCCTTGACAATTTGCTGATGAACACGCTCTCTGGAGCCTAGCTTTTGAGCCTCAAGAGTTTGCTCAATTTGACGAGCGCCACGGCCTGTGCGCTGCGCAACCGTTTCAGCCAAGTCAGACAAGCCCCTGTCAACGTTGGCCACAACGGACGGCACCCCCATGCCTCGGTCTGCGTCCATTACCCGAGTGATGTCAGAAGGTTTCAGTTGAGAGTCAACCAGTGCCTTATTCGCCTTTGCCGCGGCGCGTTCAGTGACATAGGCAGGGCTCGCCCCGAGACGCTCCCGCAACCAGCGATATGCACCCCCAGTGGTTTGCATGCCAAGCGGTAGGCCAACTCCCAAAATCCCGCCAATGCCTGCGCCAGTGGCGCCGCCCTCTAGCCTGCTACCTTCTTTAGCTGATCCTGATCCAGACACAGCCCCGGTTAGCGCTCCCAAGCCGCCCATGCGTGCCAGCGTAATGCCGGTGGTCCGGGCTAACTGAGCGGCCCCTGCCGGCTGGCCTCCCGGGATTAGCATCATGCCGATGCCGGGAAGGGCACCTCCTACAAACTCAGTGGCGCCGGATGTCCATGGGTTTTCTTTGCTGTAAGCCCCATATTCGTCCCGGATACGCTTCAGGTTGTCTTCGTATGACTGGTCGCCTAGCTTGGCGCGGAGCCAAGCCTCCCCCTCGTCGCCCCAGCCCATGCCAAGACCTTGGCCAACTCCGGCTCGCAGTGCGTTAGTGATGCTCATGCTAGTCCCTTTCTATTTCAGGCGTGACTTCGTTGTACTTCCCTGAGCTAATGTCATCAAACTTCTTCTGCTCTCGAACCTGTCTCATTTTAAGCAGGCGGTAAGCGTTTTTCATGATAGCTGCCCGCTCTTCTCGGCTCTTGGCGTCTAGACCTTCAAAATCCAGCAGCATGGCCCGCTCGCCGTCGGATATATTTCCACCGAAAGTTGCCTTGAGTTTGGCAAGGGCGCCCTTGCCGAGCAAGTTGGCTTGCTCCCGATGGGCTATAACACGCGGGTCTTTCGGATCTGTTTGCTCCAGCAGCTTACGGCTTAGAGTATCGCGCCAGGTTCCTTCGAATGTATTTGGGTTCATGGAATACGCCCTGCTCATCGTTGCCATTGCGTCTGACAAGCTTCCAAGCACCTCTTGGGACTCAGCTTTCATTTTAAAGGCTGCTGGTGTGAGCTTGGCTGCTGCAGCTATGGCACGGCCTTCTCTTGACGCGGCTGTAGCTTGATTGCCTTGCGCCACAACCAGCATGGCTTGTTTCAACCAGTCACCGCTCTCGAGTTTGTTTTTGATGTACTCCTTAACAAAGGCAGCGTACTCAGTAGTGCCCGGAGTCAGGTCCGCATCCAGCGCTACTTTGCCTGCTTCAGACTGAGGCTTGCCCGCAGCGAACTGTTCCTTGAGCAAGGCCAAGGCCAATGCTTTCTGGCTAGTTGTGTCAGCGCCCATTAGTTGACGCAACTCACTTTGTTCCGTACGCTTGCCAGTCAGGTCAAGTTGTGCGCCCATGATAGCAAGCTGCTGACGGCTAGCTCGGTTAGCGGTATCTGCTATCCTCATTTCCTTGCTATAGTCGCCCATGGCTGAAGCGGCGCTACCCAGCGACTCGCCGAAGCTGCCCGTCTTAGTCGGTGCACCGAACGCTGCGGCTAGGCGGAAGTACATCTCAGACTTGCTCGGGGCATCAGACTTCTGTTCCATGGCCTTGGTGAGCATCTGTTGGAACTTCATCTCACTCTCGCTGCGGGCGGTTTTGGCCTGCTTGTATTCATCGGCGTAGGGCGACTTCTGTGATGCCAGCATGCGCATTAGTTCGGCTGTGTTGTCGCCAGTGCTATGCTGCGCGGTAACTTGTTGTAGATTCTGGAGTGCGGCAGACGGGGCTGGCGCCGATGGCGCAAAATCGTAAGACTGGTTTTTATCAGGATCTGCGCCTTCAAACTTGCCAATGCTGGGGTTGATGGCACCGTGGCGTATTGCATCCGCTTGGATAGCATCCAATAGCCGCGGCGACATTCTCACCGTCTGCCCACTAGTGTTTGTCAACCCGCGCGAGGTCAGCGCTTCCTCTGGCATCATGTTAACAACTTCACCTCCATCGGCATATCCCTTCTCCATGCCTACTAGACCGCCATGGCGGTAATCGCGGATTTTATATTTATTCGCCAAGCTAACGAATCCGCCATGGCGGTAATCGCGGATTTTATATTTATTCGCCAAGCTAACGAATCCGCCATGGCGGTAATCGCGGATTTTATATTTATTCGCCAGGCTAACCACTCCGCCATGCGCCCAGCCTCCACCGTCGCCGCCGCCACCGTCGCCGCCGCCACCGTCGCCGCCTCCACCGTCGCCGCCTCCACCGTCGCCGCCGCCACCGTCGCCGCCTCCACCGTCGCCGCCTCCACCGTCGCCGCCGCCACCGTCGCCGCCGCCACCGTCGCCGCCTCCACCGTCGCCGGGGCCAGCGTCGCCTGGGCCAAAGTCACCTGGGCCAAAGTCACCTGGGCCAAAGTCACTACCAAAGCTGGTAGAGCCAGGAGTTTCACCTGGGCCAAAGTCGATAGAGCCTAGCAGCCCCAAATCGGTGGCAACAACATTACCTGGGCTAACCGGGCTGGTGTATGCCGGTGCTTGGGCTTCGGCTGCGGCTTGTGCGGCGGCCTCCGCTGCGCGCTGGTCTTGCTGGGCCTGCCCATACGCTCTAGCTTGGGCTTCAGCTTGGGCTTGCGCGTCAGCTTGCGCTCTAGCTTGGGCTTCAGCTTGGGCTTGGGCTTGGGCTTGGGCTTGCGCGTCAGCTTGCGCTCTAGCTTGGGCTTGTGCGGCGGCCTCCGCTGCGCGCTGGTCTTGCTGGGCCTGCCCATACGCTCTAGCCTGCGCCGCTTCCGCTTGGGCTTGCGCGTCAGCTTGCGCTCTAGCTTGGGCTTC
>Ga0335398_10004472_pt1 | contig 19365 bp, 26 predicted proteins | sample BON03_FD_205742 | JGI IMG/M metagenome (GOLD analysis project Ga0335398, IMG submission 205742) | Freshwater microbial communities from Lake Bonney liftoff mats and glacier meltwater in Antarctica - BON-03 (spades assembly) (version 2) | ecosystem: Environmental > Aquatic > Freshwater > Ice >... | reverse complement strand
AACGCTCTCGACGGAGTCGGGAGGTTCAGGAACGTTCCTCTCCCTATAGTATTTTTCGCATAGACGGCATTTGACATCTTTCAGTATGCCCCATTGTTTGAGTTGTAGCGCACAGGGCAGAAGATCTCACTGTTACGACAAAACAAATTCGGGCGTTGTTGACAGCAGCGAGGACGTCGGGCAGAAAAGACGAATGTTAAGTATGACTAACAGGTATCGAGCGGGAATACTGGATGGGGACAGAAATCGGCAGATTAGGAGGTTACGGCTTCCGAGTCAAAGTCATAGCGGGTGATGGATCTAACCAAATGAGGTGAAAATGGGAGCAGAGTATGTGAATCTGAAGGGGAAAACAAAAAGGCAGCAGAGGACGATGGGACGCGAAGAGGAAGGATCCAGCTCAAACCGTCCGGAACTAGCGGCCTCTGTCTTGGCGTTACGCGGCACCCCTGTGGAAGCCCTCATGCTTTATTTGTGCGACAACCAAGAGTTGCTGAAGGCTGTGAAAAGATGGGTAGGCGAAGGCAGAAAAGCAACGTTAGTAGGAGCATCGGAAGCAGATATTTTGCGGGAACAAATCGAAGAGCTCTGAAAGAGAACAACAGCAGGAGCAGCGACGTTTCTAGTCTTTATTGATGTCAAAATGAAAGCGTATCGAAGAGAACCTGCAAATGAAGCAGCCGACTTTCAAGCAGACAAGAAGCAAAGATGTTCCCATGGGATGTCACGACAGACAAATAGAGCAGTCTTCACATGGCAAGAGCCTCGCCGGAAAGGAGGTACGGTGAGCTATGAAGATCGAAAGTCGACGTGAAGCAGCAGGGTGTAAGGCGATTAGACGAGGATCAGCAGAACAGAAGGTGCGTAAGCACCGGAATCGTGTGACAGGAGCTTGGAAACCAATTGGCAAACAAAGACGACGAGTCCATGTAAGCTATGACTCGAGTATGGTAAAGGCTCTACGACATGGTACATAAATGGATCAAGAGAGATTCAAAAACATTTGTATCAAGGAGAAGGAAAAAAAGGGAGGCATCCAACAATCTTTCTACGGCACAAGGGTAGCAGACTTGGTGCTGAGACAGGATGCAAAAAAGTTTATGCTGGTAAAGTATTTGAGTGACAAAAAAATTCCATGCAGGCCCGGCGAAGGAGATGTTTGGGGATGGCTGTGGTAGGAATTATGCCAAGAGCCAGTCAGCTAATCAAAATAGGCAAGATGTAATCAGCAGGGTGTCGGCTGTGCAGGATAGCACGAGAGGCCCAAGATGAGAACGCTGACGGTGTGGCGGTTGAAACACACGGCCACATCAACAGTGCAGGCTGCGAAGGAATGGCAACGACAGTTACGGCTGCCCACTACTCCATCTGGAGGCACCATGCATGGTGCAAAAAAGCCCAAAAGCAAGCTCAAGTTTTTCACTCTTGAAAAATTCAGTAACATCAGCACGCTGACTGTATGGGGTCGCAATCAATGAGGCTCTACAGATCGTATATATGTTAGAATCTAAATAGTCAACAGACAGGGACGAGGGGTTGCTAGAGGTGAAAGAAGCAGAAACAAACGAGCAGCACAAAAGCATCATTGTTGTGCTCAGAGTAGCTGCTGCGACATGGGAATGCAAGCAGATTACCTTTCTTGTTGGTAACTGCGGATTTATTGTAGAAAGCAAATTCTACACCAAGCTCAAAGTGCTTGATGTACAAGAAGGAGAGAAAGACAAAAAATTTTGCCGATCATTTGACATAGGTATGCAAAGCGCACGATTGGGTGATTCTGCCCTTCCTCCAGCAGGTGCAAGGACTTGTGAGGTCAACCACAGAGCGATCGAGGGACAGCATTGCGCACACTGTGCACGTGTAAGGAGATTAAAGAGGAACGCACGCTCACAGAGCGTCAAAGCTGAGGCCATCGACAAATAGTGGAATCAGGATGGTAAACTGGGAACCACAATCCAAAACCCTCCAAGAGTCCGGAAGGCGCACAAGCTTATCGTATTTTTACTTATTCGAATTGTATTTTGTCACGTGTCTAAAAACTTTTCACTTCACTCCTTGTTTTACATCACCATGAACATCTATTCCTGGTTTCTACTTAAATATTGCAAATGAAGTTGCCACGGTTTTGCTTATATTTGTTGAAATTTATCACCTTTATTACACATTTTCCCACGCGCATATACAGGCACACAACATGAATGATTAGCACGCAGGATGAACGCCGAGAACCAGGCACACGAATCTGGTTGGAGGGGGCGGAAGTATGTCTGGTGAGAGACAAAAGCCTAGCACACACACGCACACACCAAAAAGAACAAAAGAAAAAGAAAAAGAAAAAATGATGGCACACCGACATCTCAAATCTGAAAATATACGAGCAAATATAGCTTACAGCAAAGCTGCTAGACTATTTCTTATGGAGTAATAAAAGTAATGTCAATCAATTCTATGGCACATGGATATCAGATTTCATGCTGAGACAGGATGCAGGAAAATTTACTCCTGGAAAGTATTTGAGGGACAAAAAAAATCCGTGGACGCGAAGGAGACGATTAGTGATGGCTGTGGCAGGAATTACGTGTTATTATGCCGACAAATAATCAGCTGACACAACAAATAATGATGATTGCTTTTATTACTATAAAGCGTAGTTTAGTATCCTTGATTGAGGGTCTGTGTGCTCAAGTCCTTTTTGGATTTGAGATATCGGTACTACGTTCACATTTTGGACTTTTCTTGTTCGGAAGGAAAGATGTGTTAAAAGGAAAAAAAGCAGGTAGTCCAAGATCTCATTCCGCCTCCTAGCATGTATATACACGTACACATATACGAATACATATATGCCAAGATTTAGTCTTTTTAGATTCTTCGGGCTCCAGGTGTCTCGTCCCGACCCCTAGGCTCACATCCGAGTACTTCATGTGCATTGTGTATGTGTATGTGCGTATACACGCACATACACGCACATACACTCCCACCCGCATCAAAAATAGAGAAGACACAGATAACACCTCTATCTCTCTTTCTGTACACCTTCTGTCAAAAATAAAGTTCCACGCCAAGTAACAAATGCTTTTCCAGCTCGTTGACGACATGCATTCGATGTGAGACGCGGACTCTTTTCTGGATCGAGCTCAAGAATTGGTGAAGAAGGCAATCGATGAGCATGTAAAATACAATACTTCAGAGCTTGACAGGAGTCGCCCAGTCAAAAAAGGAGCGGCGACAAGAAGACTTCTCAGTGAACAGGTAGCAGACAGAACGCACACGATGCGCACACTGAAGCTTCGTCGGAAAGGTAAGAGACGTGCGGCGGATAGCCGAAGCGCAGATTGGAGAGGGGGTGGCCGACATGGTGGAGTTCAAGGCTCAGGTAAATGGGCATGAAGGGACCGAAAAGGTCAACAGAATCCAAGCCTGGCAGAGTCTTTTAGACTGGCAGCTCGCTGACAGATTCGACAGGCATAGACCTGTTCTACTTTTACCGGGCTCTTGGTGGTGTGGGCAGCACGAGCCAGACTTCGAGAGTGCATGATGGTGCCAAAAGCCGACACGCCGAGCGTGGTGCAAGCAATGCACAAGGTGCGGGATCGTCAAGGATTTTTGTCAGGACTTTCACCCGATGCAACTGGGTCGAGGTGGCGAGTGCTTAGCGTGCAAAGGAGGGAGCCGAACAACGAATCTAAAACCACAACAGCCATTGATCAGCATGATTTTCACCGATGCAGATCCGAGGTATGCTGGCAGATTAGACGACAAGCAAGACAGCGACACTATTGTGACGATGGGAAGAGTTATCGAAGCAATCGCCTTCAATGCAGAGTTGCCGGACGAGTCAACATGGTTATGGCTCACATCTGAGCATCTAACTGGGCTTTCCCTTGAGACCGACAGGTGGGGGAGAAAACGAGGAGAGGGCAGAGGATTTAGACAGCAGCCAAAGGGTACGTGACCACTTATTTGCGTATCACTTGGCGCCTGCGATCACTGACTTTGTTTCGGATGAAGATCAGAAATGCTGCAACAACGAACTTGAACAGACACTTACGCTGCTATACAGTGAATGGAATGTAGAGATCGAGCCCTCAAGGCAAAGCTCAACACATCATCTACTCGTTGCCAGCAACCCAATTGATGAGACACCCAATTGATGATAAATTGAAGCTCCAATTTATTCAAAGAGTTATTCACGAAACGAGCAATCCCTGTACGCTACCAACTGTCTTGGATGGTGGGGATCGGGACTCCAGGGAGTCGCACATAGTGGCTAGAGGAGAGTATATTAGACTGGACATTCCACAGGCAGTTGGCCGTATTGGCCGCATCGAAATGTGGAACTGGTGGACATGGGAAACTCATGCTGAGCCGCCATCAGTTGTGCGTACCATACTTCCTGCTAAGTTTTTGACCTCGGCATGGGACCCGTCCTCAAGCAGGACCAGCGTGCCTAGGGCGAAGCAGCTGGCTACGTCAGTTGCTGCTACTGCACTCCTACCGACGTGGGGCAGCTCGGGCTCGGCTCTTCGTCTTGGATCCAGATGGTTCATTAGCGGGTCGGATGGCGGGAGGAACACAAAAATCGTGGGTCTGGGCTTTTCCTTAATACTGGGTAAGAGTCGACGGCACAAGCTGGTGGTGCAACGGACGTTTGCTACATCTGCTGACCCCGCAAATTGCCATACCATATGGACGGCCGCTCCCGTCGCAAGGCAATGCCCTGTTCAACATTCAGTTTGATAGCCAACACTCACATCTGGGAGTAGTGCTTGGGGGAAGCAAGATGCTTCTGGAGGGAGACGAGACCGCCCCAGGGGCTCTGGGTCTGCAGGCCGCCACGATGGGGAATGCAGTGTGCAGGACGGTCCCCTCAATGAACAATGGTACTGCCAACTCGTCCTCCATTCGAGGTCTTGCAGACTGAGACGCACATCCGCACTGGGACATGTTCAGCAGGCTGGAGAAGACCCTCGCCCTGCTCAGAATGACGTTGAGTGAGGTCCTTAGCTGGGCCCCAAGAGCTCTTTCCTACTGCGCCAAGGGAATACCCACTCTCTTGCACACACACCTCCTCGCTTCACTTTCTATCATGTCTAAGTGGATCGCCTCAGGAAACCTAAACTCCACGCAATGGTCCTATGTACAGGGGTCCATCCACAGTAGGGCTCTAGTAGTAATTGAGACCATGCACTCACAATGTGACCCCCTGCACCAATCGGACCCACGTCCAGAGTCCCCACAGGTGGCGTTGATGGAGGTGCTGTCCACCCCTACCAATCGAAAGATATAGGTTGAAGAGCTACACTGATGGTTGCAGCTTAACCCACTAGCGGTGGACATAGTACAAGCGACCGCCCGACAGGTGCCCATTATAACGGTTGCAAAGGATTTCCAGGATGGCAAGTACAATTTCATGGAACGCGAGCTTGTCTTTTCCATGTTTGTGGCAATTGTAGAATCGGGCACACTGCGTGGAAACTTCATCGTCGACTCTCAGATCACAATATTCGAGCTGAAAAACAACCTCCTAGAGGGTTAACTGCCCAGCCTGGTACAGACTACATGCTTGGCACGCTACAAGGACCTCTCTACGACTCCAACTGGCTATCTGAGTACATGTGGGAGGAATCAAAACTCTTATTCCTGGTGCCATTCCACCCCCTTGAATCACGATTCGAGGCGTGGATGTGACTGACAGTATGTCAGGAATGGAGGCGGGCCATAAACAGTCGCAAAGAGCGGGACCGCCCGAAGCAGAGGTCATGGTCCAACCCGATGGACCCTGGGCTGGTTGCGGCAGTGATCATTCACTCGCTGACCACAGCATGAGGCCAGCCCCTCAACGGCAAGATAGGCTTGATCACCTCCTGGCATCCGGGAGAGACGGGGCAGAACGAGCCGGGAAGGTTCCAGCTCCTACTCCGCACACACCAGAGGTTTGAAGGCGCATCTTGGAAGCTCAGGAAGAGCAATATATCGCTTTTATGGTGGCATCTCCCTAACCTTAGACAGCCTGTCAAACAGCCACATCCCCTTAGGCCCAGGCACGGGCCCCACACACCGCCTAAGGCCGGGGATTTGGTAAGGATATGCAACTTGCCAAATGCAGAGGCGGCTCTCTTTGTCAATGGGGCAATGGCGATACTGGCCATTCCGACGTCCCGACGACCATTATGCCACGAGCCCGCCCAGGCAAGTGCAATGGAGCCCCGTGGGAGCAGCTGGGAGGCGAACTTATTGGCATTCGATAGTCCCGATATGGATAGGCCGGCGGGACGTATTCTCCTCTCACCCCACTGCTTCCGGATTCTATCATCATCGCAGCAAGTTGCTAAAACCCTGAGAGGATATCGTGGGAGAGAGGCCGCATTGGTGGGGCTGGAGAATCACGTGCAGCTGTCGACACCGAATGAGAAGGCAGTCAAGGCCACTCGGGCCTTCATGGCGACCCTCGAGAACTACAGCTTCCGAAGCCCCTCTCCAATGGTAATGGAACCGGATCCGAGACGCAGCGAGGGGACGCTACCCCATCCAACAGTAGCGGGCGTACATGATGCGACGGTGAGTACGGTCCCACTGCATCGTGAATCGGTGGCAGTAGAGGGGGTCCGCCTCCACGACAGCACCCTGATTCGTGTAAAGGGAGCGACTGGGGGAATTGATCCCCCAGAGCATTTCCTCCCCATCTTGGGCTTCGAAAGGGAGATGTGATCGCGTCGGCCGACCAGAACGAACGGGGCGGGTTCCAGCTCGGATAGGCAACGGTGGTTTGCTTGTTGGCCTGTGAACTCAGGGATCCTCAGATGCTAGTAGTCAACAACGGAGTCACAATGACTCCCCCACTCTCCTCAGGATACGCCAAGGGAGGAGGTGATGAGACCACATGGGTGTACACCTGCGTTACAACCCCCCCTTCACATTTAATTGCACGCGGCCCGCTCTGCTGGCACGACAACATGGCCCTCCTCCCATTCAATGACGTCTACATCCCTACGCTCCAGTGGGCAGAGCGACAGCTGAGGAACGAGCCGTGGACGCTGCTCCGCATCGGCAGAGCTCAAGGGCGACAAGTCCAGACACGTGGGTACGACAAGACGCAACATAAAGGATTCCTCACAGATCTAGAATTCATAGGCGCGTTCGGTGATGACATAATGGCATGGGGCCCAGAGGCGTTGAAGATTAGTCCCAGGGGCAACCCTACCTTTGACATGACCGCCTATACCCCATATGACAGGTCGACATCAATGCCCCCGGACCACACGAAGCGATTTAGGAGGATTAGCACCCCCCGCAGGTTCGAGATTGCCGCAACTACAGTCCCCCCCCACCTGCCAGACCTAGCGGAGCAAAAAACTCTAGGAGTGAGGATCCAGATTTTCTTCCCGGTCCGAGGCCGAGGGGGGAGGTCACGATTGGCTACGAGTGCGACATTCAAGACCCGCAGCCTTGGCACCTCACAGCTGAGGAATGCACCAACATAGCTATGTTGGAGGCTGGCCCCACAGACCCGGTGATAGACAAGCAATTCAGGGTGCCAGGAAATCAAAGGCCCCTCACTGGCCTGTATATCGCAACACTCTTGGTCCGGACCTCCAAAAACGGAACATGGGTCGATATCAGCAGGGATACAGCTGGTAGGTGGGTACTGGTAGATAAGGATACGACGATCGAGGTGCACCTTGCCCCATTGCCCAATCTTCAGCTTGCTGGCCAGGACCAATTGCTCGAACCACACACCGACGAGTACCTTTCTGAGAACTCGATCATGGCGCAACGGAGAGCATACCTAAGTTACCATGGCTGTGAGATGGAGGTCTACGAAGATATTGTTGCAACGGCACTGACAGAGAGACCCTAAAACGCATTGCGGCACTGCATGATGAGCAGTACCCGGGGGTCACCTCCAGCTACTCCAGGCTACAGGCCTGTTTCCTGAAGGTGGGAAGAAAGGGCTCAGTAGTCAATTACTTCATGCATGACTTCGACGTACTGCGGGCTGCTAAACCCTCAAAAAGCACATGCCCCATGGAGCCGAGCCTGGGACAAATCTTTCTGGCTCAGTTTTGACCCATCGGAGGAGAGATCCATGTCTAGACAAGAGATGAGGCTCTCCAAACTGCGAGAACGCCGGTCTTCATGGTGCCCAAGACCCGCCCCTCTCGATCAGAGGCCCATGATCCGGGACCCCATACGGATGCCCCTCGAATCAATTTCTTTTATCACCTTCATCAAATTCATTATTCTCACTCAAGAACACCATGAATCACCCAAAAGTCGATCCATGGGCTTCTCTACAGGCCTGATGACACTAGTTGACATCCAGATGTCAGACCATGCATCGCTGACACCGGGCTTTACCTTCGCAGTAGAACCTTACGATCAGTGCCACCTACGCAAAGATTCCGCGGGCCAGATGAAGCTGATGCTAGTCCCTTGTTGGAGCCTACGAGAGGTCCAAAACGAGCTGGTAGTGATCCCTGGCCACTTGTCGCTAGCTACCCCTCTGACAAACACCGGGCTATGCATCGCCGACCGTGATACTTACCATAATGGCACCTGGTGGCGACCGGATGCCAGGATGGGTCGACCAGGCACCAGAGGGGGAAATTCCAGAGACTGCCCACCCCTTCTGGCTCCAGCTCGGACTCATGCAACTCCCCTTCCAACCAGCACGCAATGCCATCAAAGTTCTCAACACCTCTATGACCGGACTTATCAACGACAGGTCCAGAAACGACGGCCTTGGCCTGCTCCTGCCGCCCAAAATCTGTCCGACGCCACCAAAGGGAAGGTGCTATACCATAGTAGGGCAGGTACAGGTACGGAACCGGGAGGGCCACGAGGAGGAGACCGCTGGCCCCCAGACTCGGGCTGAACTTAGTAGTACATGATGGGCACCGAATGGGTCCTCATGTGGAAGCACCCCCAGGGTATCAACAGACGGGAGGGGCCGCCCCTATATGGATGGATACTATTAGTGATCCCCGTCCATAGTCTGCTAGCAAGGAGCAAATATATCTTGTGTGAACCCAAGTCTGCCGGTCTACAGCCGATTCGTGACACATTGCCACAATTCAAGGGTGTGAACCTCGGGTCCCGACAGGATGGAAGTCCCAACGGGTGAGATAGGTGGATGGTGGACCCGACAAAGCTCACGATGCATCAAGTCATGAAAAGGTACTGCCGGCCCAGAGCGGTCGACATCCACCCAGCCATAAACACCAAGCACCTGATCGCGAATCTGCTCTCGATGACCGAGCCAGAGCCCCCTAACTTACTACAACTTGGCGCCCACCCTGCTCTAATGGGTCCAATGAAGGCAATAGCCAGACAGCTGCCCAACTTGATGATGTCTCCAGACAGATTCCAGGGCAATGGACATGCCCTCGGTCCTTCTGGGTCCCTGCCCTGGGACCTGCCATGCGAAGGCCTCTACCCACTGATCCAAACTCGCACAGGCTGCATCTTCCAGCTCAAGTTGCTGCCACTCCACTGGTAAAGCTCCTCAAACAAGACATCGGGACAGCAATACTGGGATGTCCCTCGGTCTTTGAGCTCTACTTCAGAGAGGAGAGACTGAATGACTAGGAACCCCTGCATGAGTATGGCATCTCCAGTGGCTGCCTGCTTCTCATCTCACTGCAATCCCCGACATTGCCTGACAAAACATTCGACACAGCCGTTGAGAGACATTGCCACAACGCCTACCGCCACGACAGCCTCCTGCCTCCCGCCCTGCTCCATGACCTCCTGCCCTTGACCCGGGCTGGAGCCAGAGCGCAATTCGCCAAGCCACTCCTGCCCTCGGGCGGGGTTGGCTCATTATGGTAAACCCATGGGGACCCCTTGCTGGAGGAGCAGGGGGTCCTGTCCCTGAACCCAACCGTGTGGGTTCGGGGGCACAGGGGAGGGTGGGGAGGAAGAAAGGGCGAGGCCGCAGGAGGTAAGTCAGAGAGCACCAAGACCCACCAGGACCAGGACGAGAGTGGAGACTTTTGTTAACTCCCCGCACTCTAGAGCAACAACAGTGGAGTCGAAATGCTTCCAGCGAATGGGGCAGGGTGAGTTATGCCCCCGGGAGTGCCGATGCTGGAATTCCATCTACGATGCTAAATCGAAAGTCATTATCGGTACAGCATCGGCAGGTCTCGGCCTCATAGCCAACAGAGCCTTAGAGCAGGACGAGATTCTAACAGCGTTCGGGGAGTCGATCATCCTGAGGGGAAGAGCTGCAGATGAAGCCCATGAACTAATAATAAATTTCAATATAATGTGCACCGTCGGGAGGGGCTTCCAGTACTCGATCAGAAGGAAATTAGCATCGAAAACTACCCACTCCATAGTGATGCCATCAGCTGACCGTCTTCTGGCCCTGTCCCAACGGGGAATCTCCCCAGACCTCCGCAAGGCTCTGAACCAAGGGACAGGGAGCCGAGGATGGACTCACTTGGCAAACCATACTTGCTGTGCCCGACACCGCAACGCCAGACTGGAGGTGCTATCAGTAGCTAACACTCACATAGGTGAGTACGACTTCCAGGACACTGAGGTGGTAGCAGTCCTACGGGCATTCAGGTTCATCCCCGTACATGACACAATTCACACATGCTGCAGGGACACCGAGGGAGGAGGCCCACATGAACAGCTGCTTAAAGAAAAACTGACCCTTGCAAGACTAATCCACTGCCATTGCTGCGAATGCACAGGTAAATGCGGGCCCAAGCAGAGTGGAGGAGCCCAAAACACCCCAGTTCCCGTCAAAACAGCTCGAGACGACCACAAGAAGAAAACCTAAACACCACTCACTGTCACCCGCAGGTACGCGACGATGCCTAGACTGGTGGAACAAGCACCAGAGGATGTGCCGCTGGCACGGCACACCCAAAGAGCTGGATTCACCAGGCAGGTAAAACGCAAAGCAGGGCGAGCAGCTGGACCCAAGACAGCACCCAGTCTGCTCAGTATTGATGAATCCTACGCGGGGACCGACCATGATATAGGCATCGCCCTTACCAACGAAGGTCACAGTACTTTGTGACGGCGTGGTCGATTCTGGTGGAGATGCTCACGGCACTGCCGGCAGCGAAAGGACGGAGACCGACTGCAGCGACAATGGCACTTCTGGGGGCACGAGTAACCCCGAGGCAGGCGGTGTAACCAAGATCACCACCTTGGCACTCGCGACGAACCACTCCCCCTATTCTGACAGCGCCCGGGACAGGGGTAGTGGCGGCGCTGCTGCCTACTCCGCGGGAGCAGACGATACAGATACAGTTAACAAACACAGCCACACAGCCGCAGGTGCAGCTGAAAATGGGGCCCCCCATGACACTGGCCATGAGGTCGGAGTAATGCCCAAGGAAGATGATACAGGTACCGGGGGCGCTCCAGCTACTGCAAAGGGCCACGAGACAGCAAACGGAGACATGGGGGTGGCGCAGCATGTGACACAGAATATCGGCAGTGCCCAGACCAAAGAAGGCGGAGACGAGACCGACAAGGCAAGTAAAGGCGGTCATCTCATGGGAAGCGAGAACGATCATATAACGTAACACAAGGCCGCAGACACGGACTCGGCCGAGTCGAAATGCAAAGACAATGACGCTTCCCACGAGAATGGGGCCGAATCCAGAGGGCGTGCCATTGGCGTCGAAGAGCAGCCGGATGCCCCCAGATCCCATGCACCGTAAGGTGCAGGCGACGAAATCGGCATGGCCTGGTATACGGAGACGACCCACTCCGGTGCTGTAGCCCGGGTCACGGAGGACGGCGGAGGGGTCGAAAGCATCCCGGTCGGAATTGGGAGAGTAAAGGCGGAAGGAGCGAGCAGCAAGGTGTGCGCGAGTCTCAATACTCCCCCCGTGCGATCTGCTCAAACACGAGGATTGACGTACACTGCGAACACTTGCTTCCTTAATGCCTCATTGCCATGCCTGGGTAGGGTCTGGGAGCTCAACGTGGTGATGGCCCGGCAGCCGAGGCGGAGCAGGTCGCTCGATTCCCGACTGCTCGAATGCATCTCCCAGCTACAACTCAGATTAAGTTCCCACTACACTCCCAGACCCCTGCTGGACACACTGCCACGGATTGCCGACTGGGCAGCCGGCAGAGGCCCACGAATTCCTAGTCTGCCTACTCGACAAGATGGACCAGGGTGGCCGGCGGGAAGTCTTCTATGGATCCATCCAAACGGTGCTAACATGCTCAACCTGCCCCCATAGTCTTGTCCAACAGGCGGCGATTGCACATCTGTCCTTGCATCTTGAGGCCCCTATGAACAGCACTGTAAACCAATGCCTTGAGGCCTTCTTCACTCCAGCGAGCGCCTTGGACGAGTACCAATGCGATAGTTGCGGCCGAGTGGGCACCTCCACGCTGTCCCCCTTGATCTCAGCTCCGCCGACCATCTTGATGATCCACCTCAAGCCCCTAGTCCTTGGGAAAAAAATACAGCATCTGATCGGATTTGAGGAGGAACTAGATCTGAACCCTCACATGGCAGTGAAAGGTGAGCCCCTAATCTATGAGCTAATGGAGTCATTGAGCATATTGGAATCCACAAGGAAGGACACTATATTGCTTTCACTAGAGGGGGGGCAGCTTGGAATCAGTGCGACGACACCAACATCTCCCCAGTTGCCTTGCATGACGTTCTGAAATGCCGAGCGTACATGCTAATGTATCGAGCAAAGACGACTGGAAAACGCCCGTGAGCAGAGGGTACCACGGGAGATGCGGACAAAGCTGAAATCGGTCCCGAGCAACACGCCAGACAGGACACATCCGAGGATCTAAGGAGAGGCCACCCCACCGGCAAAAGGGCCCAAGGATCGCAGGTGAGGCTGCCATGGTGATGCGTGGAAGTGGCGAGGGCCTAGGTTCCCCAAGCCCCGGACACGGGGCGGCCAGCGGAGAGGTCAAAGCTACAATCCGTAGGACGCCACCCCATCCCACAGGGCAGGCAAACCCCCTGATGGGAGAACGGAGGAAGCGGACGAGGACGCGTATTGAAAAAGAATCAATCAACGGCCCAAAGGGGGAGTCCTCGAGCACGCAGGACTCCTCCCTGGACCCGACTGCCCCCCTCCCGCCCCCCCCTTGGGCTGAAAGCACCAGGGGAAAGGAGCCAGAAGGGCAGCAGCCCCTTGATGACCCCCCCCGAGACAGCAGCGGAGACTCGGTCCCTGGACCCTGAAGAAACCAACCCCTTCACCGAGATCAGGCTGCAAGCGAGTATCGCGAACTTCCACAGTCTCTGCGAGGGTAGCCTGGAGCAGGTAGGGCTGCTGCTGAGCGAAATCGCCCAGTACACTCTCCTGCCCATAGTGGTGAAGAAAATACTCGGCTTTGAGAACGACACGGACGCCCAGCTGTTCCCAGAACCCTTCACCACCTCACAGCTCTCTACTGCCATCCTGGACTCTGATGACAATATAACCCCCCAGTGGTACATCGAGCCCCTTGAGAGGCACATCCAGCGGCTCCAGCATGCCACTACTGTCATGAATGACATAGGACCCAAACTGAAGATCGGCTGGGCTTTTGCTGGCTGAGCTGGCTCCAGAGCTGGACACAGGGAAACCATTCCCCAACGGCATAATACAGCTGTTGCTGAGGACAGAGAAGGGACCGCAAAATTACTGATGGCCCCAACTAACCACCATACCTGGCCAGATCCTTGGACGTCCAGGACACGACTGCCTCTATCTCCCAGATTTCAGAGGAATTCCTGCCGCCCACGGACCAGTCTGAGACGGGCATCCCATCGCCTCCCCAGACCGTACACCTAGACATGGACCCCTCCCGTCCAGAGAGAATCAATGCTCGGGGTCCGGGGTCCAGGAGTGGAAAGCGATTCTCAGAGAATGGTTGATGAAAGAGGAAGAGTACGAGGCTATCCCTGACATAGTCACCCTCTGGGAGGACCCATCCTCTACATACCCCAGACGATCATGGCCAATCATAAGGGCTTTCTACGATGCAATCAACACTAACATCTTCGTTTGGATCCACAAACTTAAAAAGAGGGGACTATCCACTCTGGCAGAACACGGTACATCTCTAATGGGATGCGATGGGACTTACGCCAAACTCCGAGAGGTCAGAAACGAAAAACTCCTTCTTAACCGAAAGGCCTGGAACGCGGTCGACAGGGTAGACAAATCCGAATGGTACACCCACCTCTCCACAGTGGGCCACCTCACTCAAACCATCTCTGACCCGAGGATATCCTCTTGGAACGTAAGACCCCATGGGTTCCGAGGAGGGAGAGAGGAAATCTTTGCCCTATTCGAGATAGGAGACCCCGTTATCTGTTTGCAAGACCTGAGGATCCCGGAGAACGAAGTGGATGCGGTGAAGAGCGAGCTGCACGCCCTCTTCCCCCACTACTGGATCAACATTTCCATGGCGATAACCAATGGGGCAGCGAACCAAGATGAACAGGGTCGGCGCTATAGATTCACAACCCTGACCGCCTTAGACCCCCACTACTTCCTGTCTGCAACTCACCTCTCGCTCCACCCGGGGTCCTCTAAAGGCCCAAAAAAGAGAGGAGCTCGTAAGCCGCCAACTGCAGGCAGATCTGTCGCCATCACCACTAAAACTGAAAATGGTGGTAAGCTTCACATCATCAATCTTTACTAATTCTGTTAACAACGGAGGCCAACATGACGTAGTGTGGGGACTCATATATTTCTGGATCAGCAGGCACCCAGGTGAACGAGTCATACTGATTGGGGATAAGAATGGCTCTATCCCGGGGCGCCGACATAACTACGCCGACCCCATAGAAAAGAACCTAGTAGAAGCCGATGTCAGATTGGCAAATTTCTGTGCCGACTCTAAGGGAACCATCTCGTCACCAACGGAGCATACATGGAAACGGGGAGACAAATGCGCCAAGCTGGACCCATGGCATCTCCTGGAATTTCCACATTGCATCCCCAAGAGCTGTGTTCAATGATGTGGCACACCAAAGGATCGACCATGCTATCCTCAGCTTCAGCCTACCCGCAGAAGATTTTGTTTTTTTTCGAAGAAACCGCAACCAGCCAGGAGACAGTTGGTATCGACAGATAGAATTGACGCAGACTTCTTCCAAAACAACCTACGGGCGTGGCAGGATGCGGTCCAGGACAAGATGCTTCCAGCCTCAGAAGAGAATGACGGAGACACACTCATGGCGATGCAGCAGGCAGACCGAGAGGTGATGAAGGATGAGGTTCTTAAACTCCAGCTAAGAGAGGCCAACGCCAGGCGGCGAGCCAAGGAACGCCAGCCCGGGCGTAGCAAGGAGCAGACCGCCGTCAGGCATAAGCACTCCTTCCTTGCAGCCACCTATGTTGATGCAGTGGACCATAAGGACGGAGAAAGAACCACCTTTGCCACCGACCGGGCATTCGAGCACATGGGTTTCCGCTCCATGTCCGATGGGGCTAAAAGGGTCATCAGAGGAATGCCCAGATGGGCTGAAGCCCTGAGGTCCGAGATCAAGAAACACCGGGACCTCCTAACGAAGCTAGAACAAAAACAGCACAAAAATGACAGCCGCAAGAAGGCAAGTGCGCAGCAGTTATTCTTTGAGTTTGGAATCAAAGGGGTGCGAAGGGTCCTTAATAAACATAGCAAGGCCACTGTCATGAATGAAGTGTATTGGAAATGCCCAATTGGTTTCAGATGGGCATGGAGCGAGGACACTCCCCCTGCCGATAGAATGAAGACACAGGACGTCCTTCCCAGCTTCCAGGAACAGATGATAAAGACAGGGGAGAAATACACGCTAGTAATTGACTCTGAAGGCATCGATGTGAGCACGGAGACACTCACCCACATGGCTGGCCTGCTGGACTGGGCCACCTCGTTTCAGGGGGACTCACAGCTCCACCAACCCTCTCTTATCCTATCTGCTGGCCCATGGCGTGATGGCAATCTCATTTCAGCAGCAGAATCCTTCTTCCAAACCTACGCACATCACCCCTTTGACACATGCGCACGAGGACACATAGGTCCGGTCCCTATGTCCCGGAAGGAGGCCGCACCTGTGGATGGGAAAGACACTAGCCCGCGCAGGAGCATAGACCATTTCTGCACTCATGTGAAGTGTAATGGCCACGACCCCCAACACTTCCGCTCCAACAGGAGTGCGGTAAGGAATACTACGTTCCTGGAAGAGGCGGGTATTTTCTCATACAGAACGATTGTTAGAGAGGAAAGGTTGGGATACCCAGTCGCCGCATTCCGAGAATTGAACCTTTTCAGAAACAGAATGGCTAATAGGAAAGCATTAGGTGAGGATTAAATGCCCGCTGACCTCTTCAAGAAGGAACCGGAAATCTTTCGTAGGCGGGCGATGACTATCGTCAACCTCATCCTCACTGGGCATTATAAATGTAAGCCTACAGACCTCCAGGCGAGGGTTATTCTGATCTGCAAAGATGCTTCAAATCCAGAACTCTTTAGCAACTACAGACCGATCGCCCTCTGCAACGCCTTCTGTCAGCTCGGCAACATCGTAATCACCAGTAGGCTGAAAGGACTGGTGGAGCGCTACTCGGTCCTTGAATCTTCACAGTTCGGATTTAGGAACTCCAGAGCAGTCCAACTTGTCATTCAAAAAGCCAACTGGCTAATACGGGAGGCAATGAAGAATGATGGCACGCTCAGACGAGTGGATCTAGACTTCAAAAATGCCTTCAACTCTGCAGGCCATTCATGCTTGTGGACAATCCTGGATGGGTTCGGGGTCCCTGATGTTTGGCTGCTCAAGAACATCTACGAGAACTCCTCCATGCGGGTGCAGGTCGGTGGGGAAGACACAGCAGCCATTCAACTGGACACGGGAACAGTCCAAGGTTCAGTTCTTTCCCGCTCCTGTTCGACTTGTTTATCAACGCTCTCCTTCGCCTTTGGGCTCCACCGGTATCTCCCACAAGTTTAGGAATGCCCCACATTGGAACCACCAAGCCTTCGCAGACGACCTCTCGCTGTACACGGAGAACACAGCCGATGCAGACACACTTCTCAGACTGGTGCAGCAGTTCTAAGAATGGAGTGGACTGAAGATCTTGACCAAGAAGTCACTTGCAACGGGAGCTTTGTACGGCAGGGAGGCCCGGAGAGGCAGAACAATAGCCAATGCCAAAGCTCGCAAGGTGAAGGCCCGCACAGCAGAGGGTTGACTGCGGCATGTGAGGGGGACGAAGCCTTCGCCCCAGGTGAGCAGGACCTCCAGATGGAAGGGGCTGTGCACACGATCCAGAGAAATACCACGAAGACCATGTGTAAAACCTGTGGTATCGTCAAGGAAAGCCACCACTTCTATGTGACGGACCCCGAACGTTGCTTCCAACCGTGACAAAGTGCCACCTCCTGGAATCCTAAAGACATTGAATATGAGGGAGTCCGACTTAAAACGACTCCGGGCAGGTCTACCACCAGGCTCCTTGGTATCCGCCAAAGCATGTGGCTAGACTCCTCTGCCCAACGGAGGAAGGTGATTGATGGGGTGATCGAGGTGGCCTCCTACCTCTGCAAGATTGAAGACCTACGAATAGACCAAGCACTGAAGGTCGTATCAATGTGCCTCCCTCCACTGTTTTCCTTCTCATACCCCCTTATCAGGTGGCCAGACGCAAACTTTAAGATCCTGACTGCCGTACGGCTCTGAGCATACAAAAACGCCTGGAACATAGGCCGTAGCACGGCGGCTTGCCTTCTCACCTTCCCGAGGGAGAACGGAGGGCTCCAGGTGAAACTCCCACTGGTCAATTTCTTCGACTCTATGTGGGGCAATCTTGAGAGATGCCACCAGTTTGACGATGGCACAAGGCAAATGATGAGACTCACCTATCAGGAAGCGCTCACTGAGAATGCATGCTCAAACTTATTGGAACTCCAAAAAGAAGCAGGATTGCTCAGCTGGAACAAGGCGGGCGAGAAGGAATTCATATTTGCATGCTATCTAGCGAACAAACGTGAAATCGAAGTGGTATGGGAACCGTTCAACAAGTACACTATCTCTTCGACTCCCAACATCACACTTGCTACCCTCTCCATAAAGGCAGGGCTCCAATTAAGTGTACAAATATTGGGCGAACAGGTGTCGGTTAAGTGCCTCGCGATCGAGGCAGCTGGGTTCATCGTGACTACCACAGACCAAGGACGGCTACACAGCCTTGAAATAGATGGGAAATCACGGAGCCCTGGCCTTCCGTCCCTGAGGGAAGCGATCGCCACCACATATGGAGCGGCTGTGTGGCTGGCACAGCTGCTGGGGTTCCCATTAGCTAGACCGACCGATGACGAGATCAACCACCGGCCAGCTGAGGGAGCTGAGGGAACCGAGTCGGGAGACGATTCAGACGAAGTGATCGACCTAACCTCCACCAACGAGAGGGGTTCAGATGTGGATGAAGACATCTTTGTTGACGAGCAAGGCTACCCCGACATGCCGTCGAAAGGATGGACCGGTTTAAAAACAACCAGGCTAAACGATGGAAGCCACAGAGTTATCAAGCTAGTCATTGGATCCCCCTCAGCCACCAGTGGCGACATTCACATGGGAGAGGGACTCACCCATGTTGACGACATTGAAGTGAGCAACTTCCCGATAGAATCAATAGACGTCCTGCTGTCGGGCTCCCCAGACTCCAAAGTACGCCTGCACCTGATCAGCCTAGGGGGAGTAGGAAGAGACGTCTTCTTAAACAGGGTAGCCTTGGACAAGCCGTTGATAAGCTGGTCAAGGGCGGTATACCCGCTGAGAATGAGAAGGCGGGAGTTGGAGAAATCCATACTGAAACGCCAGGAAAATGGTGGAAATGTGATGATGATGATGATTGCTTTTATTACTATAAAAAGTAGTGTAGTACCCTTGATTGAGGGTCTATGCGCTCAAATCTATTTTAGATTTGAGATATCAGTGGTTTGCTCACATCTTCTTCTTTTCTTTTTTGTGAAAGAAAAATGTTCAAAGAAAACAAAAAGGCAGTTAGTCTAGACTTCTACCTGCAGCCCAGCATATATATATACATGTGTACTTCGTACACCGCATGGTATATATGTATACTGTCACTACAGTACATCTGGATTTCTTCCGGGCTCTCCAGGTGTCTCGTCCCGACACCCGGGCTCACATCCGAGTACCCCACATGCAGTGCGTGTGTGTGTGCGTACACACACTCACACAACACATACACATCAACCCCCTGTAAAAAATGGGGAGACACTTCCATCGCCCAACGAATCCCTCACGCTGGAAACAAACGCCAACCGTAGACCAGCTGGAAAAACCCCGCTCACTCCTCTTCTACATACGCATGCAATAGTGTTTAAAACACCTGTGAATAGCGCCGAAAACACCTG
>Ga0335398_10004461_pt1 | contig 19412 bp, 15 predicted proteins | sample BON03_FD_205742 | JGI IMG/M metagenome (GOLD analysis project Ga0335398, IMG submission 205742) | Freshwater microbial communities from Lake Bonney liftoff mats and glacier meltwater in Antarctica - BON-03 (spades assembly) (version 2) | ecosystem: Environmental > Aquatic > Freshwater > Ice >... | reverse complement strand
GGCAAAATGGTCAGCCAGATTCGTGCAGGTGTAGTTGACTTGGCTCGAAAGAAGGTACTGGCAGTAAAGTTCGCGCGTTGTTTTCATCCCATAAGTTAATAAAATTTCAGTTTTGCGAAAGTCCTATCTTTGTTAACGTCGGTCGTAGCGGGAGGGTAAGGTAGTAGATATCTGGTTGACACCGGTAAGCAGAATTGTAATTTCCCTCGTGGATGGTTAAGTTTACTAACCTCCTCGTGGTAAAAAGAGGCATCCGGTTTTTAATACTCAACAAATTGTTTTTATGCGAAACCCAAGACTAATCTATTGACTTTTAAAAAAGTCTGGGTTTAGTGATAAGTAGCTAACAGCTATTAGTTTGTAGCGGTTAGCTTTTTTTAAGTATTTGACATATAAAATATTAACTACGAATTTAGCCAAATTAATAGTGCAAACTAATTCTGCGTTAGAACTTAAAGCCTATTTGGTAAGCAAAATCTTGCTAAAATTGTAGACATAAATTATTTAACTGTGCTCTTTGACCTTGATACTATGAGAATTTACATACACACCTACCTCGATACGAAATTGCGTAATTTACTACTTGCTGGTCTATCAGAAGAGTATTCGGTGGTATTCCGGGAAGAGGACGATTCAGATGAGGTCGCCTTTACTAAATGCCAGAAAGCTCAATTAATACTAGGTAACGTACCAGCAGAGTGGGCCGTGGATACCCAAGAGTTGGTATTCTGGCAGTTAGATTCGGCTGGCTTTGACAAATATAAAGGAACTCAATTGGATGCAAAGGTGGCCAACATGGGTGACTGGTTTGCCCGTCCCTGCGCTGAAACCATCGTGGGAGGCATCATGGCCATGTATCGGGGCATTGACACGCTCACCCTGCTTAAACAAAAAAGCGAATGGGTAGGGCACGCCTTACGCCCAAGTCTACGTCTTCTGGATCGGCAGAACGTGGTAATTTTGGGTAGCGGTACCATTGGTTCGGCGACCCGTGAAATTTTGTCAGGATTTCGGTGCGACGTAAAAACACTGGCCCGCACCTCGCCCGAGGCAGAACTACACAGTCGGGAAGATTTACTTGCCGAGTTAGCTAATACGGATGTGGTCATCAATACCCTACCCGGTACGGCCGATCGCTACGTGGATGAGGAATTTATTCTGGCCATGAAGCCCGGTAGTGTATATGCTAACGTTGGACGCGGCAACACGACCGATGAAGAGGCCTTGATGGAATCGTTACATTCCGGGCACCTGAGTGGAGCAGTATTGGATGTTACCGACCTGGAACCTTTACCAGCGGATAATCCGCTTTGGAAGATGCCAAATGTCATCCTGACACAGCATACCGGTGGTGGACAAGCCAAGGAAGACGTTGGGAAAGTACAACTGTTTTTGAGGAACGTCCAAAACTTAAAAGCGGAGCATCCGATTGAAAGTGAAGTTGACCTGAAAAGAGGATATTAATCAGTACCAATACAAAAAATTTACCCTTCTAAAAATGGAGGTTCTTCCGGGACCTTCTTGTGTCTTTTATTATTTATGGAATCTACCCTCACGCATACCGCTGACCGAATTAAGGAGGCTTTTACGAGCCGTTTTGAGCAAGAACCTCGCTTGTTTCGCTCACCAGGTCGGATAAACCTGATCGGAGAACATACGGATTATAACGCAGGCTTTGTATTACCGGCGAGTGTGGACAAGGCGGTCTATTTTGCCATTACGCCAAGGGAAGATAATCAGGTATTACTTCACGCGGTGGACTTGAAAGATACTTACGCCTGTACCTTGGACGACCTGTCCCGGCCACCCGCAGAATGGCCCATTTACCAGCTATCGGTGCTGGATCAGTTGCATAAATCAGGAATCAAGATCTCCGGCTTTCATGCCTCCTTTGGTGGTGATATTCCGGTAGGAGCGGGTATGTCGTCCTCGGCGGCGTTGGAATGCTGCCTCCTATTCGCTCTGAACGAAGTATTTGAGTTAGGCCTTGATCGACTGACGATTGTAAAAATGGCCCAGAAAGCCGAAAACGAATACGTAGGGGTCAAGTGCGGGATCATGGATCAGTTTGCTTCGGTATTTGGCAAGCCCGAATCGGTGATCCGGCTTGATTGCCGGTCGTTAGCCTATGAGTACTTTCCCTTTCCGATGGATGAGTACGTATTGATTTTGTGCGATACCAGGGTAAAGCACTCTTTGGCCGACTCCGCCTATAACAAACGTCGGGAGGAGTGCGAGGAAGGCGTGAAGGTACTTAAAAAGCATTACCCTGAAATCAAGAGCCTCCGCGATGCCTCCCCGGCGTTGGTACGAAAGCATGCCGCAGAAATGGGCACGGTAGTGTACTGCCGCTGTAAATACATGACCGAGGAAATTGCACGTGTTCAAAAAGCTTGCGAATTACTATTGGCCGGTGATCTGGAAGGATTCGGTAGAGAAATGTACGCTACCCACGATGGCCTGCAACATGAGTACGAAGTAAGCTGCCCGGAACTGGATTTTCTGGTAGCCGAAACCCGTTCGAATGATTATGTAGTCGGTGCTCGTATGATGGGTGGTGGCTTCGGTGGTTGCACCATTAATTTGGTGAAAAGAGAAGGAGTGGAGGATTTTGAAACTCAAATGAAGGAAGCCTACATGCAGGAGTTTGGAATAAAACTACCTTGTTTTCGCGTGACTATTACAGAAGGTACTACCGAAGTTGAGTAGTAAAAAAGGAGAATAGCCTTACAATATCCAAAGCGATACTGTTCCTCTACCTAACCTTGCAAGCAGACTTATGGATAAGAAAATCTGGTTCCGAAAAGTTAAGAATCCTAGCTTTTCACTATTTCCCCTCGTAGTAGCCACTGTACTGAGCGGCTTTCTCCTGAATTGTCAATCGAAAACAGACGACACCCAAACTATGCAACCTACCATTACCAAAGAAGTATTTGGTACCTTACCTTCGGGCCAGCAAGCCGACCTATTTACCCTAACCAATGGGAATGGGATGGTAGTTAAAATTACCAATTACGGAGGTATTGTCACGCATTGGATGACCCCGGACAAAAACGGAGCAATGGCCGATGTGGCTCTGGGTTTTGATTCATTATCAGCGTATGTAAACGGCAATCCCTTCTTTGGGGCACTCGTCGGGCGTTACGGCAATCGTATCGGCAAAGGAAGTTTTACCCTCGATGGAGAAACGTATTCTTTGGTAAAAAATAACGGTCCCAACCACTTACACGGTGGTACGGTAGGCTTTGATAAAGTACTCTGGGCTGCTGAGGAAATAAAAGGGGATTCTACCGTCGGGCTAAAACTAACTTATACTAGTCAGGATATGGAAGAAGGCTTTCCGGGAAAGCTGGACGTGACCGTAACTTATACGCTTTCTAACGATGGAGAGTTGAAAATCGACTATGATGCTACGACCGATAAACCGACCATTGTAAACCTGACCAACCACAGCTACTTTAACCTGACCGGCTTGAAACGGGATGTGCTTTCTCACGAAATGGAGATTAGTGCAGATTCTTTGGTGGAAGTTGACGAAACGTTGATCCCTACCGGTAAGTTGATTCCAGTTAAAGGAACCCCCTTTGATTTTACCTCCCCCAAAGTAATTGGTGCTAAAATCGACGACGAAAGCGACGATCAGATTAAAAAGGGCGGTGGTTATGACCACTGTTGGGCAATCAACGGATCAGACAACAGCTTGAAACAAATTGCTATCGTACATGAACCGGAAAGCGGCCGCGTGATGGAGGTATCTACTACCGAGCCGGGTGTGCAATTTTACACCGGCAATTTCCTAAATGGCAAGGCATCCGGGAAAGGTGTTACCTACACCAAACGAATGGGCTTCTGTCTCGAAACAGAGCATTATCCTGACTCGCCGAATCAGCCGCAGTTTCCTTCGGTAGTACTACGCCCCGGCGAAACCTACCATACCACTACCTCGTACAAGATGTCGGTTAGGAAATAGTTAGATAGTTCGTGATCAGCTTTGGGCGATCGGCATCAAGAGTACTTTGTATGCCTACAACCCAAAGCTGATTTAGTTTTAAATGAGACTGTTCAAGTAGAGTTCTTCGACTTTGGTACGGGCCCAAGGTGTTTTTCGTAAAAACTTCAAGCTGGATTTTATACTGGGATCTTGCGTGAAACAACGAATCCTGATTATTTCCCCTAGTTCCTCCCATCCGTAGGTAGCCACCAGATGAATAAGCATTGCTTCTAGCGTAACGCCGTGCAAAGGGTTGTTTGGTTGTGTATCTGACATACTACAAAAGTATTGAAAATTAGGATAGCCACGCCCAAAGGCGGCAAATAGCCGAGCCTATTTTTATTCTATCTCCGCTATTTTTTGCTTTCCGGCTTTCTTGATTTTTACCACTACTGTTTTGTAAACCGGCGTATTGCTGCGCTCTGCCACTGCCCCAATTGGTACTAATACATTGGCTTCCGGGAAATAGGTAGCAATGCAACGTTGGGGTATGTCGTAGGCTACGAGCACAAAAGTATGAGCAACCCGCTCCACACCACCGTGCTCATTGTATAGGTCCACAACCTGACCCGATGACATCCCTGCTTTCAGGATATCCTGAATATTCATGAATACCACCCGGCGTTCGTTATGGATGCCCCGATAGCGATCTTCCAGGCCATAAATAGTGGTATTAAACTGGTCGTGACTTCGGATGGTCATCATCAGGTATTCATCCAGGCCGGGGATGGGCGCGGAGGCTTCCGCTACATTAAACATGGCCTTCCCGGTCGTGGTATTAAACGTTCCTTCCCGAGCGCCATTGGGAAGGTAGAAACCTCCGGGACGACGAACTTTGTGATTATAGTTTTCACAACCGGGAATGACCCGAGCAATATCATCCCGGATATGGTCGTAGTGGTACATATAAAGCTCCCAGTTTATCTTGGTGCGGTTAGAAAGGGTTTTGTTGGCAATTTTACAGATGATCCGGGTTTCGCTGAGGAGTTGATCTGAGACTGGTTCCAGAATGCCCCGAGAAGCCTGAATAATACCCATGGAGTTCTCACAGGTAACAAACTGCTCCACCTGATCATTGACGTCCATATCACTTCGGCCGAGGGTAGGTAATATCAGGGCCTCTTCCCCGTGTACCAGGTGGCTCCGGTTTAGTTTGGTAGAAATCTGCACGGTGAGCTTGCATTGGCGGAGTCCTAGTGCGGTGTAGTTGGTATCGGGCGTAGCCGAAAGAAAGTTACCCCCCAAGGCCATAAATACTTTAACTTTTCCTTCGTGCATAGCGCGGATGGAATGTACCACATCGTAGCCATTTTTCTCCGGTACCTCAAAACCATACACCTCCCTAATGTTTTTTCGCAGAGTAGGCGGCACTTTTTCCCAAACGCCCATGGTACGGTCGCCCTGCACGTTACTGTGCCCTCTTACTGGGCAAGTTCCTGCGCCGGGCTTGCCGATACTACCTTTGAGAAGTAATAGGTTCACGACTTCCTTGATGGTATCCACGGAGTTGGCGTGTTGGGTGAGCCCCATGGCCCAGCAAATAATGATCTTCTTTTTATGAAGGATCATATTCGCTACCTCCTTAATCTTACTCAATGGTACCCCACTAAGCTGGGCAAGCGTAGTAACATCCTGTTTTCTGAGGTGGTCCAGATAATCAGAGTACCCAAAGGTTTTATCGGCTATAAACGTAGTATCGAGAACCGAGCCCGGTACCTTATCTTCCTCCTCTACAAGTAGGTAGGCAACAGCTTTTAATAAGGCCATATCGCCGTTCATTCGAATCTGGACGAACAAGTCGGCCAACTCGTTGTCAATATTAAGTATCCCCTTTATAGTTTGTGGGTTATTGAAGCCCAGCAACCCTGCCTCCGGCATTGGATTTACGGCAATAATCTTTGCCCCGTTCCGCTTACCTTTTTGCAAGGCAGTCATCATACGGGGGTGATTGGTGCCGGGGTTTTGTCCCATGATCATGATGACTTCGGCCTCGTAAAAGTCTTCCAGTTTCACACTTCCTTTACCAATGCCCAGCGACTCGGTTAGGGCCACGCCACTGGATTCGTGGCACATATTGGAGCAGTCGGGTAGATTGTTGGTGCCAAACTCCCGGACAAAAAGCTGATATACGTAGGCCGCTTCGTTGCTCGCCCGACCGGAGGTATAAAACGTTGCTTCATCCGGGGAATCGAGCGCATTCAGGTGATCGCTGATCTTATGGAAAGCAAAATCCCAGGTCACTGGCTTGTAGTGGGTACCCCCTTTAGCGAGGTACATCGGTTCGGCCAAGCGCCCTTTTTTGCCAATCTCCATATCGGTAAGCAAGGAGAGATCATAGACAGAGTTTTGGGCAAAGAAGTCGCCCCAAATTGCTTTGTCCGTAGCCTCTTCGGCGATAGCTTTTGCTCCGTTTTCGCAGTACTCCGCAATGGGCGATCGCTTTTCGTCAGGATCGGGCCATGCGCAGCTTGGGCAGTCGAAGCCTCCCTTCTGGTTCATTTTCAGTAGGGCGTGGTTGCCGCGCACGATCCCTGTTTCTTCCAGAATCATTTTAAGGCTGATGGCCACGGCGGCAACCCCGGCGGCCACGGTTTTTGGTTTATCCAAGCGAAGGCCGGTAAGTTTTTCGGGGGTTAGGGCAGAGGATATTTTCTGTTGTGTCATAGGTAGCTGTCAGCTTTTAGCTTGTAGCGGAACGCCGCCCGGCCGTTAGCTTCTTTTAAGTGTTGATAAAGAGTCATTTATCTTATATTTGAGCTAAATTTTCCATGCAAGTTATTTTTCTGAACTACTTGGCCGAAACCATAGGATGGTCGTAGATATAACCACCGGACTCAGGCCTTTACTAGTCGTTCGATACCTGAATATACGTTAAAACGCTCGTTTCGCAAGAAGCCAACGAGGACAATATTCATTTCAACGGCTAGCTGAACGGCGAGGCTGGAAGGAGCTCCTACGGCTGCCACAAAAGTTATTCCGGCGAGGGAAGCTTTCTGAATAAGCTCAAAACTAGCCCGGCCGCTGAGTAGGAGAATTTTGTCATGGAGGGGTGGTAGGTCTTGTTGTAAGGTAGCGCCGATGAGTTTATCGAGGGCATTATGTCGCCCTACGTCTTCTCTTATCAGCACTAAATCAGCTTGTTGGGTAAATAGAGCCGAAGCATGCAGACCACCCGTGGTTTCAAAATCGGCCTGTTGGGTCCGAAGAAGTCCGGGTAGCGAGTAGAGTAAGTTGGGGCTTACTTTCCAATACTGGGAAGGAGATGGCGCAGAATGTTCAACCCGAACGGCATTAATGGAGGCTTTACCGCAAATACCACAACTGGATGTGGTGTAAACGTGACGCTCAAACTGAGCTGGGTCGAAGGAAACATCTTCGTGGAGAATAACCACAACCCGGTTGGGGGATTCCTGAATGACGCCGATACTATCGTTGTATTGCCGGATTATGCCTTCGCCCAACAAAAAACCAATCGCCAGCTCTTCGTCGTGGCCTGGGGTCCTCATCGTAACGGACAAACTCATCTCCCGGAGTCCCATTCCGTATCGAAGTGCTATTTCCAATGGTTCTTCCACCGAAAGTAGGTCCATCTGGGTAGAACTGCTTTTGGCGGTAAAACGAGTAATGGATATCGGTTGAGTGGAAGTCGTCATGGAACTCTTTTAGCGTTGAAAAACTCTCAATGCTTCAATATATAAGTCTTCCCTGACATTGGCAACGTTCTGAATCGCGCAGCGGGCACCTATTTTTTCTTGGCACCCCGCTTGATAGGCCTTCCGTACTTCGCCATTTTTTCTTTGGCAATGTTTCTCCTTACGTTTACCTTTTGATTCTTTTCTGATTTTTCGTGGAAAGCTGGACCTGATTCTTCCCGTTTGGGTGGTTTTATCAGAATGTTCTTCATGGAAAGATTTGGCATCTCGTCCGGAGTAAGAACTTCGGATATCTCCAATCCATCGGGCAGGGGCAGCATGGGTATTTGGTAGTTCATCAACCCCTCGATACTTTCCTGGAATTCCTTCTCTTGCTCCGTAATAAAACTGATGGCGATTCCATGCTTATCGGCACGACCGGTACGACCTATGCGGTGAATATAATTCTCGGGTTCGTCGGGTACATCGAAATTGAATACGTGCGAAACCTCGGTGAGGTCAAGTCCACGGGCTACGATATCAGTCGCAATCAATACCAAATATTCTCCATCCTGAAACTTTTTCACCGTGTTAAATCGGTTGTTCTGCGCTTTGTTGGAGTGAATAACCCCCACCTGCTCGGGAAAGCGAGCCTCCATTTCCTGATGAATCTGATCGGCTAATTTTTTGGTACTAACAAAGACCAGTACTTTGGTCATGGCAAGGTCCTTGGTAATCAGCCATTTCAAGAGGTTGACTTTGGTGTAAAAGTTAGGTACTTCGTAGCCTAACTGTTCAATATTGGCCAAAGGTTGTCCCGCCGGGGCTGCTTCCACCCGAATCGGGGCGTTGAAGTAGGTAGCCATCAAAGACTCCACCTCGTCGGTCATCGTCGCCGAAAATAGTAGATTTTGTCTTTTTTGGGGCAGAAGATCCAATACCATATTCAGCTGAGAGCGGAAACCTAGGTTGAGCATTTCGTCTACTTCGTCGATAACCAACTTCTTGATAGCTTTGGTCTTTAACGCTTTTTTAAGGGCCAGATCAATAAGCCTGCCGGGGGTCGCTACCACGATATCGGCCCCCGCCATGAGCTCAGCCGTTTGAACTTTGATGTTGCCACCTCCGTACACACCCACCGCCTTTATGCTCATGTAAGCACTAAGCTTCTCAATGGTTTCTACCACCTGTACTACCAATTCGCGGGTAGGTACGAGTATTAATTGTTGGGGACTCTTATCTTTTGAAAATGTATATTGTCTGAGGCAGGGGAGCAGGTAGGCAAGCGTTTTTCCGGTGCCTGTCTGGGCGATACCACAAACATCTTGTCCGGACATCATCACCGAAAATACTTTTTCCTGAATGGTAGTTGGTTGCGTAAAACCCATGTCCGAAAGAGCATTCCGGAGGGGAGTTGTTAAATTTAGTTCTTCAAAAGTCATGGTATTCCTGATTATAAACCGCAAAGGTACTGCTTATACGGCACTTAACCCGAACTTGTAACGGGGGAGTTGTTTTTAAGCTCCAAATTATCAGGAAGTACGAGCTAAAAATAGGGAACAAGAAAAAGAGATTTTTCTTGTTCGAGGAGTCAATGTAGAATACGCGGGCCACCAATTCCTAATAGAAATGACGACCCGCAAAATGCTTATTTGAGAACAGTGGCTTCCAGTTTTTCCTCCACTACCTTACCATCTTTCATGGAAACAAAGTAGGAGTTTTCGGTTTCGCTCATGGATAGCACCTTAAATACTTTCCCGTTTTTGAAAATGATACCTGACTTATCATCCATGGCGTAGCCCGGCTTGAAAATGCCTTTTTCGATGTTGGCAAAGTATAACGGCCTACGGTACTCTTCGCTATGGTAATGGGGGCAATGGCTGAACGGTAAAAAGCCCAAACCTTCCACGACGCTCAACTCACTGGGGCGAGAATCGGTAGTGCCATTATCAAACCAGCAGAGTGACCCCGCGCTTCCACCCGCCAGAATAATACCTTTGGCCAGTGCCTTTTGAAGTACCTTGTCGATACCCTGCGCTTTCCAGATGGCGATCATATTGAGGGTATTTCCTCCGCCTACCACATGGCATCTACGTTCAGAAGTACCTCCTCAAAAGACGTTTTCTGATTGTAAGAGCTAATCCATACTTTTTGAACGGAGGGCTCAACTGATAAGTCATGTACTAGTTCGTACCAACGAATAATGCCCGGCTCGCCGTCGCCGGAGGCCGTGGGTAGATAGCAGATTTTTGGCCGCACTTTGCCGGTTAATTTGATGATTTCCTGAATAAACTGCTTGGAAGGGGCCTCGCCGTAGGGGAAAATGTACTGATCTTGGGCGGCCGCACTGCTGGCAGCGAAGGCCAGACAAATGCCCATAAGTACTACTAGTTTCATTGAATTGGTTGTTTTGAAAATTTTGAGAGCCAAGATAGTGCAAAACAAACAGCGCGGAGAGATATGGCCGTAAAAATTCTATTGGTAGTAAATTAAATAGATCGCGCGGAGGCTTTTTACCGGCCTTGTAGCATTGGCAAGCGTGAATAGTTCTGTTATTTTGTGTTGAAATTGACTACTAATTCTATGCAGGTACCGACCTCAGTTTACGAACTACGAAAAGAGCTTCATCAGCATCCCGAGCTTTCTGGTTCGGAAGTGAATACCGCTAGCCGCATTCATTCTTTTGTCATGAAGCATCATCCTACTGAGATTATCACTGGTCTGGGTGGAAATGGTATGGCGGTAGTATATCGTTTTGCGGAGGAAGGACCGACGGTGGTTATCCGATGTGAACTGGATGCCCTACCTATTGAAGAAGTGAACGACTTTTCGTACCGCTCCGGACATCCTGGGGTTTCGCACAAATGCGGGCACGATGGACACATGGCAACGGTAGCTGGTTTGGTTAAAGAACCAATCGTTTCAAAAAGGAAAGGTGGTTCTTTTATTCCAACCTGCCGAAGAAAACGGTCAGGGAGCACGAGCCGTTTTGCAGGATAAGCGGTTTCGGGAGTTGAACCCTGATTATGTATTTGCACTGCACAACCTACCCGGCGAAGCGATGCACATCCTTGTGTTGCGTGACGGGGTCTTTACAGCCACCGTGCAAAGTGTGGCTATCCGGCTCGAAGGGGAACTAGCCCACGCTTCCGAGCCAGAAAATGGTATTAATCCAGCCGTAGCCGAGCTTATTCAGGCATTTGACAAGATGAATCGGCCTCTTACGACTAATTTGGATTTTGCTATACTTACGCCCGTTTGTATTGAAATGGGCGAACGAGCTTACGGGATAGCCGCCGGCTCAGCGACCGTGCACTATACCCTCCGAACCTGGACGGAAGAGACTATGCAGAATTTAAAAACCCAGGTACTTGCCCTGACTGCCCAAGTGTGCAGTCAGCAGCGGCTTGCTTACAGTACTGAATGGTTTGACTATTTTCCGGCTACGGTCAATGATCCTGAATGTGATCAGCTGATCAGACAAGTCGCCACAAAACAAGGATTAACTTTGGTTGAAAGAGCTATTCCCTTAAAATTCGGCGAAGACTTTGGTTGGTTTTCCCGGTACTATAAAACGGCTCTTTTTGGGTTAGGGGCGGGCCTCAATACTCCGGCCTTGCATCATCACGACTACGATTTTCCGGATGAATTGTTAGAAACGGGGATCAGGATGTTTTCGGGATGTATTAATGAGCTACTGGGGTAGGGAATACGAGAGCTTAGTCAAAATAATGCCTCATTACCACCTAAACTCATATTTTTTCCAAAAGCCTGAGTTGGTTAACTTTCATCTCTTCCAATAGTCGGTAGTTCATTTCTGAAATTTTAATCTTCTGTTTGATGAGATAGTTGAGTAGTTTTTGGGTAGCATCTGCATCTTTATTCTTGATCACCAACGTAATAATCTTTTGGTTTTGGGCGCTGTTTCGGTCACTGATTTGGGTAAGCAGCGCAGCACTTAATTCGGGTTTGATCGTACTATTTTGAAGTTTATTGAGCACGGCGACCTGGGTGTAGTACGAAAGTGAATCATAGTTCTTGATCAGAAAACCTTGCAGCATTTGGGTGTCAAATAGTTTTTCGGGAATTTTCTCAATTGTGTTCTTGAGGAGATACCCTTTCCCATTCTTGACCAAAGCTAGTACCTCCGTCAAGTTTCCAGCAAACTGCGCTTCGGATAAATTATTGATCAGATAGTAATGCGCCGAGGCAGAATTGTATCCAATAATCTTTTCGATGAGGCGCTTATCAAGTCGCGACTTGGTATGATTCCTGATCGAGTCTACCACGGCTCCGTTGGCAACGTGCCACAGGGTATGACAGGTAAACAAGGCACCCTCGATTACTTCCCCCTTGATTGCTTCCACGGTAGCACCGGAGTACGCGTCCACGTTATTATCCCGGGTCTTGGTTACGAGTTTATCGGCCGACATCCCTGTAAATACGAGGTCGTGGTTGGTCAGGATACTTTGCAGTTTGGCGTAGTCGGCTAAGGTAAAGGGTTTGTGATCAAGCTTGGTAAGAGGATTGTAGGGCTGGGTTTGGTAGTTGATAAATTCACCGATCAGATTCCAGTTAAATATAACATTGACGTTGTAACAAATGCCTTCTTCGCACACCGGGGCAACGATATCGGCCGAGTACCGTTCCAGCTTATCTCCCCAGTACACCTCGTTCATCCCAAATTCGCCCCCGTTTTTTAGCTCTATGGTGAAGACTGTTTTGTCCCAACTAGTCAAAAAGGATGAAAGAACTACTATGCTAACCAGAACAACTACGAAGCGTTTCATTTCACTACCTCCATCAACGTTCCTCCTAGGTTATAATCCTGATCTTTTGGGAGTTTTGAATTACCAATTCCTTTGATCATCAAGGCTTCCAGTTTTGGGAAATAGTTCTGATAGATACCCCTTGGGTTAGTTTTTTCTTCTTTACATACGGCCGCTGCCATACCCAATACTTCCCCCATCATACCCATGGTGCGCATTAGTCGTGTAGTACCAAGTGCTACATGCGACACACTAATGTTGCGACCGGCCATCATGAGGTTGCTGATATTTTTGGAATACAAGCACCGAAAGGGGATGGGGTAGGGGTAAATCTTGATGTGCTTGGCGATCGACTTGAAAGCCGCACCCGGAAATAGCTTCGAATTCTCCGGATCGGGGTAATGCAGATCGATGGTCCAGGAGGTGGGGGCCGTACCGTCGGGATATACCCGCTGGTCGGTTAGGTCTTGCTCGATGAGCACGTAATCTCCTTTTAGTCTTCTTGATTCCCGCTTCCCGGCCACGTAGGCTACCCATTTCAGGTACTCGTTGGCAAATTTTGTTTTGGTAGCGGCGTGGTTTTTTAGGTAGGACCAGTTAGAGTAAACAGCCAGCAAACCGTAATCCCTGATTTGCTCAAAGTCGAGGGTCATGTCCAGCCCCATACCCGTTTCCCATTCCCAATCGCCCTTGGTGATTTTCTCTGCCTTGGCTTCGTCCCAGGGTAAGCCCCATTGGATGTCGGGGAAAGCCACGGGTTGCCCCTTTCTTTCGGAAAACCATTGCACTGATGCCCCCATCGTGAGGTTATCGGCTACTTCGGGAGCTGTTTTTTCTCCGTATACCTCTCTACTTTCGCGTCCGGTCATAAACTCCGCTCCCGCCAGAAACCCGATGGTGCCGTCGCCCGTACAGTCAGCAAAGAGCGGGGATTCGAAATATACCTTTTCGCCTGTCTCTATATTGGTAGCATATACCTTTTCAATCTTGCCGTCTTTGGTTTCAACCGAATTAGCGTGGTAGTTAAGGTAAAGCGTGATGTTGGGTTCGCTCAATACCGCGGCTAGTTTCTTTTCATCCTCGTAGTACTCTTTGGGTTGGGCGTTGCCGCCCTCCGAAGGACCTATTTCATTGACCAGATTGCCCAGGGCGGGGTAGGGTTCCAGGTTAATCCTTCCGCCGAGGTGTACCCGCACTTCTGAGCTATTGTTGCCGCCGAGTACCGGGCGGTTTTGCACCAAGGCCACTTTTACACCCAGACGAGCCGCCGAAATGGCCGAGCAAGTGCCCGCCATACCGCCACCGATGACCACAAAATCATATTTTCCGGCGTTTTTTGGATTCTTGTCAAAACCAAAGTAGTCGTTTCGGTAGTCAGCCAGTTTCTGTTTGTCCTCGATGGGCTTGAAGTTGGGGTCGTCAGTGAAAACGATGGCGTCGCAGCGGCCGTTAAAGCCCGTGAGGTCTTTGAGGGCAATGGTATTATCCTTTTGCCCGATGTTCACCGTTCCGCCGTATGACCACGTCCAGTCGCGGTTATCTTTTCCGAAAACTTTATCTAGAGGCTTTCCGTTCACCAGGAGCTGAAACTGTCCGGCGGCGGCCTTGTCTGACCATTGGGCGGACCAGTTTCGCGTTCACACGTAGACTTTGTAGGTGCCCATGGCCGGGAAAACAACCGCAGTACTGGCATCTTCCACGATCCTGCCCATGCCGTGGGCCATCAGAAAGGAAGAGCCCATAACATCCATAAACTGCTGATCAACGGACCAACCTCCTTTGTTCTGGAAATTTTCGGCTTCTACAAAAATGGTTCGCGGCTTTTTGGCGAAGCTATACTGGCATACAAAAAGTAGAAGAATGAGCGGGTATTTCATAGTAGTATCGGGCTGCTTATTAGAATTCGTAAGTTATTTTGGTAATTTGATTTCTTGACGACATTTTTAAAAGACTAGCGACAATTTAGGGAAAGTATCTGAGAGTCTTTGGACTATTTTTCGTTCCCTAAACTAATTGCCAATGGCTTGCAAAACGCCGGGAGGTACGGCGTCTATATTATATTATAGGTTGTTTTCAATTACCTATTTTTTCTACTGCTGTTTTTGCCGATTGAGCGGCAGTATGAACTGACACCTAATCTCAGGGTTTTCTTATAAAAATTAATACTTTTATAATTATATAAAATATGGTAAAAGTTTATAAAAAAGTCTCGTATTTAGTAACCTTTGTGGTCGGTTGAACCTGAATCAGTACTAAAATAACTACTTTCCTATCTCCTTTGTGATGCAAAATACCCAATTCTGGTCGAAATAAGTTTTTATAAGAAAGCCCTGCACCTAATCTTCACCATCGGTATACTCCCCACCTGCAAGATATATTTTATTGGCTACGGATTCGCTGAGCTTTTTTACTTTTTTCCAATCGGCATAGTCAGTCATATAACCAGCTTTGATGAATGGCTCATTATTTCAATTTTGGGTAATATTTTTTATATAACTTTTAGTTACTTGGTTTGAGTAAATTCCATCCAGCTCGCTAAGTATAAAGTCTCTTAAATCATCTCCTAATCGTGAAATAAAATCTAATGCTGGTTTTCCAACCACAAACAAACCAACTATATTAGATTTGTTGCAATATTATAAATCAGTTAGTTAAATAGAAATTCCAGAGGCCAGCACAGACTTCCAGAGTATCGTCATATTTCTCAAAGTCTCGCATTCTTAATCGATCCGACTATACTATGCTTTATACCAACACGTTGACTAGATAATTGCCGATTGATCAGTTTTTGATGATCAGTTAAAGGCTGTTTTTTCGGGCTTTGGTAGGAAGATATACGTGTCGACATTTGTAGTCTTTATCAAACCCCTGGTACCCTGAATACAAGCGGATATTGAAATCTTCAAACCAATCTTTATTAGTAGGAAAATCCTCTTTTAGCATTGTGTAATCATGTATCTTTCCAACGAAGCAGTAGCTCAAAAAGAGAATCTTTTTATTATTCTCTAAACCATTTAAACCCGTTATAACGGTTGTCTTTACAGTGTGGCTTTTTTTTACCGCAGCGGCGGACCGTCGGAGTAATTATCTTTTTGTGAATCTTCGTCAGAAGGTCGCTCAATGCGCTGCTCAGTACCATCAATGATCAACATGTCATATTTACGAAAATATTCTTCAAATTCAGCCACGCTATCAAATGATCGAGCGGGGGCATAGTTCTTAGTGTATAGCATTTATTTTAAGATATTTACGCCTAAATCTTGACGGTTCGCCGCTGCGATTGCGTTTTGCATTGGATGAATCCATTCCGGTTATAAAGCCAAGTAGATCATAAGTAAGTCGGTACGGGACGCCTCGCACTTTTAAGACTAAATAGAGTAAAAAGAAGCAAATATTCAGCAGATTTTATAACAGACTCTTTTGGACTATCAGCTTTTCTTTCGACAAGTGTTTTACCAAATCTTTCGTAATATGAATCCTCGAAAATTAATAGTAACTTTCTGAAACGTTTTTCATCGTATCCAGTTGCAGAACGCCACTTTCTTTCGGTTGTTAAACTTGCAGTTGAAATATTCATAGTGTTAAAAATACGATTTTATTTTCATTGCAACAAGTCTATTGATTCTTATTCTGCCGCCATAAACTGATGAAGCTTCTAAAATCTCAAAATCTACTCCTAGTTGTTGAAGTAAATATCCAGCAGAAAGTCCACCAGCTCCGGCTCCAATAATTATAACTTTTCCAGAAAATTTAGTACCGATGCCTTCGCCTTTCTCACAAGAGGTTAAGGAAGTTTGAAATGGAAAATCTACCCCAAGAATTTCGCATATCTTTATAAATTCTTTTCTTGTTATTTAATTTTGTGTTTAATTGGCCGCAACATGAGAGTCAACCAATCTACCGTGTTATCAGCAGATTATCTACCCGTTCAATGCTTGGAGGAGGAGTGTGAATCCTGAAATTTTCGGGATTATAAAAGTTCTCCCACTTCTCCCAACCGGAGCCATTGGTTAGTTTTTTCCGTAACGCGATCAGGCTCTTTTTTAACTCCTCGCTTTTTTGTTTCACGGATGCCGGGTCACTGAGTTCATTGACGAGGCTATTATTCAGCACCAGTGCTGATTTTAGGAGTAACAGGTTCAGATTAAAAATCTCGGTTGGGTAGGCAATCTGGTCAGTAAACGACATTCTTTTATTTCCTTCGATTGTGGGTGCAAGTTCATGGACAAGTTTCAGGGCTTGCTCGGATGCCTTGATGGAAGTCTCCACGGCTTCGAGAGATTCCAGCTTAGGGTTTTTCTTTTCGATAGTATTCAATATTTGAACGGTCTTATTCATCGTGTTTCGGAATCCCCCCAGTGGCACATTGGCTTGGTAGGTAAGTTTGAGTACTTCCACGGTTTTTGCTGAGGCATTTTTACCAAAATAGCGGGTGGTCCAGTCCGTATAAAACTGCTCAGGATCAAACCCGATCGGGTCCCAGGCGCAGGCGGCACTGGCCGAGATATTGAGCAGGAAGTCTTTGAAGGTTTGGCCATTCACCAGAATATTACTGGTGGCTTTACTATTTACCGCCACCAACGCACCTGCTTTGATGCGGCCTGGGTAGGGCGATTGGGTGACATTATTGTACCACACGCCCGCATGAATATAAATGCCGAAGTTGTAGCCTTTGAAATCAGCTGGAAACTCATGGAAATTGGCAAAGCCGTGATCGGCCCACAGCATTTGGATTTCTTTACGAGGGGCAAACTCCCCACTTTCCCACAAGGGCCGCCCTTCCGACCACAGATCACAAAAGAGTACTGCGCCGGGCCGGTGTTCCTGAATCAATTGGTACAGACCTTCAAACATTTTGTTCATGAGTTCGCCCGGTTTTACCCCAGCAGCGGCCTCTTCTTCGCATTTATAGGCCCAGTCGTAAATTGGGTGCCTGGGGCGTTGCAGAAACAGATCAGCTTTTCCAATGGGTGTTTTGGTGAGGTAGTACTCGTAAATCTCCATCCATTTGTCGTGGTACTGCGTTAGGCAGACTTCGTCCATTTCCAGATGCCTAAACTCCCAGCCCAAATACATCGGTACTTGCACCATCATCCCTTTACTATGGGCGTAGTCAATGACCTGCTCTACCAATTCCAGGTCCGAATGAAAGTCGGTGAGTTGAATATAGTAGTCACGGAGGTAGTACTCAGGGCGACCGAGTAAATCGTGAATATCAATGTAGTTATACCCGTGCCGCATGAGGGTATTGATCATCTCTTTCCAAAGGTCAAGCTCCACAATGAGCTTTCTCCCCTTGAAATTAGCCAGCAGGTCGTTATCGTTATCAAAGTACCCCCGGTACTGAAAAACCGGTGCTTTGGCTTGGTAGGATAAAGCCGGGATTGTGATTTTCTCTTGCGTTTTGGTAGTATACCCAATCCAGTAGGCGTTCGGATCAGTACCCAATACCGTTTTGGAAAACTCATATACTCCGTAGAAAGTACCCCGGTTGTCGGCACCCATGATGAGGTGCGTTTTGGAATTAATGCTTTTCAGGAGGTAGGTTTCAGGAGCAAGATCGCCGCTCAAAATATTGCCCGAAGCACTCGTGAGGTACTCACTCAGGTAGGTATGGGTGGCTTTGGTCCCTACATAAATCACGTGCCGGTACTTCTTTACATCGAAATTGGAGGAGTATGCACTCAGGTCTACTCGTTCCTTGCTCACTGACTCGATATCATACTTTAAATCGAGGGAAGCGTTTTGCTCAATGGAAGTGGCCTTGTCGCCATATACAATGAGAATAGTTGCTGTTGCATAATGGTTCAATAGAACGAAGAGGAGTAGGGATAGTGGTGTTTGCCGCATTATATTGGGGGACTATTTCTAGGTCAGAATTTAATTCAAAAGGTTACTAGGTCTTTAAACTACTAGTTTTTTTGCCGTAGATTGGCGGTTGTAGTTGTCAGAAAGGCACTGTTGTAGGATTTCTGATGATGGAATCGGAGACCATCACACAGTATGTTCTGAACTATGTTAGGACTTTCGCTTATACAGCATGGACAGTAGGATTCATCAGTTGTTGAACCAAGTAGTCGGTGAATAAACCTTGCCTGACCTGATAGATCGTGGTCTTCATTTGCTTGGCTTTGACTTTGAGAGAAACCCACGCATGGTAACAGCAGGCCAGGTGGTTGCGCTGCGAGCGGGCCTTGCGGCACTGGCATTTTTCCGAACCCGTCAACTGCTTGAAGCCTCTATGGAATTCCTCCACCTGCCACCTATTGTCGTTCTTGATCTCAGCGACAAACAGGTTTACAGCGTGGTCAAGGTCATTAGTAATGACCCAGTCAATGTCGCCGTTTGGGGCGACTACCTTGAACAGCTTCACCATAAACGGGCATTCTTTCAGCTTGACAATCAATCCCTTGACAAGGGTCTGACCATCGAATTCGAGTTCATTCAAATGTTGATAGCCAGTTTCCCGGCTCAGGCTCACCAGGCGGTTGCTCTTCAGCGGCCGCCGCTGCGGTGTGGTGAAGAAAGTCCACCCGCTGCGGTGAATCAGCTTGAGGTTTGCCACCGAGGCGTACCAAGTGTCGAAGAGTATCGTCTTGGCTCTAAGCTGCTTGTGGGTCACCAAGCGCTTGAACATTTCCTGGAAATGGTCATTCTTCGTCTTGCCATCGTCCTCGGGGCTGTAGACGCGGTAGTCGATGGGCCAGAAATCGCCATCGTTCCCCGAAGAGTGAAGGAGATTGACCAAGCCGATCCCCTTTACAGTACCGTGTTCATTACCAGAGTATTGCCGTTTGACCAGTTCGATAAAGTTGGAGTACTTCTTGTTCTGTACGCTGTCGTCAGCAATGACGACGGAGGTTTCCGAGTCCTCGATATGGGGGGCGACCGAAGCCCACAGTTGCGAGGGCGTAAAGCGTTCACGCCTCAGGAAGTCACTGACCGAATCATGGCACAGGTTGGGCTTGTGGTCGGCCAGGTTGGTGCAGGTGTAGTTGAACGGCGTGCTCAGCAGGTACT
>Ga0335398_10004458_pt1 | contig 19444 bp, 22 predicted proteins | sample BON03_FD_205742 | JGI IMG/M metagenome (GOLD analysis project Ga0335398, IMG submission 205742) | Freshwater microbial communities from Lake Bonney liftoff mats and glacier meltwater in Antarctica - BON-03 (spades assembly) (version 2) | ecosystem: Environmental > Aquatic > Freshwater > Ice >... | reverse complement strand
GGGGGGGTGAAATGACAAGAGAGTGTGCAGGAGAGCAAGCGAGCGAGACGTATAAATACAGGTGTAGACAGGTTTGTTGCATCACAACATTGCGGTGTAGGGTGTGGTGGTGTGAGGTTGACCTCTCGCGAGGTCAAGTGTAAAACGTCAGCATTGAATAATAAATTGATGTGAGATATAGAGTGGAGAAGAGCAGCATGACTTTTCCTTGAACCCACTGGGCTCCGTAATTTTACTCTTCTCCTCGAGCCCCCTGGGTTCCGTCACGGTGATCCCCAGACTCATTGAGAGATGCTAATCTTTTTCCCACGCTCACTGGATACGGTGATTCTTACTCCCACTGGGTTTGGAGACAAGAGTAGTATCACTTCTTCTCGAACCTTCCCACTAAGTTCCGTGCTCCCAATACCCACTAGGTTCCGTGATTCTCAAACCAACTGGGTTTGGGGAGAAGATTTGTATGACTTGTCTCTGAACTCACTGGATTCCGTAATTTAACTGTTCTCCTCGGGCCCATTGGGTTCCATGATACGCAGACTCACTGGGTTCTGAGATACTACTCTTTTCCCCAACCCCATTGTATTCCATGATCTCGACTGTAGGGATGCCACACCCACTGGGTTTGGGGAGAAGAGTAGTATGACTTCTCCTTGCACACACTGGGTTCCATAATATTACTCTTTTGTCCAAATCCACTGGGTTCCGTGATACTTTGACAGAGCATGATGATAGTTGCTTTTATTATTTCTCTTCGAGAGATAATGTAGTGATTGCGTTTAAAACTCTCTCTTCTTTTCTTACCTAGATTCACATAGCGAGTGGCGTTGTTTGCGTTGTTTGTCCTTTTGCAGGTGATGAAAAACTGCAAACATTCAAGTTCATGTCGATCTAGCGTTATTGGTATGCGGTACTACACCCCTCAGTACCCACGTTCCTCTACCCCCCTAAACTCCCCACTTCTTGATTTTTCTTCTTTCCCTGTCTCTTTCTTTCTCCTCTTTTTCCCCCCTCCTCTTTTATTTTATTCTTTTCTCACCCTATCACTTTTTTTCTTGGTTTTTGGTTTCTACTTTTTTTTGTTTTCTTGTTTTTTGTTTTTTTGTGTGTGTATCTTCGTATGTATGTGTTTGCGTAGTTGGCCATTCTTTTCCCACATGGCATTAATCATAAGATCCGTATGTGTCGGCCAATCATAACGTTCATTGTATCAAAATTGAATAGAAAATATGTGTTTGACAAGAAAACAATTCAAATGAAATAAATGTAAAATAAGGATTCATGTATATGGGTATCACCGGGATCCTTTTCCTTGCGCGACGGTCAAAGTACCACCTTTCTATTTGGCCACTTCCATTCTACATGATGTAGAACGGATATTTGCTATCAGCCTCCCATGTCGGGACAAAAAGCCGAAAGACATAAGTAAATTGTAAAAAATGGCGGTGATGGCAATTGATGGCCCCTCACCCCATCCCTCTTCCCTGCGACTTGGCCTTACCGCCCACCAGCCATCGAGAGGCCACCACACCCGGTCCTTGCTGGGTTCCTCATTTCATGACCCCAGAACGCCTTATGTTCTTGAATCCTACCCCGAGCGAGCCACGCATCTCCCCCGCCGCAGTGATGAGCAACGACATGCTGTCGGCTCCCACTCCGACCGTGCACTGCGCCTCTATCTTGCAGCCTGCAACTCCTCCTCAAGTTGTCACAGTGTCGCTTTTGATCCTTGGATCATCTCTGCTCCAATTTGTCAACTGTTTAATTTTTGCTGAATCACGGAAATGTGATCTTTGAACCTGTGCGTGTGTCTTCACCTTTTTCTCTTCTGCCTTTGCTTGTTGTACAGAGATGAACTTCAGCCTTGAGTCCCTGTTTTCAATTTGGTCGTTATCACCACATCGTTTCTTTCATTACTTCATACTTAGTATAGTTTCTTGGCAGTATCAGAAATTTACAAGTTGAACCATTCGGATACTTGTGCTGTGCCTCCAGTGCGTAACGACGTTGGTTTCCACATTTTACTCAAGCTTTTTTCTGCCTTCACCTTTCTTCAGCGGCTGATAACAAAAAGATGATGAATGATTTACACACACACTTGTTCTCCAAGGTTCTCCATCGATGTCATCGCGTCAGCCCCAGACAACCTATACATTTGCTGATACAGTCGCTCCCTTGAGAATGGGGGCCAGAAGGACAGCTCCAGGTAGCCAGGTCCTATCAGATTTTGAAGTAATAAGCTGCCCTTGAAGGGCAGCATCAGAGCAGCCTATATGTGCCTCTTTTCAAGAAAGATACCAAGAGATTTTTTGTTCGAATCCAAAACAGCAAAATCTCTGGGAAACAGCATAATTTCCCGAAACAGCAAAATCTCAGTTCAAACGAGATTCGAACACTTAAATCTCTTGGTATCTTTCTTGAAAAGAGGCACATATAGGCTGCCCTGATCCGCAGAGGCTGCCCTTCAAGGGCAGCTTATTACTTCAAAATCTGATAGGTCCTGGCTACCGGGAGCTGCCCTTCTAGCCCCCATTCTCAAGGGAGCGACTCTGATAGTAGGATCGGATTACTGTGTCATGCACTTCGCATATGTGTTGCAAATGTGCCGCCGGAATCTTGTCCCTATTTCTTGCGTGTACACTGAGCTTTTAAGGCTTGTCTTAGAAATCGTCTTCCACTACTGCACCAAGCCTCCCTGACACTAAATTAATCTGTTCAAGCGTCCATTGCGGGGCAGCCGTTTTGAGCGCCTCGATGATGTTTTTGTGCTGCTTATTATTGCCTCATCTTCTTTTACCCCCAGAAAATCTTCATTTCTTTCAGATGATCGTTTGAACTGTGAAAAGTATGGTGTTCCATGATTCTTGTTAATCACTACAGCGGCGGGCGACTGATTTCGTCGAGCAGGCAGGAGGGCGGGCGGCAAACGATAGCCTGCACGATGCTCGCGCAAAACTCAAGATAAGTTCGCAATAGTTTCTATGGCAAAGAAGCTGCTGCACCGTTGCATAGGTGCGCATGCACGAGTCCATATACATTTTTGCGGAGAGTATGCATGCATTCACAGGTGTTGTTGAGCACCATGCATGTGCAGGTGTGCATGTTAGACAGATGTTGTGAACATCAGCGTACACATTTGCTTCACGCTTGCTACAGGATGTGCATATGCGCACATGTATGTGCAGTTTGTTTCATTTAGCATTAGGGAATGAGGATGGGGGGTTCAACTAGTCCATTAATTCGCTTGTTCACTGGCGTGGGGGGTTGTTTTTGACAGAAGGAAAGATAGGGGTGTTGTCTGTGTCTTGTTTATTTTAACGCAGGTGGGAGTGTATGTGGGTGTGTGTGTGTATACGCACACGCACACACACACTGCACAGATGGGGTACTTGGATGTGAGCCCAGGGGTTGGGATGAGACACCTGGAGGGCCCGAAGAATCCAGATGGACTAAATCTCGGCATACATATATTCGTATATGTGTACAAAGTACACATGTGTATGTAGATGCTAAGAGGCGGGATGAGATCTTGGACTAACTGTTTTTTCTTTAACATTATTTTTCCTCCGAAAAAGAAAAGCAAAAGATGTGAACGCAATCCACCGATTATCTCAAATATAAATAAGATTTGAGCGTGTATACCATCAATCAATGGTACTAAACCACTATTTATAGTAATGAAAGCAACCATCATCATCATGCCATCCGGCCTCCGCCTTTTATGTTTCCAAAGGACGCGCGAGTCGTTCAAATACTTCCCTCAGAACGCTCTTCTTTCATTTTGCCGTAACAGGAAGTCTGCCGTCCACGTGCCATATGCAGGGTGATTGATATTCAGTAGGGAAAAAAAACGTACTCTGGGCCGGCTAAACGCTGATTGATAAACAAATTTATCCGAGACTATGTAAAACTAATTCAGCTGGTCACAGCACGGGACTGTCAATCCCGAGGTTGTCGGTTCGATTCCGGCAGAACCCCCAAAAAAAAACGAAAATTCAAATCTACATGCATTTGAGCTACATAGACCCTCAAACAAAGGTACTACATTACTGATTCAAGTAATGAAAGCAATCATCACTCATTGAAAGAAGATTCTGAGCTGTGAAAAATGAATGATATACTATCATCTGGCCTGCGGCGCATTTTGTTTGATAAATCTTGCCTGCGGCACATTTTGTTGCAAACAAAAATCTGTTTTTCACGAAACTTCTTCTTGTTAATCAGTCTGTGATGCATTTGATTTGAAGATTCTTATTCTGTCTCCCAATTCATCGGTGGTGTGGATGATTCGAACTTCAATACTCAGTGATTACAAGGACACAACTTGTACCAAACAGTAATGGAAAAAGTGTCAAATAATAAACCCTTTGTCAAATCAAACCTCGTGCCCTCGGAGATACAAATTGCACCAATTCAATTCCAAAACAGTTTATAAGAAACAATGTACGTCCAGACATTTAACATAAATATCACAATTACTGAACTTGTCTCTATTGGCGTGGCTCGACGCTGTGAAAACACTGTTGACAAGAAGCGAGAGAATTCTTGTGCACTAAAACGCAAAGGGACTTGAGCAACCAAAAAAATCGCCCAAAAACATCGGAAATGCTCTCTCCGACGCGCTACTAATGTCACGTGTTGAAAATTTCACGGCTGGCGCCGGAAAACACGAACTAATTCTGGACTAAAGATTCTGACAAGTTGTTTTCTTTACTGTTGATATTGTCTTGCTCTACCCTAGCTCGCACACACAATTTCAAGTGTTTTTTGTCATCAAGTGATCTGACCATGCTGTGACACGAGGTGTCCTCGTTTTTCAAAGACTTTGCTCCACTTCAAATCTAGCATTTCAAACGTATCTTCGAGCTTCTCATCATAAAGTTCCCATTTTGTGTTTCGAATGAAATCTGTGATGATAGGCGCCAACAGAGATGCGGTTTGATCAGTACGCTGGTCATTGCATTATTTCGAATTTCTGGCTTCATCGTGATTCTTATTCGCAGATTCCGACCGTAGCGGAAACCCCATCTGCTTCGACGTTGCCCAGATCCAACTTTATTCGTCTTCCACCTCTTGATTGACCGTCATGACTTCTCGTACCTGCTGCATCAGCTTTGTCGTGTCACCTCCTTGCGGATCATCGAGTTTCCCTGCATATCGCGGATCGGCATAGGTGAAAACTGTGCCGTCCAGTCTTTTACCTTTGTTGTTCATTTGCTTCTTAAACTCATGATAATCGTAGCCGATGTCCACTTAGCTATAAGCCCTGTGGACACCGCAAGATAGAATCAAGCTTGATTCTATCTTGCGGTGTCCACAGGGCTTATGGCTAAGTGGACATCGGATACGATTATCATAAAGAAGGTCCTCAGGAGGGGACACACCGGCCTTGCCGTTTACGAGTCTTGGAGCACCAACTATATCTCTAGGCTTTTTACTTCTCTGGGGAATCTTTACGTCGCGGATCCCATCTGGCATTTTCGTTGACCAGTGGCGGTCGCAACCGTGGGGAAGAGCTCCAACACTGCCGTTGCCATGTGAAGTTTGCATCTTGTCGAAGATGTCGCAATCGCGGCGAAGTGTCTTTCTCGTTTGGCCCCCGTGCGTGCCAAGATGCTTGAAATCACATATTACGCGTTGGTGGGAAGGCTATTTTGTACTCCAACCCAAAGCCTGACACCCCCAGATGGGCGCTCCATGTATTTCCAGGAACCGAACCCGGAATCTTCGTTATGATAATCGTAGCCGATGTCCACTTAGCCATAAGCCCTGTGGACACCGCAAAATAGAATCAAGCTTGATTCTATCTTGCGGTGTCCACAGGGCTTATAGCTAAGTGGACATCGGCTACAATTATCACATGACACTTGCTACTTCTAAAACCAGGATTCTCAACTAAGCTACATTTACACTACTACCTGCACTTTACTCGCGTGCGTGGTCTTTGCCACCATCCTCCACTTTCAAATTCTGGCAACGCGTCAGGCCACCACCTGGCTGGTAGGAACAAAAGTGGTTGCTGGTCAACCTTAGTCAGTTTTGTCGCAAGCTTTCTAGTACTATTTTGCCATCTGTGCCATCTGTCCTTTTGGTCTCGCTGGTTGTGTCCTTTGATCTGGACCTGAAACTCAACTAGGCCTTCGAGTCCATCCCCCGCTTCCTGCGGGCTCACCGACCACCGTGCAACTCTTTACTGGTTCTAGAAAATGCCCCCCTATGTCATGAGTGTTTACCGTTATGCGAGCGCCAAGTGGCATCCGTTTAGACGCCACTGAACAGTCTTTGTTGATGATACCCTTAACCTCTACGTTTTGTTGTGTTGTATGCTCACCAATCGCTATGCCTAACAGTGCCTGCGCCTGTATCAGACACGTGGTTTAATTCAAAGCTACCTCCATCGGCTGAATTAACGTGTCTCTGAGTGTGGGACACCCCCCCCAGTGACCTGTTGTTTGACTATGTTGACTCAGTAGTGCTGCACCGTTTTTTCATGCATATGTTTGCCACACTGTCTGTCCCCATCTCTGGATAGTTCTTGTCAAAACTTTCCAGAAGTGTCGGTAGACATGACAACGACTCCCACATGTTGCCCCGTGCTAGTGCTCTTCGTCCGAACTCCTCTCTGCTTGCGTCTTTCTTCGTTGTATCCGGACTTTGTTCCTTGCGCTTGACTGGTAACAATTCTGCTGGAGGCAGCTGTTCACCAAGTGTCACAGTGCGAGATCTTTCTTAAGACGTATCCATTCTTTACACACTTCGACCGAGCGTTGAATGAACATTGCTTTTATTATTGCTCATAAAAGAAATAATGTAGTAGTTTTGTTTAGAACTCTCAAGGTGCAGTCTTTTATGCTCACCGAGGTGAGAGACTGTGATTTGCTGATTGTCGTCACATCTTCTACTTTTCTCAAAAGAAAAAACATGCTCAAAGAAAAAAGCAGTTAGCCCAGATCATCAAAACCCGCAGCTCAGCACATATATAGACAAATGTAATTTGTACACCTTTACGGTCTACATGTATACTGCGCTTTAGTCGATCTGGGCTCTTCTGGCTCTCCAGGTGTCCGTCCCACACCTGGCCTCACATTAAGTACCCAAGTAGTTTGTGTGTGTGCACGCGCGTATACAAGCACACACGCTCCCACCACCCTAACACCCGCAATAAATAGAAAATATACAAGACAAACCCCCTATCTCTACCCCTGCCAAAACATAGCCTCCCACGCCACCAACAAGCGCTAACCATGAACAAGCTGAAAACAATCCCACTTCCCATTTCCCCACACACACGCATGCAGGTGTTAAGAAACACCTGTGATACACGCGCATGTAGTAGAGATTGGACAGTAAATATAAACAAAATGCGCCTACACGAGTGCATATGTACACCCACACGCGCGTGTATATAAATGTATATGCATACATATACACAGACATACATATATACATATACATACACACACACATGCACCTATACACGCATACATGCACACACATATACATACGCATGCATATGCACACGTATACACAGATAGAAAATCTTAGTAACAACACCTTAACATGTCAAGCAATATCATAGACGCACATTTGCATCCATATACATGTGCATGCATATACACATATATATGCATATACACATATGTGCACAACCGGCAGAGAGTGTGTTCGCAGATGTGTACGTTGGTGTTGAAAACACACCTGTGTAACGTGCACACCTGCATCTTTGAAATTTTAGAAAATTTAGCAAAGTTTGTGTTGATTTGAGCCATTTTAGCAAGTAAAATTGACGTTGATTTTGCCTGTTTACGTGGGCCAGGAAATAGTGGCTGGTTGCGCTGTTGGCCATCACTTTTTTGATATTTTCCTTTGTCTTGAATCTTTTGAATTCGCTCTGAATGTTGAGTTTAGCGGCCTGGCGGCCTACCCATGCACTAGTGCCCACAACACCTGTTTCAAAGTGCATGCAACACTCACTGCAAAACAGTGCACATTTATATATACTTACACACATATGCATATGCATACATATGCACACGAACACACATGCGCATGCATGACACCGTCCACACACTGAAGCATTGATACTGAGACCCACAATCTATGCACAAATATGCATACACATACACATACACATGTATATAAATACATACATATACATATACATACACACATGCATACATATACATATATACATGTCCGCACATATGCACACATACACATATATACACACACACATACAAAATGTACATATGCACGCACGCAAGCACGCCTGGAACGACGGTGCGGCAGCGATCGCGCGAAGAGCTGATGCAGGCGCAGGAAGCCCTGCACGTCTCTTTCGTTCAACGCAATCAAACCACATTTAGCACCTCCAATGCTAGGACTTCTTTGTACCCACTTCCTGAGACACTAATATCCCTCAACCCCCCATCCCCTCTTCCCAACATACCCCAGAACAGTTCGCGGACCGCGGGCAAGCGCGGTTTTACTGTTCCACACTGATCAGATGAACAGAGAACATAGCTCTGAAGAAGCTCCGCACAGCTTTACAATAGCCCCTTGCATAGATGTAGAAAGATTAGAGGGAAAGCAGCAGTGTAGCAGAGCCCCAGTAAATGAGCACGCAGAACTCCAAGCCAGAGTATGACCAAAGTGACTGTTCACGGAGAAACGAAAGGTCAACGAGGAACAACCAAACCCCGCAACAGCCGATCACACAATCACGACAGCACGGTGCCCAGACAACACCCACTAATCTGCACTGGTGTGGAGCCTATCCACCCAGTTCATGGCCCGCCCAGGCTGCGAGCCACGAGTCGATGCTCCGAAATAGGATTCACATTTTCGCCATTTTCCCGCCGTTTTCTAAAACCATTCAAACTATCTCGTCAAAAACAATTCAAACTATCGCGTCGTCTCCTCACGGCCGATGGTAGCTTGGGTCCTTGCCAATCCACTAGTTCAAAGCATTGTTGCATAAGATGTTGCTGTTTCTGTAACAGTCCTTGCACTACTGGAATTAATACCTGAACTTTTTGCTCGCTGTTCGACGTTGCACATTTCTCCATTACCGGTGGTATCAACACAAATGCTTTCTCTTTATAACTCTTTTGAATTCTAGGCAAATCTGATATACTTTCGAATCCAGCTTGTCTTAGAGCGGCAATGCTCTTTCGCATGGCTGCCTCTCCCGCCCACATCAGCTCTGAAGACCCAAAGTCTCCGGTTGCGCCATGACACTTCCACAATTCCATTCCCTCAATTAGTTCAGCAAAAGAGTTGCATAACCACTCGTGTGGAGTGCGGTTTAAGCCTGCCAGCAGGATTTTTTCAGCCACATCTTCATATCGCATGCATCTTTCGGTGTTGCGTCATCCCACTTCCACGATTCTATTTCCTCATTTAGTTCAGCAAAAGGGTCGCATAACCATTCGTCTGGAGTGCGGTTTAAACATGCCGGCAGGTTTTTTTTAACCACATCTTCATGTCGCATGCATCTCTCCGCAATTCCGTTGCTAGCTCTGGTGTGAGAGGATGGCATCTGATCAGGTCACGTGCTGCAATGATCTTATGCCTGCCCACTTCCTTCGTGACCCTCATATCGCCGTTTCCCGTGTCCCAATATACTAGATATCTGCATGCGTCATCGAAATTCATCGCCTGAAGGCTTTCTCCGTTGATTGTCAATAGCGGTGCTGACTCTTGCTCTCTACGCCTTTAATCATTATTTATCATCAACAAATACGTGTTTTCCAAATTTCAAAACCATATTTATGTGTCCAAGGTCCATCGAGAGAGTGTCTTCGGACCGGACCACTTCCAGGCCACCCTAATACTGCGCACCACGCTACTAAGGTCCAGAGAGGGTTAGCCATGTGGTGGTTTACACACAAAGACACAAACAAGTGCATCTCCTGTTTTGGTGCGTCTCCACCTTCGGTACATCCCCCAATCCAGGCCAAAGACTCCGCCTAGAAACTGTGTGTTTTCGGGGCACAGGATGAACCGGAGGAGTTGCACCAGAGATGAACCGGAGAGAAGGGGTGTCCGCGGGGGAACACGACTTCGAGCTTCGCGGCTACAGCCCCCGCCACCACGGCCGTAAATTCCTGCACAACGTTTGAAAGCTTTTCCATGCCCGGGCCCTCTGGTGTGTCAGCAAGGATTGTGATATCGACGATGAACCCTACGTTGTTGAATTGGAAACTTTTGTCATCACGCTAGTTCAGTGTCTGCTGTCTGATCCTTGCCGATCTGCAGCCCGTGACTAATAATCTCATTCTGTCATGTAACTATGAGCATGCGTAGCAGGGCATTGATGAAAATGTTGAAAAGCTGCGAAGATGTGATACTGCCTTGCGCTACACCTATAAGGTGATTGTCGCACTTTCCTCATTGTTTGGGGCCAGCCTAACCGTGGCGCCTGCACATATCTGCTCTAATAAGTCAACATCTGGAATTTCAAACATCACCTGCCAGAGCGCTGCTTGAAACATGGCGTTGAAGACGTTTTTAAAGTCAATGTCGACACGATAAACTCTCTTGCCCTGTCTCAAAGCTTCCTGTTGGATGAAGTGCGCCTTTTGCATGTTAATGATGACGCAACATCCTTGCCTGCCTCTACCTTGCCCTGGTTCTAAGATGACAACTGGTTCGACAATTTTTTTCAACCGTTCATTGATGATGACGATTGCTTTTATTATTTTCAACAGTAGTTCAGTACCCTTGATTAAGGGTCTATGTAGTTCAAATCCATGGGAATCTGATTTCTCGGGTTTTAGACGGAATCGAAACGACGACCTAGAGATTGACAGTCCCTCGCTCTGACCAATTGAGCCACGCTTGCACGTGAGGTTGGATAAAGACAGAGTTCAGCAGTTGATATACACTGTTCAGCAAGACCGTCCGTGACTACTGGTTGTTGGTCCAACGTTTCATTCGTGCCTCCACCTTTGAGAAGCTGCAAAATGGTGCAGTTCATTGTTGCTCACCGCAACGCTGTCGACTTGCATCTTCTGTCAAAATTTCATGGACCCACATTTTCACAATTTGGAACTCCTCGTCCGTTATCGCTGTTGTGAGTTCATTTGGGCATCTCTCCAGACCTGTGCTTTTACCTGGTCTCAAACACATTGCGACGTATTTTTTAATCTCCTGGTTGGTGAGTTCTCCTCTCAAGCAGCCTGGTTGATGCTCTGCTGTCATATACGTGTCGATCGGTAATCTCACCATCAAAGACAGAATGCGTATCTCACCCTTAGTATGCATGAAGTTTGTAAACTGCCAGCGTTGTTGACAGAAGGCGACTAACTCTCGTCTGTTCTGCTCAACAGTTGCTTGGGGCAGACTAGCCTGTGTCTTGCTGGCATTGCCTCTACTTGGAGAGACGCCACCTCGCACCTGTGGCATTGTAAGCATGGTGAATCCACGCATTCTGGCACCTGGGGCCCAGAACAGAAGGAAAGAAAGGAGCGTGCAAAGGAGAAAAGGGACTGGTGAGGGGCAAGGCAGCGGACATTAGCACACAGAGGTCTTTGCTTCTACACTGATCGTTACCACATGTTACAAGAGGCGAGTAACCCTGTACTTCATAGTAGTTTTCCCATACTTTCTCAAGCTCTTCTCCCAGCCAGGATCCTTCACTCCGAAGGATCTCTCTAGCGCTTTCTGGTCCATCTTACAACGTTTTCACTGTATCATGCATCGGCGTGACTCGTGTTGTTGTAATAACCATCATGCCTCCCTCCTTTGTTTGAGTTATTTGGAATGCTGAGAGTGGGGAGACCCTCTTGAGCCCAGCATCCATAATCTGCTTGGCTTGCAACACTTGCTGCCACTTTTGCATTTGCTCCGCTGCTGACCGGCCTGAGAGTACCCACTTGATGCGGTGCGTTGTGACCGCTCCTAGTAACACTGCTGCGAACTTGTTCATATTCTGCAGATCCTCTGCTATTTTCTGCCTGATGCCAGCCTGATCCCGCTTTCAAATCCAAGCTTGTATAGTGTCCCAGTCTCCCGGCTTGTAATTGACGCTGAGTGTTGCACGCTGACCATAGATTCGATGCACTGGAATGTTCGCTTCCTCCTCGGTGAAGTTTTCAATCATACATTCCCACTCCTTATAGTGCATGTCCTTGTCTTTGAGCTCTATCCAGCAACCCCACGGCATTTTCCAGATCACTTCTGTCTGCTGAGGTTGCAGTGCATACTTACTTGAAAACTTCCAAGTGTTTCGATGCTCTTCCATGAAATCCTTGTGGGCCTGTCACGGTTGATTCTGCGCTCGCTGGTTCCACCGTTTTTGCTTTGTCGTTCTAAATCCTAGATCTGCTCGTCGAGATTTGATCATCACTTGCAGTATTGTGTCGTCCATTCCGGGAGATTGGCCACCATATTAACTGCTTGCGGTATCATCTTGAAATCACTATAAAGTCCGAATTGTGCCATGCATTGCTGAAGTGCTTCAGAAGCTCGGCCTGACCTTCCTTGGGTTGTTCGTGCAGCTATCAACATTGCTAGTTCCGAGTTTTTCAAGATTTCTACCTGCTCTTGGCTTCTATGACGGCCGTGTTCCCGTGCCTGATTATCGCTCCCTAATGAGTTCTTGTGCATGGGCATCCCTGCTGTCGCAACTCGACTTTCAACCACACACCGCAGACCTATCTCCTAACGTTGATGTCTATGATGATTTGTTGGGCAATTGGGCGCATGATTGCGTCGAGTTTGGATTAAATGCGCGGTATTTGCTTTGGATCAATCATTTTCGCCTTGATCTCTCCTGTTCGGCCTCCTGGGTCTCGCGCCCCAGGGTCTTGATAGCTCGACAGTTGCTCATCGATTGTGCACGATATCAACGCATGAGTGTTCTCACATGCTCCTACTCAATGCACTGTGTTTTTCGGCGCCGGCATTTCGGCCGTGTCATCATTGAATTTTTTTCATATAATGATGTGGTCAAGTGTTGCATTTTTGATATCATGGGTGATGCACCACCCATCAGATCTTCGCGCATGTGTGCCTCAGATTAAAGCAGTGATCCTCCTATTCTTTGAAGAAATTTTCGAAACTGATTATCTACTTTCTCAAAATGAGCCTTTGTTGAGATGGAATATCCTGTACGCGACGTGGCCGCAATCAAGTCCTCTCTGGTGATTTTCTGCCGCTCTTCTATCTTTTGCATTTCTGCCTGGACGAGAGTATTCAAACGTCTTTGAAGTTCCGGCCATCCCGCTGTTGTTTAATGGATGATAATAATGCTAACACGCTCTCCCGCATGCATCATCGCATAAAGCCACAAAACGCATCCCTGCTCCATGTGTTCCAGCGCCCTTTTTTCTCAGGGTTTATGCCAATTCACAACAAGTGCTTTGGGGCGAAATGCACGTTTGCGCAAAAAGGTGACTACTGTGAAATGCGCTCTTTCCTCGTTGAATTCATCACTTTGCTCTTTGCCACCGTCCGTATCTGCTACTAAATCATTCTGGCTGCCTGTAGCAACGTAAAATTCATACTTTGGATACTTCCACCTGAAATCTCGCTGAACTCTGAACTTGCTTCCTCAGGGAATCCTGGGCCAGATCTCCTGCAGCATTGCTGCTTTCTTTCGCATGACCTGCGCGATGTAAGGTTGTGCCGCATGTATACCAAGTGGTCCCAGATTCCATGAAATCACATTGCCTGTTGCACTCGTTTGCGGCTGCCATTTCTGACTCATTCCAACGACCGTTGCCACCGCCATTGTATTCGACTTGATAATGGATTGAGATTTTTTTGTTCCTTTTTTTTCCACCAGGGTATCTTGACCCCATTTTGCCAGTAGTGCATGCCCTCGAGCTTTGAATCTGCTGAGGAATTCTGGGATGCCGCCGTATTACACTGCTGACGAAGAATCTCGCACCAGTGACCCTGATTTGATCGACGGGAACTCCCGAGGAGTTTCTCGAATTAATTTATGTTGCTTCGTTCTTCGTGCTTGCATCCCACTTTTCTCATTAGCGTTTCAATATAAGCAACATCAATCAAACTAGCTTCTGTCCACCATCCTTCACACATGGCCCATGTCACTATTGCAGTTTTGATTTTAGGCCCAGAGGGACTATCCTGGAATCAATGTTTGCTGGCTGTTTCCGCTCGTTTTTCACGAAAGCGAGCGATTTCTTGCATTCCGGGCATCGCGCTGGTTGCACCATCCTGGTCCCCTGAAGGAACTGTTCCTCACCCTCTGTAAAGATGAAAGTTACTTTACACTGTTTGCACGTTATAGTCACGTTCTGCAGTGCGCCTGCTGCCACTGCCAGTGTTTGCTGTTGTAATGCAACTTCCTCAGCCAGCACATCATCCATAGTCATCTGAATTTGATCTCACAGAGAGAAAAAACGCCCGTTTTGGTTTGTAAACTCCGGAGTCTTTAGCCTGTTGATGAATTCTGTTTAATCGCCAGAGCGCATGATCAGTTTTTTGATTGCAGCGCACTTTGTTCCTGGCATGGTCCATGTACTGTCATTCCCATTTGGTTCCCCGAGTTGAACAGACGTGCAGCTTACCTGCCACCATGACACAGCCGTTGCAATGCATGTGATTCCACACCAAGTGCTGCCCATTGTGTTGCCCGCCGGGCACCATTTGTATTCCTGCCCTAAATCCGTCGGTGATGACGTGTTTCCTGTGAAAAAAGCCAAGATCAAGCCCGTAGTCCGATTTAAACCGATTTCGAAGTTTTTCCTTTTCTTCAAAGTAAGCGTAGCTTGCAACTTGTAATCCTGATCTGTGTAGCCGACAAACTGGATTTCTCCTTCCACAGATGGTCGTAGGTGTGGACTATGTTGTTTTTGAATTGAATTTGTATGATAATATGGGCTTTGTACCACCTTCGGTACGTCACTCGAAGGCGCTACTGCTGGGCTCACATTTATTTGCCGTATTCACAAACGAATTGTGCTTTTGCGTTCCATATCACTTGATGCTGATTGTGGCTTCCATTTGACATCTACTGTTCTCTCGGCTAGCCACTGCGGTGCTGCCTGAAATGTTCCAGGCGTCAATTGCTTGTAATCTTCGGAAGATTGCGATTGCTCAGCCCACTTCTGAAGATCTTGCCGATGGGGAAAATAAACGTACTATAGGCCAGCCAAAGGTCAGTTAATTTATATTTGATTGATAAATTAATTGATGAATTAAATCATGAATTAATTCATTAAAAGAAGAAGATTCTGAGCTGAAATTTGTAAAAACTGAATCACATACTATATCAATAGGACAGAGCACCCACCAGGACTTAGTCACAAAATCTGCCTGCGGCACATTTTTTTTGATAAGTCTTGCCTTCGGCATCATTTTTTCCGTTAAAAATCTGGCCTGCGGCTCATTTTTTTCGTACAGCATCTTCTTAATCTGGGATTCATTTGATTTGAAGTTTCTTATTCTGTCTACCGATTCATTGGTGGTGAAAATGATTCCAACTCCAATACTGAATGATCATAACGACACAATTTGTACCAAACAGAAATTAAGAAAGTGTCAAATAAGAAACCCTTCGTCGAATAAAACCTCTTGAAATACAAATTGCACAACACCATTTCAATTTCAAAACAGTTTATAAGAAACAACGTACAGCAGGGGGAATGCCTCACCTAAAGCCTACACATTTTGACGCTTGGAAACTGCTCGCTCTGTGCAGGCAACAAGTATTTCCCGCCCAACGCGACTCTTCGTCCACAGCCGCGCCCGCCGACGCCTGCGAGCCAATACATCTCGCAGGAAAAAACGATCCAGTGGCTGGTACCACCCTCGTCGCTACCATCTGCAACGATTTCGTACGGCGACTGCCGGGTGCACATGCACTCTGAATAATTATGATTGTTTGTATTACTTTCAACAGTAGTTTAGTACCCTTGATTGATGGTGTATGAATTTCAAATCCATTGGAATTTGAGTTCTCGGGTTTTAGACGGAATCGAACCGACGACCTAGGGATTCACAGTCCCTCGCTCTGACCAACTGAGCCACGCTTGCACGTGAGGTTGCAAGGAGTCGTACTCGTCGGGTTCTGCGGGGTTTAACCAAAACAGTGAAAGAGAAGGAAGGATGAAGAAAGTGGCAAACAACTTGGATAAAACAGAGTCTCCCTCAAAGGTATGTACGTGTGGGATGTCAATTCAACCGTGACCAAGCACTCGAATTAATTTGTTTGAAGGACACGTCACAGTGCGTGTCTCGACGCTGTGACAACACCGTTGACAAGAAGCGAGTGAATTCTTGTGTACTAAAACACCACTTTTGAAGGGAGTTGAGCAATCAAAACAATCGCCAAAAAACCCCGGGAATGCTCTCTCTGACACGCTACTAATGTTCGTGTGTTGCTTTGTTTTATGACCCAATATTGTGGACTCTTTACGGTCCCGGGTGTTATGTTTTCAAAATTTTGCGGGCGACGCCGCCACAAAAAAAACCACGGGCTTTTGAAATTGCGCTCCGCGCGGTTTTAATTAATTCATTAATTCGAATTTATTCGGGGCCAAAGATTCTGAGAAGTTGGTTTCTGCACTGGATCTTGCATTGATGGCAATCCCACCTTCAGCACTCCTTTGTTTTTGATATTTATGGCTTGCGGTAGCGGTGTGCAGTAGGAATGAGGAGGAGAGAAACGGGAGATAAGAGAGCATGGGCGGGCAGGAGAGAAGAAAAAAAGAGATGAGATAAGAATGCGTGGACGGAGGATGCACAAATAATGTATTACGGGACGAAAAGAGGACAATAAGACGTACCGTCGGCATGCCATGATGGTCGCACGGGCTGTCGTTGTGGCATCAATGGACGTCAAGTGCACACCCACTGGAACTTCCATGCTTTGTTAACTGCTTTTTTGGAGTCTTCTTGGCAAGGAAGTATTTCTGAGGGTCGTTCTTTGCCGAAAGATTCCCAGAACCGAGAGCTGGTTTTGAATGGGTAACGGGGACGAAATTGACCAAAATTATACAACTTCCAAAAATGAGACGTTTTTCCTGGAACTTGGTACAAATATGGTAATGTTGTCACATCGTCACACCATTTTTCTGGGTTCGGCTTGGAATAAACCTGGGTTTGAAAACCTAACCAGATCGTGGGTTCTAGGTGCTGGGTTTCTCAATTTCGGCTAGGAACGACCCTCTGACCAAGTAATCTTTATGCAGACTGCACAGTTAACAACCCATTTCCTTGAGCCGGCGGGATCAATTTCTATAAAAGTAGGTTTAATCGAGTCATGAACACAGCTGCAGTGATACCATGAATCATGATACGAGATGATAGCCGGGCATTCGTGGCGCGCTGTTATTCAAGGCTGTGCTTGCAAACTGCCTCACTCGATTGGAGGAGAATATACACAAGGCTGTGCTCGATTGAAGGAAAATATACACAAGACTGTGCTTACACATTGAAACTGCCTCACCTGGAGCCAGCGATGGAAAAACAGGGGATGTTCAGCCGTCACTTTTTCCAAGTTCTTGCATATGCAGCACAAGTAGCCGTCCACCATGTCCTTGAGCAAATTCAAAGACCTCATGGCCTTGAATTGTCCGCAGTCTCGCCCGTGTCCACGAAGCTCGGTTTGTCCTACTGAGAATCTCTGCAACTGGTTTTCAATAGTGAATCTGTATCTGTCCCAAAGATTGGTCGTTGCTACCTATACATACTGATTGGGTAGCTTGGCGACTATACTTCTATCTCCGAGTCTACTGCTTCTTCTTGTATATGTGCTTCAGCGTCGAGTAGTATGAGACATTGAATTTGGTTCTCTGTGGCTCCATGATTTTGCCACACTTTGTGCCACGCTGTCCATTTGTCAAGCACAATTTTTGACAAACAAAATGACGCAGACCCAAAAATGCTACCATTTCCAAGTTATCATTCCTTGACTGTTTTCAGATCACATGCAACTTCGCATCCCAGATCAGAATCCATTTGAATAAACAGCTCCGTCAAAGTTGCGTTCGATATAGCACGCAAAATGAATTTTGCTTGTTCCATTTTTTCCTGATTGCTGTCTGTGGATTCAAAACCCAGCTTCGTTCAACCATCTCTCTTCCGCTTGGATCCTAGAAGACGTTGCCGCTGCAATCGCTACTTATTTTGTTTTTGCGATCAACCCGCTTATCGTTACGCACACCCACTGGCAGTGAGCGTCGGCTCTCGTTGCCGTCATCTGGTCCCATCATTTTTATCTCCTCTATCTGAAACATGCTCTGCCTACGGCATGAAGTGACTTTTCACCCATTCTCGTCCTTCATTCTGCTTTCCACTCAAATCTTCGACATTGCGGCATTCAATTGACTCCTCTTCGATCTATTCCGGAGGCTGTGTTGCTGCGCCAGCATCGTGCATCCATTTCGGCACTGGATCTCATTGCTTTTACCCACCTTCGTATCAAAGCTAATGCTTCAAACTCGTATCTTTTCATGTTTGATACCTCTGCTACCAAACTTGATTTGTGAATGATTTGTCGATTGTGCATTTTGCATACTTGGTCCTTTGCTTGTTGTCCTTGGACCAGAGTACAAGATACTCATTCAACTCGATTTGGATCACTTCCGCACTCCCAGCACTCGTCGTCTTCCTCGCTTTTTCCGCTAGCGCTGCTACTCTCACTTCTGCCCGTCTCTTCGTTGTCTATTTCCATTTCAGATTACTCTTCCTCCTGCGCTCCTTCATCCATGCGATCGTTCCGTTTTTGTTTCCACTTTTTCATCTTATCGGTGGGGAAAACAACCGTACTATAGGCCGGCCAAAGGTTAATTAATTAATGAATTAATTGATTAATTAATTAATTGATTAATTAAAAGAAGAAGATTTTGAGCTGTGATTTGTAAAAAATAAATCACACACTATATGAATAGGACAGAGTACCCATTAGGACTTTGTCAAAAATTCTGGCCTGCGGCGCATTTTGTTTCATAAGTCTGTGCATTTTGTTTCATAAAAAATCTGGCCTGCGGCTCATTTTTTTCATATTTTTTTTGCTTAAACCAGGACGCATTTGATTTGAAGTTTCTTGTTTTGTCTACCAATTCATTGGTGGTGAAAATGATTCCAACTACAATACTGAGTGATCATAACGACACAATTTGTACCAAACAGTAATTGACAAAGTGTCAAATAAGAAACCCTTCGTCAAATCAAACCTCTTGAGATACACATTACACAATACCATTTCAATTTCAAAACAGTTTATAAGAAACAACGTACAACAGGGGGAATGCCTCAACCAAAGCCTACAAATTTGGATATGACCAAGCACTCAGATTGCTTTGTTTGAAAGGACACGTCAGAGCGCGTGGCTCGACGCAGTGACTACACCGTTGATAAGAAGCGAGTGAATTCTTGTGTACTAAAACACCTCTTTTTGGAGGGAGTTGAGCAACCAAAAATATTGCCAAAAAACCCCGGAAATGCACTCTCCGACGCGCTACTAATG
>Ga0335398_10004450_pt1 | contig 19458 bp, 15 predicted proteins | sample BON03_FD_205742 | JGI IMG/M metagenome (GOLD analysis project Ga0335398, IMG submission 205742) | Freshwater microbial communities from Lake Bonney liftoff mats and glacier meltwater in Antarctica - BON-03 (spades assembly) (version 2) | ecosystem: Environmental > Aquatic > Freshwater > Ice >... | reverse complement strand
TCATGTTATGGCACTACATTTTGATTTTCAAAAAGCGAGTTCCTTTACTTTTAACGAAACACGGACCTCGTTGGCCAAAAAAAAGTGGTTTTTCGGCGATTTTGGACCCCGGAATGTTAAACATGGGGTAGGTGAGCCAGTTGTTAGAAAGCTTCTTCGGGCAGAGCACGAGGACGGACTTGTTCCGCAGCTCGTAGTATTTGATGACGGCAAGGGCGGTGAAGGTTTTTCCGAGACCTACGCTATCGGCGAGGATGCAGCCGTTGTAAGTTTCGAGCTTGTTGATCAGACCAACGGCGGCATCGCGCTGGAAGTTGAAGAGCTTTTTCCAGACCACGGTGTCCTCGTAGCCGGTGCGGTCGTTGGGCAGGACGTCCTCGTTGATGTCCTCCAGGAACTCACTGAAGATGTTGTAGAGCATCACGAAGTAGATGCGTTCGGGTGAGTTTTCGGAGTAGACGTTTGAGATGTGCTCGATGACCTGATTGGTGACGTCTTCGAGTTTTTGGTGATCCTGCCAGATCTGTTCGAAGGTGGAGAGGAACTGGCGGGTCATGCCCTCGCCGGAAAACTTGGTCACGAAGTTTGAGAGGGCCTCGCCTTTCTGGTAGCCGAGGTCGACGGCGGTGAAGCCTTGGAGCGGAAAGTAGACGGAGGGCTCGCCCCCCGGGGTCTCGATGCAGGCCATCTGTTGCATGGGTGACTTGGTGGCGTTTGAGCGGAAGGTAACCTTGCGGCGAATCCAGTCGGCGCACTCCCGGGCGATGGCACGCTGGGTGAGCTTGTTGCGGAGCTGGATCTCGAACTCGGTGCCGTAGAGGCTGCGCTCGCGTTCGAGCTTCGGGATGAAGAACTCGCGACGCTCTTTGGGGAGTTTGTCCGTGGCCTGACCGTGGACGAAGGTGGGAGAGGTGAAGATGAACTCAACCGACTCGACCTTTTCCAGCTCCTCCTTGAGCGCCTCGTAGGCGAACATCGAGAAGCAGGATGCCGCGACCTGGAGCTTCCCGCCGGGGTGCAGGGTCTGCTTGAGGCTGTCGCCCAGCAGGGAGTTGAGGTTGTCGATCGTTTCCATACCAGCTTCGAGCAAGCGAACCTTTCCCCTCAGTTGCCGGAGGTGTGATTGGGAAGGCGATTCTTACGGATTTGAGATGGAGATTTTTGGATATTGATCGGGTCTGACATGCGTTGCTTGCATTGAAGATAATTCAAGGAGGCAGGGGAAAGACAATTCGACTTCAATATGGTGCAGGAACATTCGGAAATGTTCATGGAAGTGCAGCGGCGAGGCGGTAAGAGGGTAACCTTTGGTAACCTTTTTGAGGAATTGGAGCCACTTTGGGAGGTGATCGGGGGTGTTACGGGAGAGGGGGGAGTTCTTCAAATGGGACTCCTTGGGCTTTGCAGATTTCGATGGTGTGTTGGGTGCCTCCTGATTGGGGGTTATCGGGATTTAGGTTGAAGTGGGCATAGGTTGCTGGGGCGAGGCCAAGGGAGGGGGCTCCAATGACTTTGAGGGCGTCGCGGAGGAGGAGGGCGATAGCGATCTTGGGGCGCGGTGGGAGGGCGGGGTAGCGTTGGAATCCATGGCGGTGTTTGGGAGAGGCTTTGCTCGCGGCCTCGGCGAGAATTTTCAATTCGGAATCGGTGATTTGATCGAGGTCGAACTTTTGGCAAGGGAAGGTGAGCTTGGTCTTGCGGTAGCCGGTTTCAGGAAGGACGAGTTGGAGGTGTGAATCAGGAATGGAGGCTATTCCGAGGGAGAACGCTTCATCGGTTCCGAGAGCGCCACCGCTGCGGAAGATGGTTCCGGGGTGATCGGTTCCGAGCTGGGTGGCGAAGTAGTAAAGGTGGTCTCGCCGGGAGTCGGTAAGGTTACGGGTGCCTTCGAGGAGGACGATGGGGGGGTGAGTTTATGATGTGAGCTGAGGTGGCGAAACGTGGGCTACTTGCTCTGGGTGAGTGAGGGGATTTTATCGACTCCCGCACGGAGGGTTGAAAGCTCTTGGTGGGTGTATTTTTGGTGAGTCTTGCTTTCGGTGTGGCCGGTCATCTTCATGCGGACTTCTTCGGGAACATCGGCCTTGGCGAGCCATGAGGTGAAGGTGTGGCGAAGGGAATGGAAAGAACGGGCGGCAGTGGTGCGGGCGGCTCCGGTTTCCTTCGTGCGGACAAGTCCCCGGTCAACCTCGGCGGCGTTCATGATCCGCTTGAACTGGTCTGACAGTCCTTTCCGGCCTCCCGAATTGAATTCAGTGAGCGAAGGGAAGAGAGGAGCCTTTGACGGCGTCCCCAAAAACGGAGCGAAGGACTTTCAGCTTGTGGTTTGCGGTCTTGGCGGTGCGTCCCTTGCGGATGGGCACCTCCGACGGGGTGAGACATTGCATCATTCGCTCAAAGCACTAGGATGTCGCCCATGGCTTTTTCTCGCGCCCTTCTCTCAGCCGTCCTCATCCCCCTGATGGGCTCCTGCTCGACCGGGCACTTCTTCCTTCAGGCCGCCAAAGGGCAGTTCGAAATACTCTCCCGCAGCCGCCCCCTCGCAGTCGTCAAAAACGACCCTGCAACCCCTCCGAATATCCGATCCCAACTCATTCTCGCCGAACGTCTTGTGGAATTTGCCGGGAACGAACTTTCCCTTCACCCCGGCACGGCCTACTCCGCCTATGCCGACCTCGGGCGCGAGCATGTTCTCTGGAATATCTTTGCCGCCCCTGAACTCAGCCTCACAGCGAAGGAATGGCGCTATCCCATTGTGGGGAAGCTCGACTATCGCGGCTACTTCAAAGAAACTAGCGCCCGCCAGGTCGCCCAAGACCTTGAGGACGACGGCTACGACACCGTAGTGGGCGGGGTCGACGCCTATTCAACCCTCGGTTGGTTTCGCGATCCACTCCTGAACACCTTTATTGAGGACAGGGAAATCTTGCTCGCGGAACTCATCTTTCACGAACTCACCCACCGCCGTCTTTTTCGAAAAGGCGAGACCGCCTTCAACGAAGCTCTCGCCACCGCCGTTTCCTACGAAGGCGTCCGCCGCTGGTTGCAAGCCGAAGGCAAGAGCGATCAACTCGCCGACTACGCCCTTCTCCTCACCCGCCGCGCCGAGTTCTACGCCCACGTCGAACGCACCAGCGGGGAGCTCCGTGCTCTCTATGCCAGTTCACGAACGCGTGCCGAAAAGCTCCGTCACAAAACGGAACTCCTCGCCGCCCTCCAAGACGACTTCCGGACTCTGCACCGTCGCTGGGGGTCTCGCGGAGGCGATTACTGGCTCGCCAAACCCCTAAACAACGCCCACCTCGTGGCGAGCGCGACCTACCGGGAGCATCTCCCTCTCTTCGGGAATCTCCTCAAAATCCACCACCAAAACCTCGACCGCTTCTTCCGCGCGGCCAAAAAACTCCCGAAAATAGAGGACTAAGACCAAGGAACGGCGGGGGAATTAATTAAGAGAGTGCGCGAAGAGATCGGGACTGTCACTGAGGCAGACTTCTCTGTGTGTCGTGGGCGGCTCAAGGTGAAGTCGAACGAACTGTGCCGGTCACCGGTTGACGATCAGGAACGGAAAAGGCATTACCAAGAGTGACCTCGCCATCGGAGTTGCCCGGAACTCCGGGATAACAAGGTGAAACCCAGACCCAGACCCCCCGCATGATAAAACTGCTAGCCCCGCCCGCAAAATGTTACTTCGCACTGTCAATCTAGCGATCGCGATTCTCGCGATCGCTGGCGTCACTTCTGGAGATGTCGTCGGACCCGGGACTTCGATTGCCGATGCACCTGCTACTGGATTTTGGCTTCGATCATTGTTTACGGTTCAGGAGGGAACCTTGCGCGGATGTCGGCGCGCCGAGAGGCTGCTTTTGTTTAGCCACTCTTTCAACGTCCGGTGATCGCCACGGTCGAATTTTGCGCTTATTTGAGCGCGGCAAGTTGCTGCTTTGCGGTCTCGTTTTCAGGGTTGATTTCCAAGACGGTGAGGTAGCTTGCGATGGCCTTGTTCTTGTTACCCAGTTTTTGGTGAACGTATCCGTGCAAGAGGTGGGCTGACTCAAAGCGAGCATCAAGTGCGATTGCTTTTTCAAGATTCTTGATGGCCCGGGCCGGCGGTTCCCCGGCAGCGAGAAGGGCATTGGCATAGCTGAAGTAGAAACCGGCCCGGGTGGGATCGAGGTCGAGGGCTTTACGGTAAGAGGACAGTGAGGTGAAGGCGCTGCCCTGGTGAAGCAGGGCATTGCCAAGATTGTGGTGGGCGAAGGCGAAGGTGGGATTGAGGCGGATGGCTTCGCGCAGGTGTTCTTCTGCGGTGGCGAATTGCTGGAGGCGGTCGAGCACGTTGCCGAGGTTGTTGTGGGCTTCGGCGTATTCGGGGGACATTTCCACGATGCCCTGGTAATGGATCGCGGCTTCCTCGAAGCGTTGATTTGACTCCAGGTTGGTCGCGAGGCGGAAGCGGATAAGCGTCTCGGTGCGGCGACGGGCGAGCCGGATTTTAGGGTGGTCGATGAGGCGTCCGGGGAAGGCGGCGGTGGTCAGAAAGCGTTGATCGATCCCTCCCTCAAGGGTTTTGAGATCGGCGATGAGAGTATCGACTGCAACGGGTCCTTTGTAGATGGCGGCGAGTTGTCCATTTTTGTCGATGAGGAAGCTGGTGGGGAGGGGGAGCTGCAGGCGCATGGGGATTTGCCGGTGGTGCATGATTTCCACGCTGGAAAGAAGCTGCGGAGTGGCGTGGCCGATTTCGAACGGGAACCCGATGGTGGCAGCTCTCTTTCGGGCAGCCGCAGGCGAAGAATCATCGCCCATGCCATCGACGGAAATGGCAAGGATTTCGAGTCCGGCGTCTTGGAGGTCCTTGCTGCGCGCGGTGAATTCCGTGAGTTCGCCGAGGCAGGGGAGGCACCAGCTGGCCCAGAGGCTGAGCAGGACGGGTTTGCCTTGGTCAAAGCGGGCCCATCGTGTCGATCCTGCGGGGGTGGTGTAGGGGACCCGGATCATGGGGAGGCGATAGGCCAGTGGGATGCGGGCCAGATCGCTGGCGGAGGAGATTTCGGGTGCTCCGGGCGTGATTTTTAGTTTCCGGGGTTTCGGCGGTGAAGTTTCTGCGGAGCCGCTTCCTTGGACGAGATGGTAGCGGGTGTTTGTTTTGAGATTTGCAAAGCTCTCGGCCTCTCCGGCTGGCCAGCGGACGATCACCTTCTGAATCTTCCCGGCATCTCCCAGTCCGAAGTGAAGCCATTTTGAGGATTGCCCGATGAAGCCCTCGCCCGCGCGGAGGGTTTTGATAAGGGGCTTGTGATCCGGTTGGTCGAGGTGGATTTCGACGCGTGCTCCGATGGCGTCGCGGCTGGTGGTTTTTCCATTGCCTTCAAGATGGAGGGCAATGAACCTGTTCGTTTGTGGTTGGTCATTGCGGAAGAAGCGCAGACGCGGGGCGTTTCGGTTGGTGATCCAGAGATCAAGATCGCCATCCTGGTCCCAATCGACCGAGGCGACGGCCCGTCCATCGTCCGGGAGGTCAAGGCCCGAGATCGCGGAGATTGAGGCAAACCGGGGAGCCTTGCCTTGCACGTCGCCGACGTTGAGGAAGGCGCAATGGCGTTCGAGACCGCTGAAGGAACGACCGCTAAAGATCATGTCGCTCAGTTGGCCGTTGGCGGTGATGAGGGATTCGGAATTTTGATCTGAACTTTCGAGGGAATGAGGCGCAACTCGCCTCCAGTAGAAACTTCACAAGTCGCCGGTGTCATCAGCGGTGATGTAGCCATTGGCGGCGATGAGGTCTTCCCAGCCATCGTTGTTGAAATCGACGAAGAGGGAACCCCAGGACCAGCGGCCCATTTCTGCGCCACTGGTGCCGCTGATGTCATTGAAAGATCCATCGCCATTGTTTTGGAGGACGGTGTTTCCGCGGGCGAGGCGTTGGATGCGTTTTTTGACTGCGGGGTCGGCATCTGATTTAAACTTATCCTGAAAGGTGATGCGGTTTCCGGCGGAGGAGAACATGTTGCTGACGTAGGCGTCCATGAGTCCGTCCCGGTTGAAGTCTCCCCAGGTGATGCCCATGCCGGTGCCGCAATCTTCGATATTGGCGGCGTCAGAGATGTCGAGAAATTTGCCCTTGTCGTTTCGGTAGAGGTTGTCCCGGCCAAAGTCGTTGGCGATGTAGAGGTCCTGATCGCCGTCGTTGTCGAAGTCTTCCCATGAGGCCCCGAAAGAGTAGCGGCGATTGTTGACATCGAGTCCCACTTCCACGGTGACGTCCTTGAAGGTCCATTCCGGCGAGTCGGGGTTGAGGTCGTTTCGGAAGAGGTGGCTTTTGCCGCCGGTGTTGGCGTCGTGCATCACAAAACCGGCCTCGGCGGTGGGGAGGGCGGAACCCCCGGCGTCGCCGTAGGAGTCGAGTTTTTTGTCGGCGAAGTAGCCGCAGACATAGAGGTCAAGGTCGCCATCGCCATCGTAATCGACACTGGCAAGGGACATGATGTCCTCGGTTGTAGGGAGGAGGGTTTTGAATTCGAAACGTTTGCCGTCTTCGTTGCTGGCGAGGACGACTCCGCCCATGACCGCGACGGCGAGGTCCTGGTCGCCATCGTTGTCGAAGTCGAGGAAGAGGGCGCTGCGGGAGGATTCCAGCCAATCGACGCCCCAGGCGGCGGAGACTTCCTTGGCGGTGCCGTCGGGTTGTTGGAGGAAGAGGCGGTTGGGAAGGCCGCGTTCCTGGCAGAGGTAGAAATCATCGAGGCCGTCCGAGTTGACGTCACCGATGGTGAGGCCCGGGGAACCCATTGATTCAAGATAGACGCCATGGGGGATGCGTCCCAGCCAGTGTCCGTAGCCACGGAGGAGTTGTGGTTCGTAACAGTCGTTCGCCTTGAGGAGGGATTCGGTGCAGTCGACAAACCAATCGGGACCGGAGCGGGTGGTTTGTTCGAATCCGGAGGCGGTAATTCCGAGGATGATGGGGTCTGAATCGAGATCCTGCCACGACCAGTCGATTTTCCAGACGGCGTGTTGTTCGAGTCGACCGGATTGGGTGCGACCGGAGAGGCCGAAGTAGGCTTCGGTGCTTACGGTGTCACCGAGTTGATTGACCCGGAAGATCTTGAACTTGCTGCGTGCTTCGGTCGTTCCGGCGAGGGGTTTGATAAGGTCATTGAGAGAGGAGGCGAGGCCCGGGATCGTTTCAATTGTTTGCGGATGAGCGCCGGCGGGGCCTCGCTGGACAAGGAGGTCGTCTGATTGGAAGGAGGTATTGAGCTGGGTCGGGAGGAGAGGACTCCCCCGGTAGGTTTTTGCGGCAAGGCTGGTGAGGCTTTCCGGCGGGATGGTTTCGCCCGAAGCGAGAAGTGTCCCAAGGTCCTTGAGTTGATTGCCCGCGAGGTTGTTAAATTCTTCAATATCCCAACCGTCTGTTGAAGGGTCATCCAACTGATCCCAATCGACCTTTCCTGCCGAGATGGAGCCACTTTCCTTAAGAAGGTCCGGGTTATCGGCTTCCTGTCCCCGGGTGGAGGGGGGAAGACACGAGAGAAGGCAAGCGAGACCGATGAGGAGGCGTTGGAAGTTCAAGAGAAGGGAGCGTTTCAAAGTGAGGAAAGGAGATGATGCTACGCGAAAATCGGGAAGCATCTTGCTTCCCGATTTGAAAAGAGGATTCCGAATTTGATCGGAATGATTTCGAGGCCCCGGTTAGCTGCGGCGCGATCTTCTGAGAGCGAGACCCGTGAGTGCCAACAGGCTGAGGAGTGATCCGCTGGGTTCTGGAATGACGGTCGGGGTCACATCCTCCCAAGTGGTTCCCATGCGGACTTCGTCGAACGAGAAGACGCTATTCCCGCGCATTCTGAAGGTATTGAATCCCTCTTCCGGCCTTGCGGCTGGTATCAAGGAGCTGATCCCTGCGGGTTGGACTCCTTCCGCGAGAGTTGGATCGGGATTGATCCACACTTGGGCTGAGGTAGTTGCGGTCTCATCGAAATCAATTTTGAAGACGAAGAGCTGGGTTACCCCTTCTGCAATTGGCGTGGCTGGGTCTCCAATAAAATTATTCCCACCGGATTGAAGCCACTTGTATCCGCCTGGACCCACTTCTCCAACGCCGAATCCCTCTCCGGCATTGCCCAATGCGCTGTCATAGACTTGAAACCCTGCGAAGCCTGCCGCAGCGGCATCTTTACGGGCGAGGACACTGAAGTAGACGGTGCCGGTGACATCCGTTCCTCCGATGTTGCCGTTGGATCCGACCAAACCTGCCGAACCAAAAGTTCCACCTGGAGTGGTGTCGAGAACACCGACGACTTCGCCGGCTGTGCGCGAGAGGTGGAGGCCCGGAGTTGTGATCAGACTCGGGTGGGTCAGGCCACCGGCAACGAAGTTGCTCGTCGTATTCCAAGCTCCGCCGCTGGCGTAGCCGGAGCCGACGTAGCTTTGTCCGCCGATACTACCGGCGGTGTAGTTGCTGTCAGAGAAGCCATCGTAGAAAAGGGATGTTCCATGGGAGCTTGCGACGGTGAGGGCGAGAGGCATCAGGAGCAGTGCTCGTGATGATATGGTTGTGTTCTTCATAATGTGATTGATTGGGCTGTAGTTTGTTTTTTACTCAACTTCCACACGGAAGAAGAGGGTTTTGACGTCGGCGAATTCTGCGCCAAGGGATTCGGTGAGATTAAATGATTGCGTCGTGAGGTCACCCGGGTCGGGTGAAATGCCGTCCTCAAGATCGAGGTCCCAGGTTAGGAGGTCGTCGGAAACCGTGATGATGTAGGTTTCGGATTCCCTGGAACTCCAGGAGATGGTCACGGAGTTCCCAGCGGAGTCGTAATCAATCGCGGTGATTGCGAGCGGAGTGGAATTCTGTCGGGGAGTGACGTCCTCCCAAGTTGTCCCAATTCGGATCTCGTCGAACTCCCAAATCCTGGTACCACGGAGCCTGAAACTGTCAAATCCATCGACTGGTTTGGCGGTTGCGACTTCCGTGCTAATATCGACATTTTGATCATCCTCGGACAGCAGGGGATCGGGGTCAAGCCAGATTTTGGCGGCCAGCGGGGTTGCCGGGTCGTAGTCCAATTTGAACACGTAGAAGTGAGTTGTGTTAGGACTCAAGGGGGTTGGGGGTGTACCGATAGGCCCATTACTGCCGCCCTGTAGCCAGCTGAAGTCTGATCCGGAAACCTCGCCGATCCCCATACCCTCTGTGCCTCCATTGTAGATATTGAATCCTGCAAAGCTGGCATCCTGGGTATCGGCCCGATTCGCAAGGACGCTAAAATAGATTGGCCCCGTAAAGTTGGTGCCCGCAATTAGGCCATTCGTGCCGATCACTCCGGCCGTGCCGAATGGACCGTCTTCGGTGAGGTCAAAATTAGCAGTCACTTCGCCGGCTGATCTTGAAAGTCGGAAGCCGTCTGTGGTGAGTAAATCAGGAAAGCTCAATCCGCCTGCTTCAAAGGTGCTCGAAGTGTTCCAAATTCCTTCCGCTACATATCCGTCCCCGACCAATGGCTGACCGTCGATCAGTCCTTCGGTATAATCTTCCGACGAGAATCCTTCGTAGAAAAGAAGGGTGGCTTGGGCGGCGGGGCGATGAGGGTGAGGCCGGCTGCGAGGACGGAAAAGGAGTGGAATTTCGATTTTTTCATGAAAGGGTTGGGTTGGAATTGCGAGAAACACGCGATTTCCCAGGCTCATTGAATATTTTGCTTCTGAAAGGGTGGAATAAAGCCATTTTGTGGGCAAGGCTAAAATGCACGGTTGGCAAGATGAGGCGTTTTTACAAGTGATGAAATATTTTCATGGGGTGGTCATTTCGCCCGCGTCCGGTAAGACCCGTTAAAGACCTTCCGGTCGCTTTGGGGTCGCGGTTCGCAGTGAGTGAACGGGGGGAGGCCGGAATTGGGTAAACCCGCTATCGGGGCAGTTTTTCATGGCGAACCTCGGTGAACCGGCTGCGAAAGGGCGGGTGATCTCATTTTGGAATCGTGGAATCGCTTGGGATGTGGGGATGAGGAACGACCCGGGAATCAATGAGTTATCTGTCCCCGATCCCATGATCTCGCGTTCGTCACCCGGTGACCGGCACAGTTTGTTCGACTTGCCCTTGCGCCGGATTTGCGTTTCCTTTGGTCGCCCAGATAGATTCCCGGCTCAATGGTGAGGGCCATTCCTTCCTTGAGTTCGAACTCCGGGGCGGACATGGACAGGTGGGTGTCCGGATCATGGGTCGCGAGCCCGATTCCGTGTCCCAGGCCATGGGTGTAACCGCGGGCGTGGCCCGAGTTTTCGATGACTTCCCGGGCGGCCTGATCGACGGCGTGGTTGGTCATTCCGGGTTTGATAATCCCAAACGCCTGTTCCTGGGCCTGTGCAACGATCCCGTGGATCTCGCGCATGCGTGCGGTGGGTTCGCCGAGACAAAGAGAGCGGGTCATGTCGGAAGCGTACCCCTGGAAGATCACGCCGAGATCGATGATGACGAGGTCTCCCCTCTGAAGGGGGGTTGCGTTGGGAAGGTGATGGATTTCCCAGGCGTTGGGACCTGTCGCGACGATGGGGGAGAAGGAAAAGCCATCGAGTGAGTCCCGTTTGGCGATCTCGGAGAGAATGAGTCCTTGGACGGTCCGTTCGCTCATTCCTATTTTGATAAGAGGCAGAACGGCGCAAAAAACCTCTTCGTTGAGTTCCTGCGACCGGCGGAGTTGCTCGATCTCAGGCTCGGATTTGATTTTTCGCACCTCATCGATGGCAAGGGAGGCGATGAGGGAATGCCCGCTGAAGTGCTGCTGGAAATTGGTCATCCGGCCGTGGCTGATGCCCATGTCCAGGCCGAGGGAACTCGCATTTGGGAGTCGCCGGAGAATATCATCAAGGGGACTTTCGCAGGTTGAGATTTCGAGCGAGCGGGTTTGTTGGCGGGCCCACGATTCGGTCCGAAACGAGGTGTAGACGACGGCGTTGTCCTTTGTGAGAAAGAGCGTTCTTGGTTCACCCCGGAAGCCGGTGGCATAGCGGACGCTGGCGGCCTCCGAGCTGATGAACGCATCGAGGTTCAGTTTCACCATGGTGGCACGAATGCGCTCAAGGCGACGCATCATTTCTGCAGGAGTGAAATCAGTCATGAGAGAATTTTTCGGATCGGGTAGGCACCACCGTGCTTTTGAGAACTTGAAAAGTTCCGTGATTGGGAGATTGTTGGTAAAAGAGCGACGATTTTGAGCGCTCTTGTGCGCACCCCTTCCCATGAACAAGCTTCTCAAAAATGCTGTCGCAGTCTCTTTTATTCTGACCAGTGTGTCAGCTGCCGATTGGCCTCACTTTCTCGGGCCGAATTTGAATAACAGTCTTCTGGATGAAAAGATCGCGAAGGAGTTTCCCGGGGGTGGTCCCAAGGTTTTGTGGGAGGTGGATGTGAATCCGGGTTATGGCGGGGCGGCGATCGTGGGAGACGAGCTGTTTCATCTCGACCGGGTGGATCAAACATTCGACGTGGTGTCCTGTCGTGATCTGCAGACCGGGAAGGAGAAGTGGAGTTGGAAGAATGAGGTGCCGGGGCGGATTTCCCATCCCGGTTCACGGGGAGTGCCCACGGTGACGGAGGATGCTGTTTATGCCACAAGTGGGTTCGGGCATGTCTATTGCCTGGATCGCAAAACGCATGAGGCGCGTTGGGTGGTCGATGTCGTGAAACGTTTTGACTCTTCGCCGCCCCGCTTCGGGTATGCGGTGCATCCCGTGATCAAAGGGGATCTCTGTGTGATTGCGCCGACTTCTGATAAGATCGGGCTTGCGGCGCTCAACCTTAAAACGGGGGAGACGGTGTGGACGAGCGAGTCCTTTGGCGATTCGCATTCGTCGCCGTCGTTGATGTCGATCCTTGGTAAAGAAGTTTTAGTGATGCCCGGGGATTTCAACAGGGAAACGCTCGTTCTTCTTGGAGTCGACCCGGCCAGTGGAAAGACCTTGTTCAAGTATACCGAGGACTTTGGGACGGGCATTTATAATGCGATTCCCAATCTGTTGATGTTGGATGAAAACAAAGGCGTTTTCACTGCGGGTTATGGCAAAGGGACGCGGATTTTCAAGTTTTCGAAAGATGGTGGGAAGATTGCCGTTACCAAGGTCGCCCAGTTTCCTTTCGGCGATAAATTTCACATTCCCCTGGTGCTGGATGGGAGCCTCTACATAACGGCTGATGCCGATGGCAGGCGGTCTCCCAAGGGTTTTACGACGGGGCTTGTTTCCTTTGCGCCTTCGGGTGAAGTAATCTGGTCGACGGGGAAGACGCCCTACTTTAATGGCGGGGCAATCATCAATCTTGGCGGGATCATTGTCAGCCAGGACGGTGATTCTGGTGAACTGCGTTTGATCGAGCCGGGTGCGAAGTATCAGGAGTTGGCGAAGGCCAAGGTGTTCAGCAAGAGAACCGGCGATCAGCTCTGGGCGCCCTTGGCGTATTCCAAGAATCGGTTGGTCATGCGGAGCCAGAATCAGCTGGTGTGTGTGGAGTTGCAGGGCGAGTGATTTTTCGCGAGGTTGATTGCGTGGCTCGGTTGCGGGGAGGGAATTGATCTGGGCGGAATGGTGTTTAGCTAGCGAGGGGATTTGCGAAAAAGTTGGATGAGCATTATGGAAAGTTGGAATTTGTTGGTCAATATCAGGCTGCTTTGGCCAAGATCGATTTCGACAGCGTGTTCGGCGCATTTAGGGAGGAACAGGGTCCTGGCAGGAATGCGGGACTCATCCCGGTTGCCCACCAACTTATGAGAACGAACCCTGAAAACGCCCTTCGTGCTCTAAAAGAATCGCCCCTAAGTCTTGGTGACTCCTGGAATTCTTGTGTATTTCAGGAGAAGAACCTTCTCAATTTGCGCCGGGACATTTAGCGTCTGGCCATGGCCAAAGCTGCACGGAAGACCAGAAAACCACTCTCTGAACTGGAGCAAAAAATTGCCGATCTCAAGAAGGCGCTTCCGGCGCAACATGATTGGCGGACAACGGATGAGCAAGAAATCGTGCGTCGCCAGTTGCGGGCTCTGGAGCAGCCCCCGTCCATTCGTAATCTGACCCCAGACCATCGCATCTTTTCCAACTTTGAGCTGACGTCACCCGACAGTGGACTCACCTATTTTGTGGAAATCCGCGATCTTGCCGGGCGCGATTTCCACTCGACCTCGCCCGACTTTTCCCACAATGGTCTGGGCACCTGTAAGCATACCGAGGCGGTTTTGTATCACCTGCAAAAACGCTTCCCCGGTCTCTACAAAAAGGCCGTCAAGGAAGGGAGCGGGCGCTGTGATCTTGTCGAGGATACCGCCACAAACACGCTCCGTCTGATCCACCCGGAGAACGCCGATTTGCCACGGGGATTTCGGCTGAATTTCGACAAGAAAGGCCTCCTTAAGCCGGGCAAGGATCCTCTCAAAGTCCTCGCGAAGAGAGATGAAATCGACGACCCCAACTTCCGCCTCTGCCAATCGGTGCTGCCCTTTTTAGAGTCGCTTGCAAATGAGCGGGAAGCCCTGCAGCTCCGCCGGGACTACGAGCAACGTGTGCAGTCCGGCGAGTATCCTCCGCACGAAACCAAGCTCCCGCTCTTTCCCTACCAGCGAGAGGGCATGCTCCATCTCGCGTTCGGTGAGCGTGCCATGGTGGCCGATGAGATGGGTCTTGGGAAAACCCCGCAAGGCATCGCCGCTGCGGCCCTCCTTCATCGCATGGGCAAGGCCACCCGCTGCCTCGTCGTCACGCCCGCTTCACTGAAGACCGAGTGGGAAGAACAGATCGCGAAGTTCACCGATCTCCCTTGCGAGGTGGTCTATGGTTCCCGACAACAACGGGTCGCGATCTATCAAAATCCTTCCGCCTTTTTCACGATCGTCAACTACGAGCAGGTCCGCAGTGATACCCTCGATATCAATGCCGCCTTCGGGGCCGACATCGTGATTCTCGACGAAGCCCAGCGCATCAAAAACTGGGCTTCCAAGACCGCCCGTGCCATCAAACGTCTGGAGAGCCGCTACGCCTTCGTCCTCACCGGAACGCCGATTGAGAATCGCATTGATGAAATTTATTCGATCACTGAGTTCCTCAATCCTGCCGTTTTCGGCCCGCTCTTTCGCTTCAATCGCGACCACTACACCTTCGATGAAACCGGCAAGCCGGAGGGATATCGCAACCTCGACAAGATGCGCGAAAAGCTCGAGCCGATCATGCTGCGTCGTCGCAAGCATGATGTCGAAACCGAGCTTCCCGAGCGCACTGATGAGACTCGCTTTGTCGAGCTCACCGAAGGTCAACGCCGTGAGCACGATGACACTGCCGACCAAGTCAGGCAACTTCTGGCCCGCGCGAAAAAGCGGGCTTTGCGAAAAGAAGAGCACGAACTTCTCATGAAGCTACTCGGGATGATGCGCATGCTTTGTGATACCCAATTCATTCTTGATAAGGAAACGCGCGTCTCTCCGAAGCTTGATGAAATGGTGGAAATCTTCGACACCGCCCTCGCCGATCCCGATACCAAGATCATCGTGTTCTCAGAGTGGATTGGGATGCTCACGCTGATTCGAGATCACCTTGAAGAGCAAAAAATCGGCTTCGCCTGGCACACCGGAAGCGTGCCTCAGATTAAGCGACGTAAGGAGATCACAGCCTTCAAGGAAGACCCGGATTGCCGTGTTTTTCTCTGCACTGAATCCGGTGGATCGGGTCTCAATCTCCAAAATGCCAGCGTCGTCATCAACGTCGATCTTCCTTGGAATCCTGCCAAACTTGAACAACGGATTGCGCGGGCTTGGCGGAAAGGGCAACGCCGTCCCGTGACCGTCATCAACCTCATCGCACGGCAAACCATCGAGCACGGCATGCTCGAAACCCTCGCGGTGAAGCAGGGGCTTTCCGATGGTGTCCTCGACGGTCTCGGAGAACTCAGCGAGGTGAAACTCAAGCGCGGCGGCCAGTCCTTCCTCACCCGGCTCCAGCAAACGCTCATGACCGGTGAGAACACTGTCGTTAGAAAATTCCCCGCTCGTCAAAAAATCTCCAAAGACCCCGGAGCCGACTTTGCGGCTGCGCTTAAATCATCCCTGGGTTCGGCGCTCGTTTCCTGCGAGGAACAATTCATCACCGACACCGAGGCTCCACCCAAGATCGTTCTCGTCCTTCAAAAAGACACCCCGAAGGCACGTGAGGAAATCATTGCCGAACTCAAGAAAACGATGCCCCATCTCAGTGAGGCCTCGGCTGACGAAATCAATCTTCGCCTCCTGATCCTCGACGAAGCGCAACTGTCGGTCATCGAGAATTTCCAGCGCCTCGGTCTCGTGCAAACCAAAGTCCGCGCCCGCCGGAACCTCCTTGGCAAAACCGCGCCCGCTCCCAGGAACGAACTCTCCGGGGAAGATCAAAAGCGTCTCAAGCAACTCGAAGCCGACCTCGCCAAAAAGCTCAAGACCGTCGCCCTGCTCCTCCCTGCCGACCTCTGGGAAGAAGCGATTCCGGCCCTCACTGCCGCCCTCCTCTGCCATGCGCAAATGGCCGCGATCAAGGAAGGAAGTCATGTCCCAAAAAAAGCGGAAGACCTTCGCGACCCCGCCTTCGCCCACCTTCTCGCAGAAGCCGAGTTGACCGAAAACTTTCTTACCAATCCCGATCCCGAAATCGTTGACAAATTGGTAGAAGCACTTTGATCATCCCCATATTCCGACTCAACATGAAACATCTCCATCCACTTGACGACCCGCAGAGCAGAGAAGCCTCGATCTCACTTCGCACGGAGATGAGACATGATTATCACCAGTCTGCCGATGAGGCGGAGGACTATATCCTCGATTTCACCTTCAAGGTATTCGGCGAGTGGGCTCCCAAAGACTCATTTGAAAACTGCTATGAAATCGAGGCCGGCGAGGTTCATCTTAGGATCGTCCGCCTCAGTGTGGCGATGGAAGAGGAGATTCCTCTCACCGAGCTTTTCGATTACGATCAGGCGCTGTCCGACCTTAGTATCCTCTATGACTGGAAGGCTCTCAACTTCGATTTTGCTCAGTCGGTTCTCAAGATCTGCGAGATCGCCAATTCCTTCTCCGACATTTTCAGCATTGAGAAAATGATTCTCCATCCTTGGGCGAGGCGGCAGGGGCTTGGACTCCGCATTATCCAGCTCCTGCTCCGCAACTGGCAATCGGGCTGCAGCCTCGCGATCATCAAGCCCTTGCCGCTGTTACCGGAAGCCCCTGATGCCCAAGGATACGATCTCACAAATCTGTCGAAAAACACGAAGGAAGGCACCCGCAAGCTCGCCCGCTACTATTCCCAATTGGGCTTCCAACCAATCCCCGGTTGTCCCTACCTCATGCGGTCCATCGAAATGATGCCCCCCAGCACCGCCGACGTGGACCTCCCGGATTTCCTGCTGGTTCCGTCGGGATTGGCAGGGGAGATTGAACGAGAGTCCGAAGAGAACGGTGCCTGAAGCAACTCCAATCCCTCAAGTCCGGATTTCCTAGGCGATGATTTCCTTGATGATGCGGGAGGGTTTGGTGACGTTGCTGAGGCGTTGATCGAGGCCTTGGAAGGGATAGGTGAAGCGTTTGTGATCGAAGCCGAGGAGCTGCATGAGGGTGGCGTGGAGGTCGTGGGCGCTGACGCGGTCGACGACGGCATCGTAGCCGAGGGCGTCGGTTTCGCCGTAGGTGAGGCCGGGCTTGACGCCGCCTCCAGCTATCCAGAGGGTGTAGGCGGCGGGGTGGTGGTCGCGGCCCACGTTGCGCATGGTGGTGCCGCCCCGGTTTTCGCGCATGGGGGTGCGGCCGAATTCGCCGGACCAAATGACGAGGGTTTCGTCGAGGAGGCCGCGTTGTTTGAGATCCTTGAGGAGGGCGGCGATGGGTTTGTCGATTTCCTCGCATTTTGTGACGAAGCCTTGGCGAAGGTCGGTGTCCGGTCCGGTGCCGTGGGAATCCCAGCCCCAGTCGAAGAGCTGGATGAAGCGGACGCCGCGCTCGGCGAGGCGGCGGGCGAGGAGGCAGTTGTTGGAGAAGGCTTCCTGTCCGGGTTTGGTGGCGTAGGCTTCGTGGACGTGCGCAGGTTCCTGGGTGACATCGAAGGCATCGGAGGCGTGCATTTGCATGCGGAAGGCCATTTCGTATTGCGCAATACGGGTGAGGGTTTCGGGGTCGCCGACTTCAGTCGCGATGCGTTGGTTGAGCTCGGAGAGGGCATCGAGCGAACGGCGGCGGAGGTTCCGCGAGACGCCATCGGGGTTGCCGAGATAGAGGACGGGGTCGCCCTGGGAGCGGCATTGGACGCCTTGGTAGACCGAGGGCAGGAAGCCGGATCCCCAGACTGATTTGCCGGCGTCGGGATTTTTGCCGCCGGAGGTGAGGGCGATGAAGCCGGGGAGGTTTTGGTTTTCGCTGCCGAGGCCGTAGGTAGTCCAGGCACCGGTCGAGGGGCTTCCGGGGTTTTGGCTGCCGGTGTGTAGAAGGAGTTGGGCGGGAGCGTGGTTGAATTGATCGGACCACATTGATTTAATGAAGCAGACGTCATCGATCACTTCCTCAAAATGAGGGAGGCGGTCGGAGATCCACTGGCCTGATTTCCCGGCCTGGTGGAAGGGGAAGACGGAGCCGAGCATTTTTGGGACGCCTTGGATGAAGGCGAATTGTTTCCCTTCGAGGAATTCGTCGGGACAGTCTTTGCCATCGAACTTGGTGAGTTCGGGTTTGTGCTCGAAGAGTTCAAGTTGGCTGGGGGCGCCGGCCATGTGGAGGTAGATGATGCGCTTGGCCTTGGGGGCGAAGTGGGGGGCGGCGGGTGCGAAGGGTTGGGCGGGGTCCTTGTCAAGGGTGGCGCCGAGAGTGGAGCTGGTCTGGCTGGCAAGCCAAAGTCCGCCCAAGCCCACGGAGCAGTTATTGAGGAAGTGACGCCGCGTTTGGTGTTGAAGGCGGTCGTGCTGAAATTGTAGGAAAGGATGATTCATCGGTTCAGGGCGGCGTCGGAGTTGAGGATGGTGTTGGCGACGATGACCAGGGTGGCCCTTTCGGGTGAGTCGGCCAGTTTGGCGGAGTCGCCGGGGGTGGTTTTGAGTTCGGCAAGGAGGTCCTCGTAGAGCCGGGTGAGGGTGTCGAGGGTTTCGGGGTCGGGATCCCGCAGAGTCAGGAGTTTCCAGCCGTAGCCCAGTCTTTTCGCGAGTTCGGAATGGTGATCCGCCATGCGTTTGGCATAGGCTTGCGCGAACTCGATGTGGGCGGGGTCGTTGAGGGTGACGAGGGCTTGCAGGGGAGTGTTGGTAGCAATCCGGCGCGCGGTGCAGAGATCGCCCGTGGGGGCATCGAAGGTGAGGAAGCCGGGGTATCCCGAAGTGCGTTTGCGGTAGGTATAGATCGCGCGGCGATAGCGGTCGGGGCCGGTGGAGGTGTCCCATTTTTGGCCATTGTAGACGGAGCGCCAGATGCCATCGGGCTGAGGTGGGTAGACGGGTTTCCCGCCAATCTTTTCGGTGAGGAGTCCGGAGACGACAAGGGCTTGATCGCGGACCATTTCGGCACTGAGGCGTTGGCGGGGGCCGCGGGCGAGCAGGCGGTTGCGGGGATCAAGTTCGAGGAGGAGGGAGGTGGTTCGGTCGTCCTGGCCGTAGGTGGCGGAGAGGGCGATTTCACGGAGGAAGGGTTTGAGGTGCCATTGGTGGTGGTCGCGAAGGCGCAGGGCGAGGTGGTCGAGGAGCCGGGGGTGCGAGGGAAGGGCGCCGGAACTCCCGAAGTCTTCGAGGGTTTCGACGATGCCATTTCCGAACATGGTGGCCCAGAGGCGGTTGGCGAGGACGCGGGCGGCGAGGGGATTCTCGGAGCCGATGATCCAACGGGCCATATCGAGGCGGTTATCGGCATTTTCGGGGCCACCCAGGAGGTCGGGGATGGCGGGGGTGACGAGTTTGTCGAGGGTGGTGCGATTCCCGCGAACAAAGAGGCGGGTTTCGCGGCGGGCGTCATCGCCGCGTTCCTGCATGACGGGAATGTTGAGGCCGGGGATGGCTTTGTATTGGTTTTTGAGGGAATCGAGTTCCTGCCAAATGGCGTCGCGTCCTGGGGTGGAGACAAATTGCGAGAGGGCGGGATTGTTGGAGAGGGAGAGGCGGAAGCGGCGGAGGACACAGTTTTGGTTCTCGCCATTGCAGACCGCTCCATGGTGGATGGTCACTTCAAGTTGCAGAACTCACTAAACGACCTCGTTTAGGCCGAAGGGGGGAGCAAGTTGAATTCCCCCAAATTTTCTGATTTTCCGCCGGTTTTCGATTTGGAAACCCCGGTTCCCGCGCCCAGCTAAATATTCCTGGGCGCGGACTTGGCAACGCGTTGATAGGTGGCCAGCGTGGCAACGCTCGATTGCCCCGAACTCCTCGCCTCATGGAAGTCTGCCACGCCCACCAACTCATCCTGCCCACCGACAAACGCAATCCCT
>Ga0335398_10004449_pt1 | contig 19461 bp, 12 predicted proteins | sample BON03_FD_205742 | JGI IMG/M metagenome (GOLD analysis project Ga0335398, IMG submission 205742) | Freshwater microbial communities from Lake Bonney liftoff mats and glacier meltwater in Antarctica - BON-03 (spades assembly) (version 2) | ecosystem: Environmental > Aquatic > Freshwater > Ice >... | reverse complement strand
ATATATTATTATATATTATATATAGCTATATATAATATAGATATAGTAAGAGTTAGTAAGAGTAAGAGAGGAAATTTTAATAAAAAGATTATAATAAATAATAATTTTAATAAAAATAATATAAATAAACGTAGCCCTATACACGTAGAAATAAACTACACTCTGTACACTGTACACTGTATATCGTATGCCCCACATGCCACGCGCGGGGGAGAGCGAGTAGCGAGTTGCGAGTAGACACTCGCGCCGCGGGCGTTCCTGGTTGCTCGGCATACGTCGCACCTCCTCACACGTCGCACTGCGCCCCGAGCGCACTAGCGACCCCTGACCTCACCTGCACAATCGCCCGCGGCCACAGCTGCCTCCCAACAACACGAGCCGACGGCCGACGGACGCCAGCCGCGGCGCTACCGCTACGCCGTCCCTGCGCGCCTGGCCGTGGATGCCGCGATGTTTTCCCGCTCGCTCGGGCGAAGGGGCGAAGGCCTACGTCCCCCACCCGCGTGGCTTGGCTGTTGGGTTCTAGAAGGCCGAGTTGAGGATTACGTTGAGGAAGTCGCCTGGCTTGTCGCCGGCGCCGGCCTCCTGCAGCGGCTCGTCGCCGAACCACGAGACGGCGTGCAGCCGGTCGCCAGAGAAGATGTCGCGGCCGTGGAGCACGCGGTAGTTGTCGCAGAGGAGCACGTCGCCTGGTGTCATTGGCACGGTGACTATGTTCTTCTCGGACACTGCGTTGATGTGCGCGTGCATCTCGCCCGGGATCAACGAGAGGTCGCCAAAGTAAATGTCCGTCATCCCAACCTCGGGCGTGCCGCATGGGCGTCGCTCGCGCAGGAAGCGCGCCTGGTTGTGCAGGTTGCAGAACCAGGCGGGGCGGCCGGTGTCGGGGTGGCGGTTAATTGGTGACTGGGCGTTCTGGACCGCCTGCAGCCGCATGGGCCGCCCGTCGGTCCCCCAGAGCATCTCGAGGTCGAGGTCGAACTTCGGCGCGACCGCCTCGTCGACCAGCTCTCCCAGCTTGCGCATCGCAGCTCGCTTCTGCTCCTCGGGAAGCTTGGACAGAATGTCGAAGTCGAGGTTCGAGACCGAGATGCGAACCTTGCTCTTGACGATGGCCTTGAGGACTTCCGGGTCCAGGTCGCGGAAGATGCGCTCGCCATCGGCAATGAAGAACTCGCCGCCCCACTCGGTCGCCGGCTTGAAGCAGACGAAGGCGCCGAACTTGGCCGTCTTCTTGAAAGTCGACTCGTTGTGCAGCCCAATGTAGTGCTTGGAGAGCGAGTCCTTGTTCACCTCCTCGTACAGCGCGTCCGTCTGGCGGGGGCAACGGGAAGGCGGGGGGGCGGTCAGCGCCTCTCGCGCGGCCAGCCGCTGGCGGGGCGCGTCACGCTGGCTGCTCGTCACACCTTGGAGAGGAACTTGCGCAGGCCCGAGGTGTGCAGCGGGTCCAAGCACGGGTCGAGCTCGAGCGACTGCCAGAAGTCACGGAAGCCGTCGGCGTCCTTCATCAGATCGAAGCCGCGGAACCAGATGGTGCCGTGCTTCTCGAGCGTCGCCTTGAGCTCGTCCTTGCGCTCGACGAACCACGCAGCGCCCGCGGCGTTGGCCGCCTCGGTCGCGTGGATCTCGATCGGGCACACCGGCAGGTCCTCCTCCTTGTACTTCTTCTGCCACTCGTCAATGTCAATGGCATCCGCATTCCAGATGGTCGCCGGGCAGTCGGGCAGCAGACCGCCGATGGCCGGCTTGCGGTCCGTGCGAACGAGCTCGGCGACGGCGCGCACGCGGCCCGCGGTGCGACCCACATTGGCGGCGGCCGGCCGCAGGGCCGATCTCATGTGAAGCGCCGTCGCCAGCGGCGCGAGCAGCAGAATGGTTGTCCGCATAATTACAGCGCGTGAACAGGTACCAACGGCCACCTGTGAATAGTTGGCTTTCCGGCTCGCTCGGCCCAGCAAGCTATTTTATCGGCTCTGCGCTCTGCGACTCCGCTGTTGTGCGCTGTATGGCCTACTGGGCTACGCTTCTGGTCGTTGGTGCACTGTCCTCGTGGCTGACACCCGGTGGCGCGCCGGGGGCCGGCCCAGATCGCCTGGTTGAGCCTCTCTGCCTCTCACGCCTCGTGCTTCCACGCTACGGGTCCGAACATCTGCTCGTTTTCCGCGAGCGCGAATCCGGCGCCGCGACGCTTGGATTGCTGCTGGCGTGGGACGACGGCTCGCGGCTCGAGCGCGAGGCGACGGCTGGGCCCAGCGGTGGCGGCACCGGCCTTTTCGCTGGCGCCGCGCTGGGCGCCGCGCTTCTGGGACGGGGGCGGTTCTTCGACGTGGTCGACGTGGCAGGCAGCCGGCGCGCCGCGTGGCAGCCTGGGGACGACCTCACCGCTGTGCTACTCCGCTCGCTCGCGGCGGCAGGCTTGCACCCGTTGTCCGTGCGCCTGTCACGGCCAGCCAACGTCGCCGTGCGCTACATGGACATGGGAGCAAACACGCCCGCGGCCCCAGCTGGCGTGGCACTGGCCCCAGCCCTGGCGACGCTGTTGTGTCGTGATGCGGCGGGGGGGGAGCGGGGCGTGCCATTAGAGGGGGCTGGCGAGGCGGTCGCACTCGCGCTGCGCTGTGAAATCGAGGTTCGTGTGGCTGCGGCCTTGTGGGCGCAGCACGCCGTGCCGTCGAGAGAGGCGCTGCCCGAGGTGAGGCCGGACGCGGAGGTGCCGCTGGCAGTCTGGTCGGAAGCGGGCCGTGGCGCTACTCGAGCCGGCAAGAAGAGGTAGGGACGCAGGAATGGAAGGCACGGCGGAGCGGCGCGGGTGTCGGCTTTCTGTCTGGAGGGGGTGGGTTTCAACGGGGACGGGACGTGGGGAGCCAGGGACGGGAAGACCCCAGGGCTCAGGCGTTGGAGCAGGCTAGGGCTGGAGCGCCGCGCCGTGGAGCTCACAGTTCGGGGTCGCTATTTGTCTGCCTGTATGTATTCCTCTCCATATACTTGATCCCTATCCCTACTGCATGCGGGCCGATGATGGGTACGCTAATAGGGCTATGGTGGCAATGGTGGCCAACTTGCAAAATGGGACCAGGACTAGGGCCAGGGGCCAGGGCTCCAGGGGGCGACGGGCGGGCTATGTGCTATATAGCCCGTGTAGCCACCCGCCACCCCTTCACATCAAGTTTGGAACAAGAGGTCAACCAACACAATCAGTACTTTGACTTTGGCAGATGGTAGCCAATTGCCAATTGGTAGGGGGTGTAGGGTGGGCGGCCAGGGCCAGGGCCTGATTATTAGTTAAACGAGGCATGCCTGCATGCCTACACAGCATCCTGCGTACAGCGCACACAACACAACACACAACACGCCAGCCATTGAATATCATCCAATCTATAATAATGGCTGCTTTGGCTTTGAGAGAGCGATAGCGATAGATACGAATACGAGATACGGCGGCGCCCGGGCCTGGGAGCCGGAGCCGGGAGATAGAGCGTGGGGTCTCAACATATATATATAAACACACGAACTGTTAGTCCTAATACTGGGTCTCAACAAAATAACAACAAACGCCGATCGGCGCACCCGGACCGGAGCCTCCCCGCTTCTCCGGGTCATCCTTCCCTTATCGGCATGTGTCCGCCCCCCTCCCGCCTCCCTGCCTCGGGTCCAAGCTCAGCAGCATCCAGGGAGAATCTCGGGACTGGAAGGCGAGCGGCCCGCCTCGCTGCCTCAATCCCTGCCTGCCGCCGCAACGACGGGCGGCGGCGCCGTTGGTGGCCGGCCCACGTCCTCCCTGCGCTTCCGTTTCCGGATCGCAAACTCGCCCCCCTCCTCCGCCACAGCCTGCGTCGCGTCGGCCGCGACCGCCTCCTCTTCGCTCCGCTGAGCCTCGGACGCCTTGGCCTGCTTCCGCGCCCGCGCAGTCTCCGCCTCCGCCGCCGCCCGCGTGCGCGACTCCGCAGCGTCCACCCTGCCCGCAACTTTGCTCAGCGCCGCGCGCCGCGACTCGATCTCCTTGCACTTGGCCATCAAGGCGGCATCGAGCGCCCCGCCTTCGGCGTCGACAAACGCGCCCACGCGGTCGAGCAGCTGACAAGAGCGCGGGGGTGGTGGTGGGCGGTGGAGGAGGGGCTGCTGCGGCTGCTGCGCGTGGCGGCGGGCGCACCTGCTGCAGCTGGTCCAGCTTGGCGTCTCCCAGCACCCGGCTCTGGAGCCAGCCGCCCAAGTCGACGCCGGCTGCGGCGGCTGCCTGGCAGAGCCCCGCGAGCGCCAGCTGCTGCGGAGAGAAGAGGAGCGGCGCGTCGACGCACAGCGCCCTGCAGAGCAGCTCGCGCGCCTTGGCCTCGAGCGAGAAGAGCGTCTCGGGGGACAGGTCGCCGCTCCCGCTGCCGCCCACCGTCGGGTCGCCCCACTCGCGGAGTGAGGCGAGGAGGCCACTCAGCGCTCGGAAGGGCGAGCGGATGACCAGCTGGTAGCCGAGCGTCGCGAGGATCTTCTCCTCGTTGGCCAGGATGCCCCTCTCTGCAGCCTCGCGCTCCGCAGAGAGGCGCGAGTAGCGAGTCAGGTCGTGCAGCTCGATCCGCTCCTCCTCCACCTTGGCGGCGAGGTAGACGGCAGCAAGCAGCAGCTCCCGCGGGTCGTCCTCGACGAGCGATCGCCGGAGGAAGAAGCGGCGCTGGTACGCGTGCGCAGTCGCCTGTTGGGGCAACGAGCGGGTCGGGGTGTGGCGCGGGGCGCGGCGACTGCCTCGGGGCTCGCGGTGGAACCGTCGCTCGGGTCGCCTTGCGCAAACTCACCATGACGCGCGACGTGAAGCGCTCGGGCGTGCGCGCCGTCTCCTCGCGGCACATATCCTGCAGCTTGTAGTGCCAGCAGCGCTGCAGCAGCACCTCGTCGTCAACGCTGAGCATCTCCGGAAGCTCAACGCCATCAGTGCTCGGGCCTCCGCGCGCCAGCTTGTCGAGGACGCGCCTGCGGTTGGCCTCGCGCGCCGCGGCGAGCTGCGCCACAGTGAAGGTCCACTCGCGGGCCTGCGTCGTCTGTGCATAATCCATCGACTTATTGCCGCCGCCCGCGAATCGTGCGGCAGGCTTGCCGCGTCCTTGCCGCCCGATTTTTCGCGAATTGGCGAAATGCGAGTTTGGGGCTATTTTTTCTTTTTAGAAACTCCCGCTCGTTTGGCGCGATTTGAACGACCGCATTTTTCCTGCCGGCTCGTCAACCTCGCTCAGTCGCCACCCGCGCGGCGGGAGGGAGCGCAAGCGGACATCGATGGCGTGCCTGCAGTACCAGTCAGTCCAGACGATGACAGAGCTCACGGGGGATATCTTCGACGAGGCCAGTTTCAGCGGCGCCGCGAGTGGGGTGACGGCAGAGATCTTCGACGAGGCCATTTTCTGCGGCGCTGCGAGTGGGGCGCGGCCCTACATTGCCTACAGCCTCCGGTTACAGCGCGGTGAGCGCTGCTGGTCAGTAATTCGTCGCTTCTCGCAGTTTGAGGTGCTCCGGCTGGCGCTCGAGGCCGATGGCCACGCGGCCGGCGTGCCGCCGCTCCCGCCCAAGGGGGCGTGGCGGGTGTTTGCGCTCATGTGCATCGCCGAGCACCGGCGGCCCGCGCTGCAGGGGTTCCTGGCCGCCTGCTGCGCTGATGCCGACCTGGCGGCGCACGCGGCATTCCGCAGTTTCATCGCCCTCCCAGGCGCCGCGGCGAGCCAGACGGAGGGCCTTGACGAGACGACGCTCACGCAGCGCCCCGATGCGACCGCCGCCGCCAGGGCGGAAGCCGACTCGGCGCTCGGAGAGCTCGCCGTCGCGTGGGCGTCCCTGGCAGAGTGCGACGCGTCCATCGCGGCTCTGGGCGCCGAGGCGGACGAGGCTCGCGCGGCAGCGGCCGCGGCGGACGCCGTGTGCGCGCGCCTCCGTGCTCACAAGGAGGAGCTGCTCGTGCAGGCCGACGGGCTCCGGGGGGCGGTGCGGGTTTATGCGCGCATCCGGCCGCTCACGGGCGTCGAAGATCGATCGGCCGCGGCGCACGGTGCGGGTGCGGCGAGAGCTGCGTGCGTGCTGGCTGGCGCGTCGTCCACGGGCCTGGTCCGCTCGGTGCACGTGTGGTCGCCCTCGCACGCCGACGCTCTCGCGGGCGTGAGCGACGCGCCGCTCTCGCACACGACGTCGCACGAGTTCGAGCGCGCCTTCGGGCCCACCCACTCGGACGACGACCTCTTCCTCGAGCTCGCGCCCCTCGCGCGCGACGCCATCGCGGGGGGCTGCGCGACCGTGCTCGCCTACGGCCAGACGGGCTCGGGGAAGACCCATTCGATGCGCGCGGCGAGCGCTCGCATGGTGGGCGAGCTGTTCGAGCGCACCGCCGCCGACGCGGGAGGGCTTGAGCTCTGGCTCTCGGCGGTCGAGGTCTACAACGAGGCCCTCTGCGACCTGCTGCCGAAGCCCCCCGCGCCCAAGCACGCCGCCGCTGCGGCGAGCCCGGCGCCGCAGCTGCGCCACGGCGCGGGCGTCTGGCGCCTCGAGGGGCTGCAGCAGTGGGGCCCGCTCCGCTCGCGGCAGGAGGGCGAGGTGCTCATCGACCTCGCGCACCAGCGGCGCGCCACCGCCGACAACGGCGTCCACTCGCACTCGTCGCGCTCGCACCTGGTGCTCCAGCTGAGCCTGCGCCGCGCGGGCGGCGCGTTTGGCCAGGTATCACTCTGCGACCTCGCGGGCTCGGAGCGGCTTGGCCGGACGCGCGCCGAGGGCGTGCGGCGTGAGGAGGGCGTCGAGATCAACCGCGCGCTCTCGGCGCTCGGCGACGTCGTGGGCGCGCTGGTCGCCAAGGCTGAGCACGTGCCCTACCGCAACTCCAAGCTGACGACGCTGCTACAGCCGGGGATGCGCCGCGGCTGCCGCGTCGCGATGCTGGTCACCGCCTCGCCCGCCGCCATCGACGCCCACGAGACGGCCGCCGCGCTCGCGTTCGCCTCGCGCGCGCCGCCCACCTCGGCCCCCTCGCCGGCGGGCTCGCCGCCCCGAGCGCCGCCTCGGCGCGCGAGCTGCAAGAGGCGCAGCGTGGGGAGGAGGCGCTGCGGCTCCTCGGAGAGGCGCGGCGCGAGGTGGCGAGGCTCAGGACGGAGAACGCGCAGCTGCGCGCAGTCCAGCCGGGCCTCTCCACCGCCAAGCGCAAGCCCCTCGGCGCCTCCAGCCGCGCCAACGCCCTGCCCTCGACGCCCAAGCCCAAGCCCAAGGCGGCGGTCGCCACCGTGGGGCAGGCACGGCGCCAGTCGCGGCTGCCGACGACAGGCGCCAACCCCGAAGGGGTTTACCAACCTCGAACCCCGAACCCCGAAACCCCGCGGCTTCCGACGACGGGTTAACCCTAACCCTGAACCCGCTGCTGCTGCTGACTGCACTGACTGCTGTTCTTTGTTTGTGTTTGCGAACAAACAAAAAAGACAATGTTAGAGCTAGTGTTATTGATTTATTGCGCAACAAAAAAACAAAGCCTCCTCAAGGATCGAAGTGATAATAATAACAATATATATATCTTCTTCTTCGTCTTCTTCTTGTGTAAATGTAAATGTAAATAAAGGCCAGTCAACAGACGACAGTAGACATACGACAGACACACACACACAAACCACAAACCAACAAAAATAATTCAGAGGCAGAGGCAAATAGCCCACACACGACACACGACAGACAACCAACGGCCAACGGCCAACAGACGGCCAACCCAATGGCGCCACGACTGCGACTGCTGCTTACGGCTCCACTATATTATCATTATCTCTATTTCTATTTCTATTAAATTTAAATTTAAATTATATATTTTTATTCTGCTATTCCTAATTAATAAATTATTTCTATTTCCGCGGTGTATAGATCATAATGCACAGCTACCTATCCTACTGTAGACAGCTTAGCTTTTACACGATATTGTGATATTGTCATTACTCATTATGGCCCTTACAAGATATTGCCAATATTGTATTGCAATAAAGGGGGTCGTGGGGGAAATATATTGCGCAATATTGTAGGCAATAAAGGGGGGTTGGGAGAGAGGTATTGCACAATAATGTGCAATAATACCCCTTTTCCCTGTCGAGAACGGATTTTTTTTCAGACGCCTCGACCCATCCGAAATCCGACTCCTAAAAAACAGCGGTGTGTGTGTGTGTTTAGGAGCTTTAAAAAAAACTCAAAACACCTCAAAAATACCTCAAAACTGGGCGGGGGGGTGCAATAAGCGGTAATATTGTACAATATATTGCACAATAAAGGGGGTGTTTATTGCAAAGAATATTATTGTGCAATAAAGCCTCGAAGTGAAACAATATCTTGTAAAGGCCAATACTCATTACCAATATTGTGTGGTGTATGGCTGTATGGCATATAAAGGGAGGGGGAGGGTTGGGGGGAGGTCATATATTGCGCGAAAGTCGCGCAATAGTATTGCAGTAGTCTGGGCAATGCTAATGGGCGGGGTTGATAAAGATGAAGGGGAAGGGGTCAAGGGGTGATTGATTCTTGCACACACAAGAACAAGTGAAAGTGAAAGTGAAAGAATATCTTGTGTATATATATAGGTATTCGGTATTATTTATAGGCCAATAGACAGCGCACACGCTCACACGCTCGCTTGCGACACCACAACCACAACCTGGCTGGTGCGACCACAACCTGGCTGGTGCGCCGGTGCTTATCAAGAACGAAATAAAAATAAGTCGCCGGACATGTTATTTCTACTTTCTACTCCGCTGATGTTCCAAGAGCTTGCGCGACTGCGACTGCTAGCAGTTTACGATCTATTTTTGAACGCGATCGTTTATTCACAGGCCGCTGATTTTTGTTTCCGTGAACAGATCAACCTCTCTCATTTTCCTCGTGGTCACCTCTCTCCAGGCGCCGCGCACAACTACGATGCTGGCCTTCAGTTTTGGGTTATTGGCTGCGGCCACGGCGTACATAAACAGGGGATTCCTTCCGGCGCGGGCGGGCGGGCTGCGCTCAGTGGCTCCTCGCTGCTGCGCGCCGCCTGCGGACGTCCGGAGCCAGAGGAGCCTGCTGCGCGAGCAGCGCCGCGTCGTGCGTGAGTTGGCCGACGAGCTGTGCCGGCTGGAGGTGCGCGGGTCCCAGGCGGTGGAGTACGCTGAGGAGCTCTTCGGGTACGGCGTCCGCTGCGCCGCGGACCTGTCCACGGTGCCCATCCGCGTTCTGGACGCGGTCGGCATCGTGGGGCGGGAGCGGTCTCGCCTGCTGGCGTTCTCCCGCCTTGCCGCCATGGAAGCCGCCGCGCCAGCGCCACACGCCGCCTCGAGCCGCGGCGGCGACTCGGGGGACGAGGATGAGGATGGGCAGGCCGATGGCGCGCGGGAGGAGACGTTCACCGTGGTCGAGGCGCAGGACGGCGCTCGCGTCGACGCGGCGCTCGCGTTGCTGCTGCCCCCGCTCTCTCGCACCTATTTTGGCACGCTGGCCACCGACGGCCTGGTCAAGATCAACGGCGGCACCGCCAAGAAGTCGGCGCGCGTCTCGGTGGGCAACGTGCTGAGCGTCCGGCTGCGTGCGGAGCGCGAGCTGGCTGTGGCTGCGGAGGCCGTGCCGCTCGAGGCGATTTACGAAGACGCGGACGTCATCGTCCTCAACAAGCAGGCGGGGCTCGTCGTCCACCCGGCGCCGGGCAACTGGAACGGCACCATCGTCAACGGCCTCCTCCACCGCATGCGCGAGCAGCAGGCCGCCGGCGGGGCCTTGGCGGGCGGGGCCGAAGCGGGCGGGGTGGAGCTCCTGCCCGACGTGTCGGGGACGGGGCTCCGGCCGGGCATCGTGCACCGCCTCGACAAGTACACCACAGGCGCCCTCGTTGCGGCCAAGACGGCGCGGGCCCAGCGCGCGCTGCTCGCCGCGTTCGCCGAGCGGCGCGTGTGGAAGGTCTACCTGGCCGTGTGCGTGGGCGACCCGGGCGAGCACGCGGTGGTCGACGAGCCCGTCGGGCGGAGCGGCGTCGACCGGCTCAAGATGGCCGTGGTCCAGGAAGTCGACGGTGGCCGCAACGCGCTCTCGCTCGTGCACCGGCTCGCCACCGACGGCCGGTGCTCCCTCGTCGCGGTCCTGATCCGCACGGGGAGGACGCACCAGGTGCGCCCCCGCCGGCTAGGTCCTCCTCCACTCCCGCTCCTCACGCGCCCCTCCCTGCCCAGATCCGAGTGCACCTCCAGCACCTGCGCCACCCGGTGCTGGGCGACGCCACCTACGGGGACCAGAACTGGAACCGGCTCGAGGCCAAGGGCGCGACCCGCCCGCTGCTTCACGCGCGCGCTCTGCGCTTCGCCCACCCGGTGAGCGGCGAGCTTGTTCACGCGGTGGCGCCGCTCCCGGCCGACCTGCGCGCCTACGCGGCCAAGCTCGCCGGCCTGGGCGAGGCGCAGGTGGAGGAGTGGGCGACGCAGAGGGTCGAGACGCTCCTCGCCTCGTCGCTCGTGGGGTTTCAGTACTAGGGAGGGTTCGGGACGCGTGGGTGGTCTCTGACTAGTGACTAGGGCCGAGTGTATAGGTGTCCACAGTGTCTTTTTTTTCGTATAAACATAAACTGGTTAATGCCATTTAATGCGCCGACTTACAGGCTCTTTTTGCCTGTCAGTGAAATGTGAATGCTAAAGCCGGCGCACACCGCGACACCTCGCATGACATGAGGACTAAGGGAACGGAGGAGCATGGACGGGTTATCTGAAAGAATGCCGAAAGGCCGCGAGTTCGCTCGTTTTCGTTTTCGACGCTCGCGCCCGCAGCCGTGCAAGTGCAACACGACGCATCGCACGGCCGCGGTCTTCAGTAGCTGATAGTGCTGCAAAACCAAAACCTAAACGGAGTCGGCATCCGCGCGTGCGCTCGTGCGCGTGCTTCTGTGTCTGTGTGTGTGTGCGATTTTGTTTGTATATTTTTTATTTGGTGTCGTTATTTGTTGTTTGTTGTGTTTGTTGTCTCGTGTGTTCTGACAGAAGTTCTGTTGTTTGCATATATAGGCTTAAAACATCGTCGCCCTTTGGCTTTGGGATTTTGTCTAGAGGCATTCGCCTGTTAATGAGCCACGCTTCGACGCGAGCCATTTGCTTGTACGGCGGTCTGTGGCCGCTATAGAGAGCCGACCTTTGAGCTGGTTGTACGCTACTTATACTTAGAGCTACCCAGTACTCAAACGCCGCCTCGCCGCGCGTCGGGGTCCAGCAGCTAATACGTGGTTTCGTCTTTCTTGGTCTTGACGCATTTTGCGCCAACAACGTGCGGCGCAGCCCGGCTGGGACGCTGGGACCGCATAGGAGTAGCATAGGAGCACGGCATTGTTCCTGAAGAGCTGAGCAGTAGCAGCACCACCCTCTGGACGGATGAGCTCGGTGCGATGCTCACCGCTATACACCCATCGCAACATGGGTCGCTCACACACCGTGTGTGGCTCGCTAACAAGCACTCAATACGGCCGGTGCTGAGTGCTTGAGGTCTCTGTTCAGTTGTAAAGCTGTGTCAGAGCCACTTGCCACTTGCTTGATGAGCTGCTGTGTCGGCCTGTAGGGGTACTGGCGGGGGCTGCTCCTCCACTGAGCCCAGGTCTGAAGAGCTACGTGGGCCAAGTAACGGCCGATTCAAAATTCGTGGCTCAGTAACAGGCTAACTAATGCCTCTAGAGTCTAGAGTAGGGGAGTGGGGAGTAGGGGTAGGTAGCTCTCCCAACCAATAAAACTGCAAATAAAGCTGCGGTGTTTTAACCTATTCAAAGAAGAGAAACTGGTCACACAGACACACAAATCAGCTGAACAGAACAACACCACATTTTCACATTGCTTATTATATTACCTCCTTAGTGTTCGGTTGTGTGGTGGTTCGTGTGTTTTGCGCGTGACCTGTGACCTGTACTTGTTTTCAAAAGCTACAGAGCTAATCACCACGAAACCGTCTGTGAAAACCGGCGCGTGAATTGATTGGCGTGGCAGTTTAGCGGTCGACGCGCAGCGGCAGAGAATGAATGCGCGCCGCTCAGCGCCCCGCACGACTAGGGCTCCTTCTTGTGGCGATAGCGTGCCTTAGTGCGGTCGTCCTGCTGGATGGCGCGCGCGCCGCCGCTAAGCACGTGTTGCAGCCAGCGTCGCTGCAGTCTGCCTGGAGACGGGCGGCGGACGAGCTAGCTCTTCACAGGCTGGAGAGCCACCACACCGACGACTTCAACAGGTCGCGTGTCGTCGTGGTGCTCGGCCACAAGGCGCAGCGCGATTTTCCAGTCTATGGGTTTGCCTTCAGCGTCCTTGGTTACCGCACAGTCCGCTCCAGCGCGCTGCTCCTGCTCGGCCCAGAGCTGCGGTCCGAGCTGTACTATCTGCCGAGCGGGGGTGCGACTCAGCCAGTTCGGCTGCGCGAGGTGGCCGCTGTGCTTTGCCACTCTGTGCTTGCAAAGAATTGCTTCCGCGGCCCGTCAGCCTGGCCGAGCGAGTCGCCTCCGACCGACGCGGCGCGCGTCTTCACGACGCTGACGCCAGGCCAGCGGATCAACCGGCTGGCCGCTGCGCGACCGACGCTTACGACGAAGGACGGCTTTTGCGCGATGCTGCGCCTATCCGGCCTTGCCCTCGACCAACTGCACGAGTTCACATTCCCGTGCTGGTCGCTCCCGCACCAGGCGCTAGAGCTGAAAGCCGTCGCGCTCGGCAACAGCGAGGCATCCGGGGGTGGCGACTCTGTCAGCAGCGTAGGCGCTGCCGCCAGCGCCAGCGGCGGGGGACACGGCGTTGTGGATAGCATCCGAGTCGGTAACATGAGCACCGTAGGGGCGGGCGCCACGCCTCGACGAGGCCGGACGTGGATCGTGAAGCCGGCGCGAGGCTCCGAGGGCGTCGGCATCCGAGTGCTCTGCCAGGCAGAGCTCCTTTCTCTCCTCGACGGGTGCAGCGCCACGGCGGGCGGCGGCGCGGGATGCGGCGGCTCCGTGCAGGCCGGGCCCGCGATCGTCAGCCCCTACCTCTCGGCCCCTCTGCTGCGCGACGGTCGCAAGTGGGACGTGCGCGCCTACGTGCTCTGCACATCTGTGCTGCCGATGCGCCTGTACGTCTTTGGCGAAGCCATTGTGCGCTATGCCTCGGCAGAGTACGCGTCCGACCCGACGAGCCAGGCCGCCGCGCTGACCAATACCGCAGTGGGCAAGCGAGTGCTGCGGCGCGGCGTGGGAGCCATCACCGGCACACTTGCCAGCCTCGCCAGCCACTTTGTGGACGGAGAAAGCACCGCCCACAACGCCGACACCTTGGACGGAGCCGGCCTCGAGGACTTTGGTCTGGAGAACGCCGACGAGGGGGCGGAGGGGTGGGCCGACGATGGAGACGCCGAGACGGCCTTCGGCGGCTACCCGCGGCTGATGGGTGCGATGCGTCGGACGATCGCGCGGCTCTTTCTCACGGCCGAGCCGCAGCTCGCGCGTGCCTACGCGCAGGAGTCGCGCAGACGGATCGCGCAGTTGCGGCAGCCGCGAGGCGTGGCGCGGTTGGACGAGCGCCTCGCCGGTGCGCTGGCCAGTCACCGCTGCTCCAACTGCTACCACCTCTTTGGCGTCGACCTGATCGCCGACACCGCAGGGGCCTTCCGCGCCATCGAGGTCAACGTGCAGCCCGACCTCTCGCTCTCCCGCCTCGGCTGCAGCGTGGCCGAGCCCGCGGGTGCTGGCTCCTCTAACGCGGAGTCCGAGGAGCAGGCTGCCGGCGGCGCCGCCAACGCGAGCGAGAGGTGCGCCATCGGCTCGTCCTCCTACGACGACACCAAGCGCGCCGTCGCGTACAACCTGGTGCAGATCGTCTACTCGCGAACCTCCGCCGCAGCCGAGCTCAGCCGCCTCCTCGCCCCGCACGCGGCTCTCGCCACGCGCTTCCCTCGGCTCGCGGCTACGACGTCAGCCGTGCCGGACCCCGGCGGCGAGGCCTTGGACGGTGCGTACGGCCTCGACCGCTGGGCGCTCCAGTACCTGTTGAGCGCCGTGCGCGAGGGGAAGGCCGCGGGATGCTTCGTGCCCATCCTGCCTTCAGCGCACGGCTGGCGGGACCAGGCTCGACACCTCCGCCGGCTGTGGGAAGCAGCCGCGGCGCGCTACGCGTGCGAGGCCCTGCCAGCCCTGGGCGATGGCGACGACGGCCGAGCTTCAGGCACGGGTAAGTGCGCTGGCTTCGACTTTGAGCAGCGTCGACAGATGCACGAGCTGATTCGCCTGGTCCTACACAACGGTGAGCAGCCGTGGCGCCCGACGTATCGCGAGCGGTGCGAGCGCATGCTCGCGCAAGTGCCAGCCTTGCCTCGTGGGCGGTGGGCCCTCCGGCAGCACGTCTTCCAGAAAATCGACGAGCTAGATGACTGAGCCTGTGCTCACCATACACCGCGAGTGCCAGCCTACCGCCGAAGCAGCCTCCTGCTCATCTTATTTTGGTATTAGTTATTGGCATTGGTAGAAGTAGAGGCGGCATACGTATACATATACTGTTATAAGTTTCTACTGTTACTGTGCGTGGCTGCTGGCTATTAATCAGGTAGTAGCCTACTCCTACTAGTATTAGGGGTAGCGAGCGGGCGGGTAGTAGCATAGTATGTTTTAAAATTTATAAAAAAACATTGTTATTATCTCTGTGATTGATTTCTTCTTCGCTTGATTTTTTTAATATATATATGCATATGTCAAATAAATTGTATCCTATTAGATTTAGTTGTAGGCTTGATAGTTGAGGTTGAGGTTGAGAGCATTCATTTGTATTTTTTACAGCAGTTTTATAGTTATAGTTATATATGGTTAAATTGCACAGTCCGGAGTCCGTATCTTTTTATTTGATGGTTGATGTTGATGTGCTTTGCTTTTGCCAATAACTATACCTATAGCTATAACCGCATTCCACATGTAATTAATGTAATATCTATATTTTACAATCCGCGGTCTGCACCAGCAGTGTCTGTGTCTGCGAGCCCTGCGTGGGTCTTGCGTGAGACACGACGGAGCCCTGGGCTCTGGCATAGCGCCGCGCGGGGGGCCTGTGCGCGCGTGTAAGTAGTGTACGCGCTTGTGTCTGTGCCGCCAAATGCCAAATAGGTGCATACATACATACACAGCCAGAGCCAGAGTGAGCATAATTACTTCGGAGTTTATAGGACCTCCGATCTTACGCTCAACGACGTACGACATACATGTACATCACCCCCCCCCTAGCAGAAACCCCGGCACTTTCTAGATACTAGATACTTATGTTAGCCCTCCTACCTACTACCACTAGCCTTGCACGCACACACGCACACACGCCCGCGGCTGTATATAATAAGAGGAGCACTTCGGCTGTATGCGTGGCTGGGGGCCGCCTGGAGATTCAGTATTCAGCTATATCCCGAAGCGGTGAACGAGAGAGGAGAGAACAGACAACGCAGGGAGGGGTCTGATTTAGCGCACAGGGCACCTCCGAGAAGCTAGAATCCCGCGAGCAGATCGGATCGTAGCTCGCGTGACTGCCAGTCGGAGGCTCCTAAAGGTGCGCACAACCTGCGTGTAGCGCTCAACGGCGCGCAGGCTTAGTCGTCGCGTGGGTCTCCCAGGAGAGAGGGGAGAGTGCCCGCGAGGCTTCTTGCTTGTGACGCGTCGAGACCGGACTCAGACGCGCGACATGCGCATCGAGTCCACAAACTCGTCGCGCACGGTGCCGCGCACCGTCATGACTGCCGCCTGCGAGTCGAGGAGGGCCTCGAAGTGGCGCTCGAACGACTGGCCGAGGGTGGCGGCGTCGGCGCCAGCCGCCGCGGCGACCGCGTGGGCCGCGGCGTCGGCGGCGAGCTTCTCCGTCTCGAGATAGGTGAGGAAGAGCGCGTCGCTCTCCCAGCGGCGGGCGAGCACCGCCTCGAAGGCGGCCGCGGCGGAGGCGGCCGCCGGCTCGGCGAGTCCCATCGCGCCCAGCCGCACGTGGAAGCGCCCCATGCGCGCGTTGAGGTTCGGCGTCCCGACAAAGAGCTGCAGGTCGAAGCGGCCCGGCCGCACCACGGCGGCGTCCAGGGCGGCAAGGCGGTTGGTGGCGATGAAGAAGGCGACGCGGCGCGCGCCGCGCAGGTCGGCGAGCTTTGTCAGCATTGCGGTGGTGAGCATGCGCGACTCCATGGTGAGCGCTGGGTTGGTCCGGTCTAGCGCGAACTCCTCCACCTCGTCGAAGAGCACCACCACGTCCGAGAGCTGCATCAGCTGCTCGAAGACGACCGAGATGCGCGCGGCCACGTTGGCGAGCCCGTCGGCGAGGAAGGTGGACGTGTCGATCGTGACGAACCCCCAACCAAGTTTGGCCGCGATGGCGGCGACCACTGTCGTCTTGGCCGTCCCCGGCGGGCCAAAGAAAATGGCCGAGTAGGAGGCCGCGCCCTCGAGCGCCGCAAACGGCGGCGGCGCCTCGTCGGCCGGGCCGGTGGTCCGGCCGAGCGGGTCGGCCGCGGCGAGGGCGAGCAGCGGGCTGAGCATCTTGGTGTCGACCGTGCTCTTGAGCGTGGGCGGCACGCTGCCGTCGGCCCCTTGGCCGGGCAGGTCCGAGTCAAGCAGGCGCGCCCACGGCCGCTCGTCAGGCCGCGCGCGCGGCCGGCCGCCGAGCGAGGCGAGCACGTCCGCGCAGAGCAGCGCGCGCACCAGGCTGCGCGTGCGGCCGGCGCAGCGGACCGCCTGCGAGGTGCACCAGCCGAGGGGCCCGCCCTCTGGCGGCAGGTGGTTGGAGCGCCAGCCGCGGAGCATCTGGCCGGTGGGGAGCATCTCCTCCCGGATGTGCGTCTCGAGCCAGTGCATGTGCGCCGCGACGCGCGGCAGGTGCGGGCGCAGCGCCTCGGCCGGCATCGTCTCGACAAGCGAGGCGAGCAGGTCGGGCGAAAACACAAAGGCGTTGCCCACGTTGTTGCCGCTTCCCCTCGTGGTGAAGATGGGCTGGCCAGAGGGCCAGAGTCCGTTGTCGCTCATCTGGCCAAAGACCGCGTCCAGCGCCGCAACCACCAGCTTCGGGTTGTACGAGGGGAGGGCGGAGCCCGCGCCGTTGATGCCGTCGCGGTCGCGCGCCGAGCCTGCGGCCGGGTCAACGTCCAGCGCCGGCACGTAGCCGAGGAGGGCGTTTGTGATGTGGACGTAGGTGAGGAGCGAGTAGCTGAGGATCACGACGTCGAAGAGGGATGTGTCTCCCGCCGCGTGGTACGCGAGCTGGCGGCAGACGTCGTCGAAGGCCACCTCGCAACTGCGCTGCAGGGCCAGCATCACCGCCTCCTCGCCCGCCTTCTCGCCCGCGGACGGCAGCGCCAAGGGAGGTAGCGCAGGGTGGAAGAAGGGCGCCGCCTCGGCAGTGGAGGCTCCTACACACGCCGGGTTGAGCAGCATCGTGGTGGCGCGCGCCATCCAGTAGCGGCTGTAGGCGCTGAGCCGCTGCGTACGGCCGGACCGGCGGCGCGGCCGCGCCGCCAGCATCTCCTCCACAGCAGCGGCGAACTTGACCTGCGCGGTTTCCGACGCGGAGAGGTGGGCGGCACCGGGATCGATGAGCCGCGACGCGACCACGACGAGCGCGGACTGGAACACGTCGTTGGCGCGCCATTCCGCTTCGAGAAGGGCCCGAACGACGAGCTCTGCGGAAGGTCGGTCGGGCGTCGCCCAGGCGGAGGCGTCGCTGTCAATCGCGAGAAGCGCAAAGACGGACGATGTGACGGAGAAGCGCGGCGCGCCAGGTGTAATTGCGAACGAGCTCGCCGACTGGTCAAAAAAGCCCGACACTGCGTCCGCGCCCGTGCGGCAGATTTTGTCGAGGCGGGAGTCGAGGGCGCGCATCTCGCTGAACTGCAGACCCATGGCCGGAGCTGCGCGGAGAGCGGAGGCCGGACGTCGGGCCGCCAGAGGCTGGGCCATAGGGATTTTGTCGAGGCGGGAGTCGAGGGCGCGCATCTCGCTGAACTGCAGACCCATGGCCGGGGCTGGACGTTGGGCCGCCAGAGGCTGGGCCATAGGCCGCAGCCACGCCAGCACGAAGAGCGTCGGGACCATGGGGGGTATGGCTTTTTTGCGGTGAATCCGCGGTTCGCAACATCGATTCTTTGTTTCTGTGAATGGACTGAAGCGCCATGGCCTAGATAGGCCGGGAGAGAGAGGTGATTCATAACATCGTAGACAACTCACAGGCAGCTTTCCAGAAGCAAAAACGCGCGTCTGACGTGGCTCGCCTCGTGCAGGACGTCATTGACCTCTGCGATAACCAGAATGAAGAAGGTTACATAGTTTTCTGTGACCAATACAAAGCCAAAGCCTATGACCATGATCGACCGGCGGGTTGCCTGGAACTTCATGTTGCGTGTCCTCGAGACCATGAACCTCCCTGAGGAATTCACCCAGCTCACTAATCTCCTGTACACCAGCAGCGAGACACGCATCAAAGTAAATGGCCATATAGGTAAGCCCCACGCGACCACCAATAATATTCCAATAAATGGCGTCCGCCAAGGCTGTGGACTGTTCCACTAACTACTGTATCTTCTGGTCTTTCAGACCCTCCTATCTCTCTCTCATCAACACCAGCCACCTCTTTAATGACCCACACAACATCCCTACCTATGAGGGAATCACCATCCCCCCAACAGCCCTCTACCCGGAGCACTCGGCCAGCCCCTGCAAGACTGTCAAGTTGTCAAGGCGGCAGCCTACCTACGCAGACGATCTCACCGCTTTTATGCGAAGCGCCGCGCACCTGCCAGCATTCCAAACCCTGGAACCCTGGTAAAAACCTACCAAGATGGGTCGCTCGCTCGGCTCTCATGGTCTAAAACACATGGGCTAGCGCAATTGGCGCCTCGAGGCGGGATCCACACAGTACACACACCACCGCGGCAGCAATGGCAGCCGGAATCACGCTAGACCCTACCACCGTCATACGCCTACTAGGTATCAGGTATCTACCTAGGCCCTGCAAACCAAGTTGCTGCCATATGGAACACCAAAACCGTTCAACGTGTGATGGACAAATTTGTCTGTGTGTGTTCTGTGTGGGTCCCCTGTGTGGCCCTCCCCTCCGGTGGTGGGTCCTCTGTGGGGCCCTCCCCTCTGTGTGGGTCCCCTGTGTGGGTCCCCTGTGCGGGTCCCCTGTGTGGGTCCCCTGTGTGGGTCCCCTCTGTGTGGGTCCCCTGTGTGGGTCCCCTGTGTGGGTCCGACGTCGCGCTGCGTCATGTTGCATCTACTCGCGTGATGCCTCTTGCTCGTTCACACGCTCCCGCTTAAAATTTTCCCTCTGGACCTGGACTCAAAAGTATCTCCCCATCTATTTAATAGTCTATTGAGGGAAAGAACACCGTCCGTAATTAAAAACAGCGTGCTTGCCTGCGTGTGGTACATCATTGAACACCAGTCACCGCCAAACATTGACTCCCTCATGACCAATCTGCAAAAACAGGCATGGGCCTTTCACGCCCAGACACACAGCAGTGTGA
>Ga0335398_10004438_pt1 | contig 19496 bp, 24 predicted proteins | sample BON03_FD_205742 | JGI IMG/M metagenome (GOLD analysis project Ga0335398, IMG submission 205742) | Freshwater microbial communities from Lake Bonney liftoff mats and glacier meltwater in Antarctica - BON-03 (spades assembly) (version 2) | ecosystem: Environmental > Aquatic > Freshwater > Ice >... | reverse complement strand
TGGCTGCTTTGATCGCAACTGGATAGCCAATGGTGTTGGCGACAGCGATTGCCGTGTCGGCAGTGGCCAATAGTGCACGAGGCATCGTGATGCCGTATGTCGCCAGCAGCAGGCCGGCCTGCTCGGCAGACAACTCGGCCTCGGCGCCCGGGGCCTGCTCGCTCGCGGTGGCCACTGCTCCTTCGATCAGCTGGCGGGCCGATTCCGGGTCGATGTCGGCAACGGCATCATCTTCAGTCAGCGCTTCTGCAGCGAGCCAGCGGCCGTAGGCATGGGAGCGCCCGAGCACGGCGGCTGCTTGTTCGGGGAACGCAAACGCGGGGACGTCGGAACCAGGCTGAACCGGCCCATCGGCGCCGCCGAGGAGGACGGCCAGTACCGGCTTGGTGTCGCTGACTGCATATCGAGAGATGGCGTCGGCGGTCGCGGAATCGACATCGGAAGCAACCGCCGGAGCGTGGATGACCATCAGGCCGTCGACGTCGTCGGAGGCGAGTGCCATCGTCATTGCTGTGGCGAACTCGTCGTCGGTTGCTTCGACAGCGAGTCGATGAACGGTTCCACGCAACCCCGCGGTCGCGAGCGCCGCCGCAGCGAGTGTTGCGGGGCTCCGAGAGTTGGTGATGATCGTGATGTCAGGGCCGCGGAGGACCGGCTGCGTGGCCAGCACGCGTGCGGTGTCGATCAGGCTGTGCACGGTCGGCACCTCGATCAATCCGGCATGCTGGAACAGTGCGCCTCCGAGGGTGCCGTCGGCTGCTGCTCCGGTGCGGACTGCGACGATCGGCCGGGTCAGTGACACCCTTCGGGCGATTCGAGCGAATTTGCGCGGGTTGCCGAACGACTCGGTGTACATCGCGATGACTCGGGTGTTGTCGTCGTCTTCCCAGAACTGGAGGAGGTCGTTGCCTGAGATGTCGCTCTTGTCGCCGAGGGACACGAACCAGGAGACGCCCAAGCCAACGTTGTCGGCGTGGCGCAGCACGGAGCCTCCGAGCGAACCGGACTGCAATGAGATAGCGACATGGCCGGCAGGGAGCGTGACGTTGACCAGGGCTGCTTGGAGGTTGGTGTCGAGGTGTGGCGATGCTGCGCCCATGCTTGCCGGGCCGATGATGCGCAAACCGTTGCGTCGGGCGCGGTGCACGAGTGCGTCGATGTCGATCCCGGAGCCGTCGACGTCAGTGACGACGATTGCGCCGCGCATCAGCTTGGCAATGCATCCGTCGATCGTGGCTTCGAGTTGCGGCGGCGGAACGGCGACAATCGCGAGCGTGACGTCGTCGGGAAGTTCGTCGACTGAGCTGTAGCAGCGCCGGTTAGAGAGTTCGGTGTGGTGCGGATTGACCGGGTAGGCGGGAACGTTGACGCTGTCGATGACGTGGTTCCAGAGTGCCTCGCCGACGCTGTTCGGCCGGTTGGATGCGCCGATCACGGCGATCGCCTTCGGAAGCAGCAAGCGGGCAACAGCACGCGAGTCGGCGCGCTGCTCGCGGCGTTCGACGCTGTCGAGAAACTCGTCGGTGCTGGCGAGGTCCCAGTCGAGGTCGACCACGCCTGAGTCGAATCGGCGTTGCAACGGCCAGCCTGCTTTCGAGAACACGGCGAGCATGCCGCGGTTGTCCCCGAGAACTTCGGCAGTGAACCGCTCGATCCCGTTGGACTGGGCGATGGCGGCGAGGTGTTCGAGCAGCAGCGTGGCAATGCCTCGCCCGTGGAACTCGTCGTCGACCATGAACGCGGCCTCGGCCTCGTTGCGTCCGGGCCAGCGTTCGTAGCTCGCCCAGGCAACGAATTGATTCTGCGACTCGACTGCCAGCGCGACGCGGTTGACCATGTCGATCTCGGTGAAGTGCTTGAGTTCGCGGTCGTTCAGTTCGGGCTTGGGCGAAAAGTAGCGGCGGTAGATGCTGTCGGGTGATTGGCGTTGATGGAAGTCCGACAAAGCAGCTTTGTCATCAGCCGTGAGCGGCCTGATGTACGCCGTGTCACCGCTGCCGAGTACGACAGATGTCGCCCACTTTGACGCGGCGACGTCAGCTGGGGTGTCGGCGTCGCTCACGAGACCAGCATGGCACCTCCCACGCACACCTGTGTGGCGAGGAGAGCAATTCCCTACAGTGTTCATGTGGCTGTGCCAATCGCTGTTTTCACCTCAGCCGAGCTCGATATGCACAGCGCTCCAGCGGGGCATCCCGAGTGCCCTGCACGTCTTGATGCGGCGTTGGCAGGTATCGCCGAAGCCGGATTACTCGACGCTGTCGAGTTCCGAGTGCCGCGTCTGGCAACTGCTGCCGAGATCGGCGCGGCCCACACGGTCGAACATGTCGCACTGATCAAGGGCATCGCCGAGCGTGGCGGCGGGATGATCGACGGTGACACGTACATGGCGCCGGGCTCGTGGACCACTGCAAGCCGTGCTGTTGGCGCTGTGCTTGATGGCGTTGATGCGCTACGCGCCGGCGAGTGCGATGTCGCCTTCGCTGCGAGTCGCCCGCCAGGCCACCATGCAGGTGCCGACCAGGCGATGGGCTTTTGTCTGTTCAACAATGTCGCTGTCGCCGCCGCGCTCGTGGCCCAGCGCGGCGAGCGCGTCGCGATCGTCGACTGGGACGTCCATCATGGCAACGGCACACAGGACATCTTCTACGACGACCCCCGTGTGCTGTACGTGTCGACGCACGAGTCGCCGCTCTATCCCGGCACGGGGCGGGCCGACGAAACCGGTGGGCCGAATGCGCCGATGTCGAACCTCAACCTGCCGTTCCCGAGCGGCACACGCGGCGACGTCTTTCGACGTGCAGTCGATGAGGTCATTGCTCCAGTGATCGCTCGTTTCGCACCGGACTGGCTGTTCATCTCGGCTGGGTTCGACGGGCACCGAGCCGATCCGCTTGCAGGGCTCGAACTGACGTCAGCCGACTTTGCCGACCTCGCCGTTCGGCTTCAGGCACTGGTGCCGGCCGGGCGCACGCTCGTCGCGCTCGAGGGCGGATACGACCTCGAAGCACTGGCATATTCGACTGGCGCCACGCTGTCGGCATTGATCGGCGAGATGTATCGGCCCGAGCTCGCGTCGGCGGGCGAGATCGGTCTTCCGACGATCACGGCTGCCAAGCAACGCTGGAATATCTGATCCAATCACCGCATTCCCCGGGGTGCCGGGGTCACGGGGTGCGGATCGGGAGTCCCTGTCCGATACCGAGATCGTCGGCGATTGCCGGTACGACGATGTCGCAGATAGTGCCGCCCTCGGCCGGTGAGTCGCCGGCGATCGTTGCTGCGACGACAGTGCGTCCGAGTTCGAACACCCAGATGCAACTGATTGCTCCGGACACCGTGCCGGTGTGGCCCCACCCGTACTGATCGGTGAACACGCCGGGTGGTCGGAGCGTGTCGACGTCGTCGAAGGTGGTCGCTGCGACCATTGCTGCGAGATCTTCGGTCGAGACGACAAAGGTGCCTGCTCCGCCGAGCCGTGAGAGTCGCCCGAGGTCGTCGGGATGAGGTACGTCGGTGGGAAGGAGGCCGCCGGTCGACAGGTGGAGGCCGTCGATGCCCAGCGGATCGAACACGAGTTGTTGGATTGCAGTGTCGAGCGGCTGGCCGGTAATGAACTCGACGAGCAGGCCGAGCGCGCAGTAGTTGCCGTTCGAGTATCGCCACACACCCCGGTGGCTCGCAGGCGGGGAAGAGAGGAGCGACGGGAGAAAGCTGCGGCAATCGCCATCCCCAACGAACCACAATTGGCGAGCGACGGGCATGCCCGAGGTGTGGTCGAGCAGTTCGCGAATGGTGACGTTGCTCCATTGCTCGTTCGGTGCGAGGCCCATCAGCATCCACGGCATCGTGGCGTTGACATCGAGGAGGCCATGCTGGTCGAGCCGTGCGACGGCGAAGGCCGTGACCAGCTTGCTGACGCTTGCAACAACCATCGGGGAGTCCGGCGTGGCCGGGTTGCCGTTGATCGAGTTCCCCGACGCCCGGTTGACGATGACGGCACTGTCGCGCATCACGGTCATCGACGCGGCTGCGTTGTTGCGAGCCAAGACGTCGAAGGCGGCGTTGGTGATTGGCATCGCCGGGTCGGGCAATGTCGCTACCGTCGGCATGCTGCTGGTCGTGGTGCTGGTCGTGGTGCTGGTCGTGGTGGCTGGCGCAGTCGACGGTGAAATGCTCGATGTGGACACTGCCGTCGAAGTCGGCATCAGGGCCGGCCCAAGGCTGGTTGAGGCTGGTGTCGAGGCCGGGGTTGCAGTCGCTGTGGGCCCACGGCACGCAGCGAGGGTGAACGCGGTGAAGATCGCACAGGCGACCAGCAGTTGTCGGCGCCCGTGCTGCACCGCACAAGGCTAGATGTACTCGGTCGTCAGGTTGATTCCTGCCAGAAATTGATCAGGCCGACGGCGGCCTGATCAGGGTCTTCAACCATCCACCAGTGCCCAAGCCCCTCGAGACGGAGCTCCCCTGCGCCCAATGTCGAGGTGGCCGCAGTGCACAGTTCGGCTGGGACGTAGCTGTCTGCGGTGGCAATGATGCCGAGCCCACGGGGAAGATCGACGTTAACGAGTCGTTCCCCGAGCTGTGCCGCGGCCGGTTGTGTGGCGTCTCGATACAGCCCCAGGATGCAACGGCCCATCTCGGCGTTGAGGCCAGCGGCGACCTTACCGAGGATGTCGTCAGGAAGCCCGAGTCCAGCGAATGCGGCTGTGCGCTCGTCGATTGTCATCGAGACCATCGCGTCGATGACCTGCTCGCCGACGTCAGGGGTCTGCCAGGCCTGCGCAGCGTCATGCCACGTGTAGTCGGGATGAATGAGGCCGACGATGTCGGTGGCCCATGTGGCGACGAGGTCGGGGCGTCGGGCGAGGAGGCCCAAGACGTGGCCAGCGCCCCAGTCATGGCCGACCAGGTGGACTGGCGCTTCGAGCTTTTCGACTTCGGCGATCAGCCAGTTGGCGTAGCTCTCCATCGAAGCGTCCCACCCGTCTGGCGCGGGCGATCCGAATCCGGGTGGTGAGAGCAGCACGATGTCGGCGATTCCGCGGGCTGTCAACGCTGCGACGAGTGGTCCCCAGATCGCGTCGACTTCAGGGTTGCCGTGGACGAACACATGGGTCATTGAATGATCGTAGAAAGTGGCGGATTGTTGCGACGGGCCGGACCCGTGCTGGTAGACCGGGCAGTGTGACGACCACCCCTCATGCCGCGTCGGTTGAAGCCGTGCTGGTGTGTACCGACCTCAACGCGATGACACACTTCTTCATCGACGAGATCGGCTTCCGAATCGCAACGATTTCGCCTGCTGACGATCCACGCGAGATCGTGCTCTTCGATGTTGCTGGTGCTGGCCGTGTGCGCCTGCGCCGTGGCGACGTCGACGTCGCTGGTCATGTTTTGGTGCGGCGAGCCCACGTTCCAGCGGGGAGCCCCGTCAAGCAGTTGACTGCACCGAACGGCACGATCGTCGAGATTGCTTCCGCATCGCTCGACGTCGTTGTGCCGGACAACGAACCGTCGCTCACGATCGTGAAGGCACCGGAAACTACCGACGGTGAGTTTGGTGTCGGCCGCGCGGGCATGGGATACCGCGACCTGCTGCCCGATCGTTGGGGCGGTCGATTCATTGCTTCGCACATCCTGATTGCCGACGGGGGAGAGGTCGCCGACTATGTCCACTTCCATCGCATCCGTTTCCAGATGATCTTCGTCGCCGCCGGCTGGGTCGAGGTCGTCTATGAAGACCAGGGCGAACCGTTCCGAATGGAGGCGGGTGACTGCGTGCTTCAGCCGCCGGAAATTCGCCATCGTGTGCTGCGCAGTTCGCCGGGCCTCGAAGTGATCGAGATCGGTTGCCCCGCCGAACACGACACGGTCGCTGAACACACCGTTACTCTGCCAACCTCGACGATCGATCGTGATCGTGACTTCGGTGGCCAGCAGTTCGTCCGCCACATCGCCGCTGGTGCCAAAACGGTGTCGTCGGTTTGCGGCGGTTTCGCCGAACGCGACACCGGTATCGGTGCTGCGACCAACGGGCTCGCAGGTGCCCGTGTACTCACGGCGTCGGACTCAATGGAACGCACGGGAACGGCCCTCACCCACGACGGAGAGTTCGCCATGAACGTGGTCCTGTCCGGCAGTGCCACCTTGACCGTCGAGACACGAAACGAGCAGTTCGGGCCGCGTGACGCAGTGACGTTTCCGGCGGGGGCCGAATGGACGTGGAGTCAGTGGAGCAGCGACTTCGAACTCTTGGACGTCACGCTGCCGGACCGCACTGTTCGCTCGGCTGGACGGTCGGTCGGTCGATTGGTCTGATCGTTCAGACGCCGCGCAGCGCAGCGATGGCCCGTTCGGCGAGTTCCGGCCGGCAGATCAAGAGGTCAGGTAGGTAGGGGTTTGTCGCGTTGTAGCGGAGTGGCGATCCGTCGAGTCGTGACGCGTGGAGGCCCGCTGCAACGGCAACGGCTGCAGGGGCGCATGAGTCCCACTCGTATTGGCCGCCGGTATGTGCATAGATGTCGGCCTCGCCTCGGACGATCGCCATCGACTTCGCGCCGGCTGATCCCATCCGTACCAGTTCGCCACCGAGTGTTTGGACGAGGACATCCGCGGCGGCGCCCGGCCGAGTGCGGCTGCACACAATGCGCAGTGGCCCATCGTTGGCGGGCGGCAGCGTTGGGGGTTGTCCGGTGTGGAAGGTGGTGGCGAGGCCGGGGAGTGCGACTGCACCGACCGTCGGTGTGTGCTGCTCGACGAGTGCGACATGCACTGCCCAGTCAGAGCGTGGCGGCTCGCTGAACTCGCGTGTGCCGTCGACCGGGTCGATGATCCAGACGCGTTCGGCGGTGAGTCGGGCGGTGTCGTCAGCGCCCTCTTCCGACAGGACGGCATCGTCGGGTCGGCCGGCGGCCAGCAGCCCCATGAGCAGAATGTGGCTTCGGCGATCGCCTTCGTCTTTCAGTTCCCGAGGGTCGCGACCCGTGGCTGCGAACTCCGCTCTGACGGCAAGCAGAAGCTCGCCAGCCTGGGTTGCGATGTCGGCTGCGAATCGGTGGTCATCGGGTTCTGCCATGCGGTCTGCAGTATCGCATGACACCAGGCAGGTGACGGTGTGCGACGCTGGTGCGTGGCCGACATTGAGATGATTACCGACACGCACGCCGCACTCGAAAAGTGTGGTGACCTTTTCCGATCTGACCCGGTCGGCAGCAACATGGTGGCTGCGGCACTGTCGCCAGCTGTCGACTTCGAGTTGTGGCGCGTCTCCGATGCTGGCACAACAGTGGGTGCTGCGTTCCGTGCTGGTCCGATGTGCACCGTGACTGACCTGGTTGCCGGCGCCGTCGATCTGATCGGCGATGTGTTGCCGATCGACGCTCCGTTCAGTGTCGACGGCCCAGCCGGCGCCGCGGCAACGGTCGCAGGTCGCTGGATGACGCGATCGAATGGAACGGTCATCGGCCTCGAACTGAATCGGATGTATCGGCTGGGCACCTTGGCGGAACCGTCAAAGCGGCGAAAGGGCAAGGCGTTCGTCACCGAGCGCGAACGCATCGATCATGCTGCCGAATGGAGTGTTGGCTTCGGAAGCGACACTGGGCGTGAGCGATCGGTTGATAACGCTCGTGCAGAGATGGAGCGCGCCGTGAACGAAAGTCGTTTGATCGAGTGGCGTGTGAAGGGCGAGGTCGTTTCACAACTGATCATTTCCGCCGTCCGGTTCGGCGTGGTGCGAATCGGGCAGGTGTATACACAGCCCGAGTTCCGCAAGCGTGGCCACGCGGCCGCGCTGATAGCAGCAGTATCGGCTCAGCAGCTCGGACGCCAGAAGGTCGACGAGGCCATTCTCAGCGCGCCGGCCTCGAATCCATCGACGAACCGGCTGTATCGCCGACTCGGTTTCGAACCAGCGATCGAGATGTTGCGTATCGACCTGGTGTCCGGCATACCGGACTGACACGTCACGCCGACCGGCGAGACATGTCCGCTGACACATCAACCGTGGATGTTGTGTCATCATCAGTTTTTGACTGAAGGTGAACCCATGCCAACGATCCCCGCAACGATTGAAGACGTCACTGCCGAGTGGCTTACTGAAGTGACGGGCCTTGCGGTCACGGCGCTCTCAAGCGAAGTGATTGGCGTCGGTATCGGTGTCAGCAGTGCGGTGTACCGCCTGACCTTGTCGGGTGACGACGTTCCCGACACGCTGATCCTGAAGCTCGCGGCGACGGATGCAGCAGCTGTGTTCACGTGCACGATGCTCCAGATGTACTCACGTGAGGTGAAGTTCTTCGACGAGTTGGTCAATCGATCACCGATCAACGTCCCCGCCGGGTTTGGCGGCCAATCGTCTGAGGATGGTTCGTCGTACTTCCTCCTGATGGAAGATATGGGTGGTCACCGCATCATCGACCAGGTGGTGGGCATGGAGATCGCCGACGCCGAGCAAGCCGTCGACGAACTTGCCGGGTGGCATGGGAAATTCTGGGGCGATGCCGACAGGTTCGTTCAGACGGGTGCAGCGGTCAGCCTTGCTGATCCGATCTACACGGCGGTACTCCCGGTTGTCTTCGCCGAGGGGTGGGAGAAGGTCAGCGCAGCGATGGACGTCGGCCCCGTGATTAGCCGTGTGGCACCGCGCTGGGCGGCAGCGCTGCCGGCCATGCTGACGGCGTTGTCGACCGCTCCGACCACGGTGGTCCACGGCGACTATCGGGCTGACAACATTTTCTTTGACGCCGATGGCCGCATCGTCCTCCTCGACTTCCAACTGACTGGGCTGGGCACCGGCGCATATGACCTCGCCTACTTCGTCACGCAGAGCCTGCTCCCCGACGTGGCAGCGGCCAACGAGCGTGCGCTGTTTGATCGCTACGTTGCTGGCCTGCATGCCGCCGGGGTCTCTGAAGGCGAGACCGCTGGCCTCTGGGAGAACTACCGAGTTGCTGCGCTGTTCTGCCTCGTGTACCCGATCGTCGCGGCACGCGGCATGGACCTCGATGACCCGCGGCAATTCGCACTTGTCGACACGATGAGTCGCCGTTGTGGTCGAGTGATCGAGGAGCTCGGCCTCGAAGACCTGCTTGGCGACTGAAATGACGAATGATTCGCTCACTGCAGCTACTTGGTTCATTGACTCAGACAGCGCCGAAGTGGGCGGATTCGTCGATCGTGCACTCGATGGCGTTTCTGCAAGTGACCCCACGGCTGTGGCTGTCGTGCTGTTCCGAGCCGTTCGCGACGGCATTCGTTACGACCCCTACAACATCAGCCGAGCAAGCGATGACTATCGCGCGAGCTCGATTGCCGGGACCTCGTCGAACTGGTGCGTACCTAAAGCAGTGTTACTCACCGCTGCCGCTCGGCGTGCTGGTATCCCCGCCCGGCTGGGATTTGCTGACGTTCGCAATCACCTGACGACCGAGAAGCTCTCGGAGCGAATGGGCACCGACGTGTTCTATTGGCACGGATACAGCGAACTGCTGCTCGGTGACCGGTGGTTCAAGGTCAGCTCGGCATTCAACATGGAACTGTGCGACCGATTTGGTGTGAAGGTGCTCGACTTCGATGGCACCGACGATGCCCTGATGCATCCGTTCGATCAAACCGGCCGTCGGCACATGGAGTACGTGGCCGAGCGGGGCAGCTACGACGATCTCCCGCTTGATGAGATGCTTGGCGACTTCGACGTCTTCTATCCGGGCTTGGCCACGCCGTCTGGCGACGACGAGCCCGACATCGCATTCGCTCCAGCGCCCTGACTGGGAACGTTGCCGTCGATACCAGCTGACTTGATCGGGACGGGACGCTGGCTTAGAAAATCGCTGAGAGCGAGGGGATGATTGTGGCTGCTGCGAACCCTGCAGCGACCATGGCGGCGCCGATCCGTTGACGGCGACGGCGGCGATGCCGTGCGGCGTAGTCAATTTCTTCATCAATCACAACAGTGTCAAGCCTAGAGCTTCCTGTCCAGGTGTCCAGGGCGATGCTGTCCTTTGTGTGATCGCTGCTGATGGTATGGGCGGCTCCGACTCGGCGCTCGATGGCATCCTGGACAAGCGGATGACACGGCCTGCAGTTGTTGCGGGGTGAAATCGTTGCCGAGCCGTACATAAACCCTATTGACGGAAGAAGTTAGGTAAGCCTTACAAACCGAGGATCTTCTCGCTATCGTTCGAGTGATGGCAACGCCCGGCGAGTTCCACCCCGCATTCGAGGAGTACTGCGAGTGCATCTTCGAACTTGGTGAAGACAATCTTGAAATCGCTCAGGTTCGTATCGCCGAGCGACTCAATGTCAGTCGCGCGGCGGTCAGCGAGATGATCAAGCGGCTCCAAGGCGGAGGGCTCGTCGCTACGGACGGTGGGATCCGACTGACACCGGAGGGAGAGCGGCTCGGCGAGCGCACAGTGCGCCGACACCGCCTCGCTGAGCGTTTCCTCACCGACGTTTTGCACCTGTCCTGGGCAGAAGCGCATCACGAAGCAGGGAAGTGGGAGCACGTGATGAGCGCGTCCGTCGAACGCTCAATGGACGAGCTGCTTGGCCATCCGACGACCTGCCCGCACGGAAACCCGATCCCCGGATCGGCGTACGAACTTGCCGTTCTGCAACCACTGTCTGAAACCGAAGTCGGTCAGGTTGTGGTCGTCCGTCGCATCACCGAAGAACTCGAATTCGAGCCTGGCCTCCTCGAGTTTCTCGAAGCGTCGGCGATCCAGCCGGGTGAGGCAGTCAGCGTCACATCCATATCACCCGACGGAACGCTCATGGTCCGAGTGGGCGAGAGCTTCATCGGTATCGCCCCCTTCACGAGCGAACGCATTCTCGTCAGCACCTGACGGTTAGTCCGAATCCATCCGAATCCATCCGAATCCATCCGAACGCCCCGAACTGCGTCGAAAGCGACATCAAACTTCATGGTTGACACACTGATCGACACCACTGACATCAACCCGGTCCTCAACGAGATCATGCTCGCTGAGCTCGCCGGGGTCGTCAGGTATACCCACTACTCACTCGTGATCACCGGCCCGAACCGTCTGCCTCTGGTGGCGTTCATGCAAGAGCAGGCAGACGAATCGCTGGTCCATGCTCGCCAGGCTGGCGAGATCCTCACCGGCCTTGGGGGCCACCCAACGCAGGGCATTGGCGAGATCGAAGAGTCGCACGACCACACCATCGAAAACATCTTGCGCGAGTCGATCGGTCATGAACGGCGGGCGCTTGACCTCTACCGCAACTTGCTCGCCCTCGCCGAGGGCGACTCGATTTACCTCGAAGAGTACGCACGGACCCAGATCGGCGCCGAGGAACTGCATGTCATCGAGATGAACAAGCTGCTCCGGGACTACACCATTGGCTGACCGATCGAAACTCACTGCTACATCGGTCGGCAATAGGGCGGTCGTTGGCCTCTGTGCTGGCAAGGATTGTCGGAAGCGCTGCGAGTTCGCAAAGGTGCAGAAGGCACTCGATCGAGAATGCGATGTGCTCGAACTCAAATGCATCGGGCTGTGCAACGGACCCGTCGTCGTCGTCGTTCATCCTGGCCCAAACTCTCCGGTGGTGTACTCCAAGCTTCGGACGAAGCGACAGCGCAGTCTGATCGTTGGCCTCGCGACTGGTGACGTGGGCGCCCGCAAGCAGCTTTCCGGGAGGAAGGTTGACAAGAAGAAAGCCGTCGCCTCAGTGGAGCGTCAGCTCAAACGCCGAGTCGCCTGACGTTGGCCTCCTGACGTTGGTCACGTCGTACTCGGTCTCTCGTGATTGCCAGAAAAAAGCTGCAGCGCACGGTCGGTACCTTGCAGACCCGACTGTGACTGGTCCACGTTTCCACGAGGAGATCCACACCAACCGTTGTGGCGTCGTACCACAGGTCGTAGCGATCGGAATCCGTGTCGCTCGTGAAACGTCCGCGGCTCCTGGCTCGATAGCTCGGGTTGGCATTCGGGCCTTCGAAGTGTCGTTGAACTCGACTCGACTGTGCGACGGTTGCCGCCGCCAGGACGACGGTCCAGTCCGGGGGCCGAGAGTGGGGAGGAGTGGGGAGGAGCGGGGAGCCGCCGTTGACGAGTCCCGCAGCATCGGCGACAAGCAACAGCCACCGTTTCGCGACGATCGGGCGCAGGCTGGCGAGTTGTTCGTAGTCGCCGTCGGGCACCTCGATGACGGAGAATCTCCAGAGGCCAACTCAACCACTTCGAACATCGCTGAGACTTGCAGAGGCCCTCTGGTACGTCTTGGATCGACCCCGAACCATCACCCAACCCTCAGATTCGAAGAACCCGCTCATCGCGCCTCAGTGTCGGGTTGGCGCACTGAGGGTTGCCCGACCGGGAACTGTCTCTGAGGCGGTATTGAGTGCGCGATACTTCTCCCACACCACTAAGGAGACGCACATGGGACCGCAGTCTGCAGACTGGTACCTCGATCCAAGCGGAGAATTTAGCCACCGTTACTGGAACGGCGAGAAATGGACCGAACACGTTTCGCGAGAGGGCAAGGCGTTCACCGACGCCGGATGGCCGCGTAGAGTTGCTCCCGAGCAAGTCAGCGTGTCCAACGAACCGCCAGTGGCGTCGAGCGAGGATCCGGAGGACGCAACGCTACGGAAAATGAAGGCTCGGAAAACTCTTCGGGTACCGAGATGGCGAGCCCGTCGTCGGCGGCGGTGAGCACCATCGACAGCCTTTCGCCGTCGCCAACGTGTGCGCGCCACTCGTGGCTGGGCTGCGTTCTCAGCGAGCTTGACCTCACGGCGAGCTTCGGCCTGCACCAGCGTCGGACCCGAGAGAGTTTTACGCTTGCCATCACCTCGATGTCGCCATCGCGGGTGGTTGAGCGCTTCCCTCGTGGTTGTCTCGTCAACGCGTTGGTCTTTCTTTGTCGACAGGTGCGGTGAAAAGTTGTCGAGCACGATCGCAATCCGAAGGCCAGACGGATGCAAGCTCCGCACACAACGCAACAACCGGATAAACGCAGTCCGATCCTTGTTGGTCACGACGTGGCCGTAGAGCCGATCGGTGGAACCCTTGCCGACCGCTTTGGGTGCCCTGTGCCTACGCAGGTGCGGCAGCAAGTTGAGTGGCCCGAACTCGTCAACACAAATCACTACCGTTCGATTACCCGGGCCTGGCTCAGCAGTGCCACTCGCGATCGCATACAACTCCAAAATCCGGTTCTTCTTGTCTTCGAACAACGGATCATTCGAACGCTTCAACGTTTTGATCACTTGAAACGACCCGCCCTCCTCGCGGAGCAGAACCCGTCGCTGTTGAAGTTGTGGATCACCTCGCGCACCCGATCCTGCGACGTGAACGCGATGAGCGCTATCTGGGCGACAGACATTCGTTGCGCGGACCACAACACAATCTGCGATCTCCGCCACCGAACCACCGACCCCGGATCCCGCAAGATGATCGACAACAACGTGTTGCCCTCCGACGGTTCCGGGTCTCGCACGAACACACGCTCAGCCACGGACTCAGTCTGCGCGACCCAGACCATCAAGTGGTGGACGCGCCACCACCAACGTTGCCAGTCGCGACACGAGCCGGGTCTGTCAGGAATTCGGTGTAACTGGTCTGGCTCGTGGACTCGACACCAGTCGAGTGCGGCCGGAGCCGTGAAACGGTGAAACGTTCCGACATGGCCGGCTACGCCACCTACGGCTGCTGCGCCAGCCATTCCCGGTTCTTCTGGGGACTCCGACTGCACCTGATCGCCACGCCATCGGGGTTGCCGGTCGCGTACGCGTTGACCGGAGCCAAGACCGACGAACGCGACACTGCACTGGCGATGATCCACCTCGATCCGGCACTCAGCGGCCGGCCAGGTCAGGTGTTGATGGCTGACAAGGGCTACCGATCTGCTGCGTTCGAGGCCGAACTCAACGACGCCGGCATCACACTGATCCGACCGAAGGTGCGCTCAGAAAAGACGGAACGACTGCACACCCGATTCCTGAAACCGTTCCGCCAGATCATCGAATCGGTCAACCAGACCTTGAAGGCCCAGCTCGACTTGGAACGCCACGGCGGCCGCAAACCCGAAGGCGTCTGCGCTCGCATCTTGCAACGACTCCTTGCGCTCACCGCCGCGATCTGGCACAACGAAACCACCGGCGCGACCGGACCCAACCGATCACTCCTCGCCTACGACCACCGACCCACCGACCGTCAAGCGAGCCAACAACCGGACACTCACGTACGGGCCTGATGGCCAAGAATGGGTGCGCAACGGCGACCGCTGGACCGTGAACGCCGGCACCCGAGACGAGCTGTACCTCACCAATCGCGACAACGGCCACCGACACGCGATCCCGGCAGAGTATGTGTCAGCCGGCAACTTGACCGTCGACTACGCCTCCACGATCAACCGGGCCCAGGGCGCCACCGTTGACGAAGCACACTTGATCATCGACGACCGGACGAACGCTGCACAGCTCTACGTCGGCATGACCCGCGGCCGGCATGCAAACCACGTCCACGCAGCGCCATCCGCGTTTGATCCCGATCTACACGGGCCGGCTGAGATCGACGGCGACTGGACCCCGGCCACTGCTGTGGTCGCCGCCGTGAATCGGTGGCCCGGCGCAGTCAGCGCAATCGCCCGGCGCCGTGAGCTGCGAGGGTGCGAGATCCTCACCGGTGAGGAGCAGCGAAGCCTCGATTCAGACACCACTGCTGTTGTGGACCCGGTGGCAGCTGCGATGCGACGACTCGGACGCCTCCGCAGCCGGCCGACCCAGGGGCCCGGAAGGTAGACGCACCGCATCAATGGCACTCCTGAACGCGACGTGCCACACTGATCAAGCTCAGCCCCCCGGTGAACTCACCGAGGCCTGAGCCACACCAGGGAAAACGTCACGCAAACCCCACCACGTCAAGGGATTCAAACGACGTTCGGCCGTGATCAGAGTGCTACACATGCCGGTTGTCGCGCTGGGCGAGGTCAGGTGCGCGTGAACATTCTGAGCGCCTTGGGTGGTTTGTCGTCAGCCGATCCAGTACCGCTGCTTGCGCTTGTTGCTGTCGGGATCATCGACGACGTCCTCCAGTGCGCCGCCATGGCGGAGAATGACCCGTGCGGACGCCTCATTGTCTTCATCACACGTGACGAGCACACGGGCGACGTCGAATGATCGAGCAATAACCAGGCTTTGGCGAAGAATCTCGGACGCATACCCGCGACGTCGATGATCTGGTAGGACGGCGTAGCCGATGTGCCCGCCGAGGGCCAGCAGGTGGTCGTTCAGCTCGTGACGCACCGAAGTTCGGCCAACAACTTCACCGTTGACTTCCGCCAAGAGGAATGTGGCTGGGACCCATGGCTTCGGTAGTTGACGGGCGCGGCGAAACTCGTCGAGCCGGTCGATATACGTTGTCCAAGCCATGTCCGGCTGCCAGCCGACTGCGAAGTCGAAGTCATTGGTCGCCAACGAGCGTCGGGCTGCTCGAACGACCTCCTCGTCGTCGTGGCGAACAGGTCGGAGGGTGAGCTGCGCTTCTGCCATCGAAGGATCCTGTCAGACGGTGCCGCTCCCAGCGTGGCGCATATCGCTCCGCGCGGAATCGCTTCCGACCTATTCGAGATCCTCACTTATGTGAGCGGGCACCTGCCCGAGAACGTCGGCGATGTCCGCGTCGATGAACGGCTGGGTTACGTCGTCAGCGGGTCGGCGATGTGTAGGCCCTGCCGTTCGGCTGCCTCACACAGCGCTCGGTCCGCGCTCGTGAATACTGCGGCACCGACGAAGACTGCGGCTGCAAGGTGGACTGCGTCGTAGCCCCTCAGCGACTCGGTCTCCGCGAGCTGCGCTGCATTCTCGATGAGGTCCTCGGTCACCTCGACCAGATGGAGATCGTCAACGAACGCAGCCAACTCGGTCTTGGCATTGTGCAACTGGGCAGTCGAAAGCCGCTGACCCCGTGCGGCTGCAGCGAGCGCAGCGCGCGCTTCGACCACGATCAAGCGCACCGATGCAACCGAATCGGCGGACTGCCAGATCAGCTCGGCTCGGTCCGACCCCTCTTCATCGACGATGAGTTTGATCAGGGTCGAGGTGTCGACGTACGTGATCACCGACGTTGCTCAGCAACGAGATCGCTCACATTTCCCTTCGGCTTGATCCGGGAACGAGCGCGATGACGAGTGCCGCTCGCTGGTGGTCGAACTACGCCAGCGGCGACAAGGTCAGCGAGGCGATCGTCGGGTGCGTCGAGTGGAGAGAGCTTGGCAACCGGGCGACCTCGATCGGTGACGATCACTTCTTCACCGGCCGCGACGCGATCGATGTACTTGCTGAGACCATTCTTCAGGTCGCGGATCCCGACCTCTGACCTCGAAGTAGCTATGTTCATATCGTTAGTGTAGCCACTTCGACAGCACTGTCTACGGGGTACTCGTTGCTGCGTCAAGGGCTCGACCCACGCATATCACCATCGTCCAGAAGCAGCGCAGGCCGAGCAGATCGAAGCCTCTTTGAGCAGCTACCCACTCCAGATCGCTCTCCATTTGGGACAGCGGTGATCTCGGAGCAACTAATATCAATGCATGAAAGCGTCTGAAGCGCGCGAGCGCTCGTCCAACCGCACGGTTTCCGCGAGCTCCCTGGCGAACCAAGTGAGTGCCGCTCGAACCGCTGCTGTGTTGGTCGCACTTGGCGCCGCCATTTCGGCGCTCGTTCTCGCATATCACACGACCATCGACCCGGACGGCAGCACGAGCCGACCATTCGTCGGCCAAGCAATAGCCGTCGTAGCCAGCGGAATCGGCCTCGTGGCGATCCTGCTCTTCCTTGTGGCGTGGGCCGAGGCATGGCGGGGCGCGTAGCTCTCGGCGCGCACCGACTGACATGTCGCCACAGCTCGAGGTCAGCCACAGCCGATCCCACCGCCGCTCGATATCAACAGCCCCAAACGGCGCCTGCGGCGCCGGATCATCAAGGGCACAACAACGATGACCGCAATAATCAGGACAACCGACAAGGCGATGAGCGGTTGCATCAAATCACTCGAATTCGGCAGGAGAGGATTCGAGGCGGTCGCGAGCACCGGCACAGCGCTCTATTCGCTCATGACGAGTAGCGAGGCGAACGTCAGCAGAAGTCGAGCGGTTGTCCGGTGACGGCCAATGTCCGCCACTTCAACGCTCATATTCCAGCGGGACCCCGGGGAGCACCAAGGAGCACATATCCTCACATTCGATCGCTCGACCAGCTCCAGATTGTGGGAGCGGCCGGCATCTTCGCTGCCAATGGAGTGTGTTCGACTACTCGCAGCCTGGCCAGTCCGAGCCAGGCGAGTACGAATGCGACACGCCGCTCCCTGGAACCGTGACATCGAGGGTGGAGGAATCGATGAGTGTCATTTTCAGGTCGGTCGCCTGACCGTTCGGCCAAGCAGTTTCAGTTGGATTGCCAGCACTGTCAGACCCCAGCGTTTTTGTTACCCATCGCGCACCGTTCACTTCAACGAGAAGCCACTCGTAACCGCAGTGCGAACTGACGTACTCGGTTGTCTCTTCGCCGGGCTCAAGTTGAACCGCCGAGGTCAGTGTGCGCGCTTCGCCGGGCTGGCTGTCCGAGCTACAAGAAGCCACAAAGAGTCCAGCAAACATGCACAAGCCAGAGAGTGTCGAACGTATACCGAGTGTTCGCATACGTAATGAGACGCTACGAACTCCAGCCCAGTTCCCACGACCGGATCGTAGGTGCCCCAAAACGCCTACAAGGTGACGTGTTCGATGGTGATCCAATCGTCGCATGGAGCGTCCGATAGACGAACGTTGATCGGACGCCCCCACGATTCGACGGCGAGGATCGTGCGTCCTGACCTGGGATGTCTCACATAGGTGGTCCGAAACGATTCTCAGTTGGGAGGGCTATCCGCTACACCCAAATCTGACCGAGCGGGGAGCATCGCCGCCATTAGCACCGCCCGGTCGTGAGCAGTTCGCCTCGTTGATTGCGGCGAAGTGCGCGGTGGCCGCCGAAGCATCGCGGTGCGGCGGTGCACGCGTGGGCGTCAGATCGTGGGGTCGAGGAGTTGCGCGGCTCGGGCAGCCGTGTCTGACGGACGTTGGCCGAGGCTGCGGACGTACTCGGCCGTCGTCGATGGGTCGGAGTGGCCGACGTGGCGGGCGACGTCGGCGAGATCGAGCCCGCCGTCGGCATACAGAGCGGTGACGACGGTCCGCCGACCGCTGTGACTCGCGAGGCCCTCGGGATCGAGGCCAGCAATCTTGGCTGCACGGCGGATCTCCTTCGTGACGGCCTGACGATTGGCGAGCCCGCCGTGGGCGGCGGTGAACACCATCGACACCTTCTCGCCGTCGTACACGTGCTCTCGCCACTCAGCGCCCATCGTCTCTCGTTCGAGCTGTTGCTCGGCTCGGCGCACGCGCAGGTGAGCAACTGAGACCGGCGCGAGATGGTGGACGCCCTCGGCGCCTGAGGTTTTTGTCGATCCGAGCACCATGCCGACCGAGGATGGGTACGAGGCTCCACGTCGAATCTGGGCGGTGCCGGCATCGAGGTCAAGGTCTCCCCATGCCAGGCCGAGCACCTCGCTCACCCGCCAGCCCTGGCAGAACAGCAGCGTGACCGCCGCACCGAGTCGTAGTTCTTGGGATGCGGTGATCAGCGCCTTGGCGTCGGCGGGGGAGAGGGCTCGACCTGCCTTCACGCGTTTCGCACGGGGTGCCTTCACGAGGTCGAACGGGTTGGCCGGGATCAGGCCGAACTTGACCGCCTCGGTGAAGGCCTGGCGGCAGACTTTGCGGCAGTTGAGCACGGTGTACGGCGCGTACTTGTCGAGCAGCGTGGACTGCCACTGCGTGAGTGTCTCGGCCCCGACATCTACGACCCGGTGCGTCCCGATGTCATTGGCGAGGTAGCCAGCGAACTTGCGATAGCTGTCGAGCGTCGAGGTCTTGACCTGATGGCGGGCAACCGAGTCGAGCCACCAGTCGGTCAACTCAGTGATCGTCGTGTCGCGAGAGAAGCGGCTGCCAACGGCGGGCATTGCTGCGATCTCGGCGAGCTTCACCTCGCGGCGAGCCTCGGCCTGCACACGTGTCGGGCCGGAGACGGTTCGACGCTTGCCGTCGGCGTCTCGATAGCTCGCTCGCCAGTAGCCGGCCCGGACCTTGCCGGCCATCGACGTGCTGGCCGGCTCGAAGTACACCGATCCATCGCCGTTGGAGTTCTTCGCGACGACCTCAACGTCGCCGTCGGCGGTGGTCGATCGCTTTCCTCGTGGTTGTCTCGGCATGACCTCGCTCCTCGGCTCAGAAAGCTCTGAAACGACTGATTTGCGGAGCAACGTTCGGAGCAACCGGCGGAGCAACGCTCCAGCAACGATGGTGAACGTCAACGCACTCTGGCGGACATAACCCCTGGTCAGAGGCTTGTTGTGTGAACTTTAGCGCAAGCGAGCGCGCAGCCAAAAACCGTTAAGTGGAGCTGGGGGGAATCGAACCCC
>Ga0335398_10004433_pt1 | contig 19521 bp, 13 predicted proteins | sample BON03_FD_205742 | JGI IMG/M metagenome (GOLD analysis project Ga0335398, IMG submission 205742) | Freshwater microbial communities from Lake Bonney liftoff mats and glacier meltwater in Antarctica - BON-03 (spades assembly) (version 2) | ecosystem: Environmental > Aquatic > Freshwater > Ice >... | reverse complement strand
TGCTTGACCTTGCCATCCCGGCGGAACGTTTCGCGCAGCAGGATGCAGGGCGGAGAATTGCGGTTGGGGATACGCTCGATAAACATGGCTACTTATTGAATGACAATATAGGCACCATGGATTTATCCGTCAACACAATTTTGAATTAATAGGAAAGTTTACATGGCTACATTCGGAAGACAAAAAAGGCAGCTAACCTCCTGCGTAGCAGGTGGTTGGCTGCCTTTTTGTCTTTGGAACTTCAGCTTAACGCCCTCCACTTCGGAAAGCGGAGGGAGGTGGAGTTGGAACCACTTCGGTGCCCACATGCTCGTCTTAACGCCCTCCACTTCGGAAAGCGGAGGGAGGGAGAGATTCCGCATGAAGCGGATCAACAACGGTCTTAACGCCCTCCACTTCGGAAAGCGGAGGGAGGCGTTGAACACGCCCGGAGTCCGAGTTCGGTTGTCTTAACGCCCTCCACTTCGGAAAGCGGAGGGAGGACAATCGAAGGGTGTCCCGTGGATACCCGATTCGTCTTAACGCCCTCCACTTCGGAAAGCGGAGGGAGGCTGAAAACCCCAGGAGTCCGAGCGCGGTTGTCTTAACGCCCTCCACTTCGGAAAGCGGAGGGAGGCTCTTGGGATGAGGACATGGGAGCCGCTCAGATGTCTTAACGCCCTCCACTTCGGAAAGCGGAGGGAGGTTCTTCTGGTGAGGAATGGCAGCGGCTACGGGTCTTAACGCCCTCCACTTCGGAAAGCGGAGGGAGGCTGAGTGCGCGTCGTTGAACACGCCCGGAGTGTCTTAACGCCCTCCACTTCGGAAAGCGGAGGGAGGTCCGCCGGGGGAATGATACGGCGCGAGGCCTCGTCTTAACGCCCTCCACTTCGGAAAGCGGAGGGAGGAATGGGGAGCAAAGAGCCTAATTGAAAACTCTGGTCTTAACGCCCTCCACTTCGGAAAGCGGAGGGAGGCACCACCGAGAAGGAAGTCGTCGGGCTCTCGGTCTTAACGCCCTCCACTTCGGAAAGCGGAGGGAGGAAGCAGGCACGGCCCCCACTGAAGAGTTGGTGTCTTAACGCCCTCCACTTCGGAAAGCGGAGGGAGGTGGGAGACTACGCTGCAGGGCACAAACCCTCTGTCTTAACGCCCTCCACTTCGGAAAGCGGAGGGAGGTGACGACTTATGGTCGGAATACACCATCGGGTCTTAACGCCCTCCACTTCGGAAAGCGGAGGGAGGAACAAGCTCCTGAACGAAAAAGTGATCCAGAGGTCTTAACGCCCTCCACTTCGGAAAGCGGAGGGAGGAATTGAAAACTCTGGGCAATTCGCCCCAGAGATGTCTTAACGCCCTCCACTTCGGAAAGCGGAGGGAGGTTGATCATGGATGACGTTCACCTGCTCTTGGGTCTTAACGCCCTCCACTTCGGAAAGCGGAGGGAGGACGGCTCAATCTTGCCCTATGCTGGCAAATTTGTCTTAACGCCCTCCACTTCGGAAAGCGGAGGGAGGGAAAACTACACAAACAAACAAACATACCGAATGTCTTAACGCCCTCCACTTCGGAAAGCGGAGGGAGGAGTTGGTTACTAACTCCAAAGACTTCCAGTCTATGTCTTAACGCCCTCCACTTCGGAAAGCGGAGGGAGGTCATCATCGGGGTCAGACAAGGGGTCTGCAAGTCTTAACGCCCTCCACTTCGGAAAGCGGAGGGAGGATAAATATTCCCGCTAAATGTGGGGGGTAGAGAGTCTTAACGCCCTCCACTTCGGAAAGCGGAGGGAGGACGCCGATGGGAGGCTTCCGTCTTGAACCTGTCTTAACGCCCTCCACTTCGGAAAGCGGAGGGAGGACGTAATTGCCCGCTATGAGTACAACTTCACGTCTTAACGCCCTCCACTTCGGAAAGCGGAGGGAGGTCCTTTGTGGTAGGGAACCTCGACCACGGCGTCTTAACGCCCTCCACTTCGGAAAGCGGAGGGAGGATTTATATCTATGGATTTATCCAAAACAAAGGTCTTAACGCCCTCCACTTCGGAAAGCGGAGGGAGGCTCCCGTCTTCGCCTAACCCGTAGGTTCCAGTCTTAACGCCCTCCACTTCGGAAAGCGGAGGGAGGCCGAAACCAAAATCTGGAAAACGTCATGGTGTCTTAACGCCCTCCACTTCGGAAAGCGGAGGGAGGATGCAAATTAGTAAATTGATAGAAGTATTAAAGTCTTAACGCCCTCCACTTCGGAAAGCGGAGGGAGGACATCGTCACCGAGATCCGGTTCACTTGTTTGTCTTAACGCCCTCCACTTCGGAAAGCGGAGGGAGGAGTATGGTTTGGAACCATATGATAAAGAATGACTTGTGAGGCAAGAATCTGGAACCCCTTCTGGGTACAGGCCCCTGGAGGAGGGGAGGGGCCTAGGTTCCAGTTTTGAGACAATATGGCGCTGATTTTGGTCATGGGATGGGCGATGTCAAAATAGCAAATGGGAGACGCGGGGGCGCGTTCCTCAGGGATGGGATTGTGGGGACGAAAGTGAAATAGGAAAGAATATTTTCAAGGACGCGCAAGGGGCCTGCGGAAAGTTCCGGGCAGAGAGGAATTGGCAAGACGGTATCCGTCGGATAGATCTGGGTCTGTGAATTTCGGAAACGAATTGGCGGCGTGGTTCCGGGTGCGTACGAGGTTACGATGCGGAGAGGCAGCCGAGCAGCCCCAGTGGTTTCCTTTTGACCTTCGGGGTTTGATCAAGACGGTCTGTAAAACTGCTTTCACTTTCCACTCGGCAGGCGGTCCTTTGCCTCGTTTTCGTTCGGTGGGCCGGGACTATGAGTTGGAAATTTTGTTGCCGCAGGTGGCGGAGAAAGAGGCTCGGGAGTTTGTCGGACGTTGGCGGAACCTGCCTCATCGAAGTTATGTGATTTTGGAATGCAGCGAGCCCGAAAGGCGCTCGTTGGCCGACCTGCTGGCGGAACAACCTTGGCTGGGAGCCCGGGAAGTTTGTCTGGATTTTGAGACACCATTGGTCATGGATGCTGTCCCGGAGGGGGCTCCGGCGATTGGGCCGTCGAAGTTGCTTCGGCTGCTGGAGGCACGAGCAAAGTACGTCTTGGGAGGACTGCCGTATGAAGGTGCAGGGCCAGCGATGATGGTTTTGCCGTGGTATCTCAAAAACTCGCGACCGGAGGTCCGGAAGTCGCGGAGCCAGCCCGGGCACCGGGAAGTCGTGAGCGGTCTGCGGGGTTCGCTTTTTGTGCGGGGAGAATTGGAAGAAGCGTGGCCTTTGTTGGTCTTGGCTGAGGAACTGCATTTCGGGCGGACCCTTGCGGCCGGGGCGGGACGTTTTCGGCTGAGGAAAGATGTCTCGATGACGGATCAGGTCTTGCTGGACAGCGGGATTTGGTCGGCGGAAGTGGCGAGGCTCCGTGAGGATCCCGAACACCGCGAAGTCTGGAATGGTCCGACTGTGCCGAACGGGCGAGTGATCGGGGAGATGCTGGAGGACCTCAAGCAGCATCGCTTTCCGGCCGAACCTGCGACCCGGATCTCGATTCCGAAAACGTCCGGAGGGTCGCGCACGGTTGGCCGCTTGGAGCCGGCCACGTATCTTTTGCACCGGGTTTTGGGTCGGGTTTTGCTGGCACCGCTGGAGGCCCGGCTTCCGGTGGCCGCCATTGCGTATCGACCCCGGCGTGGGGTGGGTCTGGCGCGTCCGTTTCTCAGTCATGCGATCGATGCGGGGTGCACCCATGTGGCGAAGACGGACATCACGGCGTTCTTCGATGAGATTCCTTGGGTGAATTTGCGCCAGGCGGTCGATGCGTTTTTGCCGGTCGGTGATGGGATCACTCGGTCAGCGTTGGAGACGGTCTGGTCTTTGCCTTACCGGGATGGTGCGCGCACCGCCGGAGTGTTGCAGGGAAGCCCACTTTCGCCCATGCTGGCCAATCTGTATCTGGCTCCATGGGACGATGCGCTGGCGGAGCGCGGGTATCGCCATATTCGATATGGCGACGACCTCTTAATCGCTGCGGCGGGTGAGGAGGAGGCTCGATTGGCGTTGGCCGAGGCGGGAAATTTACTGTCCAAGTTGGGGCTGAGGCTCAATCCTGACAAAACAGAAATCCTTCCTATCGCTGAGGGGTTTCATCATCTGGGTTTGGATCTCGGCGGCGACGATGGCGATATTGTGGAAACGGCCAAACCCGCCCTGCGGCGGACGTTGTATCTGACGAAATCCGAAGAATGGGCCGGTCTCGACCATGGTGCGATCCTCATCCGGGACGGCACCCGACTTGTTCATCGGTTGCCGCTCATTCAGATTTCCAACATTGTCTTGTTTGGGATCGGCGGAGTCTCGTCCGCCCTCGTCGCAGCCTGCATGCATCGCCACATCCCGCTGACCTTCGCCGACCACTCGGGGCACCACTGCGGCACGCTCCACCCGGAACCCCGGACGTTTTATACAGCGGTTGCGAAACATGCCTCGGCCCGGCAGACGCTTGACGCGGCTCAGGTGGCGTTGGTCGCCCGCGAGATTGTGGCCGACAAATTGTCCGGCTATCGGCTGTGGGCCGAGAGCCTGCTGCCACCGTTTTCAGGATTGCTACGGAAGGCGGCGGAGTCCGGGTGCGCGACCCTCCAACGAGAGACCGACCTGCCCGCCACGCTCGGCGTCGAAGGATCGGCCGCCCGGGCGCTTTTCCGCGCCGTTAATGACCAGTGCCAAGATCCTTTTTGGAAAAGCGAACGTCGGGGTGCCCATGAACGCCGCGATCCATGGAACCTCCTCATCGACACCCTGAGTTTTCTCCTCTTCACCCGCATCAATTTTCTCGTCCGGGCGGCCGGTCTGGATCCTTATCAAGGATTCCTCCACAGCCCGCATGGGCGCTTCGAATCACTTGTCTGCGATCTCCAGGAGCCTTTCAGAGCACGGATCGAGCGCCTTGCTGTGCGACTTGCCAATCTCAAGATGGTCAGAATCGAACATGCCATTCGCCACCCCGATAAGACTTGGACTTGGACCTCCGAAGGCTGGCGCAGCGTCATCACGGAGTTTGAGACCGAACTTGACCGCCGCCGGGGCCAGGCCCCCGTCACTTGGCGCACTTCGATCCATCATCTTGTGGAAGGCCTGCAGCTGTGGACTCGCGAGCCCGACCGACACTTCCCCTGGCACCGCAACCCATGAAAAGCGGGTCTCTCTACATTGCGGTTTACGACATCACCAACAACCGCGAGCGCTACCGCCTCTCTAAGGTCGTAGAGGCTTTCGGGATTCGGGTGCAGAAGAGCGCCTTTGAAATGCGTCTTTCTCGGGCTCAACGAGAAACCCTGCTTCGCCAAATCAACGCGCTGCATCTCGCGACCGGCTGGGTTGTCCTCTATCGGATCGACGAAGCCGCCCGGCGTCACACAGCGGGAATTCTTCCACAAGGTCACATTCCGCCGGAGGCCCCTTGCTTCGTGGATTGACGAGGAGACCGGCGATTGGAGGCAAACCAGGCGAAACATGTGCCGCGATACAGCGAGTGTGTTTCGTTCGTTTCGGCCTTCATTTCCAGATACTCTGCCCAGAGACGCAGTTTTCGAAACAAGACGGGCCGAAGTTCCTGCTCTAAGCAGCGGATAAGCTCCTCTCGACGCTTTTGTTTTTCTTTCCAGGCGGCCTCGACAGTTTCGGTTTCCTCTCGGAGGTGTTTGAGATTTTTCTCCTGCCGGTCTGTTGACGCCCGATCCCTCGCAGGTTGAAGAAGCAATGGTAGATCAGGTCCGGGTGGCGGAGGGATATTACGGAGGTCGGGAATCAAGGATTCCAGAATCAGCCGATCGCTGGGTTCACCGGGGGCGATGGCGGCGCGGATGCGGTTTCTCAAGGCGTGGAGGGTCGAAAGTGTGCGTGGCGGGGTCAGTAGGAGGTCTCGGATTTCGGAGACTCCGGTTCGCAAACCAGAGGCCGGCAGGAGTGAATTAAGAAACTCTTCCAGCAATCCTCCGGGCTTGGGCCGCTCAAGGGAAAAGCTGCGAAATCGATCCATCCGATGTTCATCCATGGGAATACTGAACGGCAACTGCACAGCTCCGTGTAAGATGAGCAACTTCATAACAGCGCCGGGTGCAGACCCGGAAAGCGAGCGGCAAACCTCAGCCATCCTGCGCTCCACATTCCAGCCAAAGCGGGTGACTTCCGCCAGATGCCCGATGTCCTTCTTGATCGCGAGATGAAACTCATGGTCACGCTCTCTGATTCCCCCGCTATACCCGAATCGGCCGTCGGGCAGATCAAAGCAGCGAAACCAGACCCGGGGAGTGAGGTTTGCAGCATTCACGAAAAAGGCCAGGCTCTTGTAGTAGAACGTTGCCTTGGGGTGGAAGCCTCGCCGGTCCACGGATTCCACAGGGATGTTGAGCATTCGTGCCTGCAGCCACCAGATTTTCCCGGCACCATCCATGGCGAACTCAAGATCCCCGCGGCCGGTGTGGAGAAAAATCGCAAGGCCTTGCCGGGCAATTTCTCGAAGGGCCCGCCTCTCCTTGCGCCCAAGCGGATCGGCATCCGGCGTGCCGAGCGGCTTGCCATGTCGGTCGAAACGGGCCTGCAAAGAAGGGTGCTCGGTTCCATCCATCAAGCCCTCTGAGTTTCGTCCCATCTGGGCTTCAATCAAAAACGCCGTGGGATCATCGGGGGCCGGCAGAAACACCGCGCCGGAGAGTCTAGGGCGGCGGACCATTTCCTGGACCGCTACAGAGAGTTTGGGCCATTCGGCAAGGCGTCCCGACTCAAGCCGCAAGGCCACCTCTGGGTTTTTTGCATCCCGCCAGACGTGTTCGATGGCAGCAGGGAGATCCCCGGCCAAGACATCCAGTCGACTGCTGAATGTTCCGCTGTGCGGATCTTGTTCGGAATCCTCCACGTCTGCACTTGAGCGGACCGCCCAGCGGGCATTGGGACCGGAATCAGCGAGCCTTCGGCGAACCCAAAGAGCGACCCTTTGCGCAAAAATTCCGGAATCTTCCCACTTTTGCAGTTGCCGCCAGGAAAGAACGAGAAAACGGGGAACGGCAAATCCGGAGGCATCGAGGAGACGCAGGCCCGCCACCTTTCCCCCCGCGATAGTGACCGCCGCGGTGCGGGGGCGTGGATCCGGAAGATGAGGCCTCGCTGGCGGGGGGAGGCCCTTTTTTGGCTGCAAATACACCCGGGCGCCTTCTGCGGGGTATCCTTCCGGCCATTTCAGAGCAACGGCATAAGGTTGGACCGTCGGCCGACCGAGGTTGACGTGTTGCGTCAGCGATCTGGTCAGATTGATGGCGGCTTTGCCAATATTGAGGGCCTGAACCGCGACGGCCTTATCACAGCCATTGAGGAGGATCAGGGACTCGGGACCCGCCTTTGCAAGATCATCCACGCTTGTGATGTAGGTTGCCTTACCTGAGAATTTGCCCGGTGTAAAAACGTGCCCGACAAAGACCTTAGGGCTCGGAGCAGGGGCAGACTTTGGTCGCCAAATTCCGCACGGGGGGGAATCGACGCCCTTCCTTTCGTTCCAATGCTTCTTGAATACCCGGATTGGGCCAGCATGGGTTACGATCAAGTCGCCGGGTTCGAGCGTTCGAGCGGCAAGGACCAATCGGTCGCAGAACTGCCTGATGGGTTCGGCATCCGCAGGTTCTTCCGTACTTCCATGCGGAAGCCCCTCCTTGCTTCCCCATCCCCGTTCACGCCATTGTTCATTCATGGTGGGCGGGGGCAGACCAAGCTCTTCGCAAAGAATGAGGGCGGTCTCCCTGGCACGCAGCAGATCACTGCAAACCACGCGCCGAATCCCCAAAGGCGAAATTCTTCGGGCCACCTGAGAGGCCTGCCACCGGCCCGTCTCCGTCAGCGGCGAGTTCCGCCAACCGCTGACCAAGCCGAGTGCCACATCCTTGGATTCCCCATGACGAAGGAAAACGATGCCGGCAGGAAGGGAGTGGGAAAATGCCAGCGCGACTGGCACACGTGTCGTCATGGCGCGGTCGAAAGCCAGACGAGCGAGTCAGTCGCCGACGATGTTTGGAAAATATGGCGCAAACCATCCGGGTCGCTCAAGAGTTCGCAACCGGCTATCGCAATGTGATCGCCCTCCTTAACGAGGTTGGCAGATTTTAGGTACGAGGTGACAAGCACCTCTGCCCCGGAACGGAGGACGATTCGAAACTCCGATCGCTTAAAGGAAGCCCGATCGGCTTCAGCCACGATGCCGGAGAGACATCCTCGGAGGGGATGTTTAGAAAGGCTCGCCGTCTGAATTGGAGGCAAAGGCAGCAAGGCGTCAAAGATGAACACATAGCGCTGTCCTTCGCAAAAAACCGTTTCCCCATATCTGCCGGATCGAACCAGGGCCTCTCCGCCTCCCGGGAAAATCGAGGAGAGAACGCGCCAGCTTTTGGAATCGTGCGGAAGTTCCACCATGCCCGCTCCAAGTGCCGCGTGGATCACGGCCCGAAACCGTGGAATACCCTCTGGAGCGATTCGGCAAACAAGATCGAAATCGGAGCCGTTGGTGAGCATTCCGGTCGCACGTGAACCTGTGAGAAAAACATCCTCCCGCCGGAGCCCCGCCTTCGTCAGAACCTCCTCAAGCGCGCTAGGAAATTCGGGGCGCGCCACCATTGGATAGTAGCCGGAGAGTTGATCTAGCGGGACTTCCACGACGGAGCCGGAGAAGCGAAGAAATTCGGACGGGACCACTTCCTGAAGAAAATTTTCATAGGCACCGTCCCCGGTAAAGGAATGCGGCAATTTTTCCCAACCCTGAGCCGTTTGCAGATACTTGAGTTTTACCAACACGCCAGACCGGCCGCCGTGGTCCGTGGCGTCCCAGACCATGCCGAGAAACACGCGCCCCTCGCACTCCCACGCGACGTGATCGCCAAACCGGATTCGGTCCTTGTCCGGAATCGCACGCATCGACACTGAGGGATTCTGTCGCACCTCAGAGGCACCGCAGCGGTCACTGCTGGTCCAGGCCCACGGCAACAATTCCGACACTCTCCGGATCTCGTAGCGCTCGCCGGATGGTTCGAGCATGGCGACGTCAAAGTCCCGGCCCGTTCGCTGGGCATGTTCCAACATGACCTGCCGACAGACACCACAAGGTTTCGCAAGGCCTCCTTTGCTCTTGGCTAAGGCGAGGACCAGCACGTCCGGTTCGCCCGCCATCACGGCCTGAAGGAGTGCCCCCATCTCCGCGTGGATATTGGTCGAGTGATTGAACGAAGAATATTGGCCCGACCGATAAATATGCTGCTGACGTGTTAACACCGCCGCCCCGTAGCATGTGCCGCCGGACCCAGTCCGGAAAGCCAGAGCCGTCGCGCTGCGCGCCGCCTCCGCCACCCTCCAAGCTTGGGCATAGCGGACAAAAAAGTTGTCCCGGGTCGCAATGCCAGCCACGGCCCCCGCAAAGTCGAGGGAACGGTCCAATCCGCAAGCGCGACCCTGCAAGAGTCCCCCCGCCCGCTCCAAGAAGAGATCAAATGCCCCCAAGTGATCCGCCGACTCAATCTCCGCCACCACCCGACCCTCAAGACCGTGCTGGCGCAGTTCCGCCCGCCAGCCCGAAACGATTGTGGAATCGTCCGCCCGGCCCAGCAAAACGAAGGCATCAATCTTCTTCATGATAACCTCTCTTCCCGAAGGGATTCTTTCGTGCAGGCCGTGGCCGTGTTTTCCTCCCGGCAGATCCGCGACAACAATGTCGAGATTGGCTTTGAGATTGCCAAGATCCTTTGCGACCCGCTGTTCTAGCGCAGCCGTCCAGTCCCGCTTTTGACCGTCTCGCAGTGCACGCACCTCCCCGTCCACTCCGAGGGCTTCGGCTCGCATCCACCATTTTGGCGTCGGAGAGGCATGATCGCAGTCGTACACCCAACTCTTCTGATAGAATCGCGACAACACGCCCGCCAGAATATGCGAAAAAACGGACTTGCCTGAATTTGGATCCCCAATCACCCCCAAAACCATCCCGGACTCCCGATTGACTCTTGGACGCGACAGATACATTCCCGGACGGTCCGAACCCACTGTGATAAGGCCGGGTTCTCGGGGAAGATCGCACGCGACCCGATGGATCCCGCTTGCCGCTGCCTCCGCCGCACAAAAGGCATACATCCAGTTCGCACCGCGCCCCGTAATAGTTATTGCCTTTGCTCCCAGGGGCCATTCGATGGCCATCCGAGCCAGATTTTCGGGTGATTCGTTCTCCGCCGCCTCAATTGAGGCCTCAATTTCCTCGCCTCCTTGCAACCGCAACCAGGACGGGGTTTGCCTCACATCGGCACCCTTCTCAGAGCGAAAAACACAAACCGTTTGATTCAACGGTTGCTGAATCACATGGATGGAGGACGCCCCTTCATTCACGGCCCGGTAGGTCATGTAGGCATAAAACCAAACCGGCCCTTTCCCCGAGATTTCCACTTCTTTGCCCCGAAAATCTCCGGGCAACGTCAAAAGGTCACATGGCTCCAGTTCCATCTGATCTCGAAATGAGAGCACGACCTTTGCCCCATTTTCATGCCAGTCCCAAATTTGATTTGCCACTCTGGATATTTCTCAAGGTTTCCCCGAAAAAACAATGGGAAACGTTTCCGCGTCTGATGCCATTTTCTAAAACTTTTCGGCATTAACGCCCTCCACTTCGGAAAGCGGAGGGAGGAATATGGAAACAGAACAAAAAAGCAAACAGTCTTAACGCCCTCCACTTCGGAAAGCGGAGGGAGGAAAAAATCACCGGAGTTGCCGAACTATTTTTTGTCTTAACGCCCTCCACTTCGGAAAGCGGAGGGAGGCCGAAGAGCTAGTGAACCGCGCAAGCGTATGGTCTTAACGCCCTCCACTTCGGAAAGCGGAGGGAGGAGGAGTCGGAAGGCGGATGGTCCGTCAATGAGTCTTAACGCCCTCCACTTCGGAAAGCGGAGGGAGGAAAGTTCCCCACCCAAAAGGGGAGCTGAACAAGTCTTAACGCCCTCCACTTCGGAAAGCGGAGGGAGGAAACTTAGCGTTATTCACAACGGTCTTGGCAGTGTCTTAACGCCCTCCACTTCGGAAAGCGGAGGGAGGAACATCAAAAATAGACAAATATGATCAAATGTCTTAACGCCCTCCACTTCGGAAAGCGGAGGGAGGGAGGCGCTGGAGGCAATGGCGGAGTTTGTGTCTTAACGCCCTCCACTTCGGAAAGCGGAGGGAGGAGTATGGTTTGGAACCATCTGATAAAGAATGATTTGTGAGGCAAGAATCTGGAACCCCTCATGGGTACAGGCCCCTGAAAGGGTGGAGGGGCCTAGTATCCTGTAACATTTAAATATTCGGATTGCATTCGCTTGCTTCTCGCGCGAGAAGTGCGCATGGCAAATCGATATCGAATCACCCTCACTGAGAAAGAGCGCAAGCAATTGCGCGACTCCACCCGCAGCGGCAAAACCACCGCCCCGAAGTTCGTCCACGCCCGCGCGCTCCTATTGTGCGACATCGGCCCCCATGCCGAGGAATCCTGGAAAGTCGCGGATGTGGCCACCGCCCTGGGTATTTCCGCCCGCACCATCGAGCACCTCAAAGAGCGCTTCGTGGAGGAGGGGCTGGACGCCGCCCTCGTTCGCAAACCCAGCACCAAACCGCCAACGATCACCTTTGACGGCGGGTTCGACGCCCGCCTCACCGCGCTCGCCTGCTCGCCCGCGCCGAATGGCCGCGCCCGCTGGACCGTGCGCCTGCTGGCGGAGAAAGTCGTCGAATTGCATTTCGTCCCCGCCGTTTCGCTCATGACAATCCAGCGCTCTCTAAAAAAAACAAATTGCGTCCTCACCTGAGCAAATACTGGAAGATCCCACCCGACGCCAACGCCGCCTTCGTCGCCAACATGGAGGACGTGCTTGCGGTCTACGAACTCCCCTACAACGCGGATTATCCGGTTGTTTGCATGGACGAATCCAACAAACAGCTGGTTGGCGAAGTGCACGAGCCCATCCCCATGGCGGTCGGTCACGGTGAGATCGTCGATCACGAATATTTCCGCAACGGGGTGGCGGACATTTTTGTCGCCGTGGAACCGTTAACCGGACAGCGGCATGTGGAAATCACCGAACGACGCACCCGCAATGAGTTCGCGCACTTCATCAAACATATGCTCGATGAGCATTACCCCGACGCCGTGAAAGTGCGTCTCGTGATGGACAATCTCAACACCCACGACACCGCCTCGCTCTACGCCACCTTCAAACCGGCCGAGGCCAGGCGACTAGCCGACCGGTTGGACATCCACTACACCCCAAAACACGGCAGCTGGCTCAACATCGCGGAGATTGAATTTAGCGTCATGCAAAGCCAGTGCCTGAACCGCCGCATCCCCGATCTCGCGACCATGCGTGCCGAAGTGGCGGCCTGGGAAGCCGCCCGCAACAACCGTGGCGCGCCCATCAACTGGCAGTTCACCAACGAGAAGGCCAGAATCAAGCTAACCCGCTTATATCCGAACCTTTAAATGTTACAGGATACTAGGACTCCCTCGCCCTCATCCCAAGAAGCGCCCAGTGGTCCTACCTCGGCGGTTCACACCCCGCGGGCGCAGGTAATGCCCGGGCCTCCCCGGCCTACGACCTTTCCACCTGGTCCACCGGCACTGCCGGTTTCGGCTTCGGAGACAATGACGACGCCACCGAACTCAAGGACATGTTCAACAAATACAAGGTCGTCTACATCCGCTCGGAATTCACCCTCCCCGAGGGTGCCAACCCCGCCAACCTCGGCCTCGCCATCTCATACGACGATGCCTTCATCGTCTTCATCAACGGACACGAAGTTCTCCGTGAAGGCGTCAGCAAAGGGAACGGACCTGATGCCCGCGACTTCACCTTGCATGAAGCACAGGGCGACTTCGACTACTTCCCGCTCGATGCCGCCGCCAAGTTCCTCAAAGCCGAGGGAAAAAACTTCATCGCGATCGAAGGTCACAACGCCAGCCTTAAGAGCACCGACCTGACCCTCCATCCCTCGCTCCTCCTGAAAAAGTAAGTGATGTCCGCCACCCGTCTTTTCGCAATCTTCCTGGCCGTCCTCACGGCCCCAACATTCGCACATTATGACGTCAACGCGGCCATCAAAGAGCTCGCTCGAAAGATCGCCGCCGGAGCCACCGCCGAACTCCACTACCAGCGCGCGCTCGAATACCGCGCCCTTCGGAAGACCAAATCCGCCGAGGGAGATCTCCGCGCCACCCTCGCTCTCGAGCCCGGAAGAGTTCCTCCAGCGGGGCGAGGCTCGCCTCGGGCATCACGTGAAAAAGTCCGCTGTCCACGAAGAGTCCGTCGGCGACCAACGCGTGCAGGTGCGGGTGGAAGTCGAGGTATTCGCCGAAGGTGTGGATGGCCATGACCACGCCCGTCGTGCCTTCGGGCAGACCGAGCGTGGTGCGCTGGAACTCGGCCAGGCAGCGGTGGGCGATGCGGCAGAGTTCCTTGATGAGCCTGCGGGCACGGTATGCTTGCGCCTCCATGCCCGCGATGATAGAAAATGGGGTGTGCCAAATAGCGGCATACCCTCAAAAATAGTTTGAGAACCTACGAAATCGAGCCCCTGCACCTGCTCGCCTACCACGGCAACTGATATGTCCTCGCCCGCAGCCGGGGGAGCGACAAAATCTTCGCGTTATCGCGGTTGGGAAAAGTCTCGCCGACCGGGAAACGCTTCAAGCGCCCCGCCGGGTTCGACTGGCGGGAGTTCAGCCGCGAGGCCTTCGGGATCGCACACGGAGAGAAATCCGAGCGCATCCGGCTCCTGTTCTCCGCGCACGTCGCCACCTACATCCGCGAGCGCGTCTGGCATCCCAGCCAGCGCCTCCGCGAGCGCCGCGACGGCTCACTGGAGATGCGGCTCGAAACCTCCGGGCACAAGGAACTCGTCCGCTGGGTGCTCTCGTGGGTGCCCGACGTCGAGGTGCTGGCACCGCGAAGCCTGCGCGACCGCGTGCGCGAGAAACTTCACGAGGCACTTTTTTCTTCCTTTGCGTCCTTAGCGACTTTTTCGTGAGGAATTCTTTCCCTGCGCTTCACGGATTCTCAGCCGGCGGAAAGTTCTGCAGCGGTTCGCCGCCGAATTCCGAGATCATTCGCGCGAGGGCGCCGGTGAAGGCGGCGTTGTAGTCGAGGGCCACCTCATTGCTCACGTAGTCGGTGCGGTCGTCGGTGTAGGCGTTGTCGTCCGCGGCTGAGGGGCCGCCCACCAGGGCGCCGAAGAGGACGTGTTTATTGTCAACCGGGAGGTTGATATTGTTGGTGGTGGACCCATGGGCGGCCCGGTGGTGGGGGTTCTTGGGAGCATTGTTGCCGAAGCCGACCACATAGCTGCGCTGTTGGGGGTTCTCTCCCAGCATGTAATTGATTTGGCTGCGGGCGAAGTCCCGATAGCGGGTGCCGACGTCGCCCACCTTGTCGGCGTAGATGAAGGCGAGGAAGGCTGTGTTGGCAGAGTAGCGGAGGGATCCCCACTTATCCAGCCAGGCGAGGCCGCCCGGGGTGTATTTAATCCGCGAGCCATTGTCGCCCACGGTCCAATAGTTGAGCCATTTGTGGACGGTGTCCTTGTAAACCTGTTTTCCGGTGATCTGGGCGAGGAGGACGACGGCCCCGTAGGCTTTGCCATCCCAGGATTGGGTCCAATGGAAGGACTCATAGCGGAAGTACGCGTTGTAGAGGGATTCCGCTTTCATCAAATAGGAAATTTCGCCGGTGGCGCGGTACAGCCAAGCGGCTGCCCACATGAGTTCGTCTTCATAGCCGGAGTAGGAATTGTAATAACCCGCCGCATCGGGAATCGCGTTGGTGTAGGTGTCCTGATATTGCTCGGCGAAGTTGAAGAGCGTCCGGGCGTGTCCGAGCAATTTCTGGGCATAGGCCGGGTCGGCGTTTTTGAAGAGGATGGACGCGGCGGCCATGGCGGCGGCAGACTCTCCGGCAATCTCGGTGCCGGGATGGCTGACATCGGCTTTGTAAGAAGGCCGGGCCATGGTCATGTTTTCAGGGGGGCCCCAGAACGAATGGTCGAGCCCGCCATTGCCGACCTGGCCATAGAGGACATTGTCTTCGGGGTGGGCTTTCATCAACCAGTCCATGCCCCAGCGCACGGCTTCGAGGAGGTGGGATTTTTGGCCGGACGCCTCGTAAGCGGAGTCGTATTCAATCCCGCCCCAGGCCAGAAGGGTCATCGATCCCGCCATGGGGAGGACAAACTTCACATGGTCGCCCGCGTCGTAGTATCCGCCGCTGAGGTCGAGTCCGGCGTCCTGACCGTCGGTCAAGGCGGAATCGCCCCGCCATTTGACTCGAAAGTCGTCGGGCAAATCTCCGGAACGTTGGGCATCGTAAAAGTAGATGCTTTTTTGGAGGGCCTCGGTGTAGTTGAATTTCGGAGAACCAGCTCCCTGGTCGCGGATGCTCACAGTCGCCAAGCCGCGGGCAATCTCCCCGCCGGTGGCGGCGGTCAGGGCCACGGTGAAGTTTTCCAATCCCTCGTCCACGGCATCACTTTGCACCGTGATGGGAATTGTTAAACTGGAAACCCCATACTCAAAGAGGAGGGTGCCCGACTTGGCGACATAGTCCGAACCACTCCGGGCCGAGCCGTCGCGGGTTTCATACATGACCCCGAGGATCGAGGTCGGCGTCGGCGTCACTTTGACCGTGACCAACACGGTGGTCGAACCGGAGGTCGGCTCCTCGACGCTAGCGTCTTCGATCGAGAAGCGAGGCTGCGAAGGAGTCGGTTCAGGTGTGGGCGTTGGCGTCGGGGTGGGCGTCGGTTGCGGAGTCGGTGTGGGATTGGGGGTGCCGCCACCAGCTGGGGTGAAGACAAAATTTGTCGGCGGTTGTTTGTAATTTCCTGGGCCACCGATGAACCCAAAGGTCACCTGGCCACCCGCCGGGATGTCGCGGTTCCAATTGTAGGGCTGCGCATCGATGGTATGCCGATTGCCGGATTTGGAGGCCTCGCGGGCATTCCAAATCGTGGCCACGGTCCGATCCATATCAAACGCCAAGGTCCAGTTCTTGAGAGTCGCGGCGGTTTGGTTCGTGATGACGACGCGGGCTTCGAAACCGCCGATCCAATCGCTGCTGACCACAAAGTGGACTTTCACATTTCCGAGGTCCGCCGTGGTGTTGGGCGATCCGGGCACCGGAGTGGGTGTTGGCGTTGGCGTTGGCGTTGGCGTTGGCGTTGGCGTGGGTGTGGGTGTGGGTGTGGGTGTGGGTGTGGGTGTCGCGGTTGGAGTCGGATTGGGCGTCGGTGCTCCTCCCCCGGCGGTGGGCAAGAAGACGAAGTTGGTCGGCGGTTGGGACACATTCCCCGCGCTGCCGGCGAATCCGAAGGAGATTTTCCCTCTCGCAGGCACGTCCTTGTTCCAGAAGTAGGGGGCGCCGTCGAAGGTGTAGCGCTGCCCTGAGTGGGAGGCGATGCGGGCATTGTACGGACCGCTTAATGCGCGATCAAAGTCGAAGGCGAGCGACCAGTTTTTCAGGGTCGCGTTGGTTTTATTTTCAATGACGACATCGCTCTGGAAGCCACTCATCCAGTCGTTGGTGACGGTGAAGGTGACTTTGACGGCGCTATTTTCATAGACGGTATTGCCGGAGCCCGGTGTCGCCGGAGGGATTGGTGTGGGGGCTGGTGTTGGCGTAGGAACTGGGGTCGGCGTGGGCGACGGATGTTCGTGTCCGCCGGGAGCTTGGGGCGCGACTTCAGGCGCTGGGGAGGCGGTGCCATAATCGACGCCACCGAAATCCAGGTCACTGGTGGAAAAGAAGACCTCGCCCACGAGATCGATGCGCTGCCAGAGCACATACAAAATGTGGCGACCGCTGCGTGGGGGCAGGTTGACATCAAAGACGTAGTTACTTCCGTGCAAACTGACATTTTCTCCGCCGGGAAGGGGCTCGAGGTCGCTCCATTTCAGGGGTTGACGGGGATCGTAACCGTCCTTGGTCAAATACGCTCTGAAGGTGCTGGGATCATGCGGGGTGGCCGCATAGAAGGTACAGGTTCGCGGGCCGGGCGAGACTTTGGTGGCGGGCCAGTCGGTCCGGGCGAGATTGAGTCCGGCGTATTTGTCCCGACCGGCTCCGGGGAGTTGACCGTCGGGGATTTGGGCCTGGTAGTCGTGGTTGGGCAGGTTCCGGCTGACCTCGTGCCAGTCGTAAAAGGCCTGAGTGCCGGCCACGGCGATGGCCGCCTTCGCGGCGTCGGTGCGGGGCGTTTGGGGATTTTCCAGGAAAACTTCGTAGGAACGGCTGATGGGATCAGCCATGGATCCATGCCCCCACACCATCGCGGGGAAAAGCACGGACAGAGTCATGAGACAGAATATGCGGGAGAGGGAAGTTATTGTGGACATGGGACGACCATGCAGAGAAATTCAGGGATGTCCCGTCCAACTCGACTAGGTGGGCGGGAAACTCGATGAATGGACCCGAGAACGCGTTGACCTGGGTCTCCTCCGGTAGCAACGATAACATCGTGCAGCCATTTTCTCAATATTGGAAACGCCTCCCGTTCTGGCGTCTCAACGTCGCGATGTGCTTTGTGTTTTCGATCCTATTCTTCGCGCGGGTCGTTCTGCACCTCGACGTATGGTCCGCTCTGACGCTCTCGCTCTTCCAGCTTTTGCTTTGCCTCGCGTTGACCGGCGTGCTTCTACGCGCCTATCAGCGATTGAGGAAATTCGTCCATTTCGGGGTTGAAACCGCCGCCTGGATCATTGGCCTGAGTTTGGCCGCCGGCTGATAGGAAATCGCTTTCGGCCCACCGGGACGTTCGCCCGGAGTTTGAAGCTGGAAGAGGGTGTTTCCATAGCTGGATGCTGGTAGATCGGGGTTTGAGCGTCAAGCGCCCGTCATTGCGTGATGCGGGCCGCGCCCCGCATCACGCGATGACGGGTCCGGCGGGCTGATAGGCGGAAAAGGCGAGCCTCGCGGGCGCAGTCGATGGATTGTTCAAAAACCACCCTGCGCCGGTGCCACCAAGTCGCCAGCGTCGGCCTCACCGAACGAGCCGCCAAGGAAAAGGGCCTCAAATTCAAGGCGGGCAAGTTCCCCTTCATGGCCAGCGGCAAAGCCCGCGCCATTGGAGAAAGCGAAGGCTTTGTCAAATTGATCGTCGGCGAACCCCATGGTGAAATCCTTGGGGCCCACATCATCGGAGCAGATGCCACCGAGATGATCGCAGAATTGGGGCTGGCCATCGCCAGTGAACTGACGCTCGACGAGATCCACGCCACCATCCACGCCCACCCGACCCTGAGCGAAGCCGTCCACGAAGCAGCCCTCAGCGCCGAAGGCCTGGCCATCCACGTCTAGGCCAGCACCAACCATTTAATAGGCCGGGAGGTCACGGTCCACCGTGGCCTCCTTCGTTTTGCGCTCCGGATCCGGCCCAAGTTGGGAATTGACCCCACGATGGCGGAGGAATAAGCTCCGGAATGACCGTCTCACCAATCGTTCCACTGGTCGCGATGGTGGCCCTGTTTGCCGTCCTCTCTCCGGTCAGGAGCGAGGACACTCCAGTGCGACTTACGGTGGAAGAGGAGACCATTTCCATCAAGGGCCGCGAGGTTGCCGTCATGGCCATCCGGCAGTCGGATGGGACGTCCGGCTACTCGCCCTCAAAAGATGAGGGTTTCCATGTGAAGGTGGTCAATCATCTTAGCGTCCCAACCAGCATCCATTGGCACGGTCTCATCCTGCCCAACCTCATGGACGGGGTGCCATTCGTAACCCAGGACCCCATTCCGCCAGGAGGTTCGTTTGTTTATGATTTTCCTCTCAAACAAGCAGGGACCTACTGGATGCATTCCCATTACGGACTGCAGGAGCAATTGCTCAATTCCGCTCCGCTGGTGATTTGGACGCCGGAGGAAAGAGCCCTGGCCGACCTGCAACATGTGGTCATGTTGTCGGACTTTTCCTTCAGCTCCCCGCTGGAGATCCTCAAAGACCTCAAGGCCGCAAAACCAAAATCCATGGCAATGGCCATGCCCGGGAAGGCGACGAAAGCACCCCTTTCCGTCCAAGTCTGGGATGAATCCTCCCAGCGCTTCACCCGAGGGGAACGCAGCGCGGAAGGCCCCAACGTTGATGTCATCTACGACGCACTGCTGGCCAATCGCAAAACCATCGAAGCGCCGGAAGTGGTCACCGTCCCTCCCGGAAAGAGCCTGCTCCTCCGCATTGTGGCCGCTTCCTCCGCGACCGACTTCTTCATCAACACTGGGGCTCTGGAGGCCGAGTTATTGGCCGTGGACGGACAGGCGGTTGAACCCCTGAAGGGGAATTTTTTCCAGCTTGCCGTCGCCCAACGCATCGACCTGCGGGTCACCATGCCAGAGTCTGGCGGAGCATTTCCCGTTCTCTATCAAGGCGAGGGCACCCGGCTGCTTGCCGCCACCGTGCTGGTTTCCGAAGACCAGGCGGTCGTACCCGCCCTGGTCCAAGAGGCCCTTCTTCCCACCGG
>Ga0335398_10004422_pt1 | contig 19555 bp, 20 predicted proteins | sample BON03_FD_205742 | JGI IMG/M metagenome (GOLD analysis project Ga0335398, IMG submission 205742) | Freshwater microbial communities from Lake Bonney liftoff mats and glacier meltwater in Antarctica - BON-03 (spades assembly) (version 2) | ecosystem: Environmental > Aquatic > Freshwater > Ice >... | reverse complement strand
GCTGACATCTCCCTTTCCCAACTGCGATGCAGTCCGAAACCGCCCCTGCTTCTCATCCTGATTTCCCTTCGCATTTACCCTTAATACACCACAATATCAGTTTCCTTCTGCATCGTTACGGCTAAGATGAAAAAATACCCGCACCGCATCCTCTAGGTTTTCCGAACGAAAACGCAACCCGCCGTCACTGCCTCGTACTTGGATGAGAAACAACTCCGCGTCTCCATCCGCGTCATGCGCGATCCGATCCCGGATTTCCGCCGTGCTAATTGCCGTATTATCGCCCAATAATTCGCCGAGTTCTTCCGACTCGACTTCATGCAACAACTCCAAGCCGGCCAGCATCTGCTTATTCAGCAACCATCCCCCCACGGCTAACGAAGCAAAGAGGATTCCCGTCACCAGCGCCGCGAACCACAGGGTCGTCCGGGCCGTAAATGATCGTATCATATTAATTGATACCCGGTGCCGCGCACGGTCTTGAACCGCGGCGGTCCGGCGGCCGGCTCCAGCTTACGACGCAACCGTCGCACGTAGTCATCGATCAGGTTGGTTTCCATGTCGTAGGAAGCTTCCCAAATCTTTTCGGCGATCAAGGTGCGCGTCAGCACGCGGCCCGCATTCTGCATGAATAATTCCAACCGCGCGAATTCCCGGTTGGTGAACTCCACCGCCCGCCCGCCCCACGTCACGGTGCGTCCCAGTAAGTCCATGCGCACTCCCTTTCGCTCCAACACCGTGGATCGAGGCACTCCGCTTTGTCGCCGCATCAGCGAGCGCACGCGAGCCACCAACTCATCGACACTAAACGGTTTTGGGAGATAATCATCCGCCCCTAAATTCAAACCTTGGATTCGATCACTCACCGCATCCCGGGCACTCAAAATCAAGACCGGCTCATTAAATCCCGCCCCCCGCCACTCCGCGAGCAACTCGAGCCCGTCACCATCAGGCAACCCAAGATCCAACACGATCGCGTCGTAAGGCGATTCCGCCAGGGCATCCCGGGCCGCCGCAGCCGTCCCCACGAGCCTCGCCGTGTAGCTCTGCTTGCTCAGCGCCTGCGTCACAAACTGACCCACCGTACGCTCACCTTCTACGACCAAAATCTTCATGAGGCATCGCCTTCCCTTAAACTTAACCGATAGGCGACCAAATCCGGTCCTCGGCGATCTCCGTTGGCAAACAGATGCGCGTAACTGGGCATCCGGTTTCCCGGCCGCACCTAGCCGGGGATTGCGCAAGTGCTCCCCCTGCCACTCCGCCGTGGGCAAGCGCCGGCCAATGGCGGTCTGATCCGGCTCTGTCGCCGATTACCATAAAGCGGCGGCGTGCCGGCATCGCGCAAAATACCCTCACCGTGCAGCCGCTCCCACTCCACCGTCGGCCGCAAATACTGCGAATGGCAGTGGATACATCCTTCCCCGATGTAGACCTCCCTCCCGCGTTGCACGACCACCGCGTTATCGGCCTCAGTCAACGGCATACCCGCTAAACCATCGACCGGCACGCCCGCGCCTAACCACAACCCCAACAACACTGCGACGGCCCGGGACGCGCGCCACTGCCAAAGGCCCAATGCCACGATGACAACTCCCGCCCCGAGTAGAAATTCTCCCGGCACGCGCTGTAAATCTTGCGCCATGCCAATGCCCATCGCCGAGGCCACCCATCCGGCGACGCCATAAGTCAACGCGGCCACCCACACCCAACCGCTGCGGGCGGGAAAATAGACCAAAACGACCGAATACAGTGAAACCCCCGCCGCGTAAGCAATCGACGCCACCAGGCCATTGCCCCGCGCCAGCAACAAACAGCCGCCCGCCAGCAAAACGTAAGCCGCGACCACGAGACCGGTTCGCCAGTTCCGATCGAGCAGCCAACCCGCCAACAATGCCCCTGACAAATGCACGATTGCCAACGTCCAAAGTTGCGCCGCTCCCTGCCACGTCTGGGCCTGCAGCACCGCTTCATGCTGGATCACGTAAAAGGCCGCCGAATCCAACCAAACCAACATCGCTAGGACTCCCACCCACCGCATCAAACCGCTTGCCCGATAGTCCGACTCCGACGAAATCGATGGTTCCTGCGGCATTAGAAAAGGCGACAACACCGAAGCCGTCGCCGTCACAACGGCCGCCAAAATTGTTTGTAGTTTCGGACCGGCTTCAAAAATCCCCGGCACATTACCCAGCGCATAAGCCACGCCCGTTCCCACGCCGATCACCCAACCCAGTTTCTTCGTGCCGATAACGGGGCGTAAACTGGCGGCGAGGTTAACCGTCAACGCGCCCAGCGCCGCACCACTCACGAGGGCAGCCAGCAACAACAGACTCCACGTGCTCGCACCCAGCGCGAGTGCCGCCCCCACCGCGCACCCTCGAAACGACCAACTCAACCGCGCCTGGATCCTCAGCACATCGAATCTCAAGGCCGCCAAGAGGCTTCCGGCCAACCCGCCTACTCCCAGCAAAATCATCAAACTCCGCAGCCGCCAGGTCTCTTCGCCCATCAACGGCTCCGCCAACTCCAGTAGCGCGAACCGCGCGAAAATCAAAAAATAGAAATACGTCGCCGCAATCACCGCCCCGGCCGCCATCAACGTCGAACGCTGGGGCACGAACTCGGTCTCACCCGAGGAATCACCCGTGACTTGGCGCACCACCATCATGACTGAGTCCCCCAATCTCCCCGTAGCAGCCAAATCTGAAGCGCCATCAATCCCCCGTCGGCCACCGTCACACTTAACCACATGGGCGACCATTCGCCCACCACCACCGCCACCGCACAAAACGTCCCCGCGCCCAATCGAAACGGAATCGTAAACCGAAAAACCGCCCGAAGATGAGTCGCCGATTTGCCCCACCACCCCCCTAAATACGAAAACCCCACGGCCCCCACGAAAACCCCCACGAATCGCACGTAGGCCAACGCCTCCTGGGACGGCACCGCCACCTGCATCAGACTCAAGGTCAACGCCGGTGCCACGCAGAGACCTGCCCCTGTGGCAAAATCCATCAGTCCTGCCAGTAGGGCCAGGAGACGAGACCGTTCAACCGTTTGCGTAGATTCCATCATCGTCGGGTTTCTCCCAGTAGCCGCATTGAAGCAAGGCTCATTGCCACGCCCGCCCCCAAGCACACGCCGTAACCGGCATCCACCCACCACGCGCCGAAATAAAATGCCGCCGCGTGATCGCGCTCAAACCATCCCATTACCCCCAGCACCACCACCATCACCGCCGCTCCTCCTTGCCACCACCCCATCCCCCGCCCCACCGGCCGTTGCGGATCCATCTGGTTCAAGATCATCGCGTTCACACTCGTCACCAATCCCGCCATCGCCAGATGCGCGTGCGCCACCAAACCGTTGGTAAACTTGAGTCGTTCCGATAATTCCGGCAAAAGGTCAGCCAGCCCGTGCCGACCAACACCGCCCACCAGATCAGCGCCGCCCCCATCCAACGCCGGGCCCCCGGACTCCAAGCCCACTGTCGCCACCACCAAGCGAGCAGTGGCACCCACGCCATTAACAGGCCGAGGCCGAGAATCTGCCCCCCATCATGGTAACTGGAATTTCCTCGTTCGATCGCACCCCAGACACCCAGAGAAACGGCCAATGAACCCCAAAAAACGGCCACCGCGCGTCCGCTCGGGGCGCCTTCTTTTCCCCGCACGCCCAACAGCCGCGGCATCAATCCATATAGCTCCACGATCCCCAAAGTCGATCCAAGCAAAGACGCCCCCGTGGCCCCTCCACTATCGACATTGATCGGCGGATACACCGCTCGATCCGCCGCCCACCACCGCAGCGCGGGCACCGCTAACAACCCCGTCAGCACCGCCGCTTTCGCCAGGCCCACCGCGCCCCTATCCTGCCGCCGCACCCACCAGGCATGCGCGGCCAACACCGGCAATAACCCGATCATCGCCAGCGGCAATACCGGCCGCGCCCAGCCCTGCCAGTCCAAAAAGATCTTCCCACTCACCGTGCCGCCTATCCAAGAGATCGCCCCCAGCCCGAGCGCCGCCGACCAAGCGCCCAAGGCCACCCGCGCATGCCTGACGGCCGCCGGGTGCTCCGGCCTAAGTATCCATTTCATTAATACTCCAACCAGGGGTAGCGCGCACCAGCCGTAAAGCTGCCAGTTCAAGTGCACCGGCATCCAGCGCCCGTAAGTCAATGGTGCCGCCAGATCGCCCAGCGCCGGCCACACCAGGACCGCGGCCAACCACACGCCGACCGCATTCGCCGCCACCAACCAGCCCAACGCATGACGACGCACCGTCCGAGCAATCAGCGTATCAGCCTCCGCTACCGACGGCGCCCTCATAGCTCGCTGAGTTGTCCGTTGCGCACCCGCACGATCCGGTGACACTGCTCCGCAAATCGGCGCTCATGGGTCGCGAGCACCACGGCAATCTTTTCCTTTTCCGCCAGATTCCTGAGTAGCCCGAATACCGCGTCTCCCGTCTGTTCGTCCAGCGATCCCGTCGGTTCATCCGCCAGCAATATTCGCGGGTGATTCATCAATGCCCGACAGATCGCCGTGCGCTGCCGCTCTCCGCCCGAGATATCCTGAATCCGATGTGAAAGTCGCTCCGATATGCCGACGGCCTCCGCCAACTCTTCGACCCACTTTCGGGTCTCCCAAATCATCTAACGCTTGAAACGCCAACCCCCAGTAGAGGCAGACTGCCTTCAAGCCACGCCCTTCCAACGCATCCGGCTGGGCCACCAGGGCCGGGAAATACACGGCCAACCAAAACAAAGATCCGGTCTTCGCGGCCGCGATTCGAGCAATTTCACGCCCCGACCGATCGCTCTCGGCAAAAGCCAAATCTCGCGCCTGTCCCCCGACCAGACCCGAAACCCCCAAGCAAGCATCAAGACAAGCCATCGCCGCCAGCCGCACCGGCAACGCTTCCTCGACGAGCGCAAATTCGGCGAGCGCATAGGCCCGGTTAATCAAAGCCAACGCCGCTAAGATCGTCGGCGCTTCGCCTTGTACCAAGTGCGCGCACGGCCGGCCCCGGCGCGTATCGCGCATTATCCATACAGGGCAGATCGTCCAGCAAAAGCGATGCGAGGTGATAGTATTCCACCGCCGTGGCCAACTGCAGTGAACGGCTTTCCTCCATGCCGTGATTCATCGCCGCCGCATGCACCAACCGGGCGCGCACTAATTTACCCGGATTATTGATCGCCTGATCCAGCACCGCCGCCAGTCGAGACTCGGTCTTCGCGCCAACCGGAGCATGCTCCAACAACGCTTGAACAATCGGGTCGGCGGAAGGAAGAGAGAGCATGGGAGCAACCATAACAAATTTTACTGCGGTTTACCGTGAGGCGAAGCCGAGGCGTTACGCCCCCGCGGATCCGAGCCGCCCCTGCAGATGAAAGAACACGGTCACCTCGGGGTTAACTTTCAGGGCGAAAAATAACCGGATGATCGGTAGACCAAATTTCTGGGTATCAATGACCACCTCACCATCGATTATTATGACCTCCCCCTCCGTCGTGACTTGGACCGGAAACTGCACTGGCTGCGTCACCCCGTGAAAGGTTAAACTCCCGGTCGCGACGTATCCCCCCGCCGGACCTGCCCCCCCTTCGGAAAGCTTAAAACGACCATCCGGGAACTTCTCCGTCTCCTGCCAATCGTGCAAATTCTTATCACGCTTGTCCTCTCCTGTCTTCATATCCGTAAAACGAAACGCGAGTGCTGCGGAGGTCACCTGGGGGGCCGCGCCGTCAAATCCGACCGTCACATCATATCGAGCCAAGTAACCAACGAAGGAGCCCACGGCGGCTTTGACGTCCGTTTTAATCCGCGACTCCTGATAATCCACCACCACCGGTCGGTCGGCCGCCATCGCCCCAGTCGCCAGCCCAACCATGCAAAGGAACCCTCGGAAACGTTTTGGTATCATGGAGCCTACCTTACTCCCTCCGCATGAATCCAAGATGCCCCCCCCCATGAATAGGTGTTCATTTAAGGCCCGCCCCAAGTCACCCCCCTCACCGCCCCAAGAGTTTCTTCAGATCAAAATCCCCTCGGAACTTCACCGACAACCCGAAGTCATGCCCGTCCGGACCATAGATCCACTTCAACGCGACCCCCATCCGCCAATTCCCCTTCGAGTGGAAAGTGAACCGATCCGGAATTCGAAAAATCACGGCCGGCCGCAGCTGAATTCGATCCTGCGCCGTGTCCCCCATCAGCGCCGTCGTCACGTAAGTCGCCTCGAACGTATACACCCGCTCCCCTCGCTGCCACACCATCCCACCCGTCAGCGTGTTAGCGTCATCGCCAAACTCATTCTGCTCCAGCGTACCGCCAATATGGGAACGCCGCACGAGATCCATTCCGGTGCCCCAAAACACTTCCACCCCCGGCCAACCTTCAATCTCCCGCGCAAACGTCACCGCCGGCATGAGGTGTTCGAACCCATCCGTGAGCTCCTCCGGCGGATGATCCAATGGGTGGGTGTAGCGTAGTCGTCCGGCCATCTGCCACCCCGGCACCAGCGTCCAATCCGGCCGATACTTCGTCGTAAGGTGCACTGCCGATAACCCCATTTCCTCGAACGCTTTTACCTGATCAAAGCCGTGCGAAATATAGCCCTCCAATTCCATGGCAAGGTCCCACCGATCAGTCAGCCCGTAACGCAACCCCACCGGGGCCCGCAGGTAACTCTTCCGGTGAAAGTCCCCAAAATGCGGATGCACCAACAGACTCAAATGGTTTTTCTCCTCTGTACCCGGCAGCACCCCTTCGAACACGCCGCGAATCTCCACATCGATCTCCCGGATCATATCCGGTTCCACTTGGCGCAGCGCGGCCTCATCCTGCCCCCGTAAGGTCAGCCCCCAGCCCACGCCGAGTCCTCCCATTAGAATGATACGAGTCGAAAACGAGCAGACAGAGCGAAATGAAAACATGGTAAGACCGGCTTGAATTTCCCTAGTATACCGCCCGCAAATGACCCTCGATTAATCCCTGCATGACAGATCTGTAATTTATCCCGCGTGCCGCGCCCCTTCGCAATTTTGATTCGCCCCCGCTGCCCGTAACTTCTCTTCTAGATATTCTCCATGGCAGATCCCAAACCCTTCATTTTCGTTTGCGGCTCCGATGACTTCCTCGTCGGCCGGCTTGGTCGTGAGCGCTACGATGAACTGGCCCGGGAAATCGACGAAGAATTTTCCCGCGAAACGATCAGCGGCTTCGCCGGCAATGTCGCCGAGGTCGAAGCCGCCGTTAACAGTTTCCGCGAGGCCGTGCAGACCATCTCTATGTTCGGTGGTCGCCGCCTCGTCTGGCTCAGAGACGTCAATTTCCTCGCCGACTCCGTCACCGGTCGCGCCGAAAGCACTCTCAAGCAGGTCGAAGAACTCCAACGCCTCCTCGGGTCCAACGACCCCGTCAATGTCGCGATTCTCATCACGGCCGCCCCCATCGATCGTCGCCGCAGTTTCCCCAAATGGGCCGAGAAAAACGGCGACTTCACCCTCGTCGGTGGCGACGGCGATGCCTCCGCTCTTGCCAGCGTGCTCCTGGCCGAAGCCCAGAAACTCGCGATCGCCATCGAACCCGGCGCCGTCGAACTCCTCCTCGCCAAAGTCGGTGCCAACCCCCGCCTCCTCATCGAAGAGGTGCGCAAACTCTCCGCCTACGCCGAAGACGGCGAAGCGATCACCGAAGCGTCCGTCGCCGAGCTCACCCCAAACGTCGCCGAGGGTGATTTCTTCGAAGCCGCCGAGGCGTTTTTCAGTGGCGATATCAAATGGACCCTCGCCGCCCTGCATCGGCACTTTTTTACCGGCGGCGACGCCCGTCCCATCATTAGCGCCCTCCAAAACCGCAATCGTATCCTCCTTCAGGTTCGCGCCCTCATCGACGCCGGCGAGGTGCGCCTCGGCCACCGCGGCCTCGATGGCCTGAAACAGGCCCAAGACAAATACGCCCACCACTTCGTCGGCGCAACCGCCAAAAGCTCCTTCAACCTCTTTACCCAAAACGCGTGGTATGTCGGCAAACTCGCCGGTGGGGGTAAACTGCCCACCACCCGTCGCCTCATCGACAACCAGCAGGAGTTCCTCACCGCCTTCGCCGAGATCATTAAACGTCCCCGCGAGCAAGAAGACGTCCTCCGCGACATGGCCGTCCGCTGCCTCGCCTCCTGATCAGCCCCCCCCCCGGGTGGGCGCGTCTTGCGCTCAACCCTACTTAATATTTTTCTCAGAACAAGCCCTGAATAGGATGAGATAGACCTACCGTATCGAAAAGCATGTCTAACATTAGCCCCGCTCCCGAGCCGTTGAATCCCTACAAAAGATATTGGCAGGCTCAGGCGCTACCTGACACGGTCGCCGGTCCAGCTATGCCAAAAACGTCCGCTTCCACTCCTCCCGCCATCACCAACGTCCTCGCCGAGCGCTACGCTTCCCCTGCAGTCAAAGCCATCTGGTCCCCCACCGGACGCGTTCAAATCGAGCGAGACTACTGGATTGCGGTCATGAAGGCCCAGCGCGACCTCGGCATCGGCATCCCCGCCGCCGCCATCGCTTCCTATGAGAGGGTGAAGGACCAAATCGACCTCGCCTCCATCGACGCCCGTGAACGCGTCACGCTCCACGACGTCAAAGCCCGCATCGAAGAATTCAACGGTCTCGCCGGGCACCAGACTATCCACCTCGGCCTCACCTCGCGCGACCTCACCGAAAACGTTGAGCAGCTCCAGATTCACCGTTCCCTCGGCGTCGTGCGCCAAAAAACCGCCGCCGCTCTCCTCGGTTTCGCCAAACGCGCCAAACAATATCGCAAGCTCCTCCTCACCGGCCGCACTCACAACGTCCCGGCCCAACCCACCACCCTCGGTAAACGCTTTGCTATGTTCGGCGAAGAACTCCTCGCCGCGTTTACTCGCTTCGACGAACTCACCGCCCGCTACCCCGCTCGTGGCCTTAAGGGCGCCGTCGGCACCCAACTCGACCAGTTTACCCTCCTCGGCGGCGATCCCCGGAAGGTCGCCCGGCTCGAAGCCAAGGTCCTCCAACACCTCGGCTTCTCCCGCTCCCTTGGCGCCGTCGGCCAAGTCTACCCCCGCTCCCTCGACTTCGAGGTCGTATCCGCCCTGCACCAGATCGGTGCCGCCGCCGCCAGCTTCGCCACCACCCTCCGCCTCATGGCCGGCCAGGGCCTTCTCACCGAGGGGTTTCAGAAGGGCCAAGTCGGCTCCTCCGCCATGCCGCACAAGATGAACGCCCGCAATTGCGAGCGCATCTGTGGCTTCTCCACCATCTTGTCCGGCTACGTCACCATGACTTCCGCCCTGGCCGGCAATCAATGGAACGAAGGCGACGTCTCCTGCTCCGTCGTCCGTCGCGTCGCCCTCCCGGACTCGTTCTACGCCATCGACGGCCTCCTCGAGACCCTCCTCAACGTGCTCAATCAGGTCACCGTGTTCCCCAAGGTCATCGCCGCAGAATCCGCCCGTAACCTTCCCTTCCTCGCCACCACCACCATCATGATGGCCGCCGTCAAGAAGGGGGCCGGACGCGAAACCGCCCACGCCGCGATCAAGGAACACGCCCTCGCCGCCGCCGCCGCGATCCGCGAGGGCGGAGAGCCCGCCATGGTCGATCGCCTCGCGGCCGACGACCGCCTCAGCCTCTCCTCCGCGGAAATTAACGCCATCTTGAGCGACACCGACTGCTTCGTCGGCGCCGCTCTCACCCAGGTCAATACCTTCGCTGAGACCGTTCGCGCCTCCACCCGTCAGGTCAAAGGCGCCAGCTCCCTCAAACCCGGCAAACTCCTCTAAGGTTTCATTCATCCTTGCCACCCGCCGAGACGCCACCCCACTTTCTTCCTTCACGCTCATAGCTCTCTTTTCCCGAATTTTCAAGACACCCATACCATGGCAGCAGAACTCGTAGGTAACGTATTAGTAGGCCAATCAGGAGGCCCTACCGCGGTCATTAACGCCAGTATCGAAGGCGTTGTGGCCGAAGCACTCAATCATGATTGCATCGAAGAGATTTACGGCACGCTCAACGGCGTTCTCGGAATTCTTAACGAAGATTTCATCGATCTCGCTGCCGAGTCGCAACAGACCATTCGTGGTCTTCGTCACACTCCCGGTGCGGCTCTCGGCACTTGCCGCTACAAGCTCAAGAACCAATCCGATTTCGAGCGCGTGCTCGAAGTCTTCAAAGCGCAAAATATCCGCTACTTTTTCTACGCTGGCGGCAACGATTCCCAGGACACCGCCGACAAGATCTCCAAGCTTGCCCAAGAACAGGGCTACGATCTCCGCGTCATCGGTATCCCCAAGACCATCGATAACGACCTTGCCGTCACCGACCACTGCCCCGGCTACGGTTCCGTGATCAAACACGTGGCCACCACCGTCCGCCAGATGTGCTGCGACCACGAGGCCATGGGCCAAGGCGATCTTGTGTCCATCCTCGAAGTCATGGGCCGCAACGCTGGCTGGATCGCCGCCGGAGCCTCCCTCGCTAAACGCCGGGACTTTCCGCACGATCCTCCCCACATCATTCTGCTTCCTGAGGTGGCCTTCTCTCACGAGAAATTCATCGCCGACGTGCAACGCACCTTGAAGCGTGAAAAACACTGCTTCGTTGTGGTGGGCGAAGGGCTCGTTGATGCCGATGGCAACTACGTGGCCGCCGCTGAAGCCACGGACGCTTTCGGACACGCCCAACTCGGCGGCGCCGCCGACTTCCTCCAAAGTCTCGTCGAAGCCAATATCCCGGGCGTCAAAGCTCGCACCGCCAAACTCGGCATCTCCCAACGATCCGCTGTGACCACTGGTTCGAAAACCGATGCCGATGAAGCCTTCATGGCTGGCCAAGCCGCCGTCCAAGCCGCCATCAACGGCGAAACCGATAAGATGATCACTCTCCTCCGCGGTGACGGCGACGCCTACACTTGCGAAACTGGCCTGGCTCCTCTCCACGAGATTGCCAATGGCGTGAAGAAACTCCCTCGCGAGTGGATCAACGAAGACGGCATTTCCATGAACTTCCAGTTCGTGCGTTTCGCTACTCCGCTCATCCAAGGCGAAACCGAAGTCCCTCACGACCTCGGTCTCCCGATCTTCTCCAAGCTCGACAAGGTCCGCGTCGATCGCCTCCTGCCAGCCTACGAGTCCTAAACCAACTCCGGTAAATTATTTCGAAAGCCGATCTCATCAAGAGGTCGGCTTTTTTCTGCCCCAACCCCAAGACCGATCAAAACGACTCCAGCACGTCAGCCTCCCGTGCATGAGACTTTGTTCTTCAGTCACCCGGAGGGCACCCTCTTCATCACCCCTTCGGGACGCACCGTTCCGGCGCACCATCGACGCGCTCACGCACCCTATCGTGTTCATTCGTGATTAAAAAACGATCCAACCCTCCCTCCTCGGCCGCACGCTCCCCCGTGATCATCGCTATCGCCGGTCCCTCGGGCTCCGGCAAGTCCACCCTGGCCCACGGCCTCGCCGCCGCACGTGGCCCCGAGCACTGCCAGTGCCTCGAACTGGACAACTACTATCGCGACCTCAGCCACCTCAATTCAGCTGAACGCGCCGCCCAAGATTTTGATCATCCCGATGCCTGGGAAGGCGAACTCCTCGTCCGCCAAATCGCCGACCTCAAACGGGGCCACTCCATCCCGATGCCCCAATACGATTTCAGCGCTCACGCTCGCGCCAAATCCACCCGGGCAGTCAGCCCCACGCCTTATATCATCCTCGAAGGCCTCTTCGCCCTCTGCTACCCCGCCCTCCACGCCCTCATCGATCTCGCCGTCTTCATTGATATCCCAGACGACGTTGCCTTGGCGCGTCGAATCCAACGCGACGTCATCGAGCGCGGCCGCACCCGCGAATCCGTCATCCAGCAATTCGAGACCACCGTGCGCCCCGCCGCCGAAAAATACATCCGCCCCTCCGCCCAATTCGCCCACCTCCAACTCACTTGTCACGGCGACCTCACCCAAAACCTCGCTCAAATCACCACCTACCTAGCCAAAATCTCGGTCCCTCGGCCCGATTAAAAAGTATCCAAGGCGTCAGCCCCCATTGGCTTGGCATCAAAAACCAACCCTGCCCCCGTCTAAAAATAACTTCAGGGCGGAGTCGCTGGCCGAAGCCTTTAGGGTCCATTCGGGGTTAAAAATAGCCCGACCTCTCCGCCCCATCGGGACGCTACCCTTGCTCCAACCAGACTGCGCCCGCGCTCGCCAAGTCCATCGCGGCCCCGCCAAACGCATGACGATTCACCGCCGCCAGATCCAATCGGCCCGCCTTCACCTGCACCTGTGGGTAACCCGCGGCACTCGCGCCATACAATCCCGGATACGCCGCGATCGCCTGTGGCCAAACCGCTTCCGGCCAACCCGACAATCCTGCGAAATAATGATGCCCGTTGCGCTCCACCGAGGCATTGCCCAACGCCGCTTGCACGGCCAAATCCTGCGGCAACGCAATCGGTCCCACGTTCGATAAATCCTCCCCACTCATCTGCAAAGCCAACGACGGATCAAGCTGCATCCTCTTCGCCAACAAACACCGATTGGCCAAACCGTGAATCACCCCTTTGCAGTTCTTATGACTCACGCCGATATAGCCCAAATCCAGCGCCCGGCGTAAATCTCCCGCCGTCGCCCCTGACTCGTCGATGAGCATCGGCGGATGATCACTCCACTCCGCCAAACTGGCGCCCACGCCATCGTCCAGCGACTGCGCGCGATGCAGCGGCTGCTCCACAAACATCAACCGCGACCACAATCCGGCCAACCCGGGACGCGGCCGCGCCAATTCCCAGAATTCCCGAAACGGCTCGATCGAAGTAAACGTCTCGTTGCCGTCGATACTCGTCACGTAATTCCCCCCCGTCTCTTCCTCGATCAGCCGCACGATGCGCTCCAACCGATCCAAGGCCGCGCCTGGTTCCCCAGCCACTTTGATCTTAAAATCGTGCAATTTGTAGTGCCGACACACTGCCCTTAAACTCACCGGCAAATCATCTGCCGGACGCTCATCATCCGGAATATCCGACTCTTCCAACGGATCCGCTAAACCCACCGTATGTCGGCTGGCCACGGTCGCTAACGCCTCCGCCGGAATACCCTCCGATGGCTCCATACCCACCAATTCCGGGTGCAAGTCCGCCAATTTTACCCCCAGTCCATTGTCCCTCAGCACCGCGCCCACGGTCGCCCCGTGCCGCCGACAATACGCGTCGATCAGCGCCCGCTCCACAAACGTGACGCCGAAATTCGCCAACAACGGCGGAATCCCCGCCTCCTTGGCCCATTCGTTTTGCTGCGCACTGATAACGTGCACGAGTGCGTGCACCGTCGCTGCCGTCACGCCCTGCGCCGCCGCCCCCGCCTGCGCGAGCACCCGGCGCATTTCCTCAATCTCATCGTCCAACCCCCGCGCGGCATCTTTCGTGAACCACTTCGGCGGCAGATGATCCGCCGATTGCCCGCTCACCCGCTCACCATCGATCGTCGCCTCAATTTCAAGCCACACGTGCGGCACCTGCGTCATCACCGCGATGCCATAACGGAATGGCAGACGCGTGTGCAGTTCCCGGTGCGACCAACGCAAACGATGAAGGGTAATCATCCCGCGACTATTAGAACATCCGCCTGCCGCTCAAACGAATCCGCCAAAGGATTTGCCCTTTTATCTCCAACCCAAAAACATCCGCTCCCGCGCGCCCCGCATCCTCCCTCAACTCTACCCCCTCCTACCATACCCCTCCCCCCTCCGTGGCTAAAAAGTGCGCCCAGTTCACCTGCGCCACCTCCCGCCTCCTCCTGCCCGATCTTTAAGCTCTTCAACGTGGGTCGGGCTTTACGCCAGACCCTCAGTGCGTCAGCCCGCTACCCTTCGCCGTAAATAAACCACCACCCGATGTAGGGGCGTTGCTTGACGACGCCCTGCCCCACCGCCACCGCGTCATCCCTTTGCGCCCTCCGTGTTAAAAACAATCCTGCCTCTCGGTCCTTTCCTCACAGCCCCCCCCCCCCCCCCCCCACAAACCCCCCCCCCCCCCCCCCCCCCCCCCCCCCCCCCCCCCCCCCACCCCCCACCCCCCCCCCCCCCCCTCCCCCCCCCCCCATCGTGAAAAAACTCCTCCTCCTCACCCTCCTTGCCGGCGCCGCCACCCTCACGAGCGCCAAGGCCCCCAATGTCCTCTTCATCATCTCCGATGACCAAGCGTGGAACGACTACGGGTTCATGGGGCACCCCACGATCGGGACCCCTCATCTCGATCAACTCGCCGCCGAGTCCCTCACCTTCACTCGCGGCTACACCCCCATCGCCGTCTGCCGCCCCTCACTCGCGACCATGGCGACCGGACTCTACCCCCACCAGCATCTCGTGACGGGTAACGACCCCAGTATCACGCTACTCAAAGTCAACTCGACCCAAGCCCGCAAAAACCCCGCCGTCGCGCCCATCTACGAAGCCATCGTCGCCAACTTCGCCCGCCAACCCAACTTCATCCGCGACCTCACGTCCCGCGGCTACCTCGCGCTGCAAACCGGCAAATGGTGGGAAGGCAACCCCAAGGAAACCGCCGGTTTCACCCACGCCATGACCCAAGGTAACCCCGGTCGCCACGGCGACGATGGCCTCAAGATTAGCCGCGAAGGTCACGCCCCCATCACCGCCTTCCTTGATGATGCCGACGAGGCCGGGCAGCCCTGGCTCATCTGGCACGCCCCCTTCCTCCCCCATACCCCGCACAATCCCCCCGCCGAACTGCTCGCTCACTACGCCAAAATCACCCCCAACGAAGCGACCGCCCGCTACTACGCCAACGTCGCTTGGTTCGACCAAACCTGTGGCGAACTCCTCGCCGAACTCGACGCCCGCGGCCAGCGCGACAACACCATCATTATTTACACCTGCGACAACGGCTGGATCCAAAGTCCCGTGAATAACCTCTTCGCTCCCCGTTCGAAAGTCACCCCCTACGAAGGCGGCACCCGCACCCCCATCATGGTTTCTTGGCGCGGTAAAATCACTCCGCTCCGCGACGACACCCATCTCGCCAGCAATATCGATCTTTGGCCCACAATCGCCGCGCTCCTCGGCACCGAAACGCCCGCCAACCTCACCGGCATCAACCTCACCGATCCCGCCGCCGTCGCCGCTCGCACCACCCTCTACGGCGAACAATTCGATCACGACATCGCCAATGTCTATATCCCGTCAGCCAGTTTAGAATCTCGTTGGACGATCGACGGCTACTGGAAACTCATCGATCACGTCAATTCCGCCCCCGAGTTATTCGACCTCTCTCAAGACCCCGCCGAGACCAATAACCTCGCCAAGCAACACCCCGGCAAAGTCACCACCCTCCGCGCCAACCTGGACGCCTGGTGGACCCCCGTCTACCCCCCCCCCCGCGGCGACCGCTCCACCCCCTCGGCTCCCTAAATCCCTCTCATTCTCCTACTCGTTCTCGTTCTGCCGATGATGGGGCGTCGCTTGACGGCGCCCGATCCTACCCCTCCGAGCCCTCCCCATCGCACCGTCCTTCAGCCCGCGTCCCCTGCCCCTCGGCGTAGGGGCGTCGCTCGACGACGCCCGCCCCTGCCCCACCGCCGTCGCACCTCGCCCTCAACCAACGCCCCCGTTTCACCCCCCGTGGGTCGAATCCTTACGCCCGACATCGGAGCCCAAGTCCGTCTCCCCTCGGCGTAGGGGCGTCGCTCGACGACGCCCGCCCCTGCCCCACCGCCGTCGCACCTCGCCCTCAACCAACGCCCCCGTTTCACCCCCGTGGGTCGAATCCTTACGCCCGCCCCCTTCCCCCAGAGAAAAACCAACAGCACGCCATCCCCTCCCCATCGCACCGTGCTTCAGCCCGCGTCCCCTGCCCCTCGGCGTAGCAACAAGGGGCGCCGCTCGACAATGCCCGATCCTGCCCGTGCGTCAGCCCAATCCAAAATCCCCAATCTCCATTTCGCCAATCGAGCAATCCCGCCCCGCCTCTCTTCGCCCCCTCCGCGTCTCCGTGTCTCCGCGCCTCTGCGTTACCCCCCCCTGCCACTCCGCTCTGTTTCCTCCGTTCCCTCCTGTAAAACCACCTGCCTCTCCGCTCGCTTCGGTCCCTTCGTTCTCTTCGTTTCCTTCTGTAAAAATTAATCGTGCGTCAGCCGCCCCAGTGCGTAGTCGGTAGACGAAGCCTTTAGTGTCCATTCGTGGTTAAAAACACCCTGCCCGTCCTTCGCTCCCCCACCCCTGCCCCTGCTCTCCCCAAAAAACGCCCTCACCGGCGAACCAGTGAGGGCGTTGAAATTGCTAAGTCGAAACTCGAATCGAGTCGCTACGCTTGGTCTTCAATCTTCACGACTTTGTAGCCGCCAATGGATTTAAAGTAGAGCAGGATCCCGAGGAAGATGACCGCCATCACGAGCGGGATGTAGGAATCCGCCTTGAGCGTCTTGCGATCGCCTTGTTGATCGGCGGCTACGATGTCCTGCTGACCTTGAGTTGGATTCTCAGCCTCTTTGGCTTCCGCCAATTTCCCGCCCTTGATGGCGTAAACGCCATCAAGGAATAGGAAGTTTGAAGGCTCCGCCGCCTTCACCTCAGCGTAGATTGCAGGGTTCGACTCCTGCAGGGCTTCCGCCGCAAAGCGATCCTTACTGTAACCGAGTCCGGGACCACCGAGCAAACCAGCGGAGAGCATACCAATGCCACCCATGACCGACATCGCCACCGCTCCGGAGCGCGGATAACGATCGGACACGACGGCCAGCATGGTGGGCCAGAAGAAGGACTTGCCGACGGCGTAGATGCCGAGAGCGATGAAGGCCATCAAGATCGTCTCCATCCCGCTGGCGAGTCGAAGGCCGACCACCGCGAGAACCGAACAAACCAGCAGCAAGGCAATCGGCGTGAGCTTGAGATTCTTCTCAATCCAGTGAGCGCTGAAGCGCAGACCGAACATGATGGTAGAGGTCCAGATTAAGAGCCACTTGCCTTGCTCGGAGGTGAAGAGATTACCGGTGATGTTAACAATCCATCCGTCGGTGCCGAGTTCAACCGCGCCAATCAAGGCATGGGCGATGAAGAGGACAAAAAGCAGCACGGAGCCGATAGAACCCTTGGTGATCACCCCGACCCCCACGAGGAAGACACCCGCGATGAGATAACCCATGGTTTGGGAAAGTCCGAGGGAAGCGGAGCAGAACAACGCGATGAGATAAGAGACGACCAAGGCACCGAGGATACCGACGTCCTTGAACATCTCGCCGAGCTTGGCGCCCTTTTGCGAGGCCTCCGATTTCGGCATCTTTTGGCGAAAGAACATCAGACCGTAAGCGACGGTAGGGATGAGGTAGAGGGCGAGCTGGATCTTCCAGCTGAGTTCCATCTTATCATCGAGAATCCAACCGACGGCGGCCCCGAAAACCATCCCCGCCGGCCAGCTGGCGTGCAGGATGTTGAGGTAGTGGGTGCGATTCTTCGGGTAGAGCGTCGCCACCAATGGGTTGGCGACGGCCTCGAGCGTGCCGTTGGCATACGCGAAGATGAACATACCAATGGTCAGCATCTGGTAGGCATTTTCCGGCGTAGTGGCGCCGAAGGAAACAAAGGCCGAAATCACGTGGCAGACGAACGCCAGCATCACGAGCTTCCCGTAACCAATTTTGTCGACCACCATGCCGCCACCGATGATGCCGAAACAGAAACCGGTGAAGCCGGCGCCGCCGATGGCGCCGAGCTGAGTGGCGGTGAAGCCGAACTCGCCGGCCCAATTATCAAAAATACCACCGCGGATGGCGAAACCAACGCCGGCGGCAAAGATCGCCCAGAACCCAGCCCACAAGAGGCGGCTGGCGTTCGGCGCAATAGGTGCGGATATGTCGTTTGAACTACTCATAATTTAAGAGGTATGAACTTAATACGGGGTTGAGCTGGGGTAGCGTGATTTGGGGAAACTCACTAGGTCGGAGACCCAAGAGTCAGAAGGGATAGATAGCCTTGGATGGCTAGTCGAGAGAGCTTTTGGGACAAAAAATTTTATTCTGAAACAGCCTGACCGTCTGCAATTTGCCTCCCAACGTTGCCAATCCAGTTCACGGCAACTACCGCTCTCTCCGTTATCAACTTACTCTTTTTGCTTCTTACCGTGCTAAAAAAACCTGAATCTTCGCCCCCCGCCCAACCCTCGAAAAATTTCGGACTCATCAAGCCCTGCTGCCGGCCATCAACGGTCTCGACCATGTAACGCTCATTGATCTCGAAGAGGAATCCACCGATTTCCACCTCGACGTCGCCCGCCGACAGGAACTCCTCACCGCCCACGACCGCATCGGCTCGCAACAACCCTTCCCCAGATAATCCGCTCATCTTCCTCTATCAGCCATGGCCAAATCTCTCTTCAATCCCAACTCCCTCACCTCAAGCTTCCTTCGCCTCACCGAGCAGACCCCTGCCCCCTCGGGTGGCGTCGCGAGCCGGACGTTGCTGCAAACCGGGGGCGGCAAGTCTCTGGTCTTCTCTTTTGACGCCGGACAAGAACTCTCCGAGCACACCAACCCAAATCACGCGATTTTGTGCGGCCTAACCGGCACCGTTCAAGTGACGGCCGGTGCCGACGTGTATCAACTCGACCCCGGCGATAGGCGTCATCTCCCCCCCAAATTGGTTCCCAGCGTGAAAGCCGCCGCCGCCGCTTCCTTCCAACTGCAGTTGCTCGCACCCGATCCTGCGCTTTGATTGTGGCACTCGTGCAGATTCTCCAGCTCTACATTTCTCCCGGCCACAATTACTTCGGCCATCACCGTAAACCCGCCGGACAACATCCCACCGTTGCGGTTGAATCTGTCGAATGTGTCGCGGGTCAGGGTCTGCGGGGAGATCGGTTCTTCGACTTCAAAACCGACTACAAAGGCCAAGTCACTTTTTTCGCCGCCGAGGTTTTTGGGCTCCTCACCACGCACCTGAAACTCCCCGGGGCCAACCCCTCCGGCCTGCGTCGCAACATCATCACCACCGGCATCGACCTCAACTCCCTCATCGGTCAAGAATTCGAGATTCAGGGCATCCGCTTTCTGGGCACCCGCGAATGCACCCCGTGCTATTGGATGGATCAAGCCTTCGCCCCTGGCACCGAAGACTTCCTCAAAAACCGGGGCGGCCTCCGCGCCAAAATCCTCACCTCCGGCACCCTCACCAAGTCATCGGCCCCCACCGTCCGCCCCCTTCAATAGGATCTCCCATCCGGCCCCTCAAGTAGGGCCGCCGCTCAACAACGCCCGCTCCGCCTGTAGGGGCGACGCTTGCCGACGCCCGCTCCTGCCCCTCGGTCCGCCCGCCGCCGCTCAACAACGCCCGCTCCGCCTGTAGGGGCGACGCTTGCCGACGCCCGCTCCTGCCCCTCGGTCCGCCCGCCGCCGCTCAACAACGCCCGCTCCGCCCGCAGGGGCGACGCTTGCCGACGCCCGCCCCCGCCCCTCGGTCCGCCCGCCGCCGCTCAACAACGCCCGCTCCGCCCGCAGGGC
>Ga0335398_10004420_pt1 | contig 19571 bp, 24 predicted proteins | sample BON03_FD_205742 | JGI IMG/M metagenome (GOLD analysis project Ga0335398, IMG submission 205742) | Freshwater microbial communities from Lake Bonney liftoff mats and glacier meltwater in Antarctica - BON-03 (spades assembly) (version 2) | ecosystem: Environmental > Aquatic > Freshwater > Ice >... | reverse complement strand
CCTAAATCTAGTTGATTGGAAAGGCCTCGAGCTACCATCAATAGAGAGAAGGGGCAAAGCGAGTGCCAAGAAATTCGAACGCTCCACAGCAGTGTGGGTAGAGTGGATTGAACTGAAAGAAACTCCCGCGAAGTTCCAAGCTGAGAGAGGCAAGAAAACGTTAGACGACAAAGGGCCCAACCATATGAAATCAAAAGCCGAATGCAAGCGGAAATCAGACGCAAGCCCAGTGGAGTTCTGCCGCAGAAGCTTGGCTGGTGGTAATGTATGGGATTCTCTCACCGACTTGCTAAAGATCATGAAGCTACGGGGAGTAGGTGCAGACAACGTAAAAGAGGTCCGGGAGATAGTGCAACACCTCTTTACAAATATCGTCAAGCCTGCACGTAGTAAGCGAGATAGCCGACAGGCAGCGACACATGTCGACCACCTGCTGTTTCAGCTCGTTGACGACGTGCATTCGATGTGGGATGTGGACTCTTTTCTGGATCAAGCCCAAGAATTAGTGAAGAAGGCAATCAATGAGCATGCATAATACAATACTGCAGAGCTTGACAGGAGTTGCCAATCAAAAAAGGAACGGCGACAAGAAGACGACTAGGTGAACAGGTAGCAGTCAACATGCACACGATGGGCATGAGCTTCGTCAGAAAGGTAAGATACATGTGACAGATAGCAGAGGCGCAGATTGGAGAGGGGGTGGCCGACATGGTAGAGTTTAAGGTTCAGGTAAATGGGCATGAAGCGACCGAAAAGGCCAACAGAATCCAAGCCTGGCAATGTCTTTGAGACTGGCAGCTCGCCGACAGATTCGACAAGGATAGACCTGTCCTACTCTTACCGGGCTTTTGGTGGAGTGGGCAGCACGAGCCAGAGTTTGAGAGTGCAGGATGGTGGCAAAAGCCGACACGCCGAGCGAATTGCAAGAAATGTGCACAGTGCGGGGTCGTCAAGGAGTATGGCAAGGACTTTCACAAGATGCAACTGGGTCAAGGTGGCAGGTGCTTAACGTGCAAAGGAGGGATCGGAACGACGAATCTAAAACCACGGCAGCCACTGATCGGCATGATTTTCACCAATGCACATCAGAGGTATGCTGGCAGATTAAACGACAAGCAAGGCGGCGATACAATCGTGAAGATGGAGAGAGTGAGAGAAGCAATCGCTTTTAATACGGAATTGGCAGACAAGTCAATATGGTTGTGGCTCACATCGGAGCAAATGAACTTTTCCTTGAGACTGACAGGTGGGGGAGAGCTCGAGGAGAGAAGAGAGGATTTAGACAGCAGCCAAAGGGCACGTGACCATTTAGTTGCGTATCATTTGGCGCCTGTGATCACTGACTTTATTTCGGATGACAATGGGGAGTGCTGCAAAAACGAACTTGAACAGACACTAACACTACTACACAGTAAATGGAGTAAAGAGATCGAGCCCTCAACACATCATTCACTCATTGTCAGCAACCCAATTGATGAGAAAGGTTCAGAGTTCATGTGTACAAAATTGCGGTTGGAAGCACCCTCGATGCCAGAGCATGCACATGACCCTCGCCTCCTTCGTGAGCAAGAAACGCCACTAGAGATAGGAAAGGATTGGTTTCTGGACCAAGAGATTCCAGCAGGTGGTTTCGTCAGAATCTTAGACTCGTCACAGGTTTGTAACAACGAGTGGACGAAACGAGAATCATCACGACGGAAGGTCTGACCACATGCCTGGACCTAGGACGAGGATGAACAATCACTAGCGGGGGATGGAACTTTCTGAAAAAGTAGGAGTGTTGGGACGGCCACGAGCAAGCGCTGATTGCAACTATTCGGAAGGAGACTAAATGAACAGAAGAGTTGGAGGTTGCTGGATACAGATCACCAACGTGGGCAGTATTCCGAGCACTGCAGCAGAACATCGAGTCAATAGTGCCATGCGAATTAAAGAAGAAGGAGCGATGTCTGCCCCTCCTCTCTTTCAGTAGGCGGGACGAGGAGATCTACTCTTCTAGGGGATAAAAGAAGGACCAACGGTAGTAATCTAGGAGAGCCTATCAAATCAAGAAAAGGCAAATTGGCTGGAAGAGGCAATCACAATGCACGACTGGGTCGCGTGGTGCAAGTTAAAAAAAGGGGCGGAGGAAATCTGCTCATTTGAGCTCAGCGGGAAAGAAATCTTCTCTAACTATGATGAAACGAAAGCGAAAGAGGAGAAGAACCAAAAGAAAGGGAGCAAAAAGAAGGCACATCGCGGGCAGAGCGTACGATACAGGTCATGGTGGAAGCAAGGCAACATCAAAATGGCAATGAGTGAGGATCACGCTTCATTCTGGTTTCACAAAGATCTCACTGTGAGGACAAAACAAAATCAGGCTTTGTTGACAGCAGCGAGGGCGTAAGACGGAAAGGACGAATGTCAAGTACGACTGACAGGTATCGAGCGGGAATCCTGGATTAGCACAGAGATCGTCAAAGTAGGAGGTTACAGCTTCCGAGGAACAGTCACAGCAGGTGATGAACTTAACCAAAAATATGGAAAATGGGAGCAGGGTATGTGAACCTGCGAGAAAAAAAGGAAAAGGCAGCAGAGGAAGGTGGGACGCGAAGAGGAAGGATCCTGCTCGAACCGTCCGGATCTAGCAGCCTTGGTCTTGGCATTACACGACACCCCTGTGACAACCCCGATGCTTTATTTGTACGACAACCAAGTGCTGCTAAAAGCTGTAAAACGATGGGTAGGTGAAGGCGGGAAAGCGACGTTAGTAGGAGCGCCAGACGCAGACATTTTATTGGAAGCAATCAAAGAGCTTCGAAAAAGAAACAACACCAGGAGCAGTGACGTTTTTGGTCAAGGTGAAAGCGCATCGAGGAGAACCTGCAAATGAAGGAGCCGACATCCAAGCAGACAAGGCTATTTTAGGCAAACATGTTTCCACGGAATGGCACAACAGGACAAATTGAGCAGTGTTCACATGGCAAGAGCCCCACCGGAAAGGAGGTGCGGTGAGCTATGAATATCGAAAGTCGACGTGGAACAGCGGGGTGCCGAAGGCGATTAGATGAGGATCAGCAGATGAGGAGGTGCGCAAACACCGGGATTGTGTGACAGGAGCTTGAAAACAAATCAGCAAACAAATACGACGATTCGATGTAAGCAATGATCCGAGTATGGTAACGGCTCTACAGATGGTACATGAATGGATGAGGAGGGTTTGAAAAAGACTTGTATCAAAGAGAAGGGAAAAGGGGGGGGCATCTACCAGCCTCTCTACGGTACATTGGCAGTGGACTTCATGCTGAGACAGGATGCACGAAGGTTTATGCTGGGAAAGTATTTGAGTGACCAAAAATCCCATGGAAGTGAAACAGACGATTGGGGATGGATGTGGCAAGAAATACACCAACAGCCAGTTTTCTGACCAGAATAGGCAAGATGCAATCAGCAGGGTGTCGGCTTTGCAGAATAGCGTGAGAGGCCCGAGATGAGAGCATTGACGGTCTGGCGGCCGAAACACACGGTCACATCAACAGTGCAGGCTGCGAAGGAATGGCGACGACAGTTACAGCAGCCACTCCATCTAGAGGCACCTGTATGACAGCAAGCATCCTGCACAAAAGCCAAAAAGCAAGCTCAAATTTGTCCCGCTTGACAAGGAAAGTATCATGAGCACGCTGTGGCGACAAGAAGAGTTTCTAAGAATCTGCAGCAAGGAAGAGCTGGCGGAGAAGGCACAGGAAATAGAGGTGACGATACCAGTCAAAAAAAGTCAAGAGGCACAGTAAAACCTCGATCCAGGGTCTTTCTTCGAAAATCATTTCTGGTGCAGGCAACCAGATGGGGTCGCAATCAATGAGGCTCTGCAGATCGTATATATTTGAAAATTAAACGGTCGACAGATAGGGACGAGGGGTTCCTAAAGGTGAAAGAAGCAGAAGCAAATGAGCAGCACAAAAGCAACATCAGTGCGCTCAAAGCTGCTGCTCCGAAGTGGAAATTTGAGCAGATTAACTTTGTGGTGGGTAACCGCGGATCGGTTGTTGAAAGCGAGCTTGACGTCATTGTATCTATTTTGGTTTGCTATGTTCATGCTGCACGTGACGTCGTCACGGTTTTGCTTATATTCGCTAAATATTTATCACTTTACCTACACATTTTCATATGCACATACAGAGGCACACGCACACAAACACACATGTATAATCAGCACACAACAGGAATGGCAACAACTAGACACAGGAGCCTGGTTGAGCGGGGCGGAAGAAAGGCTCTTGTTAGAGACAAAGGCCTTGCACACACCAAATAAAAAAGGGAAAAAAAATGTCAGGAAAAACCGAGATTCATGAACCTCAAGAGAAGGATTCGAGCACATAGAGCTTCCAGCAAAGCTTCGAGACTATTTCCTACGAAGTAATAAAAGCAGCATCAATCAATCAATGGATGGAGATCGGGAATGCTGCAACAACGAACTTGAACAGAAACTAACGCTGCTGCACAGTGAATGGAGTAAGAGATCGAGCCCTCGTGGCAAAACTCAAGTTACGCAACACATCATCCACTGGCTCATCGTCAGCAACCCAATTGATGAGAAAGGTTCAGAGTTCATGCATAGAAACATGCGGTGGGAAGCGCCCTCGATGCCAGAGCATGCACATGACCCTCGCCTCCTTCGTGAGCAAGAAACGCCACTAGTAAAGGAAAGACTTGCTTCCTGGACCAAAAGATTCCAGCAGGTGGTTTCGTCAGAATCCAAGACTCGTCGCAAATATGGGAAGAGCGGATGGACGAAACGAGAATCATCACGACGGAAGGTCTGACCACATGCCTGGACCTAGGACGAGGATAGACAAATACTAGAGGGGGATGAAACTTTCTGAAAAAGTAGGAGCATTGGGACGGCCACACGCAAGCGCTAATTGCAACTATTCGGAAGGAGACTAAACGAACAGAAGAGTTGGAGGTTGCTGGATACAAATAACCAACGTGGGCAGTATTCCGAGAACTGCAGCAGATCAATAGTGCCACGAGAATTGAAGAAGAAGGAGCGATGTCTGCCCCTCCTCTCTTTTAGTCGGTGGGACGAGGAGATCTACTCTTCTGGGGGGAAAAGAGGGACCAACGGTAGTAATCTGGGAGAGCCTATCAGAACAAGAAAAAGGCAAATTGGCTTGAAAACACAATCACGATGCACGACTGGGTCGCGTGGTGCAAGTTAAAAAAAGGGGTGGAGGAAATCTGCTCATTTGAGCTCAATGGAAAAGAAATTTTCCTTAAGTATGCGCGTTTCGAATCCTATGCCAGGGATCTTGGTATGTGATCCCATGCCAAGGATTCTTAGAATTGAAATCCCCGGCCTGGATTCCTGTTCGCGCTCAGCAAAATGGGCATGCGACTGGCCAGAGGGCAGCTGCCACATACCACCTCTAGATACCTGGTCTCTGTGCTTGCACACGAGTCTCATGCACACCACTATTGGCTCGCTCCTCCAACCTCCCGTTGCGGAGATCAAGGAGTGGTCTGTGGCAGCCACCCTCCAGCTGGTTGCATCCACATTTTGCTGAGCGCAAACTAGAACCCGGGCCGGGGATATTCAAGAATCCTTGGCAAGGGATTACATACCAATATCCCTGGCATGGGACTCGGAACGCAATGATGAAACGAGATTGAAGAGAGATGATGTTGTTTATTGGTAAACCAATAAGAAGATCAAATTGATCTCTTGTGCATACTGATTCCTGTAAAAATACTTATGCATTTCTATTGTAGGAGAGCGGAAGTTCTCCATTTAAGAATGGTGTTGTGATCTCATACAAGTGTGTATTGCTAGCTTGGAGTTGTCTTTCAGAGACTTCTGCTTGTACCTGAACGGTGCTCGTGATGAGTGAGTAGTTGTGTTAGTTGGGTGTTAGGTGGGGCAGGCTGCGGATTGTATGTGTTGTTAGTCGAGTGCACGTGTAAGCATCAGTTGATTCAGAGGCTAGACCTCAGTTCAGCCAATGACTAGGTGTGATAACAAGCCAGGTTAGTTCAGAAATAGATTATGGAACTCTGCAGGCAGGCGTTTGAGACCGTGTGTCGGATCCAGTGCTGCCCAGAGAATGTGTTGCCTGGGTAATGCTGGATGTTTTCAGTGACGTCGGCGGGTTGGCCCCCTGGTGCTTCCAGGGAGGAGTGAAGTTGGCTGCTCTTCGGGAGAGGAGCCGGTATAGTAGCGCCCTACCTTTCCGGGTGGGCGTGTGTGATGAGGCGCCCATGCTTGCGCACTCGTGTGCTGGGAAGCCTGCCGGAGCGTCCGGCGGTACTCTTCCTGGATGTTATTTCGCTGGCGATCTGTCATCCAAGTTCGAGGCCCTGCCCTCTCCCTAGCTCCGCCTGTTCTGATCATCTCGGAGTGGTTAGTCAGGGGCACTCATCGTAGTTGGGGCCAATGTGTGGCCCTGGATAGGCCGTCCCCCCTCGGGGGGGGCGGCCAGTTTGTGGACCTCCTAAATTACTACAGTGAGCCCACGTTTGAAAAGGTGGAGTCGTGCGGTTTGGGTGTTGGACATTTCGGTCAGGAGCGAGCTCAAGGCACATTCGGGGCTGCGAAGAACGGAGGTGCGAAAAAGCTTGAGAATGATATCAGATAGAGCCAGGGTCTTGGACACTGAGAGTACGCGTATTTTTTCCCTGGCTTTGCTGCTCGACACTCCCAAGAGGGTTAGTCTTTCTTCGAACAGGATTTCTTTAAGAGAGCCTCTAACCCCTACCGTGAAGTTAATCTGTGTACATTTCCACTGCTTGCCTCTTTACGCACTCAGATAGTTGATGAAATATCGATGATGGGCATATCTTGCATCTTTCTCCGCTCCCTGTGTTCTGCCCAGTTCCCTTCTTCCGAAGATGTCACCGAGTCCATGGGCCAGGTAAATTCAAGCAAGACAAATTATTTGTCTTTAGCATTGAAGGCCACTTTGTCCGGTCGGCAAGCAAAGAACGTGAGGATCTCTGCCTTGGTAAGTGTTATGCCGAGTTTAAGAGCATGGAATTCTGCAATCTCTTCGTATAGGATCCAAGGGGTAGAGAAACGGTTTAGGTGGACAAGGATTTGCCGCACCGTTCATTCAATGTGAGTTGCTTCGTTTACTGCGGAGGGGAACCCCCACTTCTCGTCCCCGCCGTCGTGGGTCTCGGTGGAGTATTGGCTGATGGCTGTCTGCAATTCTCTCCAAATTCCATGATGCACCGTGATTCTAGGTTTTGTAAGCACGGAGCATCGTGCCTGGAGATGTCCTTGGCTTTCCTGCCATGCGGTTACCCCCGGAAAGATGCGTTTACATTCGTCGTTCTCCCGAATTCCCCAGAGTTTGAGGAGTTTTGCGCAGGGGAATTTGTAACCAATACTCTGGAGGAGACATCCCTTAGCTCTGTTGTGAATTGACTTGTCTCGCCAGAATAAGCCGAGGAAGCTCCTGCTGTTGTTGTCCCTGGTCAAGAATCGTGATGTGAACTTGTCGTGAAGTGTATGCTGGAGGTTCACTACTTGCTTGTGGACTCGGGTGCTAAGTGTTTAATTAAGTGGACACCTCTGTTGAGTCCGTTCCGTACCCTCCTCAGTCCAGCAGAAGATTGGGTGTAGGCTGGAGCCTTCCCAACGTACATTGTCCTCTGCATCCCGGCCCTCATCAGCCCACCTATCCGCCTTCTCATTGAGGAGCTCACCGTGATGGGCTCTAATTTTGACGAACATAGTGAGAAGGCCTCTTTCCACCCTGGTTCTGAAGATTTCAATGATGCATCCCAGTACGTCTCTGTCCGGGGAGTGACGGAGATTGGGGTGCTTCCATTCCCCCACCCAGTTACAGCCAACCGTCATCAGACCTTTAGAGTCTGTAAGGATGGTGATGGGTCGGGAGTGCGACAGCGAATCCTCCAGGGCCAGGCAGGCGGCGGCAAATTCAGCCCTGCCCGAGGATCCCCTCTCCGAGCCTCCTCCAACCTTGCAGCATCCACCTCCCTTAGTGTCGTGGTGATAGAACCCCGCTCCCATGCCCTTGTCGCTGTGCAATCCGTAGGTGGCGCAGATGGTGCCTGGGAAGTGGGGGCTACCTATGAGGCCGGACTCCGTTCCAGGCCAATAGGCGTCCTCCACTCTGTCCGTTCTCATGTCCAGAGAATCTTTAAGCGACTTGGAGCTGAGGAGCTCTTCCAGGGCAAGTATACGCCCGCTTGAGGGGCCACAATTGAGACTCACCCAGACTTCCGTGTCGAGCCCATGAGATGCTACTCTGTCAGTACCAGTCTTCCACCAGTGTTTTCTCTCTGCTGGCGTTGCCTTTATTGAGCAAGATTCTACGCGCGCCGTAGGGGAATGGGGAGGTAACAGACTTCGCCGGGCCCAACAGATGGGTAAGTAGTATCCAGTTGTTTGTGGCCAACAGGGTAGGGACCAGTTCCGTCCTTTCCAGATCACATAGCCCTGACCAGTTCACCACAACAGGGCTATCGTCTAGTAATCCCCAAGTAACGTTGGTACCCCGCCGGGCATTGCGGAAAAAGGGGGGAGTTGTTAGGCCTGTCTCTCCGATATAGGTCGTTGCGTCGAACACTTCCCTGGCCCGTCAAAGGACTTGAAATGGAGCTATACTCAGGATCAGTGTCCAGAGATTCTTGAAGCATCAGAAAAATACAAGTCAAAATATATGACATTTAATATTAAATCTCATTTTTTGTCTTTTAAAAAATTAAACTACATTAAAATGTGATTTAAAAGTTAAACTACATATATATGACATTCGACAGTAAATCTCATATTTGCAAAAATTAAATCTCATGCATGTGTGTTTTGAAAAATTAAACTACATATATATTACATGTAACAGTAAATCTCATATTCTCAAAAATAAATCTCATATATGTATGCTTTAAAAGATGAAAATACATTTTTATTGTGTTTAACACTAAATAATATATATATGACATTAAGTTAAAACCACATATGTGATATGTTGTGTACTAAATCACACATATATGTCGCCGAGGTTACTGAATCACATATACGTGTGTTCCAACACAAGACACTGCTCACAAAACACGGCTCCCTGGACGACTGTTGCGGACCTCGACAACACGGCCACCCGGCTCAGCGCCTTCGAACTGAACATTGGGCACGCGGGTTGAACAAGAGTGTGAGGCAATCACAGATCATTTATGGTTGATGCCTGTCATTGTCGGGACCCGGTGACCAGTGTGGGAGAAGACAGACCAGCAATGCAAAAAGCCAAACGAGTGCAGCAGTTGTATCCAGAGAGTGGCCTACACCGACTCGAAACATGTTAGGGGCAGCCACCCCCGCACGCCAAGGATGTACAGTGTCGACTATTCCTTGTCTCATCGAACTCCCCGGGTCCACAGCTCAAATATTCACCCAGGCCCATCCCGAGCTTTATTGTGGGGCCAGCTCCATTTCTTTTTTTTTGGAGATCCGTGCTTCCTGGGCCGGGGGGGAGGTCTAGGATGAACAAAAGTCTGGCAAGAGATAATCCTGGTCCGGATTTGATTAGGAGTGATATATATATTTCTGCATGAGAATATTGATTTCGAGCTTCAGCTATTGGAAAGGAAATCAGATCAGGATCAGCAACAATCTTAATAAGTCTTTTTTGAAACGTTTCACAGAGACTCTGACCTTTTTGGTTCCCAATTTATTTCCTTTCCAATCACCATTTCTGTAATCAAGTAAGGTGCTGTACCGTGAGACTGCACGGTTTTGTTGGCGATCAAGAGGTACGGAAAGGCACGACACAACAATACATGAAAACAAGACAAATTCTTTACTATGAACGAGTATGTTTATACCTCGTGCAGTTTACAGAAAGATTTTTCATACAATACGAGTCCATGAGAGCCTGTGACTCCCTATAACCCATGTTCTCCCTCCAGTAGCATCCCAGGACATAGAAACTGGCAGATAGAAACCGAACTCTAGAATTTGGCCGTTTTCTTGCATTGTGCTTTAGAAACCCGCTGGCAGTGACTTGGGCAGTTTTCCCATGATTTTCTTGATGATTTTCTTTATGATTTCCTCTATGAAAATCTTAATTTTCTCTATGAAAATTTTAATTTTCTCTATCAAAATCTTAGATTTTCTGTATGAAAATTCTTGATGATTTTCTCTATGAAAATTTCAATTTTTCATTGAATCTGTTATAAAATCTAAGTTGAGCCGGCTAATCCCGATTTTTTTCAAAATTTGTGTTGAGCCATCTCAACTGGATTTTTTTTTCGACGGTCAGATTGTGCCCAAAAATCTGTTATTTTCTTTTTTTGGCCACTTTTGGGTTGAGCCGGCTCAACTCGGATTTTTGACATTTGGGTTTAGCCGGGAACGTTTAGGTGGAAGAGGCTCAACTCGAAAAAAATGAGAAAAAATGTGGTTTTTGGGGGACTGTCCGTATGGACTCTGGCTGATTGCGAGTTGCGCACAGCGGCTGTGGGGCTAAAGCCCCTCCGCTTGCCGCGCGCTCGAAACTCGCTGGCTTGGGTGGCAGTTGCTTAATGGTTTATAGAAACAACGCTGGCAGGCTGGGTGCTGGCTTCATCAGTGTGTGCTTAGAAACACGCTGGCTGGGTCAAAAAAGTGGTTTCTATGTCCCGGAATACTACTGTAGTGTCTCGTCACAACTTGGAGTTTCTTTTTTGCGGGGATCGGGCTTTATCAGCGGCAGTCTCACAAACAATGCGAACTTAAACATGAAAACCAGTATTTCATGGGCCGAGGGGGGGTCTGGGAGGAGTAAAGGTCTGGCAAGAGATCATGTCTATCAGAGATTGCATGGGACAGGCATATATATTCTATATGGGAATATTGACTTCGAGCTGCAACTATTTGTCAGATGTATATCAGTGTAAAATGAGTCAATATCCCCATTCAGAATAAATTTTGTCCAGCTTTCATTATAACTTGCACAAAGCACGCTTGCTGTCGGGGTTCGTTCATAATGTCCACAAATTTTCCTCAGATTTACTTTCCCCAAGAAACAAATATATGTCCGAATGCATCCAGATACATTCGGACCTACCAATGCGCAGTAGCTTCGGTGCGTTGCACCTCACTGCCGCGCGCTCCCTTTGATTTCCGTGCTAGGCAAATTCATACACTAATGTACACGTAAGAGTAAAGGGCGGATCCAAGGCAACGAAAGGATTTCAGCCCTCTAACCCTAGACCCTGCTAGACTAAAGGCCAGGTCTGATGCCTGGTCGCGTTGGGTGGGGCGCCGTAATCGCTTACCGAGTGTCGCTTCTTACAGCCCACGAGTTGCGGAAGCAAGATTGTTGCTACAGGTGTTTGTCGTCCATCGTCAGCTTTCGTCGATCGACATCGCATCTATGTGAGCAACCGTGCCCGTGGTCGTCACTGCCGGAAAGGCAGCCCCGAGCTCGCTCATGAAGATTTCTTCGGGCAGCCAGGTTAAGTCATCTTTTGCGGGCTCTTCCTCGCAGTCGGTGATCTCGTCGATTACAATGTATGTGTAATCCGGGTCTGCCATGGTGCATGACGAGCCAAAAGGGTCGACAAAGGGAACCACTGACGTGAGAAGATGGGTTGGATGAAAGAAAGAAGCGTGTTCAATGTTCAGCTCGAAGGCGCTGGGCCGGGTGGGCGTGTTGTCGAGGTCCGCAACAATCGAGAACAAGTCGTCCAGGGAGCCATGTCTTGTGTTGGGCGTCTTCACACCAATCAGATCGTCAAACGCCATGTTAGTTGGTCCTTGGTGGGGATGGGAAGATGCCATCACGCTCGCGGATGTGTGGTGCAGGGACTTTGCTTCGCCAATTAGTGTTCAATCAGTGTGACAGCCGCAGGATTTATTGGATTAACACATTCCACAAACCGGGCCACGGCCCGGTTCAATTACCCAAGTGAACCTTACAGGACAGGGGTTTACAGGTGTTTATGGCCACTGTTCATGTGCGTCCTTCATAGCTCCAATTTTTTTCTCCATAGCTCCAAAAATTTCCTCCCCCTCGCTGACAGCGGCCGCAAGCAATACGTAGGGCGATGTCGAGCTTGTGAACTTTGGTCTTGTTGGCTCTAACAACCTTATCATTGATGTGTCGATCTGTTGTGATCACAATGGTAATCGCACAGTCAACAACGGACCCCAACGGCAAGATGCACACCAATGACTATCTGCAGGTCCGTGCTGGGGCCAAAAACAGGAAATACAAAGTGGATTACGCTGCTGTTGGTACGACGTTTGCGCCTGCAATTGTGTCAGTGGCTGGACACATTCATCCCGAGTTTCTTCGTCTCCAGTGGGTCTTGGCTGACAAACAGACGCGCAATTACTATGCGCTCATCGGTGCAGAGAGAGAGAAAATTTTATTATAAGACAACCACCAGTGCAGAGGAGGAGATTGGGAGCGAGGCTTTTACGTGGAGTCGAGCACGCACGTTTAGTTTTAACAAGAACTCTATTGGCAAGGCCATCGCTTATGCCACTGCCAAACGCCTACACCTCTCCGTGCACAGTACAGCTCCGCCGTCACGTCGTCAACCTGGCCAGCCCATTTCATCTGCTGAATGCCTCATGCACGGCGCTGTACATGCATCGCATCGCGCCGCCCCTCGCCCTGTACCCCCTCGCCCCGCTGTCAACGTGGATGTAGGTGCACCCAGCGTCGTGCCATCTGCTCATGCTAATCATGCAGGTGCCTCTTGAGAGGTAGATGTGGCTGATGATGGTTCACACGTTGCCGGCGGCGTCGCGGCCTCGGAATGGCTTGCAGCCAATCTCGGTGGTGGTGGTGTCGCCGCAGGTGGTACAGGTGCCCGTATTAGCGCGAATGATGACGCACAGAGTGACGATGATGACGACGACGAGGTGAGCGTCCTCGAAGCTATCCTTGGCCGCCAGGTGGGTCAACGTGAGGACACGGCCTGCCACGAGGATGGGGTAGATATCAGTGTACATGTCAATGATGATGCAGTTGTAGGTCTTGGTGTCCATGGTCAAGGTGTGAATCTAGGTGTCGGTCTAGGTGTCAGTCTGGTTGTAGGTTCCCCTCTTATCACTTCCCTCGACTCTTAGGGAGCCCGTCTGAAATTTGGGAGTCTTATGACTTAAAAAATCATTTACCCTCTCGGTAAGATTCTCCCTTTAATAAACACTCTCTACTACCCTCGCCCGCTGTCAAGGTGGACGTTGGTGCACCCAGCGTCGCGCCATCTGCTCATGCTAATCGTGCAGGTGCCTCTTGAGAGGTAGATGTGGTTGATCATGGTTCACACGCTGCTGGCGGCGTCGCGGCCTCGGAATGGCTTGCAGCCAATCTCGGCGGTGGTGGTGTCGCCACAGGTGGTACAGGTGCCCGTATTAGCGCGAATGATGACGCACAGAGTGACGATGATGACGACGACGAGGTGAGCGTCTTCGAAGATATCCTTGGCCGCCAGGTGGGTCAACGTGAGGACACGGCCTGCCACGAGGATGGGGTAGATATCAGTGTAGGAGTCGATGATGATGCAGTTGCAGGTCTTGGTGTCCATGGTCAAGGTGTGAATCTAGGTGTCAGTCCAAGTGTAGTTATAGTTGTAGGTTCCCCCCTTATCAATTCCCTCGACTCTTAGGGAGCCCGTCTGAGATCTGGGAGTCTTATGACTTAAAAAATCATTTACCCTCTTGGTGAGGTTCTCCCTTTAATAAACACTCTCTACTTCTTCCTCCCACAGATGCGCACAAGTCACTCAGCTTTTAGCAGCAGCATGGGCGCAGCATTCCAATGCGAATCCTCTTGTCGTGATTCAACTTGACATCGTCAATGTTTACCCCTTTGTAGATTGGTATGCTCAATTTGATGTGCTAGCAGGGAGGGCTTGCAAGTCTTACGACAACGGGCATGTGCAATACTGTGCAATTGGGAGATGACATCCCCTTTCCTTCTTCCTCACACCACTATTGGAGTTACTTTGAATCCATGCAAGGTACTGCTTCCACTTTATACTTCAGCGACTACCAGGGTCAGGCTCATAAGATTGCGTGTAGCAAAGGCGGTCAACAGGGCGACGCCTTCGAAACGGTACGTTTTGCAATTACCACTTTCCCCTCGTTTGGCCGAGTGTTTGCACGTCTTGCTGCTTGCACCGGGGCCGCCATCTGTGACGATGTCATCATTGTTGCACCACGTGCAGAAGGTCTTGCTCTTGCTGCTGAGCTCAAACAGGTACTCAAGCAGGATCTCGACCTCGATCTCGATGTGCCCAAGTTCAATTGCTTCTTTCCGGGTGATCGAATCAACGACGACGATCATGCACGTGCTCTTTTTCAAAATGCTCTGCAGGCCAATCTTCAGCTCGCATGTCTATTTGGCGTGGATGCAGGTATCTCCGCGACGTGGCTGCGTGTCGCAGGGGTACCCACTGGCAAGGATGAATGGGTGCAGCAGTTTGTGCAGGAGAAGGCAGCTGCAGTCCAGATCGACGTGGGTAAGCTTGACATTATATCTGATGGTCACATTCACTACCAGATGCTGCGCTTCTGCCAAAACACTCTTCTTGCTTTTCTTGGACGCAAACCTCCAACACTCCTTATGTCAGACATCCTTGCAGAAGTAGATGCCACGATTTTGGAGGCGCTTTGCCGAAAAGGTACAACTAACGCTCATGGCAAATGGAATGCTGTCTTTCGCCATTTTGTTGACATGAAATTGCAACTGCCACACTTTCAGGGAGTGTTTGGCGTCACTGACAATGCTGGTAGTGCCATTTCTGCTTTCTATGCTGCATCTGTGTCTCTCGTGCAATGGCTCGGTCTTTGCAGTTATCCCGAGCAGAATTTCATTAACCTTGCCAGCACATGGGCCCCAGGCCAAGATTTAGCCAATCTGGACCAATGGTCTGCCCCTATTTTGCTTGCTCTCAAGCAAGCTCATCAGAATTTGGTTGTCATGAATGGTCTATCAATGGGCCAGCTCCTGCCTCGGTAGTTCCGCAAATCAAGGGCTCGAGCCCAAGTCCTGGTACTAACGCCCCGCAGTCTGCACCTCGCAAGGTGGTCCCACCTTTGACTCTACTCCCCCTCACCCTGCTTTACAGCTCGCAAACAGTAGATTCAAATTTGGATGGCAACGCTAAGGCGCCGTCAATACCCTCGCAGCGTGTTATCACGGCTCACCTCATGCACTTTCAGCCCTCTCATCAATATGTGCTTGGCAACATCTCTTTGACTCGCAGCGAGCAGACTCTCAGTCTACAGAGCTCACTTCGTTTCAAGGCCTGCTCGGGCGCGCGGCGGCGAAGGGGCTTTAGCCCCGAGCCGCCGTGCGCCACAAGATCAGGACCAAATTCCCCCCAAACTTTTGCCATTTTTTTTTTCGAGTTGCGGCAACCACCAGTCATGTAAAACACCCACTTGCAACGGAACTGTTCTGCCGCAAGTGGGTGTTTGCCTCGACTTGCGGCTGCCGCAACTCGGGGAAAAAGTGACGAAATTGAAAAACTTGGACGACTTGCAGCTGCCGCAACTCGAAAAAATGGAAAAAAATTATTGGAAAAAAAAATTAAATTAACAATGGTCAAAACTTGAAAATCAATTTGCGGCTGTCGCAACTCGACAACAATCAAAATGCAAAACAAATATCAATTTGATGATTGTTAAAACTATCAATGTGACTTGTGGTTGCCGCCAGTCTCAAACATGAAAAATGCTGACACTGAGAAAAAATTGAAAAATCCATGAACAAACGCTGTGGAAAACATGAAAATCGACTTGCGGCTGCCGCAACTCGAAAAATTTGTTGCAAATATTTTTTGATTGGATGATTGTTAAAACAATCATCCAATCAATTTTTTCAATAAAAGATCCTGATAACACCATTTTTGGCCTTCACTTTCCCACACCTCCCACTGCCTCTCTAATACAGGCGGATCCCTCTCTCAAGGAGAAGATGTGGCATCTGACCTGGATGCCGCTTGCTTTCCTTGCTAGTTTGCGGCCACAGAGACAGCCGACACGCTTTACTGGTGATATTTAGGTGAAAATTTTCTGTCAAGCGCTCGGAGCGCCCATCCCCCTTCTGCGTGCTCGCGCTGTCGCACGCACGTAATGTGCTTGCCAGAAATTTGTGCTCGATCAATACGGGGATCACGTGCTCACTTGTAAGAAGCACACTGGGGCCATCACCAGCCATGATCACGTCATGAATGTGTCAGCGCAACGGGCTCGCAACAGCGGATTGAGAGTTCGCATCAATCGTAAGGTCGCCACCACTGCAGCTGATAGCAACAAACAAAGTGATGTACAGGCCATGGAGTTTGGCATTCCGGGATATTATGATCTGGTATGGGATGTGTCTCTCGTCTGAGATAGGATCGGCAGCAGCACGCAGCATGGCCTCAATGGTGAGATGCAACTCAGAGACTACCTTAACGCTCGGGCTCGCATCAAGATCAACCAATACAGACGTGACTACGCTGCCAAGAACATCGCTTTCGCATCTGCAATCCTATCTGTCGCTGGCAAGATTCATCCTGAATTTCTACGTCTCCTGTGGGTGTTGGTTGACATGCAGACGGTCAAGTACTTCAATCTCGTTGGGGACGAAAAGGACATCGGGAATGAGCGTCGTATAGGAGTAATAGGTGCGCTGGTTCTAATCCTTCCATCCGAGACCGTCTAAGACAAACTTTCCTCTCCCTAGCCAGCCCGGTAGCGCACTGAGACATTGAGAAGTAGCCGATTGCCCTGAGGTAGCGGACTCCGTAGATGCCAGACCCTGCCCACAAAAGACAGCTGATATCGACGGTTTCCACTACTCCCCTGATGACCCCCACTACGGCTTTGGGCCTGTCCATACGTCTCTCTATGTTCGAGTTACGTGAGACTGGTGACTGGGACATCTTCCTAGGTCCCCGGAACGGGCGAGGGCGGAGACTGGTGGAGCTGACCAATGGGTGTTAAAGCGAAGGGAACTCTCAGGGTTTGCCAGGGTGAATAAAGTAACTTCCGCATCTCTGGGATACCCACTATCAATTTTCAATAAAAACTCTACTCTCAAAAGCCAGGTGAAGAGGCCAGGTGAAAATGGGCAATGAATGCGAGAGGAGGCAACCAACAGGCAAAGCAAAACAACTCCTGGCTGTGTGGAATGGATGGATTATGGTGTCATGGAATGTTGTGCATGCATGTGGTAGACAACAGGCGCTGCCCAGTGCATGGCGAGCATGAAAATAGTGGTGCTGAATCAAGCGCTTCGGACAATAAGCAATGGAGCACAAGAACAGAAAGGCAGGGATGTGGGCAAATCTGGTGTCGCAGCGGTGTTTCACGGTTGGATTGCCATGCAGGCTTGTCTAGCGTGCGGCCACCCAGCTGCATTCGCGCACGTAGCGCCCCCGCCATCTGCGTTGTCGCCGGCATGCTCGTTCCGATTTTTGGTCAAAGATGAATACAGCGGCGAGCAGTGGGCCAGATGCCCGGAGAAAGGTGAGGAGTGCATCGATTCTCCGTGTAGATTGATGTCCTATGCACACCCAAAGCGTGTCAGCCAGTTGGGCTATTCAAACTGCTGCCATTTCCATCCGCCATTGAAGGTGTTCCCCGCGAACACCTCAAAACGGTGCGCATGATCGTACCGGCGCCGCCACCGGGTTGAGCTTCGTCAAGAGAAGGCAGGCCGAAGACACGGTTCCGCCCATGCATCCAGATCAGTGGTGGGCCTGCGCAGTCGGCGGGGTGCCGCTTCAAAATGCAGTCAAATCCACCATGATCTACTGGACCCTCCCCTCCTTCACCTCATTGCTCTAGTCCAATCCAGTGGGCGCGCGGCGACGTCAGGATAAAGCCCTCCGCCACTGCGCACCCCCGCACTCATTTGTCGGTACATGGCGCCGCTCACCCCATGAGTGCCGCTTCTGTTCGCTCTCAATCAGCGGCTGATTGTCTCATCCGCAGCGCTGTTGACATCTCATATCCTCGTCAGGAGGACAACCCTCCTCCAAGCTCGTCTACTGCCAGTGGTCCTGTCCGCAGCGACATTATCAATGGCCTTGGTGCAGGTACAGTCGGGGGGAGGTGGCAATCCTTCGCTGTTTCCTAGAATGACTACAGGCATCGTTCCCGGTTCTGTTGACTCTGCTTCTGCCCCTCTGTCGTCGGGCCGCGGTAACTACCTACTGACGCAAAGTCAAGCATCATATCGCAGCGCCTCTTCGAGTCCCTCGGCTCGTCGTCCCTCCTCTGGCTTTGACGTTGACAACGAGGGAGCCAATGTACGCGCGAATGTTGCCGTTGCAGACAGGCATGTTGATATCCGTACGAGCGCTGTGATGAACAACGATGTAATCAACGACGACGCTGACAAAGATGATTTCAATGACACTCATGGAGAAGCCCTAGGCGATTCGTTCAGGGCCACGCCTTCTCTTGACCTTGATGTCCTTTTTGGCGCCGTCGACTCCAACGTCGACCTCCATCGCACTCCCCTCCTCTCTTCACTCTCCCCCCTCCCCCCTCCCCTTCCCTCTCCTCCTCCTTCTGCTACTGCTGGGGAGCCCATCTGAGATCCAGAAGTTTTCACTATCATAATCGTCCTTTTCCCCTATTGGTGGTTGTCTTGTTTAAACTTTTTCTCTCCCACATCGGTTCTGACAATGACGGCTGCAGGCATCAACCCGTAAGCGATCTGTGGTTGCCTCACACTCTTTCTCGTCCCGCCTGGTACGCTTTGTTTCTTATCTTGAAGCCTGTGTCCAACGTGACACCCAGAGGATCTGTCTTGCCTCCACAGGTTCAAGGGTGCTGCGCAAATGATGGTGGAAGGGAACACAACACCACTCATACACCAACCCCACCAGCGCCCAACACTTCGCACGCAGTTCGCCCCCTCACCGTCACCAGGCTCCACGCTAGTCCTGCTTCGGAAGGTTTGTCTTTGGCGTGTCATATGGCACGTGTGGGTTACACTGGAGTTCATGTTCTCGTCTTCTCCCACCAACCGCACCACGGTAACGGCAGATCCTCACTTCTCGTGCTCGTGCTTCCTGCGTCTGTGCTTCGTGCTCCTTCTCGTGTGGACAGGGCTTGCTCGGTACCAACAAAACAAAAACAGCGTGGCGTGTGGCGGCATTTGACTCGGAACCGCCAGCGGTTTACTGCAAGGACCGCTGTCTCGGACTCGCTCTTTGTCGGCCCCGAATTCGCCCATCCCTAGCGTCAGATTCCTCGATCAAATCAGATAGTATGCCATAGAACACGTGGAAACTGGGTGTCAACAGGGTAGGTCCAAACGTAAGAGGGAAAGAAATTGTGGGAGCTTATCTACTGTATACTATTATCAGAAAGTTTATTTATCCTATTCTATGAGCGAGTTTATCTCTCAGAGCATTTTTGGCCCCTTGCAAGCACATTCGAATCTGACACGCTGCACATCCCTTTCAGGTGAAACCCAGCGACGCCACATCAGAACGACGTGGCGAGCACGTCAAATCCATTTGGAATTCCAAGTGTGACGAGAATTTCGCTGACATCTGGCGCAAGCAAATATGGGAACGACGAACGCCATGGGCTGTAGACCGGCGCTGCTTCAGAGAGCCCGCCATGCTTG
>Ga0335398_10004418_pt1 | contig 19578 bp, 18 predicted proteins | sample BON03_FD_205742 | JGI IMG/M metagenome (GOLD analysis project Ga0335398, IMG submission 205742) | Freshwater microbial communities from Lake Bonney liftoff mats and glacier meltwater in Antarctica - BON-03 (spades assembly) (version 2) | ecosystem: Environmental > Aquatic > Freshwater > Ice >... | reverse complement strand
GCGCTGCGCGGCACTCTACCCGTACAAGTCGCTGCTGGAACGCATCGACCCCGCAGCGCTGGTCAAGCTGGGGCGCGACCAACCGGAGGACACCGATCCCTTCGTCATCAACCGCAAGACCCACCTCATGCGCCTGCTCTACTCGGCCTCCCATCGCATGCCGATGAACCCCACGGCGGAACTTTGGCGCCAGTTGATGGAGGGGGGCTTCCCGTTCCTCAAGCGTGAGTTGCTGCGCGACAACCCGGCCGGCGTGATCGACGTGGCGGACTGGCGCGAACTGGCGCGCGAGACCTTCCATGCCGATCTGAGCGCCATCGAGGATGACCTGCAGCGCGTGCTGCGCGACCGCACGCCGTAGTCTGCGGTCTCGCAGGCGTTCGGGCAACCGCGCGTATCGCCGGTCAACAGTGATACCAACCGCCGAAATGAATGACCGCTCCAAAGCAAGCACGGGACGCTGCCCCGCGCCCCGCCAGGGGCCGAGCCCCTGGACCTCATATCATTGAAATAGATGGGTTTCCAAAGGCCCTCGGCCTTTGGCGGGTCCAGGGCAGAGCCCTGGTCTTGCCTTTCTGGGATCGGTCATCACCAACGGCGGCTGGTATGACACCCCATCTCTGACGCGCCCTGCCAGACCCGCCCTGCCTGACCCGGGGGCGGCTGGTTGGCGAGCCGCTTCGCTGGGACCCCGACTACGGCAGGGGGGGGGGCAGCGCCTGGCCGCCATCCAGGGGTTGCGGGGCGACCGCGACAAGGCGCAGGCCGCCAATCGCCGCCATGTTGAACTCGGCCAGCACTCGACTAGTGGTCCGACTCTGACGGATAGTGCGGTCAGAGTCGGACCACTATCTTGATTTTGTGGGGCGATTCACCAAACGCTTGGATAGCAAGCGTTTGGATCGCACCACTAGCACGGATTTCGTCACATCCTATCCGTTCCTGTGCGACGAGCACCGGGAGACGCTTCTGCGGGGGCTGCGCGGAGCGGGGATAGCAATCAAAGTTCTGATCGGCGCCCGGCCGGGGTTGGCCCCGGCCGATGCGGCAAGCGTGGCCCAGCGTCAGGGCCCGCGCGTCAGACCTTCTCGACCTGGCTGTATTCCAGCTCCACCGGGGTCGAACGGCCGAAGATCGAGACGCTGACCTTCACGCGGCCGCGTTCCTCGTCCACTTCCTCCACCGTGCCGTTGAAGCTGGTGAACGGCCCGTCGGCCACGCGCACCTGCTCGCCGATTTCGAACAGGATCGCCGGGCGCGGCCGCTCCACCCCTTCGGTGGTCTGCTTCATGATCCGCTCGGCCTCGGAATCGGTGATCGGCGAGGGGCGCGTCTTGCTGCCCAGGAAGCCGGTCACCTTCGGCGTGTCCTTCACCAGGTGCCACGCGTCGTCGGACAGTTCCATCTTCACCAGCACGTAGCCGGGAAAGAACTTGCGCTCGGCGGTCACCTTCTGGCCACGGCGCAGCTCCACCACCTCCTCGGAGGGCACCAGCACCTCGTCGAACTGGTCGGCCAAGCCCTTCTGGGCGGCCTGTTCCTTGATCTGCTGGGCGATCTTCTTCTCGAAGCCCGAATAAACGTGGACCACATACCAACGCTTCGCCATGACTTTGTTCCTCAGCCCGCCACGCCGAACAGCGCGCGTACGCCGACGCCGATGATCTGGTCGATGATGAAGAAGAAGATCGCCGCAAGGGTGGCCATGGCCACCACTAGGCCGGTGGTCACCAGCGTCTCCTTGCGCGCTGGCCACGTCACCTTGGTGGCCTCGTTGCGGACTTCGCGCACGAACCGTACCGGATCAAAGGCCAAGCGCATCACTCTCCCAATCAGGTTCAAGCCAGGAGCCGGCGCCCGTGCACCGACTGAAACATAGCCGCCGCGGCACCGCCGACCGACGTAAACAAGCGCTCATGGGCCGGCACAAGCAAGCATGCGCGCCCTGGCCCGGTCACGCCGCGCCCCGCAGCAGGAGCCGCGCCCCGCAGCAGGGCTGGCAGGGGTGGAGGGTCTCGAACCCCCAACCTCCGGTTTTGGAGACCGGCGCTCTAGCCAATTGAGCTACACCCCTACGCCCGCCCTGCGGGATCGCCCCCGGGAAGACACGGACCCGCGCCTTCACCCAGCCCGGGGGCCGTAGAAAGAGCGCGCGGGCCGCGATGTCAAGTGGAAGCAATGCGTCGGCCGCATTGCGTGGCCACGGGAGACGCCAGGAGCGGGGCAGAAAGCCGTGCCAGGATGGAGCGGGTGGAGGGAATCGAACCCTCATAGCCAGCTTGGAAGGCTGGAGCTCTACCATTGAGCTACACCCGCGGCTCCGTCAGCTGCAGCTGTGGCGATGTGTCGTCAGCAGGCGGCGTGGTCTTCGGGAGATTGGTGGAGGGGGTTGGATTCGAACCAACGTAGGCGTGCGCCAGCGGATTTACAGTCCGCCCCCTTTAGCCACTCGGGCACCCCTCCGCCATCTCAGGCTCGCGCGGCCCTTCCAGGCTGCGCGGGAAAGCGGACTATTGCCAATCGGCCTCGCTTGTCAATCGATCGTGGCGCCTTGCCACCGCGCTTCCGGGGCGGACATTTGTCGCACACCGGCGCGCCCGCTATACCTCGGCCATGAAACCCCCTCGCCGTCCGCCCTCCAACTCAGGCCGCCCCGGTTCCGCCCGCCCTGGTTCCGGCACGGGATCAGGCAGGAGTTCGCCCGACCGCGCCAGCGGCCCGCGGCCGTCAACCCCCCGCCATGGCGAAGCGCCCCGCGGCGGCGGCGAACGTGCCGCGCGGGTGGCGCAGGACAGCAGCCCCCGCCGCGACGACACCACGTTGCGCGCGAAGCCACGATCCGACCGGCCTGTTTCCGACCGGCCTGTTGCCGACCGGCCTGTTGCCGATAGTCCCGCTTCGGATCGCCCCACGTCCCAGCGTCCCGGCCCGGGACGCAAGCGGCCCGAACGCGGCGAAGCTGAACGCCAAGGTTCCGAGCGCGAAGGCAAAGGTCGGCGCGACGACCGGGCGGAGCCTGCCCGCCCCAGCCGCACCCCGCGCCACGCCGAGCCGCACGGCCGCGCCGCCGGGCCGCGCGAGGCGCCGGGCAACTCGCTGTGGATATACGGCCTGCATGCCGTCGCCGCGGCGCTGGGCAACCCCGCCCGCCACCTGCGCCGCCTGCTGCTGACCGAGGAGGCGGAGGCCGCGGTCGCCACCCGGCTGAAGCGGCCCTGGGCCCTCTCCGTCGAGCGCACCGACCGCAGCCGCCTTGACCACCTGCTGGGCCCGGGTGCCATCCACCAGGGCGCGGCCCTGCTCGTCGAGCCGCTCGCCCCGCCCAGCCTGCAATCGGCCGTCGCCCGCCCCGGCCCCATCCTGGTGCTGGATCAGGTGACCGATCCACGCAATGTCGGTGCCATCCTGCGTGCCGCCGCCGCGTTCGGCGTGGCCGCGGTGATCACCCAGGACCGCAACGCCCCGGAGGAGACCGGAGCACTCGCCAAGGCCGCGTCCGGCGCGCTGGAAGTCGTGCCGTTCCTGCGTGCGGTGAACATCGCCCGCACCCTGGTGGCTCTGCGCGCCGCCGGCTTCTGGGTGGTGGGGCTGGACGCCGGCGGCGGCGTTCTGTCCGGCCGAGCGCTGGCCCAGCGCCGTGTCGCCCTGGTTCTCGGCAACGAGGGCGAGGGCCTGCGCCGCCTCACCCGCGACACCTGCGACGAGGTGGCCGGCATCGCCATGCCTGGCGCAAGCGCCCAGTTGGAGAGCCTGAACGTCTCCGCCGCCGCCGCGGTCGCGCTCTATGAACTCGCGCGCAGCTGAAGGGACTGATGCAATGACCTATGACCCCGCCCTCGCCGCCGCCGCGCTGGATGACGCCCGCGCCGCCGGTGCCGAGGCCGCGCTGCCGGCGTCGATCGCGCCGCGCGACGTGGCCGAGGGCGTGGCGGTGCAGTTCGCGCGGGCCAGGCGCGCGGGCGCCGTGCCGCCGGCCGGCTTCAAGATCGGCGCCACGACGCAGCGCATGCAGGAGTATCTCGGCCTCGCTGGCCCCGCCGCCGGCTACATGGAAGCGGCTGGCCTGCTGCCCAGCGGTGCTCGCCTGGCCTACGCTGCGCTGCGCGGTCCCGGCGCCGAATGCGAGATCGGCGTGCGCCTGGCGCGCGACCTGCCGGCCGGCGCCTGCGATGCCGCCACTGCAAGGGCCGCCGTGGGCGAGGTGTTCGCCGCCATCGAGATCGTCGAGAACCGCTACGGCGCACCCCCGGCCGGCGACCTCGCGCGCATCGGCACCCCCACCCTGATCGCCGACCAAGTGTACCACCGCGCCGCTATCCTCGGCACTGCCCCTGCCGACTGGGAGCGCCTGGACCTCGCCGCGATCCCCGGCCGCATCGAGGTGGACGACCAGGAGCGCGCCGCCGGCCACGGCCGCGACCTGCTGGGCCACCCGATGAACGCGCTGGCCTGGCTGGCCGGCTCGCCCACGGTGGCGGCGTTCGGCGGGCTGCGCGCCGGCCAGGTGGTGATGCTTGGCAGCGTCACGCCACCGATCTGGCTCGATGGTCCCTGCCATGTCAAAATACGGTTCGACGGTCTCGGCGAGGTCGTCGTCACGCTGACCTGACAGCAGGTGGTGGCCGGTTGAAGCGGTGCCGCCATGGCCGGGCGGGGCGGCTTGTGTTGGCCGCCGTCTTGTGTTGTCTCCTCGTGCACCGTGCCTGGTGCGCCGTTTTCCGGCCCGCGCATCGGGCGCGCACCGTGTCTGTCCTGCTCAAGTGAGGCTGTGCCCATGTCTGCTGCATCGACGTCCGCCACCTTCGACAAGGTCGCTGGCATCATTACGGAAATCTGCGGTATCGACCGCGCGACGATCACGCCCGAGAGCCACGCCATCAACGACCTGGGCATCGACAGCCTGGACTTCCTGGACGTGGCATTCGCCATCGACAAGGCCTTCGGCATCAAGATGCCGCTGGAGCAGTGGACGCAGGAAGTGAACGAGGGCGGCGTCTCCAGCGACCAGTATTTCGTCGTCTCGGGCCTGTGCGCCAACATCGACAAGCTGGTCGCCGCCAAGGGCTGAGCGGCCACGGAGGCTGAACGCAGACGCTAACCGCAGACGGGGGCTCGCCGGACGCATATGCGCCTCGAATACTTCCAGATGGTCGACCGCATCGTCGAGCTTGATCTTGCGGCCAACACGATCGCGGCCGAATGCACGCTGCCGGAGCAAAGCCCTGTCTTCGAGGGGCATTTCCCCGGCTACCCGATCATGCCGGGCGTGCTGATGATCGAGACGATCGCCCAGACCGGCGGCTGGCTGGTGATGGCCGGGCTCGGCTTCCGCCAGATGGCCTTTCTGGCGAAGGTGTCAGAAGCCAAGATGCGCAGTTTCCTCGCCCCTGGCCAGGCCATCCGGGTAGAGGCGACCCAGGACCATGACGGCTCCGGCTACGCGGTCGTCTCCGGCCGCATCCGCGCCGCGGGCAAGCTGGTGGCGGAGGCGACCATCACCTACCGCGTCCTGAACTTCCCCAACCCGGCCCTGCGCGAGGGGCTGCTCGACATGGCGCGCCGCGTGGGCGTGCCGGCGGAGCTGATGGCCAATGCCTGAGCAATCCCGGCTTCCAGCCGCCTCCCCGCACGACGCCGTCATTACCGGCATCGGCTTGGCCTCCTGCCTGGGCGACGGCCTGCAAGCCCACCGCGCCGCGCTGGATCCGGCGCCCGGCGGCTTCCGCCCAGTGCTCGATGCCGCGTCCTGCGCGCCCTATGCCGTCCACCCCATCGTGGCGCTGGAATACGAGCGCCAGATCCCCAAACGCCAGGACCAGCGGCAGATGGAGCCGTGGCAGCGCATCGGCACCTACGCCGCCGGGGCGGCACTGGAACAGGCCGGGGTGAAGGGCGTGCCCGATCTGCTCGCGCGCACCCACATGATCGTGGCCGCCGGCGGCGGCGAGCGCGATGCCGCGGTGGACGCGGCGATCCTCTCCGCCCTGCCACATACCGAGAATCCCGACGCCCTGCTCAACGAACGCCTGCTCACCGACCTGCGCCCCACCCTGTTCCTCGCCCAGTTGTCCAACCTGCTGGCCGGCAACATCTCCATCGTGCATGGCGTCGTCGGGTCATCGCGCACCTTCATGGGCGAGGAGGCCGCGGGCGTGGACGCCGTGCGCACCGCGGTGGCGCGCATCACCGCCGGGCAGGGCGACCTGTTCCTGGTCGGCGGCTCGCACAATGCCCAGCGGCCCGAGACGCCGATGCTCTATGCCATGGGCGGCACCCTGCTGAATGGCGACTTCGCCGCGGTGCGCGCCCGCCAGAAAGGCGGTGGCGGCATGGTGCTGGGCTCGCTCGGCTGCTTTCTGGTGATCGAAAGCCGGGCCCATGCCGCGGCGCGCGGCGCCACCCCAATCGCCCGCATCGCCGCCGTGGCCTCGGACCGCTGCACGCGAGGCCCGGGCGCCGCCACCGGCAATGCCAAGCGCCAGCTTGCCGTCATGGAGAGGCTGCTCGACCGCGGCGCCGCGGCGGTGGTTTCCGGCGCCAGCGGCGTGGCCGCGCCGACGCAGGAGGAACTGGAATTCCTCGACGCACTCGGCCTGCCGGTGCGCGCCACCGCCACCGCGCTCGGCCACACGATGGAGCCGTCCTTCATCGCCAACATCGCCCTGGCCGCCGATGCCGTGGCCCAGGGCCGCCTGTTCGCCCCGCTGGAGGACGGCGAGGCGGCGATGGCAACCCCGCTACGCCAGGCGCTGGTCACCGGCTGGGGCCACTGGCGCGGCGAGGGCATGGCCCTGGTCACCGGCGCGTAGGAGGCCTTGATGGCACATACTGATCCCCAGGGCCGCCCCGTGGTGGTGGTCACCGGCATGGGCGTGCTGACCTCGCTGGGCGAGGGCCAAGCCGACAACTGGGCGAAGCTGACCGGCGGCGTCTCGGGCATCAGGCGCATCAGCCGCTTCCCGCTCGACCACATGCGCACCACCATCGCCGGCACGGTCGATTTCGTACCCGCCGACCCGCTCTGCGCCCCCGAGCTGTCCGAGCGCCTAGCCGACCGCGTGGTGGAGGAGGCGATTGCCGAGGCGGGCATCGGCGCGAGAGGCGATTTCCCCGGCCCGCTCTTCCTCGCCGTCCCGCCGGTGGAGCTTGAATGGCCGCAGCGCCAGGCGCTGGCCGCGGCAACCGGCAGGAACGACGGGGTCGCCTACGCCGACCTGCTCCAGGTGGCCGACAACGAACGCTTCCGCGACACCTACCGCCGCTTCCTGTTCGGCTCGGTGGCCGAGGCGCTGGCGGCCCGCTTCGGCACCAAGGGCTCGCCCATCGCCACCTCGACGGCCTGCGCCTCGGGTGGCACCGCCATCCAGCTCGCCGTCGAATCGATCCGCGCCGGCCTGTCCGAGGCAGCTTTGGTGGTTGGCACCGACGCCTCGGTGAACCCCGAATCGCTGGTCCGCTTCTCGCTGCTCTCCGCCCTGTCCACCCGCAACGAGGTGCCCGAGGCCGCCTCGCGCCCCTTCTCCAAGGATCGCGACGGCTTCGTCATGGCCGAGGGCGCCGGCGCGCTGGTGCTGGAGAGCCTGGCGCACGCCCGCGCCCGCGGTGCGCGCATCCTCGGCGTGGTGTCCGGCTGCGGCGAACGCGCCGACGCCTTCCACCGCACCCGCTCCAGCCCCGACGGCAAGCCGGTGATCGCCTGCCTGCGCCACGCGTTGGAGGATGCCTCGATCGGCCCGGAGGCGGTGGACTACATCAACGCCCACGGCACCAGCACGCCCGAGAACGAGCGCATGGAGTGGCTGGCCGTCTCCACCGTGTTTGGCGAGCGGGCCGGGGCGATCCCGATGTCGTCCAACAAATCGATGATCGGCCATACCCTTACCGCCGCCGGAACGATCGAGGCGGTGTTCTCGCTGCTGACCATCCGCCACGGCCGCATCCCGCCGACCATCAACTATGTGAACCCCGACCCCGCCTTGCCGGTGGATTGCGTGCCCAACGTGGCGCGCGACGCCCGCGTGACCTGCGCCATCTCCAACTCCTTCGGCTTCGGCGGGCAGAACGTGTGCCTGGTGCTGCAGGCGGAGCCGGCCTGACCGGCATGGCGGCATCGGCCCTGGTGATCGGTGGCGGCCGCGGCATCGGCGCGGCCGTGGTGGACGTGCTGGCGGCCGCCGGATTCGGTGTCACCTTCACCTACCGCTCCGATGCCGATTCCGCCGCCGCCCAACTCGCCCGCTTGGCCGAACGCCACCCCGAGGCCCGTTTCGCCGCCCAGGCGCTCGACCTCGCCGACCGCGCGGCGGTGGAGGATTTCGCCGCCGCGCTGGAGGACGCGCCGCCGCTCGCCGCCCTGGTGCATGTCGGCGGCACCACCTACGACATGCTGGCCGCGATGATGGACCAGGACACGGCCGAGCGGCTGATGCAGGTCAATTTCTGGTCGTTCACCCGCATCGCCCGCGCCGTCGTGCGGCCGATGACGCGCGCGCGCGCCGGGCGTATCGTCGCCATCGGCTCGGTGGTGGGCCAGCAGGCGAGCCAGGGCAACGCCGCCTATGGCGCCTCCAAGGCCGCCCTGCTCGGCTATGTCCGCACGCTGGCGCTGGAGACGGCGAAGCGCGGCGTGACGGTGAACTACGTGGCCCCCGGTTTCGTCGATACCGACATGGTCGCCGCCTTCGCCCCCTACCGCGCCGCCACCGAAGCCCGCGTGCCGGCCGGCCGCTATGCCCGGCCCGAGGAGATCGCCGCTGTGGTAGGCTTCCTCGTCTCCCCGGCGGCAAGCTATGTGACGGGTGCGGTGATCCCGGTGGATGGCGGCCTGACCGCCTCGCTGGGCATCCCGCGCGGCTGAACCTTCGCGAGGACTCCCCGATGCGCGCCCTGAAGCTGTTCGGCGACCGCGATGTGCGGTCGGTCACCATCGATGATCCACCGCCCCCCGGCCCCGGCGAGGCGCAGATCCAGGTGCGTGTGGTCGGGCTCAACCATCTCGACGTCTGGGGCTTCCGCGGCATGGCGTTCGCCAAGCGCAAGCTGCCGCTGACCGTCGCCGCGGAGGCTGCCGGTGAAGTGGTGGCGGTGGGCGACGGCGTGGCGCATCTGCGCCCCGGCCAGCGCGTGGTGCCGTTCGGCGCCATCACCTGCGGCACCTGCCGTGCCTGCCGCGAGGGCCGCGACAATCTGTGCGAGAATGTCGGCGGCGTGCGCGGCTTCCACATCGACGGCTTCGCCCAGGAGCTGACCAACCATCCCGCCCGCCTGCTGCTGCCGGTGCCCGACGGCGTGGACCTGCGCGACGCCGCCTGCACCGCGGTGGCCTACGGCACGGTGGAGCACATGCTGTTCGACAACGCGCGCCTGGAAGCAGGCGAGTGGATCCTGGTCCATGCCGGCGGCTCGGCCATCGGCAGCATCGCCATCCGGGTCGCCAAGTCGCTCGGCTGCACCGTCATCACCACGGTCGGCAGCGAGGCGAAGGCGGAGAAGGCCCGTGCGCTCGGCGCCGATCACGTGATCAACTACCGCACCGATCGTTTCGAGGGGGTGGTGCGCAAGCTCACCGCCAAGCGCGGCGTGGACGTGGTGTTCGAGCATGTCGGCGCCGACACCTGGCAGGGCTCGCTGCTGTCGATGAAGCGTGGCGGGCGGCTGGTGACCTGCGGCGCCACCTCCGGCCCCTCGGCCAGCATCAACCTGATGCAGCTGTTCCAGCAGCAATACCGCATCATCGGCTCGTTCGGCTGCCGCATGGCCAATATCGAGGCGGCCATGGCGCGCATTGCCGCCGGCGTGCGCCCGGTGATCGACACGGAATACACGATGGACAATTTCGGCGAGGGCCTCGCCCGGCTGGAGCACCGCGACGTGTTCGGCAAAATCATTGTGACCCTGTAGATGGCCAGCCTGGTCGACCGCTTCCTGGGCCATGCCGTCGGCGGCTTGTTCGGTTTGCTGCGCCGCATGGACCCGGCGCGGGCGTCAAACATGATGGGCGGCATGGCCCGACGCGTCGGCCCGCTGCTGCGCGAGCACCGCATCGGCCGCGCCCAGCTCGCCGCTGCCTTCCCCGAGCGCGATGCCGCCTGGGTGGAGGCGACCCTGCGCGACGCCTGGGAGAACCTCGGCCGCGTCGCCGGCGAATACGTCCATCTCGACCGCATCTGGGACTACGACCCCGACCGGCCCGACGCCGGGCGCGTCACCACCGATGCCGGCCCGGTGCTGGAGGAACTGCGCGACGACGGCAAGCCGGCGCTGCTGTTCACCGCCCACCTCGCCAATTGGGAACTGCCGGCCGTCGCCGCGCGCCGCCACGGCCTGCCCACGGCGGTGGTCTACCGCATGCCCAACAACCCCGTCGTCGCCCAGCGCATCGTGGCAATCCGCGCCGACCTGATGGGTCGGCTGATCAGCACCCGCCGCGCCGGCGCCTTCGAGATGGCCGCCGCCTTGGAACGCGGCGAGCACTTGGGCATGCTGGTGGACCAGTTCTTCGGCCGCGGCGAGGAAGTGCAGTTCTTTGGCCGCACCTGCCGCGCCAACCCCACCCTGGCCCGCCTGGCCCGCCGCTTCGACTGCCCGGTCTATGGTGTGCGGGTGATCCGCCGGCCCGGCCTGCGCTTCCACGTCACCACCACCGGCCCGCTCGACCTGCCGCGCGACGCCGAAGGCCTGATCGACGTGCGGGCAGCCACCCAGATGATCAACACCGTGATCGAGGGCTGGGTGCGCGAGGAGCCGGGGCAGTGGCTGTGGTTCCACCGCAAGTGGCGCTGATATCAAGGCGCGGCGACCGCGACTTCTTCGCGATCACTGAGCCTTGGTATGCGCGCCGGGCTGGCTGGCGGCGACGCGCGAAACCAAGACTCAATACCAAGGGTCACGAATAGTGAGCCTTGGTATGAGCCGCCCGCGTCGGGGCTGACCCGCAGCGGCGTGGGTTGCCCAGCCTGCCTTGCCTGCCTAGCGTCGGGCGCGATGGACGTGGAGGAAATGCCGAAAATGGCCGATTCAGGCGCGGTGCGGCAGCGCCCGGCCACCCAAGCGCGCCCGCCCTTCCTGGCGCCTTTCCGCAACCGCAGCTTCCGCTTCATGTGGCCCGCCGACCTGCTGACCTCGTGGGCGTTCGAGATGGAGACGCTGATCCTCGGCTGGTACATCCTGGTCGAGACGCAGTCCGTCCTGCTACTCACCCTGTTCGGCTCGCTGCAATTCTCCGGCACCTTGCTGTCGCCGCTGTTCGGCGTGGCCGGTGACCGGATAGGGCTGCGCAACCTGCTGTGCCTGATGCGCGCCACCTACGCGGTGCTGGCCGGCACGTTGTGCGCCTTCGCGCTGGCCGGCGTGCTGACCCCGGTGCACGTGTTCGCCATCGCCGCTGTGATGGGCCTGGTGCGGCCCTCGGACCTTGCCATCCGCAACACCCTGGTCGGCAGCCTGATGCCGGCCGAGCAGTTGATGGGCGCCATGGGTATCTCCCGCACCACCCAGGATTCGGCCCGCATCGCCGGCGCCCTGGCCGGGGCCGGGGTGTTCGCGCTGCTGGGCATGGGGGCGGCCTATGTGATGGTGGTCGCCTTCTACCTCGCCAGCCTGTCGCTGACCCTGTGCATCCCCCGCCCGCCGCGGATCGCCGCCTTGGCCGCGCCCGTATCGCCGTGGCGCGACGTGCGCGAGGGGCTCGGCTATGTCTGGACCACGCCGCGCCTGCTGGCGGCCATGATCCTGGCCTTCCTGGTGAATTTCTGCGCCTTCCCGCTTTCCGGCGGGCTGCTGCCCTACGTGGCGCGCGACATCTACGGTATGGACCAGTCCGGCCTGGGCCTGCTGGCGGCCGGTTTCGCCTCCGGCGGGCTGCTCGGCTCGATCATGCTCAGCACCGTCGGCCGGGCGATCCCGGCCGGGCGCATCATGATCAGCTTCACCTTCGCCTGGTATGCGCTGCTGCTCGCCTATTCTCACACCAGCATCGCCGCCCTCGGCATCCCCCTGCTGATGGCGGCCGGCTTCATGCAAAGCCTGAGCATGGTGCCGATGGCGGTGATGCTGCTGCGCAGTGCCAGTGAACGTTTCCGCGGCCGGGTGATGGGGGTGCGGATGCTCGCGGTGTACGGCATGCCGCTCGGCCTGCTGCTGGCCGGCGCATTGATCGACCGGTTCGGCTTCGTGGTGACGGCGACGGCCTATTGCCTGTTCGGGCTGGCCGCGACCGGTGCCATCGCCTGGTATTGGCGCGCGCACCTGTTCCCGCTCGCCGCGCCGGCGAACGCGCGCTGAGCGAGAGGAAGTAAGGGGAAGGCAAGGGCGCTGCCCTTGACCCGCTGGGGCCGACGGCCCCAGACCCCATTCTTAAGTTTACTCCCGGGCCAGCAGGCGGTCGTTGATGAAGCTGGCGATGCCGTTGGCGCGGAAGTCGCGGCGCAGCGCTTCTTCGTCGTATTCGTCGCGCACCCAGTCAAGGAACGGCAGGCGGCCTTCGCCCTGGGCCGCGTAGCGCAGGAAGAAGGCGTCGAGGATGCCTGCCGGCGAGGCGCGGAAATGGCCAAACCGCAGCGACAGTTGCGCCATCGCCTGTGCCGCCGTGCCGCCTTCGAACAGCAGCACCAGGCCCGCGGCCAGTCCGGCCCGGTCGGCACCCGACTTGCAGTGCATCAGCACCGGCGTGCGAACTGTCTGCCAAATGCCGTGGAAGCGCAGGATGCGCTCGCGATGCGGCGCGCCCCGGCTCTCGAACGCCATGTAGACGTGCTCCACGCCCAGGCGCCGCGCCATGTCGCGCGACAGCGCGTCCGACCCGCACTCGCGCGCGCCACGCAAATTGATCAGCGTGCGGATGCCATGCCGCGCCACCAGCCGTGCCAGGCGACCGGGCGTGGGATGGTTGGTGCGATACCAGCAGCGAGGAACGACCGGCGCGAAATTGTCCCACACAGTGCGGAAAACGGCATGGTCGACGAACAGCGAGTTGATCCACGCCCTGCGCCGGCCCGGGCCGTCAAGCTCACTGCGGAAGGTCATGTCGCACCAGAAGCGAAAGGCGAGGGGCGCTTCCCCTCGCCCGCCGCTCAGCCTTCGCGCTCGACCATCAGGGCCTTGATTTCGCCGATCGCCTTGGCGGGGTTCAGGCCCTTGGGGCAGGTTTGGGTGCAGTTCATGATGGTGTGGCAGCGATAGAGCTTGAACGGGTCCTGCAGCGCGTCCAGGCGGGCGCCGGTGGCTTCGTCGCGGCTGTCGATGATCCAGCGATAGGCGACTAGCAGCACGGCCGGGCCGAGGAAGCGGTCGCCGTTCCACCAGTAGCTGGGGCACGCGGTGGAGCAGCAGAAGCACAGAATGCATTCCCACATGCCGTCGAGCTTGGCGCGCTCCTCCTTGGACTGGAGGCGTTCGCCGTCCGGCGGGGCCGGGGTGTCCGATTTCAGCCAGGGCTCGATGGAGCGAAGCTGGGCGTAAGCCTGGGATAGGTCGGGCACCAGGTCCTTCACCACGGGCATGTGCGGCAGCGGGTTGACGCGCACGTCGCCGGCCACGTCCTCGATCGGCTTCAGGCAGGCAAGCGTGTTGGTGCCGTCGATGTTCATGGCACAGGAGCCGCAGATGCCCTCGCGGCAGGAGCGGCGGAAGGTCAGCGTGGGGTCGACCTCGTTCTTGATCTTGATCAGCGCGTCCAGCACCATCGGGCCGCAGGCGTCGAGGTCGATCTCGTAGGTGTCGGTCTGCGGGTTCTTGCCGTCGTCGGCGTTCCAGCGATAGATCTTGAACGAGCGCACGTTCTTGGCGCCGGCGGGCGCCTTGTGGGTGGCGCCGGTCTGGACGCGGCTGTTGGCGGGCAGGGTGAAGGTGGCCATGTCGTCGATTCCTTCCGGTCAGTACACGCGCTTCTTCGGTGGGAACACCGAGACTTCGTTGGTGAGGGTCTGCATCTTGACCGGCCGGTAGTCGAGCTTCACCGCGCCATCGTCGGCGCACCAGGCCAGGGTGTGCTTCATCCAGTTGTCGTCGTCGCGGTCGGGGAAATCGTCATGCGCCTGGGCGCCGCGGCTTTCGTGGCGGGCTTCGGCGCCGACCATGGTGGTCATGGCGTTGCCCATCAGGTTCTGCAGTTCCAACGCTTCCATCAGGTCGGAATTCCAGATCAGGCTGCGGTCGGAGACGGACATGTCGTCCATGCCTTTCCACATCTTCTGCATCTTGCCCACGCCCTCGTTCATGCTCGCGCTGTCGCGGAACACCGCGGCATGCGCCTGCATGGCGCGCTGCAAGCCGTCGCGCAGTTCGGCCACCTTGGTGCCGCCCTTGGCGTGGCGGGTCTTGTCGAAGCGATCAAGCGAGCCCTCGCCGGAGCGGGCCGGCAGCGGTGCCTGGGATGCGCCGGGCTTCACCACCTCGGCGGCACGGTGGGCGGCGGCGCGGCCGAACACCACGAGGTCGAGCAGCGAGTTGGTGCCCAAGCGGTTGGCGCCGTGGACGGACACGCAGGCGGCCTCGCCCACGGCCATCAGGCCAGGGACGGTGGCGTCCGGGTTGTCGCGCGTCGGGCGCAGCACCTCGCCGTGGTAGTTCGTCGGCACGCCGCCCATGTTGTAGTGCACGGTCGGCAGCACCGGGATCGGCGCCTTGGTCACCTCCACGCCGGCGAACACCCGCGCCGTCTCGGAAATGCCCGGCAGGCGCTCGTTCAGGATATCGGCGCCGAGATGCTCCAGGTGGAGCATGATGTGGTCCTTGTTCGGCCCGCAGCCGCGCCCGGCATTGATCTCCAGCGTCATCGAGCGGCTGACCACGTCGCGCGACGCCAGGTCCTTGGCGGTCGGCGCGTAGCGATCCATGAAGCGCTCGCCCTCGGAATTGGTGAGGTAGCCGCCCTCGCCGCGCGCGCCCTCGGTGATCAGGCAGCCCGCCGGGAAGATGCCGGTCGGGTGGAACTGCACGAACTCCATGTCCTGAACCGGCAGGCCGGCGCGCAGCACCATGCCGTTGCCGTCGCCGGTGCAGGTATGCGCCGAGGTGCAGGACAGGTAGGCGCGGCCATAGCCGCCAGTGGCCAGCACCACGCTTTGCGCGCGGAATCGGTGCATGGAGCCGTCTTCGAGGTTCCAGGCCATCACGCCGCGGCACACCCCTTCCTCGTCCATGATCAGGTCGAGGGCGAAGTACTCCACGAAGAACTCCACCTCATGCTTCAGGCTCTGCTGGTAGAGCGTGTGCAGGATGGCGTGCCCGGTGCGGTCGGCCGCCGCACAGGCGCGCATCGCCGGCTCCTTGCCGTATTCCGTCATGTGGCCGCCGAACGGGCGCTGGTAGATCTTCCCGTCCTCGGTGCGGCTGAACGGGACGCCGAAATGTTCCAGTTCGTAGATCGCCGGGATCGCCTCGCGGCACATGTATTCGATGGCGTCCTGGTCGCCCAGCCAGTCCGACCCCTTCACGGTGTCGTACATGTGCCAGCGCCAGTCGTCCTCGCCCATGTTGCCGAGTGCCGCGCCGATGCCGCCCTGGGCGGCCACGGTGTGGCTGCGGGTGGGGAACACCTTGGTGATGCAGGCGGTCTTCAGCCCCGCCGCCCCCATGCCGAGGGTGGCGCGCAGGCCGGAGCCGCCGGCGCCGACCACCACGACGTCGTAGGTGTGGTCGATGATGTTGTAGGCACCCAGTGAGGGTTTGTTCACCGCGTTCATGTCCGTCAGGTCCTTTGGGAGCAGCGTGCCGCTATCCCGTAATCCGTCATCCCGTGAAGGCGAGCTTCAGCACCGAAACGGCGGATGCCAGCGCCATCAGGCCGATCAGCCCTTTGAGCGCCAGCAGCCAGAACATCCGAGGCCGCTCCGCATGGATGTAGTCTTCGATCACGACTTTCACACCCAGGTGGAGGTGCTGAAAAAGTGCGGCGATGGTCGCCAGCAGCAAGGTGGCGGTGATAGGGCCGGCGGCCCAGGCCGCCACCGCGGCGCGCGGCGCCCCGAGCAGGCCGATCACGCTGGCCACGAACCACAGCGACAACGGCACCAGGGCAATGGCCGTGGCGCGCTGGCTCCACCAATGGGCGGTGCCGGACTTCGCGGCACCCAGCCCGCGGGCGCGCCCGAGCATGGAGCGCATGATGGCAACCTGGGGCGCCTTGGGATCGGACATTTCGGAGACCTTCAGCCGGCGGCGAAAATGATGATCCAGGTCAGCACGGTGAGCACCACCGTGGCCACGGCGGTCGCCTTGCCCGTGGCATGCGCGGTCGGCAGATCGAAGCCATAGCCAAAATCCCAGAACAGGTGGCGGACGCCGTTGGCGAAATGGTACCACAGCGCGGCCGTCCAGCCGAACATCAGCAGCAGGCCGATCCACGAGCCGATGAACCAGGTTGCCCGATCATAGGCGGCGTCCGAGGTCGCGGCGGCAACCAGCCACCAAACCAGCACCAGCGTGCCGACACCCAGGCCCACCCCGGTGATGCGGTGCATGATGGAGGTCACCGAGGTGATCTGCGGTTTGTACACCTGCAGATGCGGCGACAGCGGCCGGCGGACAAGCTTGCCGTCGGACGTCCGCCCCACCATCAGCGCTTCGCGAATGTCGGTCATCGGCAGCCCACCCCTTCGCCCCCAGTCGGCGGCGCCGCTGTTGCGGAGCCCGTCGGACATCGATCGTATCCCATAGCGCCGCACCCGCGGCCGGTCAACGCGCACGCCGGCACGGATGCATGCAACGCCACGCCACCGCCAGGCACCCTGTGGCGCCCTGTTCCTGCGCCCGTTCAGGCCGCCTTCTTGCCCAGCAGCCCCTGCGCCACCATCGTCTCGGCGATCTGGATGGCGTTCAGCGCGGCGCCCTTGCGCAGGTTGTCGGCCACGCACCAGAAGGCTAGGCCGTGCTCGACCGTCGGGTCGATGCGGATGCGGCTGACGTAGGTGGCGTCCTCGCCGGCGCATTCCAGCGGCGTCATGTAGCCGCCGTCCTCGCGGGTATCCATCACCCGAACCCCCGGCGCATGGCGCAACGCGGCGCGGGCGCCCTCCACGGTCACCGGGTTCTCGAACTCCACGCTCACCGCCTCGGCATGGCCGATGAACACCGGCACGCGCACGCAAGTGGCGAACACCTTGATGTCCGGGTCGAGGATCTTGCGCGTCTCCGCCACCATCTTCCATTCCTCCTTCGTGGACCCGTCATCCATGAAGCGGTCGATATGCGGGATCACGTTGAAGGCGATCTGCTTGGTGAAGTTCTCCGGCACGATCTGGTCGTGCACCAGGCTGCGGCGCGACTGCAGCAGCAGTTCGTCCATGCCTTCCTTGCCGGCGCCGGACACCGACTGGTAGGTCGAGACCACCACGCGCCGGATCTTGTACTTGTCGTGCAGCGGCTTCAGCGCCACCACCATCTGGATGGTCGAGCAGTTCGGGTTGGCGATGATGCCGCGCTTGATCTTGAGCAGCGCCTGCGGATTAACCTCCGGCACCACCAGCGGCACGTCGGGTTCCATGCGGAACTGGCTGGTGTTGTCGATCACCACGCACCCGGCCGCCGCCGCGCGCGGCGCATGCACCGCCGAGATCGACGCGCCGGGGCTGAACAGGCCGATATCCCAGCCGGTGAAGTCGAAGGTCTCGAGGTTCTTTACCTTCAGCACCGTCTTGTCGCCGAACGACACCTCCTGCCCGGTGGAGCGGGCGGAGGCCAGGGCCACCACCTCCTTCACCGGGAAATTGCGCTCGGCGAGGGTTTTCAGAATCTCCCGCCCAACCGCTCCGGTGGCACCGACGACCGCGACCCTGTAGGCCATTGCATAGCGCTCCTGATCTGCCCGCACGCGCCAAGACGGCCCGCGCGCACGGTTGGCGCGGGAGCGTTAGCGACCGGCGGCGGCAGCGGCAAGAGGCCTTGTGTGCGGGCAGGTGTGCCCCCGCCGCATCGATTGCCCCGCCTTGCGCACCGGCCGGTGCGTCCGAAACGGGGCACCCGGCCCCGCTTCGGGCGCGCTCATGGCGTCGGATCATTGCACGAAACGGGGCGAGTGTGACACATTGCCGGCGGCTGAAGCGGCGTTGGACCGCCCTAGCCGCGTGCGCCGGCGGTGAAACCACGGCAACTCAGCGACGGCAACACGGCGGCTGGCTCGCGCGGTTGCGGCCGCCCGGCGCGGCGCCTTAACAAGAGGCGCCTTACCAACAGGAAGGCGGTGGAACGATGTTCGCATCCTCGTCGCGGGCGCCGGAGGGTGGCCGGGCGGCCGGAACCGGGCCGGCCGGCATCGTCCCGCTTGCCGCCGGCTTCGTCCTGGTCGGGCTGTTCCTCGCCGTCGTCATCTCACTGTCGTGGGTTGGCTTCCTCGAGTCCGACGACCTGGAGTATGCCCGCGCGGCCACCGCATGGGTTGAGGCATTCCCGCATCTCGGCGATTCCCACTGGGGGCTGCGCCACATGATCGTGCTGCCCGTGGCGGCATCGTTCGCCCTGTTCGGGCGCAGCGAAGTGGCGCTGGCGCTGCCGATGATTGGCTATGCCGCTGGCATCGTGGCATTGACCGGTCTGGCTGTCCGCCAGGTGGCCGGCAACCTGGCCGGGTTCCTGGCTGCCCTGATTGTGGCATCCCTCCCGCTGGTGGCGACCGGCGCCTCGATGGTCTTCTCCGACCTGCCCGAGGCGTTCTTCGTGGTGGCTTCGCTGTGGGCTTTCTTCTTCGCCGCCCGTACGCGGCGCCTGCCAGGCCTGCTGGGCGCCGGCGCGCTGGCCGGTTGCGCATTCATCACCCGCGAGACAACCCTGGCGCTGCTGGTGCTTTATCTCGTGCTGTTCCTGTTCGCCACCGGCCGCCGCATCGACTTCGTGTGGATGGGCGTCGGCTTTGCGTTGGTGATGCTGGCCGACACCGCCTGGCTGTGGCTGGCCAGCGGCGACCCGCTGTGGCGCATGAACGTAACCCTGCGCGGCGTGGCCGGCGACAACCCGAGCGTGGCCAGGTTCATCATCAACGACGGCGGCCTCGACCGGCATGGCGTCATTGCGGCACCACGGCCGCTGCAGGCCCTGGCGGCACTGTTCGCCAACCAGTCCACCGGGTTGATCGCCTGGGCCGGCGTGCCGGCCGCCATCGCCCTGGCGCTGCGCTCGGCCCGCGCCCCCGGCCACCGCGCCGCGCGCCTGTTCGCCGGCGCGGCCCTGGTGTGGTTCATGGTCCTCAGCTTCGGCTTCTACTTCCTGTGGATCATTCCGCGCTACCAGATCGTGACCATGGTGGCGCTGAGCGTGCCGTTGGCGATCTGGCTGGCGGGCCGCCTGCACGCCGGCGCCCGGCTGGTGCCGCTCCTGGTGATGCTGGCCCTGGTCGGCAGCGGCTTCATGGTGAGCATCATGGCGAATCGGACACTGATGTTTGGCGAACGCGGCCTGGTGGCCTTCGCGCGCACCGCACCCGGGCCGGTGCTGACCGACCCCGCCACCCTGCGCGGGGCCACGTGGCTGCTGGAGAACGAGGGGCTGCTGGACAAGGTGGCCGTGGGCCCCTGCAGCCCCGGCTCCCTTTGCTACATCAATCCACGGCCGCGCCGCCCCCTTCCCGCGGACTGGCCGTCCCCGGTG
>Ga0335398_10004416_pt1 | contig 19592 bp, 15 predicted proteins | sample BON03_FD_205742 | JGI IMG/M metagenome (GOLD analysis project Ga0335398, IMG submission 205742) | Freshwater microbial communities from Lake Bonney liftoff mats and glacier meltwater in Antarctica - BON-03 (spades assembly) (version 2) | ecosystem: Environmental > Aquatic > Freshwater > Ice >... | reverse complement strand
AGCTCGTCGTAAACGATTCCCAGATTACTCGAAAGCCGATTCGGCGTCTTGGAGGTAAACTCCGGCATGCTTGCCATGTTATCCATCGCCACGATCTCGACCTTAGACTGACCAGCGGAGATCCCTTGTTCAACATGCTCCAACATCGCGTTGAGGTGATCGCGGAAAACGCGTAGCTCGGCCTGTGTGCCCTCGACACCAAACTCCGCTTTGCCGTGGCCACAGATGTAGATCGCATCTGATGGGTAATGTTTCAGCGCCTCTTCCAACACGGTTATCCAGTGCTGCACATTGGCCCCAGCTGAAACGTCGATGTAAGGATACATCCGATTAAAAATCAAATCACCCATGTGCACGACATTGGCATTCTCAAAGTGAACAATCGCATCACCCGAAGTGTGAGCATTCCCAAAATACCTCGCGGTGACCACCTCGTCGCCCAGCTCGCGTCGCCACGATTTCGCGAAAGTCTCGTCAGCGACTACGGGACCCTGATCACTTCCCGCACGATCGGCGGCCGCCTGTTGCAGCCCCGGCACATTCTCCTGCGCCACGATTGATTTCGCCACCGCGCGAAACACGCCATTACCCCCCGTGTGATCGCCATGGTGATGCGTGTTAAGCACCACATCGATCATGCGCGCATTGCGGCCGGGCAAGCCGCCCAAACACGCCGCCGCGGTCGGTGGGAATTGGGTATCAATTACCGCGAGCGCCTCGTCATTCACCAGCCAACCGATTGTTCCGCCGCGACCCGTGTAGTAGCCCGTGCCGCGTCTCAATGGGTGAAACTCTCCCCATGGCGCTTCCGCCCCATGGGCCCATATCATTGAGTTCCCCCACCATCCTGCTGCCGCCAGTAACGAAGTAGTTTTCAGGAAATCGCGTCGTTTCATCACCTAATTCTGCACCCTTCGCAGCGAAGAACCAAATAGTTTGTAACCATTTCCTTTAACCAAGATTTTCACTGCTAACCACCATGTTGTTTTCCTCTCGTGATTGCCGACCTTTCAGATTTGCGTGTGTCAACCCACCTGTCCGCGACTAAACCCCACGGCGACTCCCCTTGGAACCAGCCGGCCTTCAGTCTGACCACGAATTAATGCTCGCTGTGCGCGGGGGTGACTTCGACGCGCTCGGAGAACTCTTCCAGCATCTCCTTTAGCGATCCCTCTCGCCCCGGCACCTTTCATGTCGTGATTAAAATGGGAGATATCGTGATCTCCGGAACAGACACCGATCAGGTCACCGTTCATACCGACATGGCGGCCGACGATGCTCCCAGACGTAGCGATGGGCTCCGGGTGATTTCGGAATCCGTCACCTTCTCACTCACCGAGAACAACAACATCGTGACGCTTGATACTGGTGATGAATATTGGGCCGGATCCAGTGGCGATGCTATGTTCATGGTTTCGGTCCCGCAGAATACTAATATCATCGTCAAAAATGGCTACGGCGGAGAAATCGCCGTCAGCAACATCAGCGGTAACATTGAGATTCAAAGTCTCAACAGAGAGATCGATCTGGATGATATTTCGGGCGGCTACCTCGTGGAAACTATGAACGGGGTAATTTCCGCTCGGATCACCGCACTCAATACCGAAAAACCTCTTTCCTTCACTTCATTGAATGGAGAGATCTATCTCTACTTGCCAACCAACGCTCAGGCCAATGGGCGCCTCCGCACCCAAAACGGTGCAATCCTAACCGACTTCGATGAAGCAGCCCTCGTTACTCCAACCAATGCGATCGGCAATCGCCGGACTCAAATCCGAATAAACACCATCAACGACACGGATATTAAAATCGCAGTGCGTGAAGCGGTGCGAGCCGGTATGGAAATCGCTCGGGAAACTGCCGATGCCCTCCGCGAAGCCGTCCAGGAAGAACGTGAATCTGCGATCGAAGACCGAGAATTCACCATTGCGCGAATCCCTCCAATTCCACCCGTGCCTACCATGACTGGCGGTCGCCAAGTCTCCGGCGCCCTCAATGGTGGTGATGGCCCCGAGATCTACGCCAACGCGATGAACGGGGATATCACTCTGCGGAAGATCAAGTGATCCTCATTAACATCCCATTCACGAACCACATGCCTGACCGCAGGGTGTTTTTGTGCCCCTAGCACGACCTCACACGAGCGGATGGTGAGTTAAAGCCAAATTACAAACGTCTCGTGATGATGAGACTGTCAGGAATTCGTGAATAGGACGATGAACGTCTCGCCCTTCTGGCATAGTGAGGATCTCGCCGAGCGGGAGACGTGGCCATCCACGATCAATTGTCGCATGCGTCTGTCCATTGTCGTGGATTACCGCGCCCTTCCCACCGATGCGAAACGCGCTCGCAATGACAGGTTCATTAGCAGATTAGCAGGAGTCACGCTCTGCGGGACGACTGCCTGTCATCTATCGCCTTGGAGACGGATGGCAGGCAATAATCAAACTCCCCTGCTTGGCCCTCGTGGAGGGTCGCGTTTCCCGCACAACGCGCTTCTCGCCATGACACGGTCTCAATTTCAACAGACGTGAAAATACAGCGTTGATCTCGACGGCGGGCATATCCAAAAACAAAAAAGGGCGCCTCGAAAGGCGCCCTGATAAAACTAATAAAGACTCGTGCTATTACGATGACGCACTGACCACAGAAGGATCAATCTCGGTGATCGGAGTGGTGTCCGTTTCAGTGGGGTCAACTGTATCAGTGGCAGTAGTCGTAGTCTCAGCGGCTGCGGCTGCGGCTACTACAGTATCATTCGTGGCCACTGTTTGCGCGATATTATTTGTGGCCGCTTGAGCAGCTGGAGCCGCCGCGGCAACTGTAGGTGTATTAACAACTGCGACTGCTGTTGCAGCAATGGTGGCTGCAGCTGCAGGAGCTGCCGCAATGACATCAGCATCATTTGCCACGGTTACCGCGGTTTGAGCAACAGCAGCAGCAGCAGCCGCATTGACTGAGCCTGATACTTTAACTATCGGGCTATTGGCGACTGCCACGGATTTTTGGGCTACAGAGGCAGCAGCGGCCGGAGCTGCTGCTTTAACTGTTGAGGTATTTGCGACGTTTACGGCTGATGCCGCAAGCGCGATCGCGGCAGTAGGGTTGGTTGCACTTAAGGAAGTAGCTACATCTGCGGCGACCCCAGCAAGTTCAGCAGCAAGGATGGGGTTGTTAACGGCTGCATCCGCAGCGGCAGTAGCAACAGTGGCGCCAATATTAGCCCGCATCGTGGGGTTTCTTGCGATGATCGCAGCTACTTCGACTGAGTTACCAGCTGCCAGAGCAATTTGGAGTTCAGTTTCAACTGCGGTAGAAATCTCTGTGTCGCCATCAGCAGCTTGAACATTTGCAGCGGTGAGACCGAAAGCGATACCCGTCAGCACAATGAATAGGGTAGTGCGGAATAATTTAGTGATCGTATTCATAGGTAGTTTGGTTCGTGGAAAGTTGAATAAATCATGGTCAAAACGCCAGAGCTAAAAGCAAATCTTAGGCATTTCGGAACGAGTGATGACTATAATTCGTCATATAAACCTAAAAAGGTCGAGCAAAACTTAATCAGATGCTTCGGGACATTTCTAAGGGCGCGCTCAAGGATGAGTTTGAATGTGCTACCAGAACAATCCCCCTCAGTATGGCCCAGCAACGAACGCTAGTATAGACGAGCCCTCCAGACCGCCCGAAGCGCAGGAACCGCAGCGCAACCGGCTCGGCGGTTGTGGTCGGGACGATGAGCCACACGACGTTGGATTTGGATGAACGCATCGAGATTGAGACCGGATTGAAGGCGGGGTGGACTCAGTGCCGGATCGCCCTCCAGTTGAAACGATCTGCTGGGACGATTAGCACGGAACTCAACCGCAACGGCGGTCGGGCCAACTACCGTGCGCAAGCGGCGGATCTGGACGCGCGGGAACGCAAGGCTCAGGTCCGCCGGGAGCATTGCGCGATTGAGCAGATGCCACCACTGCGTGCGGCGGTGCATGACTACTTGAGGCGGGGCTGGTCACCGGAGGAAATCGCGGGCACGCTCAAACGTGAACACCCCGACTTGGAGCACATGCAAACCTCCCACGAATCGATCTACCGCTACGTCTACGTCGTCGCCCGGGGCGAACTCAGGCGCGAGCTAGCTAAGTGTCTGCGGCGCAAGCACCAAACGCGCAAACCCTTGCGTCGCGGCGTGGTCGCCACGCAAGGCAAGATCCCCCACATGATCCTCGTAGACCAACGCCCACCAGAAGTGGAGGATCGCCTGATCGCAGGCCATTACGAGGCGGACCTGATCCTCGGCGCAGGCAACCGTTCCGCAGTCGGCGTGATCGTGGAACGCACCAGTCGTTTCACCATGCTGTGCCATCTGCCCGCGAAGGACGCCACCAGCGTGCGCGAGGCGTTCACCCGTCGCCTCCGCTCCATCCCGCTGCCCCTGCGCAAATCCCTCACCTATGATCAGGGCAAGGAAATGGCCCCACACCAGATCCTCGCCGCAGATCTCCAACTCCAAGTCTTCTTCTGCCATCCTCACAGTCCTTGGGAACGCGCCACCTGCGAAAGTCAGAACGACCGCATCCGACACTACCTGCCCAAAGGAACCGATCTATCCACGGTCTCCTACCAGCAACTCTCCGCTTATCAGGATATGCTCAACGAACGTCCCAGAAAAATCCTCAACTGGAAGTCTCCAGCCCAATGCTTCCATGATCTCATGATCGCAAACCAATCTTCTAATTGATCCTTGAATATGCCAAGTATAAATATTCTATAAACATATATTATTCTTATATTTACACATATTTATTCGATTCTTTTCAAGTGATGAATCAGGTATTTTCCGACCTATTACCTATTTTTACCGCAAACAGCACGAGCATTCCGACCAAGAAAAAACCCGTATTGGCCAATATCGCTACTCGCAACCCATACCAGGCCGCCAGCCAGCCGAAGATCGGTTGTCCAATCACTGCAGCTAACTTCGCAAAAAAGCCCCAGTAGCCGAAAAACTCGCCCGACCGCCCTTCCGGCGTGAGTCCCGAAACCACCGCGCGCGTTCCGGATTGCAAAGCGCCCATCGCACCTCCCGCGAGCACGCCGATCATATAAAACTCCATCTTGCTCGTGCAGAAAGCAGCCCAGACGCACACGACGATCCATTGGATCAACGACAGTATCAGCGACACCCTCGGCCCGAGCTTATCCTGCAAAACTCCGAAGCCATAGGCTCCAGCGACTCCGGCCAATTGCAGCACAACAAACAGTTTGATGACCTCCGCCTGCGTCATCCCGAGCACTTGCGTCGCATAGATCGCCGCAAAAGCGACCACCGCCGTCAGCCCCGCCATAAACAGGAGCATCGCGATAAAGAAAACTGCCAGCGTGCGGTGTCGTGGCAGCTCTCTCGCCATTTGCTTCAACTGACTGAAACCGATCGCCACATAACTCTCTCCAACCTTGAGCGATCGCCGCCGAGCCCGTTCCCGCAGCATCAAGGTCGGCAGACAGGCCACCATGAAAAACAGCCCCGTCATCACAAACGTCCACGGCGCACGGCCCTCCCCGCTCTGCAAGATCACCAACGCCAGCACCAAACTGAGCAACCCACCCAGATAGCCGAAACTCCAACCATATCCTGAAATCCGCCCGGCATTTTTTGGCGTGCTGATCTCCGGCAGAAAACTCGCGCAAAGGTTTTCACCCATCGAAAACGCCACATTTGCCAACACCACCAGACTCAGAGCCAGCCACACCTCACCCGCTCCCGCAAAGTAGAGCGCAATCGTCGCGCACGAGCACACCACCGCCGAAATCATCAGAAACCACTTCTTACGAGCCGTCACATCAGCGATCGCTCCCAGCAAAGGTGACCCGAAAATAACCACCAACTGCGACACCGCTAACGCACTGCCCCACCAACCTGAAGCCCTCGCATCTCCCTCCGCCACGACATTGGCGAAATAAACCGCATAGACGACCGTGATGATAATCGTCGTGTAGGCCGAATTCGCGAAATCGAAACAACACCACCCAAAAATCTCCCGTTTCTTCACGGGTAGTTTAGAAGTGGCCGCTGGTTCACACACACCACCAGCAAGCCCTCCACCTGATTGATGGCAAGCGCCATGCGGGTGGTTTGATCTCCCTCAAGTGTCGCAGGAGTTTTTCAAAAGCCCTTGCGCGCACCCTATTTTGGGGCTTCCTTGGGCACCTTGTTGTTCATGCCAAAGACCGATACTCACACCTCTGCCTCCTACTTCCGACGCGCTACTACAGCCCTCGTGCAATGGGTGGATTCTGATTTCTGCCCAGATGGGGCTGAAAAAATGCGTAACTCACCCGATCGCATCGATTGGGTGCGCGTCATGCCGTTCGTCTTCCTTCATGCTGGCTGTCTTGGTGTGATCTGGGTCGGCGCGAGCTCCTTTGCCGTCTGGGCGGCAGTCGCGCTCTACTTCATCCGCATGTTTGCGGTCACCGGCATCCATCACCGCTACTTTTCCCACAAAACCTACAGCACCTCACGCGTCGGCCAATTTCTCCTCGCGATCTTCGCAGGAACCACCGTGCAACGCGGTTCGCTCTGGTGGGCCTATCATCATCGCCACCACCACAAACACAGCGATGAGCCGGAAGACGCTCACTCGCCCCATGTTCATGGATTCTGGTGGTCGCACATCGGCTGGATCACCAGCAAACGCAATTTCCCGACCGACTACACTAAGATCAAGGATCTCGCGAAATTCCCCGAGCTCGTCTGGCTCAATCGCTTCGATCTCGTCGTCCCGGTCGTATTCGCTTTTTCTCTCTTCGGCCTCGGCGTCGCCCTCGAATCCTTCGCCCCTGCCCTCGGCACCAACGGTTGGCAAATGCTCGTTTGGGGATTCTTTATCAGCACCACCTTCCTCTTTCACGGCACCGGTTGCATTAATTCCATGGCCCACCTGATGGGCAAGCGACGCTTCAAAACCGAAGACGATTCACGCAACAGCGCGATTCTCGCTTTCATCACACTCGGCGAAGGTTGGCACAACAATCATCACCGCTACCAAAGCAGCACGCGCAACGGTTTCTATTGGTGGGAAATCGACCCCACCTATTACATGCTGAAACTCCTTTCGCTGACTGGTTTCATCAGCAAACTGAAAGCCGTGCCGAAGAAGGTGCTGGAAGAAGGGGCCCATGCCGACCACCACGCCTCAGTCGCCGCCGCTAAGCAAGCAGTGCACGTGCATCCGCAAAGTTCATTGCGACGGGTATTCCCAACGGCCGCCGCCATCGCCGTCGCCACCGCGACAGCTGCTCATGCTGAACTCCCGAACAAGGAAAGCTCTCCGGAGGTGCATAAAGATGTCACCGAACTCGCCCACGAGCTGGATCAGAAAAAATCTGACGAACCGCCGGTAATCTGATTCTTAGCACAGACCCGCTTCGACGGCCCAGCGCATTAGGCCGCCGCGCGCTGGCGGAAAACCCGCGCCGCTGAGTAGAGCGAAATCGACATCTTCGGGTGTCTTCACGACTCCCTCGTCGAGACAACGTCGCGCCTCCTCAATCATCACGCCCATTAATCGGGCTTGGATCGACTCTACCTCGGTCGAGTCGGTTGAGTCGGGTTGCAGCCCTGCGATCTGCGCATTCACCGCGCACTCTCGTCCTTCATACCCATAGAAGCCCGAGCTGGCTCCGTTTTTGCGGCCCTTCAATCCCTTCCCGAGCAGACTCGTGCAGATGCCACTGCGCTGGAAACGATCCGGGAAATAATGAGCGAGCTCGCCAAAGATAAAATCCGTCACATCCACGCCGACTTCGTCGATCAACCGCATCGGCCCCATCGGCCAACCCCACTCGTGCATCGCCGCGTCAATTGATTCGGTCGCCACGTCCTCTTCCCTAAGCCGACAGGCCTCGTTGAGATAAAAGAACAACACACGCGTCACCAGAAACCCCGGCGAAGAGCGACAGATCACGGGCGATTTTTTCAGCCCTTTCACAAAGTCGAGTCCACGCGATGCCGCCACCGCGGAAGTAGCCTTCCCCACGATCAATTCGACCAACGGCATTCGTCCGACGGGATTAAAAAAATGAAGCCCCAGCACCCGATCAGGATGCTGCACACCTCGCGCAACCTCTTCCAACGGAAGCGCGGAAGTATTGGAGGCCAGCAACGCATCGGGCCGCACTATCCCCGCCAGCTCATGGAATAATTTCTGTTTCACCGCGACATCCTCCACAATGGCCTCGATCACCACATCGCATTCGGCAAACCCATCCCAAGCCGTCGTTGTCGTGATGCGGGCAAGCCCGGCTTTGGCTTCTTGCTCCGTGGTTCGCTCGCGACGCACATTACCCGCGCAGAGGCCGCGAATCACATCCATCCCGCGCTCCAGAAATTCCGGCTGCATATCGCGCAATACGACCTCGTGGCCACACGCTGCGCACCACTGCGCAATCCCTGAGCCCATCACGCCCGCACCGATCACGCCTACTTTGCCCATCTTGACCGGAGTCGTTGTCCTCGAATCAGCATCGGGTAAATCCCAACCCTCCAAAGTGCGGTGCCGCGCCTCATTCAATAAACGGGTCGCGTAGGCTTCATTATTTGCGGGTGCACTCATCAATTACCAGATTGGGGATTGGTTTTCCGCATTGCAGGGAAAAAGAGAAGCGCAATCGTTTGGTGCCATGGCGCAAGGCCCGACAATCGAAGCAAAATCATCTGCTCAATCTAATAACGCCACTGTTCTTTGGAACTGGATCGGTGGGGTGGGATTGCTGATTTCTTGTGTGCTGGTTTATCTGCCCGCACTCAACGGAGCCTTCCTCTGGGACGACAATGCTCACGTCACCCGCCCCGAATTGCGTTCACTCGAAGGGCTGGCGCGCATCTGGTTTGAACTCGGCGCGACCCAACAATACTACCCCGTGCTCCACAGCGCGTTCTGGGTCGAGCACCGGATTTGGGGCGACTCCGTTTTTGGATATCATGCGTGGAATGTGTTTCTCCACGCACTGTCCGCCGGTCTGATCGTCACCCTGATGCGGCGTCTTTCGATAAGCGGCGCGTGGTTGGCTGGTTTTATTTTCGCGCTGCATCCCGTATGCGTCGAATCCGTGGCGTGGATCTCCGAACAGAAAAACACGCTCTCAACTGCATTTTACCTTCTGGCGATGTTAGCGTATCTGCGCTGTGACCGACTCGCGAGCGGAGTTCCGGAAAATGATCCTCAGCGCTCCCATCGTTGGCGTTACTACGCACTTGCATCGGTTTTATTTCTGCTCGCGGCCTTGACCAAAACCGTGACGGTCACCCTGCCCGCCGCACTCCTTGTGATCTTCTGGTGGCAACGCGGAAAGCTTACGCGCCGCGATATCACGCCGTTGATACCCTGGTTCGCGTTTAGCATCGCGGCGGGATTGATGACCGCATGGGTCGAGCGAAACTACATCGGGGCCAGCGGCGAAGCCTTCGATCTCAATCTCTGGCACCGCACCCTGCTCGCGGGGCAAATCGTTTGGTTCTATCTCAGCAAACTGAGCTGGCCGGCCGACCTGATGTTTATCTACCCGCGTTGGGATATGGCAGTGTCCACATTCGGCCACTACCTCGGCCTCGCGTCGGCCATCGGCGCGTTAATCGTATGCTGGAGATTTCGCCACCGCAGCCGCGCTCCTCTGGCCACCGCCCTGCTCTACGGCGGCACACTTTTCCCCGCACTGGGATTCTTCAATGTGTTCCCGTTTCAATTCTCCTACGTCGCCGATCATTTCCAATATCTGGCTTCGATTGCGGTCATCGTGGCGGCCTCCGCCGGACTCGTTAATCTGTCCACCAAGTTCTTGCCGAAGCTGCCATTGATCAGCACCGCCGCCTGCATCGGCTTACTCGCGAGTCTCGCATTCATCTCGAATCAACAGTCCCGCCACTACCGCGACAACATCACCCTCTACCGCATCACGCTTGAGCAAAACCCCGCCTGCTGGCTGGCCTCCTATAACCTCGGGTTGGAATTAGCCGAACTCGGCCAAACCACCGAGGCCATCGAACTGTATCGCGAGACGTTGCGGATCAAACCCGACTACGCCGAAGTGCATGCCAATCTCGGCATCGCCCTGACCAAACTTGCGGGCGGTTTGCCGGAAGGCATTCGAGAGCTGGAAATCGCCGTGCGACTCAAGCCCGAGCTGCACCTCGCCAAGAACAACCTCGCCAACCTCATCGCGGATGATCCCAACCGCAGCGAAGAAGCCATTGCGCTTTTCAAGGATGTGCTGCGCCACGATCCCGCTCACGCCGGAGTGCGCTTCAATCTCGGTCGCACTCTGCTGCGCTACCCCTCTCGCGAAAATGAAGCCCTCCTTCAATTCGAAAAAGTCGCCCAACTCGAGCCAGACTACTGGCAGGCTCACTACCAAATCGGCAGCATCCTGATTCGCCAGCGACGTGAGTTTGACCGCGCGATCGCTTCATTTGAAGAAGTGCTGAGAATCAACCCCGACGTGGCGGAAGCTCACTTCAGACTCGGGCAGCTGCACACCTACACGACCGGCAATCACACCGAAGTGATCAAGCACCTGCGCGAGACCTTACGCCTCAATCCCAATCACCCCCAAGCACGCGATCTCCTGCGCACGATCGACTACTGATCCTGCGGCGATTAACTGCGGCGCCGTAATCTACCGCTACCAAATTTGCGCAAATTTTTCAGCGCGATCTCGAACTCCAACGGCAACGGCGCACGTAGACTGATCTCTTCGCCACTCACCGGATGCGCGAACGTCAGCTCGCTGAGATGCAGCGCCAACGAACGAATCATCGGGCGCTCAGTCGCACCTCCTTTGTAACCACTTTTGATATCCGACAGTCGCAGCTGTTTCCGCGAATCACCGTAGAGGCCATCGTTTAAAACCGGTGCGCCTGCGGCGGCCAAATGTGCACGCACCTGATGCCGTCGATTCGTTTGCGGGCACCCTTCCACCAACGCAAACTCGCCGAAATTCTCCCGCACGCGAAATTCCGTCCGCGCGACCTGTCCTCCGTTGCGTGCAAACACGCGCATCAGATCCGAATTTACCTTGTCCGGCCCCAACCAATAATCGATCGCGAAAGTTTCCGGCAATCGCCCGCTCGCGTCGCGGATCGGCGGATGCTCCATCAGCAAGTCTCCCTCCTTTTCCACCGCGACAAACGCCTGATAAACCTGCCGAGCGGTCTTGCTTTGAAACAGCCCGCTCACGAAGTCCAAAACTGGTTTGGTTTTTGCCCACAACGAGACTCCGCTGGTTTCAGCATCCATTCGTTGCACCGCGGTGATCGTCCGACCATGCACGTCTCGAATCATCGCCTGCAGGCATTCGCCATGAGCTGAACCCGCCGCAGGCACCACTGGCAAGTCGCTTGGCTTATCGAAAGCCAACAGCGTATCATCTTCAAAAATAATGGGGGGTAGCTCCATGCAACCTCTTGGGAACCGCAAACACGACCGTTTGTCACGCCGATGTTTTCAGCCCACCCGCATAGTCCTACCCCAAACGGACAATCAGACCCATCTCCTTCGCTAAACATCTGTAAGTTTTCCCCTCCTCCATATTTGCCCTTGCGGCCCCCTATATTGAAAGTCTGCATCAAAGTTGAAAGTTCGCCCCATGCCGGTATTCCCCAAGTGCCTCTATACTATCGCCGCCGGTCTGGCATCGGCCAAAGCGGGTAAACGGCTGTTAAAAACACGCCCTCATCCGAAGGCGCAGGAAAACACTTTGGCCCAGCTACTCGCCTCCTATGCCCAGACCAAACAAGGGCGCGAATTAGGAATCAACGCTCAGCAAACTTACGCGCAATTCGCTGAACACGTCCCCCTGCAAACCTACGAATCGATCCGCCCGATGATCGAGCGTATGCAACAAGGCGAGGCCGACGTGCTCTGGCCAGGGCAATGCCCCCTCTACGTGCGCACCTCGGGGGTCACGGATGGAAAACCCAAACTCCTACCCGTGACCGACGCGATGCTTCTGCACCTACGCCAAGCGATTAAGACCGCGACCCTCTTGTATACCACCCGCGTTGGTCACGTCGGAGTGTTTCGAGGGCGCCACCTTTTTCACCATCATTCCTCAACGGCACTCACCCCGCTCGCGACTTCCGGCCAATTCCAAGCCTATGAAGGCAGCCTCGCCGGAATCTGCGCCATCACTCTGCCGCCCTGGGTAGAAAAGCACCTTTACGAACCCGGTGCGTCTATTGCGAAAATCGAAGATCCCCGCGAGCGACGTCGCGCCATCTTCAAACGAACCCATCGGCGGGACATCACCGCATTGGGAGGAAATCCGCATCAACTGCTCAAACTCGCTCAAACCATATGTCGAGCAGCCACCCGCGGCAAAACCCGTCCACTCAATCTGCTCGGAATTTGGCCTAATCTGGAATGCGTTGTCCACGGTGGCGAAGCGCTGGGTGCAGCGGGCGCCAATCTTCGCCACATTTGCGGTCCGGATACTCACTTCCATGAAATCTATCTTGCCGCCGAAGGACTCATCGCCGCTCAGGATTCCGCAACTGCTCCCGGACTTCGGCTGCTCGAAGAGGCTGGAATCTTCTACGAATTCTTGCCCCTCTCCCATTTTCACGAAGATCGATTAACGCAAAGCGTGGCCCACGTCATCCCACTCGCCGAAGTGAAATCAGGGGTAAACTACGTGCTGATCATCTCCACCCCCGCTGGGCTGTGCCGTTACGTAACTGGCGATATCGTGCAATTCTCCAGCACGACTCATCACCGTATTGTGCCCATGGGTCGCACTCAGCTACGCCTCAATACCTTTGGCGAAAACGTCCTCGAAAAACAACTCACCGACTCCCTGCTCAAAGTCTGTGCAACCCACTCCTGGGTGATCATCGATTTTCACATCGCTCCCCTTACCGAGAAGAAACTCACCGGACAAACCATCGGTCGGCACGAATGGTGGATCGAGCTTGAACCCGGCACCGTGGATACGCCCACCGGGCCGATCCTATCCGCCGCCCTGGATAAGGAACTCTGTCGTCGCAATAGCGACTACGCCGCCAAACGAAACGACGGCATCCTGGAGGCTCCATTTGTGCGCCTCGTGATACCCGGCGTATTCGCCCATTGGCTCGCCTACAACGGCACGTGGCATGCTCAAGGCCAAATCCCCCACTGCCACGAAGAGCGAGTTATCGCAGACGGCCTCGCACAGCTCGCTCGCTTCACCAAAGACGTATAAAGCCAACGTCTCATGAAAAACAGACTGTCATTGCGAAGGAGGTGAAACCGACTGCGGCAATCTACGACGACCCATCGGTCAGGCCCTGCTCTCCTCGTGGACTGTTGCTTCTCCAGCCCAGACAACCTCGCACCGCTCGTGCGTTGCAGCAAAGACGACTAAAAATCACCTCTATTTTATCACCAGTTGGCACGGCCAGTGCTATTCAAGAGCTGGCTAACGAATCCCCAATCTTTGCGATTTGGATTCAGCGAGCCTCTCGAATCATCGAGAAGATGCAGTTCCGGGGGTCGGCGTTAAGGGTTATCGCCGGTCCCCACCTGCACGGTTCAAAGCACCATCGCAATCGCCGCGATCATCGCCAAGGCCCCCAAGGCCCTCCCCGCAAAAGCACCGCCACCCGCCTCTCTTTCCGTATTGGCAAACCAATGGCCGGCGAGCCAAACGAAAAGCACCCCAAACAAACCCCGGGAACTATAGACGATATTGACCGCTGTCGCCTGCCCCCAAACGCCCAACGTGATCCCAATCCCCACATTATTGAGCGCATTCAAGAGAGCCCCCGGCAATACCCACAGCCAAGCCTTCGACGACACGCCTCTCAAACCACCTCTCGCAAATTTCAGCAACACAAAGGAATAGACTCCCACCAACATGAAATACGGCGGGAAATAATTCCCCGGCCCCCAAGCGGGAGCCCAGCGCTGCACCAAGACATCACATAGTGCAAATAACAGCGAACCGCCCAGCGCCAATAGGATCGTCTGCCGCACCAACCGATGTTTCGGCGCCGGACCCAAATTCAATAACCCCACCGCCGACGCGCTTAAACACGCCCCCACCCACCACTGCCAGGGAATATCATCCGTGAGCAGCAGTGCGCTGAAACAAGTCACAAAAATCACTTTGACGCCCAGCACCGGCGCCGCCACGGACACATCCCCTCTCGTCATCGCCAAAAACACGAGCATCTGAGCCACGAAAAACAACAAAGCGGTCACCGCCGGTTGCCCATAATCCACCCAATCGACCGGGGCCCATCCATGCCAAAGCCACCACGGTAGAAAAAGCAACGCACCGGTCCAGTTCGCCAGAAACGTCGCCCGCCAAACCCCCACCCCCAATTCCGATGCCCGTTTAAGCATCAACATTCCCAGCACATATAACACCGCACAGATGAGCGGGATAAAAAGAAACGCGGGAAACGACATGTGCACGCACAACACCTCTGTGCGGTAAGCACTGTGCAAGAACTAATCAAAGACCACCACTCAGACATCAGTGGAGAGCTGAATTCCACATTCCTACGGCCTGTCAGAAATCATCGAATCCATTCGGTCAATAGAACACCGGTGCAACAAATGAGCGTCTTCTAAATACTGAGTTCTCTCCAGCGCTAGTTATAATTTTCAAAAAAAGCGCTGAACCAAGGGCCACGAGTGAATTTTGTGATAGCCTAGTTGAGTTTTGGTCAAAAGTGAGACCGAACGAAGCATCGTCATGGCCAGAGTTGGCTCGGCGGCCGGTGCTAGTCACCTCTCAGGGAGATTTTTGGGGATATGAAAGGGGATGCTCCACCCGTGCCCGAACCTGCGCCTTGATCTGCTTCAACACGCCTTCGTGCATGGAGCGAATCGCGCCGCGCTTGGCCGAGATATGCCACTGGTGAGGTGATCTCCGGGCGTTTTTGCACTCCCAGATAATCGGCATCAGCGAAGACATCCTGCTCTTACCCGTGAAGTAGCTCGTTGGTCTGACTGATGCCGCTGATATTCGCGGCGTTCCCGACCACTCTCTGGACCAACCCTCTTTGCGCGTTCACCGCGACATGTGCCTTCATCCCTGAACCACTGGTTGCCTTTCTTGGTCTGGGTCCTTTCTGGGTTTCCAGACTAACTCTCTCAATGGCTCTGTTTTCATAGCCCTGACCACCTGGTCATGGGAGTTTTTAGCGCTAAACGTCTACCCCAGACATACCAAAGCCGCCTCTTTCGAGGCGGCCCGGATGACCTATAACACCAATAAACCTGAAGCTACACAAAGCTGAAATACTAACTAACTACAGAGAGGAAGACGCAGCTTAGGCGGAAACGTTCAATTTCTTGAAATATAATTTTTTACTGACTCAAAAACACAATAGGCCGCCTCAAACGAGGCGGCCTATGTGACCTAACTACCAAGCAAACCGAAAAAAACGACTAACATGCACAAAATTGAAAACACCAACTACACCAAGGTAGACGGTGTTGAGGGTGAAACGCTCAATTTTTGATAAAGTTTTTTTGATAAAGTTTTATCATGTTGCAATTGTGTTGGTTACAAGTCCGGTTTCGAGACACTTAAAGCGCCAGTGGCACTCAATTGGTCAATATAGCCACCCACACGTAGGCCTGCACGTCATCGTCTACTCCAATCTTCGAGCCGCCAATCACACGTTCGTCGCCTACTTTGAAAGTGCCACCTGCTTCTCTGCTACGCGAGCTAGTGATCGGAAACTCTCCGTCGTAAGCAGAAACGAATTCATGTTGCACCGAGATCTGGTAGCGGGATTCTTTGTTCGGCACGGCGCGCACTTCCAAAGAGACAGTCGAATCGCCAATCGTGGCGACCGCTTTGCCATTTCCCTCAGGTGAAAGCACTACGGATTGACTGGCGATCGGTTTCAGGTCGGCCAGTAGATCCAAGGGATAGAGTTCGTCAGTCGAATAAGTCGCTGGATCGACCTGATATTCGGCAAAGGTGAACGTCAGCGGCTTGGCCGCCAGTCCGCTGGCAGTTGCGAGAATCATCAGCGCCAGAAACACAGTTTTCATGGCGAAAACTGAATCCCGAATCGCAGCCTAAAGCAATGCTGGCTCTGTGGTAGTGGGATCGTTTGCCATGTCATTGCGAGCCCGCCCCGGCCGGGTGTGGCAATCCACGAACAGGCTAGTGTGGCCGACAAGTAATGCGTGGATAGCCACGTCGCTACGCTTTTCGCCATTTCAGAAAGGGTAGCGAGGTGCGCACGTTCATCACTCACACGCTCGCAGCAAGCAGACTATCAACAATAGCCCCGTGCGAAGGGCGCCGGCAATCCACGAGCACGGGCAGACGTAAACAACGAGTAATCGTGGATTGCCGCAGTCGTTCCGCCGGAACGGAACTCCTTCGCAATGACAAACTATACAAATGCTATCTCAGTGGATCCGCAGATCCTCGATCGGCACCTCTACTTCACTCTGCTTGGGCAGCGGCGTGCTCGTGAGCGGATAGCTGAAACGTTTTCCCTCAAAGTTTCGGAAGATCACTTCCTTGTCATTGATCTCTTCTACGTAGTCGGGATTGATCGGCACTTTGCCGCCACCGCCGGGAGCATCGATCACGTATTGGGGCACCGCGTATCCGGTCGTGTGGCCACGCAGGGCGCGGATGATCTCGATACCTTTGCGCACATCCACCTTGAAGTGGCTGCCACCGGTGATGAGATCCATCTGATAAATGTAGTAAGGCCGCACCCGCATGCGCAGGAGGCGTTGCACGAGTGCTTTCATCACGTCGGCATCATCGTTTACACCCTTCAGCAACACACTTTGATTGCCGAGCGGCACACCCGCATAGCTGAGGCGTTCGCAGGCATCCTTGAGCTCCTGAGTGCACTCCTTCGGATGGTTCACGTGAATGCTCATCCAGACCGCGCCGTATTTTTTAAACAGGTCGCAAAGTTCCGGAGTGATGCGTTGCGGGAGAAAAGTAGGGATGCGCGAGCCGATACGGATAAACTCCACATGCTTAATCGCACGGAGACGTGCGAGCAGGTGCTCGAGTTTCTTATCGGAGAGCAAGAGCGGGTCGCCACCTGAAAGTAGCACGTCGCGCACTTCGGGATGCGACTCGATGTAACGCAGCCCCTGTTCGTATTCCGGATGGAAGTTGTAGTCCTGCGCGTTGGAGACCAAACGACTGCGGGTGCAATACCGGCAATACGCCGCGCAGCGATCCGTGACCAGAAACAAGACGCGATCAGGATAACGGTGCACGAGGCCCGGAACCGGAGAATGTTCGTCTTCTCCCAGTGAATCGAGCATCTCTTCGGCAGAAACCTGAGTTTCCCCCACCCGAGGGATCATCTGCTTGCGCAGCGGACAATCGGGATCGTCGCGATCGATCAGATTGAAAAAATAAGGGGTTATCGCGAGCGACAGCTTTTGGCTAGCGAAGAGGCAACCGGCCTTCTCGTCGGGCGTGAGCGTCATATATTGCTCGAGGTGCTCGACACTAGTAAGACGGTTTTTCAACTGCCAGATCCAGTTCTGCCAGTCGCTGGTGGGGATGTGTTGCCAAAGGCCTTGGCCTTCAAACCAAGTATCTCGATCTTCTAAATAGGGCATGGTTAAGGGTTAAATGGGTAAGAACAGAGGCACCCGCTGTCAAACGGACGGTAAAGATTTTCGGTCCAAACAAGATTTCCCCTTGGCAGGTCTGAATCGAATCCTTTTCGTCAGCCTTTAATGTCATCGCCCAAACCAGGTGTTCTAGCTCTCGAAGATGGAAGTGTATTCCGCGGCCGCGCCTTTGGCGCCGATGCGGCTATCGCTGGCGAATGTGTTTTCAACACATCCATGACCGGTTATCAGGAGATTCTGACTGATCCCTCCTACTTCGGCCAAATCGTCACCATGACGGCTCCGATGATCGGAAACTACGGAGTCAACGACGAGGATAGCGAAGCCGATGCTCCGAAATGCGCGGGCTTCGTCGTGCGGGAGCTCTCCCCTGTCGTGAGTAACTGGCGCGCGCAGTCCTCCCTCGACGATTATCTACGCAAATACGGCATCCCCGGCATCAGTGAGATCGATACCCGGTCACTCACGAAGAAGCTCCGCGTCGATGGAGCTATGAAGTGTTGCCTCAGCACCCTCCCCATTAGCGATGAGGAAGCCGTGGCAACCGCCCGTAATTGGCAGGATATGGCCGGCAGCGATTACGTCAAAAACGTCACGTGCAAGGAGCCCTATATCTGGAGCGCAGAGGATCCGAAGAATTTCAACACCCCCTACATCCCGGTTGGCACCACCATGAATGCGCCCGGTATTCCGGAAAAGCGCTTCAAAGTAGCCGCCTTCGATTTGGGTGCGAAATACTCCATTTTTCGCAAACTCATCAATCACGGCTTTGAAGTGCAGGTATTCCCAGCCTCCGCCTCTGCTGAGCTAATCCGCGAATACAATCCTGACGGCCTCTTTCTCTCGAATGGGCCCGGCGATCCCGCCGCTCTCAATTATGTGCACCAGACGGTCATGAATCTGATCCCAGATTATCCGACCTTCGGGATCTGTCTCGGACATCAAATGCTCAGTCACGCGCTCGGCGGCACGACCTTCAAACTCAAGTTCGGTCATCGCGGCGGCAACCAACCAGTCAAAAATCTCGAAACCGGCCGAGTTTCCATCACCGCGCAAAACCACGGCTTCGCGACGGATCCAAACAGCCTCGAAAAAGGAGGCGCGATGGTCTCCGAGATCAATCTCAACGACAACACTGTCGAAGGCCTCCGCCACAAAGAGCTCCCGATTTTTTCTGTGCAGTATCATCCCGAAGCAGCACCCGGCCCCAACGATGCCGACCCACTCTTCGTCGATTTCTACCAACTGATCGAGAAGCGCAAAGCCGGGAAGATCTGAGTAGAATTGGCGCCGGGTGGAGCGCGTTGTCCCCAACGCGCTTCCTTCACCCGATCATTTCGCCGATCAATCGCGGCGCAGTCACCGGTTCCTCGGTTAAACTAATCGCCGCAGAGAGTTTCGCCTTCGCTTCGGCCAGGGCCGATTCGTCGTTTGCGTGAATCGTGCAGAGACGCGATCCCGCTTCGACTCGTTCGCCGACTTTTACGAGATCGCTCACGCCCACGGCCGGATCGATCGCATCTTCGGCCTTGGCGCGACCTGCCCCCAATCGAAGTGCCGCCAGCGCGATCTCCAGCGCATCCACTCCGGCTACAGAGCCTCCTTGAGGTGCCGTGAGCGCTACTTGATGCTTTGCCTGAGGAAGTTGCGACGGATCATCCACGACTTTCGAGTCACCGCCCTGAGCGGCGACCAGGTCGCGGAATTTAGCCAACGCCGCACCACTCGAAATGCTCTCCTCCAGCTTGGCACGCGCTTCCTCTTGTGTGGTGACTACTTTGGCGAGCATGAGCATTTGCTCAGCGAGAGCAAAGGTCACTTCCATCGTATCAGCCGGACCTTCGCCACGCAGGCAGGCGATCGATTCGGCAACTTCGAGCGCGTTGCCCACCGCACGACCCAGAGGTTGATTCATCGCGGTCATGATCGCGCGAGTAGGCTTGTTCATGGCCGTGGCGGTCGAGACGA
>Ga0335398_10004403_pt1 | contig 19613 bp, 22 predicted proteins | sample BON03_FD_205742 | JGI IMG/M metagenome (GOLD analysis project Ga0335398, IMG submission 205742) | Freshwater microbial communities from Lake Bonney liftoff mats and glacier meltwater in Antarctica - BON-03 (spades assembly) (version 2) | ecosystem: Environmental > Aquatic > Freshwater > Ice >... | reverse complement strand
CTCACGACTTGCTTGCGTCGTTCGTGAAGCTGTTCCAGCGTTTGCGTTCTTGCGCTTTCTTTTTCCATGATCGTTCGATTACGAAAAACAGAAAAAGTTCATACTTTATGGGGCCTTATCTATAGTTGAGAGGTATGGTGGTGCAGTACGGACCTGGGTTCAAACTCGCTCTCACAACAGGTGAGAACTGCTGCGGGTGTTTGTCCCTACTTTGCGGATGTTGGCCGTTTCGTATCGTGGAAGGTGACTTCAACGATCCGCGGGCGGCCATTGCCTGGCTGCGTGGAGCACGCGCAAGACGCGCACCAGTTCATCGGTTGTGTCGTAAATCAAAATGTAGTTCTTGTGAACCACCAACTCTCGCGTGCCAGTGATGCGACCGGTCCGACCAAGTCCCTGGTGATCAATCAAAGGCCGGACTTTCTCGGAAAATAGATCATCCAGGGTCAGCGCTGCCCTCGGATTGTCTGCCTCAATGTAGTCGTAGATCGCGCGGCGGTCATCGAGCGCTTCAGGTGTCCAGAAAAGCCTCACGATTGGGTTTTAAGCTTTTGCCGCGTTTTTTCTCTGCGCTTGGCGAACTCTGCCTCAACATCTTCAGCAGACACTAGGTTGCCCGCGTTAGCAGAATCCAACCCGACCTGCACTTGGCGACGAAACCAGACTTCATGCTCAGCGGCGTCTTGCTGCTTTTTCACGAAGTCGCGCATGAAGTCACGCAAGAGCTGGGCACCAGTCCTGTCGCGCGCCTTCGCAGCCATTGCAAAATTTTCCTTTAATTCCTCTTCGACCCGAAAAGTAAAAGTTGCCTCATTCATTGCATCATCCAATGTGTTACATGGTAAATACACTGTAGCACAAAAGATTCAATTCGCAAGATCCGAGCCTTGACCAACGTGGTGTAAGCCTGAACGGATGGCGTATTTCCAACCAGGAGTGAGCCGGAAGGGGGGGTAAATTTGAGACGGAAGTGCTGTCGGCCTGATCATCACAAGGATGCCGTGGCCGACGTATCGTAATCCAACGCCGTGGCGTAGATGTCAGTAAACTTTTGGTAGAACTTGCGCTCGGAAAGCCGGATTTCCCGGACTTTTCCCAGCTGCCGCTCAAAGAAGTCTTCCGTCAACAAGCTGCCGCCGCTTTTCAGGCGATCCACATCCATGGCCCAGCCCTGAATGGTGTAATCCTTGACGATCCGGTTAGCCCACTTGCGGAACTGCACCGCACGTTCGTTTTCGATCTTGAAGCCAACAGCGATGATGGCCTGCAGGCTGTAGTGCTTGACCTGATAGTTCTTGCCATCAGCGGCAGTGGTTAAGTACTGCTTAATAACTGCCGCTTCTTCGAGTTCGCTGTCGGCAAAAATCCGTTTCAAATGCTGGTTGATGGCCGGCAACGGCACATCATAGAGCGTAGCCATCATTTTCTGCGTGAGCCAGAGGTTTTCATCCTCGTAGCGTATTTCCACCGTGGCGCTGCCACCACCCGTGGCGGCAACAAAGGTCAGGTTGTCCGCGCCGATTGAAATTTGACCCACCCTGATCGCGGTAGGGATGCCGGTTGCCCGGCACCCCCCGCACAGATCCGTACGTGCCCAATTTGCCTGAGTTGCCCATGCCAGAGATTAAATCCCTCTGGAAGCGACTTTTTCATGGCGACACGCCCACCCACAACCGGCAGTTCCTGGAACGTCGGATTGCTTACAAGTTGCAGGAGAGCGAGTTTCGCAAGGTGGACCCAAACCTGCTGGATCGCAACAAGCGCCGCATTGAGTCCCTGATCGAGACAGGCAAGGTCAAGACACGCCACCCGGACTACCGCCCGGTCGCTGGCACGATGCTCACCCGTGAGTACCAAGACAAGGAATACCGCGTGATCGCCACAGCCGATGGCACTTACGACTTCGATGGCTGGATGTACCAGAGCCTGTCACAGATCGCCCGTGAAATTACCGGCACACGCTGGTCGAGCACGCCGCTTTTGCTCAAAGGCATCGTCTTTGGCCATGACGGGCGAGCGCTGACACCGTGGCACAGCACAAAAAAGACGACCGGAAAGAGATACCGCTATTACCTGCCCATGCGCGACATCAAGGAGCACGCCGGTGCTTCAGGTTTACCGCGCCTGCCGGCAGCCGAACTGGAATCAGCGGTGCTCGACCAGCTGCGTGGCATTCTGCGTTCGCCAGACTTGCTCGGCAACGTGCTGCCACTGGCGATAGCGCTGGGTCCAACTCTGGACGAAGCAAAAGTCACCGTCGCCATGACACGGCTCGACGCCATATGGGACCAACTTTTCCCGGCCGAGCAGACCCGGATCGTCAGACTGCTGGTCGAGAAGGTGATCGTGTCGCCCGGTGAACTCGAAGTGCGGTTGCGGGCCAACGGAATCGAACGGCTGGTATTGGAACTGAAACCTGATAACGCAAAACCAAAGCGTGAAGAAGCACTGGCATGAACGAGGTACGCATCCATAAAACTGGCGAACCAGAACTCATCCAGTCCAGCGATGGGCGACTGACGTTGTCGGTACCCATCCAGTTCAAGCGGCGGGCCGGGCGCAAACAGGCCACGCTGCCCAGCGGCGCGGTCGGCCAGCCCCGGCCGTGGGACACGGCCGCCACGGCGTTGCAACTGACGCTCGCCCGGGTTATCGCTGGTTGGCAATGCTGGAGTCTGGCGAGGCCAAATCGCTACGTGAAATCGCCGCGCTGGAGGGTGTCGACAACAGCTACGTGAGTCGCATGATCAACCTGACCACGCTGGCTCCAGATATCGTTGACGCCATCCTGTTGAACGAGTTGCCTGACCATCTGACACTGTTCGATCTAGCCAGCGATACGCCACATTCTTGGGACGCGCAGAGGGATCTATTGAATCCGTCCGATTGGCAGGTTCGGCCAGGGAATGATCCGCTTGCCAGCAAACTAGTGAATTGAAGTTCCGTGGTCGTCGGCGTAATGCCTATTGAGGACCGCAACGGGTTGAGGGCGACCGGCTCCTTCGCTGCGATAGCAGTCTTTCGTCTCCAGCCATAGAGGATACAAATACTACTCGACACCCCCCCATTTGCCTGTCGGCAATAGGGTGCGAAAGCGCTACTCAAAAGCACTTCGGCATCTCGCAACTGCGCACGCAAGACACCGATGTGCATATGCACATCGGATGACGGTCACTGCACGATTCAAACGCGGATCACCTGACCCTTGAACGACCAGAAGATGTTCAGTACGTCATTGCGCGTGGCTGCATCAATGCCGTTGCTCTCCAATGCTGCCATTGCGTCGTCGACGGTGGCGACGAATTCCTGCTCACTGATATTCATTCCCTTGTGCGTGGTCAGCATGTCTTTTCCGGTGTAGGCCTGAGGCCCCCCGGTGCCAGCGCAGATAAACTCAATAGCGCGCTTCTCCACTTTGTCCATGTCGCTGCTGGCAAATCGGGTTTTCAGCAGTGGGTTGGCGATGTGGTTGGCGAGGAGCGAACGTGCGATGCGGGTAATGCCCTCGTGCTTGCCAAGGCGGTCGTATAGCGATGCCAGGGTTGGGGTGGTGGTTTCCATGGTGATGCTCCTAATTATTCAAGTGGGGAATAAGGACAAAAAGCGGAATGGTTCAAGGCGCGGGGCGACGAAGTAACCGCAGCCAGGACGCGTACTCAACTGCGCCTGCATTGATTGGCGACGACCGACCCGGTGCGGTTCGGACCGGCGAGGACCGGGAGCGCTGCACGAGCGTCGGCGCGCCGACGTTTCCCGTGGAACGGGTGTTGGAGGTGGGGGTGCGGGTGTTCAAGCGGTCTCCTTAAAAAAGTGATGGCGTAGTCACTTTGCCGCCCCCGTGTTCCTGAAACGTTCCCGGCTCCGCGAGGGCTTGCGACCATGCCTGCGCGGCAGCACAATGCCTTGCATGAACACCTTTGAGCTCGATGCGCAAGGCCTACCGCTTCAAACGCTGCAATTGCAACTACTGGGTGGCTTCTCTGTGCGGATCGATATCTCCGAGGTGCCTTCCGATCGCTGGCCCAGCCTGCGCGCCGTGCAACTGGTGCAGTTGTTGAGCCTGCAGCAGCATCGACGGTTGGCGCGCGATCTGGTGATCGATGCGCTGTGGCCGCAACTTGAACCCGATGCTGGCAGTGCCAACCTGCGTAAAGCCGTGCACCATGTGAGGAACGCGCTGGGTCGGCACGACGCAGTGCAGGTGCATGGAGGTGAGGTGTTATTGTGGCCCGGACGACCGGTGATCGTCGACGCCGAAGACTTCGAGCGCGATGCCGACGCGGCATTGTCTCAACGTGATGCCGCCGCTTGCACAGAAGCCGCGCACACCTATGGAGGTGCACTGCTTCCAGGTTCGTTGTACGAAGCTTGGACTGTGGCTGCACGTGAGCGGCTACACGCCCGGCACCTTGAACTGTTGCGAGTCGCGGGCCAATGGGATACGTTGGCACAACTGGAGCCCACCGATGAGGCCGCGCACCGCGCCCTCATGCAACGGGAACTGCAGACTGGCAACCGCGCCACGGCACTGCGCTGGTATGCCCACTTGCGGGAGGCCTTGCAGGAGTCCCTGGGTGTTGCACCCGACCGGCAAACCGAGGCGCTGTACGAGCGCTGTATTGCCGGCCTGCAGTCCACAGGTCCGGCCTTCGTCGGCCGCGCAATGGAGATTGCCCTGTCCCTGGCCTGGCTCGACGCGGAACCCGGAGACCGTGTCGGCGGAATCGTGCTGCGCGGACCCGGCGGAATTGGAAAGACCGCGTTAAGCCGGGAGATCGCCGTACAGGCCGTTGCGCGTGGCTGGCGCGCGCATCGTGTCCAGGCCACGGACGCGCGCCGCGTCTATGCGGTGGTCGCGGCCATCGCGGAGCGGCTGCTATTGGAAGACCGCGCGCCACTGGACCGCATTGGTGAACCAGCGCGCAATGTGTTGGGCCTGCTCACTCCGCTCGCGGCACCATCGCAGCCGCTGCCCGGTCCGCTAGGACGCCACCAGGTGATTGGCGCTATACGGCGGCTTCTGATTGCCTCTGCCGGGGGCTCTGACGTGTTGCTGCAAGTCGACGACGCCCACCTTGCTGATAACGCAGACATCGACGTTCTCATGCAGATTGCAATGAGTGGCGCGCCGGTGTGCCTGTTGATGGCCGTGCGTCCGACGGCTGCTGATAGGGCAGTTGCGCGCGGCATCGCCCGCCTTGAAATGGCTGGGGCGCTGAAAGTGCTGGATCTTCAGAGGCTAGATGATGAAGAGTGCAATCGCTTGGTGCAGCGCGCAGCGCCTGAGCCGCTGGACGCCGAGGTGGCGGCGCGGGTGGTGGGTGCAGCACAGGGTAACCCCTTCGCAGCCATTGAACTGGCGCGCTGCGCTGCTACGGCGCGTGAGAATCGCTTGCCGACGAGCACCGCCCAGGCTGTGCTGGCCCGGCTATGCGACGTGTCCGACACCACCAATGCGTTGCTTCAATGGCTGGCCTTGTGTGGAGACAGCTTCGACCTTGCCACCATCGAGGTGCTGGCAGAGGCAGCCGTAGTGCCTTTGATGGCAACCCTGGATGCCGGACTCACCGAAGGCGTGCTGACCCCCACGGGGGGCCGCTATGTATTCCGGCATGAACTCGTACGTCAGGCATTGCTGGAACAGGTGCCGCTACACCGGCGCACACAGATGCACCGCCGCATCGCGGAGTTACTGACCCGACAGGCAGCGTCCCCCGCCGATATCGCCCATCACTGGCTCGAGGGTGGCAAACCGCGCGAGGCCATTCCTTGGCTGGTAGTAGCGGCGCGCGAGGCAGTTAGGTTGGCGGCGTTCAGTGACGCACTGCGGCTACTGCAACCTGTGCTTGAGGTCGAGACCGGTCACTTCGAAGCGCTGCGCTGGCGCGCCGAGGCGCTGGACGCCATGGGAGACCCGCAAGCAATGGCAGCGTACCGGCTTGCAGCAGATGCAGCGGATGAGGCCACCGCGCACGACCTACTGGCCAAGGCCGCGCTGGCACAGGTCAAGCAGGGAGACCCCAAGGGTGCGTTGGAGTCGCTGGCAGGGCTGCACCCCACCAGCGTGGAGGGCCGTTTGTGCGAAGCCCTGGCCTACAGCGGCGCGGCCGCCCTCGGCGCCGCCGACCCTGCGATGGGGACCGCCAAGGCTGCAGCCGCCCGGCGACTTGCCCTGCAAACCGGAGACACCGCCTCCATAGTCATTGCCTCGTGGGCCCAGGCTGCGGCCGCCCATGCCCGCGGTGAGTTGCGCGAAAGTGTCTGGGCCGATTTGAATGAGACCACCGCCGTGCCCCACCTGGCGCTGCGAGTGTTCGACGGGCATTTGTGCATCACACAGCGCTTTCTTTACGGTGCGAAACCTTATTCAGACGTGATCGCTTTCGCAGACAACCTGTCCACCGAGGCCAAACGCCTCGGCGCAGCCCGCGGTCACGCGTTTGGCATCACTTTGCGAGGCGAAGCTGAATGGCTTTCCGGCGACTTGACATCCGCACGTCAACATTTGCGTGAAGGAGCACGCCTGCACCGCCTGATCGGTGGCGCTGTTGGCGAGGCCCTGTCGCTGCAGCGTCTGGCCGAGTTGGCCCTGCATGAGGGAAACAAAAGAGAGGCCCGTGCCCTCATAGACGAAGCGTTGGACCTGGCGCGTCAGACAGACATTGGCTTTCACCTACTCGACCGCATCTACGGGACGCGTATAACGCTACACGCTGACGATCCAGCGGCGGCGCTGCATGTCATGCAGGATGCAGCAGCCTCGGTGCAGGGACCACTCGAAACTTGCCCGGGGTGCCGTATCACCTTTGCGGTACCCGCGGCAATTGCCGCAGCGCGCGCCGGCGAGGTGGAGCAAGCGGAACAGCACGAAAAGCAGTGTGCCTACCTTGCTGACGTCGTAATGCGGCTCCCCGCGTGGCACGCAGCGCATGACGAGGTGCGCGGCCACATTGCAGCAGCTAAGGGCGCTTCCGCAAAAGAAACGGCCAGTCTCTTCACAACTGCGGCAAGTCGCTTTCGCAGCGTTGGCCATCGGGTAGACGCAGAGCGTTGCGAAGTCCTTGGGACCCGTGCGGGTGGGCGGTACCTGTGATTCGTTCTGGACCGACGGTGCAGGCCAACAATCGAAAGGCGCGCTGAGCTTCAAGGCTGCGGGGTCTGATTTATTGGAGACGTCATCCTTTACGCAGTAGACAAGGCATGCAGCTGGCGGTACAGCAGTCATTGACGTAACAGCGGTTTGGGGCTTTTCAGGTGAAACCACTAAACGCGTATGGATGTCAGCAATCTGCCACGAGCGGGTATTGTCGTGGCATCGGCAAACACCTCCCGAGGGGCTTGATAAACCGCACTACCGCCCTGCTGCGAACCGGAGACAACGCGTGGGAGTCGATTGCGCAGACTCGTCGCGCCATGTTCGTTCCCAATCATGAACCGCCCGACCAATGCTCGATAAAAATGCCTGTAAATATTCGGTGAACCCGCAGCCGAGTCATAAATCGCTGGACACATTCAACTTTTTCCCCTACCGTTGCACCTGTGCGTGCAACTTCCACCCTCTCAGAAACCGTCATGACCCTTGGCGTCGAGGCGCCAGCACCGGCCGCAATTGAGTTTGTGACGATCTCCCGTCAAGAGCACATAGCGCTGAAGTCGGCCGCAAACTATTGGCAGACGGCGCATCGCAAAGCTGTTGATCGCTTCAAATGGCGCGAGCTTCGCACGCCCAGCGAGGAGGTCTTTGTCGTGCTGCGCGTGGCGTTGGCTTGGCGTCACAAAGCGGATGGCGCTGTGCCTGTGTTCGTCGTTGTACCAGTGCACTAGATCAGAGACCCAGCGACGCGCTTGGATCAGATTTTCAAACGGTTTGACGGGCATCGCGGGTCGGTACTTCAAGGTCCTGAACAAAGACTCCGAATACGGGTTGTCATTGCTCACCGACGGGCGGCTTCGGCTGGGTGCCACACCCAGGCGTTGCATGGTTTCGCCCTTCATGGGCGCGCCGTTATCCGAGTGCACTACGAGTTGCTCCGCTACGATGCCTTGCCTGGCGCAGATGTCTTGCAGCAGCGCGCTGCTGGCGAGCTCCGCACTCTCGCAGTCATACACCTGCCAGCCCACGATCTTGCGGCTAAACAAATCCACAAACAGGTACAGATAGAAGTAGTTACCCGGACCGCGCACTTGCGTGGACAAAATAGGTGATGTCCCAGCAATAGATTGTGTCGGGTGCTGTGGCGGTCAAGGCGCGCGGCTTGCTACGCCTTTGCGGTGCACGCTCAAGCCTGCGGTGCTTCATTTGGCCGACCTGGTGCAGTAGCCGGTACAGGGTCGATTCACTGGCTATGTAGCACCCTTGGTCGGCCAGGCGAGGAACGATCTGGCTGGGCGGCAGGTTTTTGAATTCCTCGCCGTTTAATAACGCCACGGCGGCTTTGCGCTCGAACGCGCTGAGCTTGTTGATCGGCTCAGCGCGCTCGTGCAGGCCGACTACCCGGCGATCCCCACCCTGGCCATCAGGATGCAGCCACGCTCCGTGCACAGTGCGCTCAGACAGGCCAATCTGATTGCAGGCCAGCGCCAATCGCGCACCGTCTGCGCAGGCCTGCCGAATCAGCTCGAGCAGGTCTTTGCGTTGTTGGGCGCCGCTCATCAGTCCTCGCCCGCCAACAGCGCCTGGAACTTTTTTGATTTCTATCACTGTGGCCAGCGCCCATTGCGGACTTCGGGCCTTCCGAGACTCCCATGTCGCGGAGACTATTGGCGTTCGGAGAGCAGAAAGTGGCCATGATGGGGCCTACCGGTCTCAGGGCGAAGTCCGCAATAACCCGCGTGAACCCCACGGAGCACGCGGGGACAGGCGAAAAAAATCCAACCAGCGAACTGGTTGGATTTCCTGTTTGGTGGCGGACGGTTGACAGCCTGGAAAGCGGCTTCCTGAACAGGTGAGCACTGCTGCGGGTGCTTGTCCTTGCATTGCGGAGATTGTCCGAAATTGCACCTTCACGCACAGGCACCTTGCTGATCACAAATCACCATCTTCGCTGCCCACACGGTACCCCATCGCCCGGTAACCACGCTGGCGCTTGTCCCACATGCGCAGCAATGCTGGATGGCCAGTATCAACAAAGTCGATGATGCGCACATCCGTTTTGGTTGCGTGCTCGCGGTGCAGTCGACCGGCGTACTGTTGCAATGTTCCCTTCCACGATACGGGCATGGCCAGCACCAGGGTATCCAGCGGTGGGTGATCGAAACCTTCGCCAACCAATTTGCCAGTTGCCAGTAGCACACGCGGGGCATCTGGTGGCAGTGCCTCCAACTCGGTGATCAAGGCGGCGCGCACTTTTTTTGCTAACCGCCCGTGCAGCACGGTCAAGGCGGCCACTTTGTTCTCCAGCGCCGCTTTGATGGCCTCCAGATGCTCCGTGCGCTCGGTCAGCACGAGCACCTTGCGGCCTTGTTTGTAGGCATTCTCGATTTCACTTGCAATCGCTACTGTTCGATCAGAATCAACAACGAGGTGCCGAAACACATCCTGAATGCCCGCATCCGTCGGCAAATCAATTCGCTTATGGCGTGTGTGAGGTACAACCGCCAAGTCATGTGGCGCACTCTCAGGTTTTTCTGCGGTGTGCCGCGTCGGTCCGCATTGCATGAAAATGATAGGCTGCTGGCCATCGCGACGGATGGGCGTTGCTGTCAGACCCAGTACATATTTCGCCTTGACCCGTTTCAGGATGGCATCGAACGATACAGCACCGATGTGGTGGCATTCATCAACGATGACATGACCATAGTTTTCGACAAGCGGGTTGATTTCACCTTGGCGTGACAGCGACTGCATTACGGCGATGTCAATGATTCCGGTTGGCCGGGCTTTGCCGCCACCGATGGTGCCCACCACGCCCTTGCCAACGCCCAGAAAAGATTGGAGGCGCGCTTGCCACTGCTTGAGCAGTTCAGTGCGATGCACCAACACCAGCGTGTTGATACCGCGCCGGGCGATCATGGCGGCGGCAGTCACCGTTTTGCCAAAGGCTGTCGGCGCACACAGGACACCCGCATCGTGATGCAGCATGGCCGTTACCGCAGCCTCTTGGTCTGGACGCAATCTGCCACCGAAGGCTACGTCAATCGGACTGCCGACGAATCGCTCATCAATCAATTCGCAGCCAATACCGTTTTCAGCAAGCAAGGTCTGGGCTGCCTCCAGGCATCCACGCGGAAGTGCGATGTGAAGGGGATAATTTTCAGCACAACCGATGACACGCGGCTCGTCCCACACTGAAAAACGCATTGCCTGTTTTTTATAGAACTCAGGGTTCTGAAACGCCGCCAAGCGAATCAGCCGGTTGGCCAGCGATTGGGGCAGTTGGGACTTTTCAAAATAGACCAGATTCCCCAGTGTCACTGTGAGGGACTTGGGCATCGGCCCGACCAGTTTCTTGGGCATCACGGAACGCTTCCAAGGTTCTTTCTGATCCTCCTCGTCGATGAAGGTGACATCAAGGGGATGCGCATTGCCGGTCGCTCGCAGAATCGTCGGTTCGATATCGTGCGCAGCCATCGGTTGGATGGATGCCAGAAACGCCCATTGATCTGGGTAGGACTGCAAGTTGCTGTCGACAAAAACACTGCAGCCATTTTCACGAGGCTTTTTCTGCAGAGGCAATGCAATCAAATTGCCAAAGCCGCCTTTGGGCATGAAATCCTGATTGGGAAACAGCCGGTCGTAGGACGTGAGTTTGAGTTGGCGGGTACGGGCACAGGTGTGGCTGATGAGGGCTGTGCCAAGCCGGCGCGCATCACGGGCAGACACCCTGCCGGTAAAGAAAACCCATGCATGCGCACCCTTGCCGGAACGGGATATCTCAAGGGCGACTGGCACACCCAACTCCACACAGGACTGATAAAAAGCCTTGGTATCGTCCCGCCACTGTTCCTCGTCGAAGTCGGCAGCCAGAAAATGGCAGGTGTCATCGGCCAACAAGGCATACACGCCCACGGTATCGTCACCGGAGAGATGTGCATAGATGACCGCATCGGTCAGGAGCATCAGCAGGCGGTTGCTGCAGTCGCCGCACTTGATGCGCGGCTTCTCGCAGACCCCGGCGCGCCACTCATTGGCGCAGGCGGGCGCGTATCCCGACTTGCCCGATGTTTTGCCCTCCCAGCGGACTGGATAAACATCGGTTCGTCCGCGAAAAAGGCGGCGGAACAGCGCCACTTTCTCCACGGGCGTCAGTCGCGAATGTTCAGCAGCAATGGCCGGGGGTGCAGTTTGAACCGGCGGCAATTGCCACTGAATGCTGTGTGATTCCAACAGCGCAATCAAGCGTGTGTTTTCGGCCTGCAGTGATGCGGCGGAGACCGATTCAGCTTCCAAAGGTGATGCGGGCATCATGATTCATCCCGTCAGTCAGTTTTGCCACCCGCTTCGATTTGCTTGATCGCCCGGTCAAAATCACTTTCAAACAGCCGATCCTGCACAATGCGGTACTTCTCGAATTCGCTTTCGGCGTGTGCCTTGGCGATTTCTGCCGTGACTTTTCCGGCGTCCTGCAACACCTCCCGGTCTGTCACTTCAATGAAGCGGTTCAGGCGTGCCTCCCAATCCTGCATCGTCATCGGAATCTGCCGCAGCGCCATGTCTTCAGCCACGTCCAGATACGCCGACACCAGCCGCTGCAATTGGGACATTTCGCTCTCAGAAAGATAGTTCTTGGCGACGACCACGTCGAATTTCTGAATCTTTCCTTTGGGCGCATCTTTCCAAGACGTCAGGCCCATTTTGTCTTTGCTGGCATCGGCACGCTGGTAAATGACTTCTGCTGCCGTCTGACCATGGATGGCCCAATGAAGCTTGTTTTGCACCGTGGCAAAAAACCGCTTGGTGGCCTGCGCCGTGACGTCGTAGTCAATCGACGTGGCGTAAATGTCGGTGATCTTCTGGTAGAACTTGCGCTCCGAGAGGCGGATCTCCCGAATACGCTGCAACTGCTCTTCAAAATACCGCTTGCCGAGCACCGAGCCGTCGTTCTTCAGGCGCTCGTCGTCCATCGCAAAGCCTTTGATGGTGAACGACTCGATGATGGTCGTGGCCCACTTGCGGAACTGCACCGCGCGCTCGGAGTTGACCTTATACCCAACGGCGATGATCGCGGCCAAGTTGTAGTGCTGGGTGTTGTAGCTTTTGCCGTCGCTGGCAGTTATCCGAAAATTTCGGATAACTGAATCCTCCTCCAGCTCGCTGTCGGAAAACACCTTTTTAAGATGATAGTTGACGGTCCTCACATCCACGTCGTAGAGCAGGCCCATCATCTTCTGAGTGATCCAGACGTTTTCATCGGCGTACACCGCTTCCACTCCGCCCTGGCCGCTTGCCGCGATGAAGGTCAGATATTCCGCCGCAGATGAACGGATGATGGAAACTTCATTTTTATTTGGAATCTGGGGTGGTTTGCTCTTGCTCATTCCTACACCCTTCTGATGCCTACTGACAGAACAGGTTCGTTCTCATATTGCGCCTCAATGTACTGCTCGCCGTCCTGTGCGCCGAAGATCAAAAATTCAGCAACACCATTTTGGATCGGAGCGCAACTGACATCCATCATTTCAGGTACTCCTCAATCCAGTCCCAACGCTTGTCCTTGACCATCACAAACCGGCAGCGGCCTGCCGACAGATTAGCCCACAAACCGCCGATCAATCGATCATCCTCAGTGGCCGTCCAGCGATCCGCACCTTTGTACTCCACTGTCAGGATTGGTCCCGTCTGACCGTTGGCAGCGGGCAACTGGCACAGAAAGTCCGGATAGAAACGGCCATCGGCCTTCTGCAGGAAAAATGAACTGCCTTCGCGTCGCACCAGATTGCGCACCCAGAACTGGATGCGAGCCTGCTGCGCCTGCACGTCCAGCCAGCAGGCGCACTCGAATTCTTCCTTGCTATCGAAGTCGCCGATGCGGCCGTAAAAGTGTTTGCGAAAATCGAAGTGCCCAAAGCGACCGTCGTAATCGCGACTGGGTGCATAAGCCTGAGCGTGAAACTCGAATGCATACTGATCAGTAACAGCCACGCGTGACGCGGCATCATCCGAGAACAGAGCCTGCTGGAACGCCTTTCCCACTGCCTGCTGACGCAGATCACGGATACGCGCCTCCAGAAGATTGCGAATCAGGAACTTTTGCAGATTGGTGCGGGCCAACGTGAACTCCTGGCGATGCAACAAATCTGTCAACCACGCCCCCACGAAGGCCTGTTTGCTGGCGTGCGTGAGAGATGGTTCCGGCAAGTTGCGGCACAGCCAGGTGGCCAAGCGCAATTCATCCCAGTTTTCCGGTTTGTAGGCGAGGCCAAGATCGCGCTGCAAGTCCGGCAGGAACCGCGACACCATGTGGCCGCCACTATCAATGTCAATCTCGCCCCCCTTCTGATACTTTCAACCCGGCACCAAGGGCTGTCATATCGTCCGCTGTCGGTGAGGCATTGTAGGGCGACAAATCCCAAGGGTAGCCATCGCGCACCATGGGGTCGCAGGTGGTACGTACATTTGGCTGTTCAGCCCGACTTCTATCTCAACGGCTGTTGGCAAGCGCAAGCGCGTCAGGCCGAAGGCACCAGCCGGGGAGCGGTGGGCAAGTCACGCACCGCGCAGCGGCTGTGCACAGGCTCGTCCTGTGTGCAGGTGACTTGTCCACTGCGGGCGCGTCGGCTGCATCGTCACCCCGTCAGGTTTGGCGCAATCCAAAATCAAAACTACCGGAAACTACCCACAGATTGCGCCGACGAGCCTTATTTGAAAGAAGTCTCATGCAAACAAGCACACACCCGGAAATCGGTGTCATCAAGGTCGGCCCACAAGCCGATGCCATGCAGCGCACGGTCAACGAGTGGTTCGGCCAACGTACCACCTTGCTGTGGGTGCCGATCATTGAAGTGGATGACAACACCACCCCCACCGATGTTCAAGCGGCCCACGAGGAGTTCGATGGCGGTAGGTTGATCACGGATATCGACGATCTGCTGACCTTGCCCGATGGCATCAAGGGCTGGCTCATTCCTGTGGATGCCACTGATACCGATGTGGCCTGTGGCCGTTGGGGCAGTCAGATCACTTTCATGTCGATCACCGATCGCATCAGCGATGCCGGTGTCACGTTTCGATCTGCCATTGGCGACAACGGCATGCCTTTGGTGCGACCCGAACGCCACTGACACGGCACCGTCAGATTGAAGCCACTTCCCCGCAATACGGCGGGTTTGAGACAAGTTTTACTTGGCTTGTGCCCGCCACAGAGCGTTCATGGAGGTCCCAAAACCTCTTTGCTGAAAAGGATGCCAAATGAGCACCCAAACCCTGCGCGTTCAGGTCACGGACACCAACCAGCGTCCACGCGGCGTAATGGCCATCGAGGCGCAATTCGATCACCTTGGTCCCTACCTTGTGCAGCACGATGGCCGCACCTACAGTTTTACCGGCAAATCCGGCACCCATCGCGCCAGCGGCGTGGCCACCCGCGAAATGGCAACGGACTCTGATGCGCGCCTGTGGATCACGCTGGGCGGCACCGCCATTTGGGAGGACTGATGATGACCATCAACCAACCAGCAACGATCATGGCGCAATTGGCGGCGTTGCCAAGCCTGCCGATGACCGACCTCTGGGTACTGTGGGATCAGCATTTCCCACGACGGCCCAGCCACCGCAATCGCAACTACGTCGAATCCCGGCTGGCGTACCGGATTCAGGAGCTGGCCTACGGGGCGCTGCCTGCAGGCGTTCGCCGCCATCTGGTGGATGCCGGGGCGAAGCACTCGAAGATCAAAACCACGAATATGTCTACTGCTGGGCGCGGCACGCAATTGGTACTGATGCCCGGCATCACCCTGATCCGTGAATGGGACGATCGCGAGTACCAGGTCACCGTCACACCGGCTGGCTTGTACGAATTGGGCGGACATGCGTTCAAAAGCCTGTCGGCGGCGGCGCGGCACATCACCGGCACCCAGTGGAACGGGCCGAAGTTTTTCGGGCTGCGCGATGGCAAGGGAAGTGGTCAATGAACGCGCCCCTTGCTTTACCAACGGCGCCACCCAAGCGCTGCGCGGTGTATTGCCGGGTGTCCAGCGATGAACGGCTGGACCAGTCTTTTAATTCCATCGACGCGCAGAAGGAAGCAGGTCGCGCCTTCATTGCCAGTCAGCGCTCTGAGGGCTGGATTCCTGTCGCAGATGATTATGACGATGGCGGTTTCTCTGGCGGCAATATGGAGCGCCCTGCCCTGCGCCGCTTGATGGCGGATATTGAGGCCGGTACCGTGAACATCGTGGTGGTCTAAAAAATTGACCGGCTGTCACGCTCACTGGCTGATTTCGCCCGGATGGTGGAAACCTTTGACCGCTGCCAGGTCAGTTTCAGCGCGGTGACGCAGCAGATCAATTCGGCCACGTCCATGGGGCGCTTGATGCTCAACGTGCTGCTGTCATTTGCACAGTTCGAACGGGAGGTCACAGGGGAGCGCATTCGCGACAAGATTGCAGCCAGCAAACGCAAGGGCATGTGGATGGGTGGGCCGGTGCCGCTGGGCTATGACGTTTCCAACCGGCTGCTGGTGATCAATGAGGCCGAGGCGGCGCTGGTGCGGCGCATCTTTGATGATTTCATTGCCACCCGCTCCGCCACGCTGATGGTCAGAACCTACGCTGCAGAGGGCGTGGTGAGCAAGGCCAAAATGCCGTTCACTAAACAGGCTCTGTACAAACTGCTGCACAACCGGATGTTCCGAAGTGAGATCGTACACAAGGGACAGCACTTTCCCGGTCAGCATTCGGCCATCATCAGCGAGGTTCAGTGGGATGCCGTGCATACCATTCTGTCCAGTGATGCAAGGGTGCGGCGGCAGGACACCCAGGATCGGGGTGCTGGGCGTGATCCGATTCTGCTGCGCGGCCTGCTGTTCACACCGGACGGTGAGCGGTTGGTGCCCAGCTACACGGTCAAGAACGGCAAGACGTATCGCTATTACGCACCGGCCAAACAACGTCGCTTCGGTGCCTGGGCCAGTCCGCATGGCTCTTTGCCAGCGGTGCCCATCGAGGAACTGGTCACGCAGCAGATCGTGGCGGCGCTGTCGGCACCGCACATTGTGCAGTCGGTGTGGGACCAGGTGCGAGAAAACCACCCAGAGATGTCCGAGCCTGATGTAGTGCTGCCGATGCGGCATCTGGCCACGATGTGGACGCAACTGTTTCCGGTCGAGCAATGCCGGCTGGCACAGCTGCTGATCGAGCGGGTGGTGCTGGGTGACGGTGGACTGGAGATCGTCTGGTGTGATCTGGGTTGGCAAGAGTTGGCGGGTGAATTGCTGCCCGGAACCGTTGGTGCGGAATTGCAGGAATGGGAGGATGCCGTATGAAACCCAGGATTGAGGCCACCGGAGCGCCGTTGGCACGGGAACGCCACGAGGGTGGGCAGGTCAAGCTTTCAACCTTCATTCCTTTGAAAATCAGGAAACGTGGTGGTAGCAAGGTGGTGGTGCGCCCAGACGGGGATACAAGCGCACCGGGCAATGTCCGCGCTCAGCATGACCAGCCCATGCAAGTGGCGCTGACCCGAGCGTTTTACTGGCAGCAGTTGCTTGACAACGGTGTGGTGGCCAGCGGCAGCGACATTGCCAAGCGCGAGGGTTTGCACCATTCGTCGGTCAATGAACTGCTGCGCCTGACGTTGCTGGAGCCCGCCATCATCCAAGCCATTCTGGCCGGGCGGCAGCCACGGTGCATGAGTTTGCTGTGGTTCCAACGCAACCCGCTGCCGACCGATTGGGTGGCTCAGCGGGGCGTGGTGGCGGGGTTTGATGTGTGACTGGTGGTCATGGGTGACAACGAACTGGCCGCTGTAACCCATTGATTTTATTGACCTCGATGCAGCTACTACCCGCAGGCCAAACAGAGAAAAGAGACAGTCTCTGAGTCGAAAACGCTGGAATTGGGGTGTTCTGGCGATCGCTCACCCGCAGCACTACAGGCCGGAACCCCGCGTGGTGCGGGGGTTTCAGGCAAGAAAAAGGGCTCGGAGATTATCCGAGCCCTTCAATATGGTGGTGGAATGCGGACGCGGGTTCAAATCCGATCTCCAAAGCCTTGAAGCAAGTTTACGCCAGTTGTCCACGTTTTTAGAGATTATCCGTTCCACATCGTGGCAACCAACAGACCGGCGTTAACTCAAGTTTGACGCGTTGACCAAGTGCCACTGCCGGACTATCCAAGAGTTCAGAATCAGACTCTCCGCTGCTCCCGAGCAATAAGTTCGAAAGAGGAGATGTCCGTAAGCTGACGCGGCTGCCTTCCAGGACGAAGTCTCCCACTCACTCTAACGTAGGCACCATTTGACATGTGCGCAGTATCGGCTTTGCTGTAGTCATCTGCTGACAACGAAACCTTGGATCTTATGGTTTCACCCTCGTCGGGAAGAAGCAGCGCCAAAATTACATCACCGGATCTTCGTCCGCTTTCATCCATCATGCCATCCAGTCGCTCCACTGTGCCGATAAAGGAGTCTTCTTGGTGCTGTTCTTGTGTGCGCAATTCTCTACGCACTTCTTCAATTCGTGAGAAATAGTCCCTCTGAATCCTAATCTTGCGTTGACTGATACTTTTAGGAACCGCGTGCAGAGCGGACCAGTCAAAACCCACGTCTAGTGAGTTGTCTACCATCTCATCGTGCATCGCTGAAATTGCTTCACACAAATTTGAAGAAATCAAGGGCGCTGATTCACTCTTCAGGCTAGAAACCAGTGCATCTAAAGTATCTGCTTCAATTGCAGAGGTAAGCTTGAACAAGGAGCTCTGCAAAGCTAAAGTGACCTGACGGACAAACGGCGCATCAGCATCATTCATGCCCAAGTTCCCTTGAATCTCCATCGAATGAACTGGACAGGCGACTTTGAGTACAAAACTCCCTTTTTCAGTCTGCTGAAATCTCGCTTTCTCTACAAACTGATTGGCCTCTGTCAACGACAGTCTAGGATGGTGCATCCGAGGTCGCAGTACTGTGCAAGCAGTTGCTTTCAGAAGTTTTTCTGTATTCTGAACTAAAGTTGCAGCAAAACCTAATGGAAGTGAACTGTCGTTTCCATCAAAAAAAACACGAAGGCTGAGTACATCGTCTTTGAGTGCTTGTACCTTTGAAACAAGTTTTTCTAATCTTTGTCCAGTAATCTCACTTAACTTTTCGAAAACGCGATCAAGAGATTCTCGATAATCTGGCGCCGTCAAATCCATCGGATAAACAAGTTGCCGCCTCGGAAAGCTAACATTTTCCAATATGTACAGCCGGTCTTTCAGCGCTTCTTCAAGAACTAGCCATCCCTGCACCTTTAGGTAATCTCGAAGATCGGTCGGAGCGACTGTTTTTTCACCGCTCATACCGAAACCTCTTGATAAACAGGAATTTCATTCTTCGAAACCCGAGTCAGTATATTAGTTAATCCGTCCAGATCAAATTTTTGATTTTTTGGAAAATAAACAGTTTGGGCTGTCGCGTTATTCGATGGTGCGGCCCCACGCAGACTCACCCAATAAGCGCACTTTCGCAACAAAAGAGCATCATCCGTATGATGCAGCCACTCTTTCTCGTCAGAAGGCAAGAATAAAACGACAAGTATTCTCGGAGTCGATACAGTATCAGTACGTAAATCGTTATAACGATTTATTCCAGTCAAACTATATGAAAGCGAATCCCCAACGATGGTTGGTGATTTAATAGTGGCTTTCAGTTGAACTTTAATATCTACTTCCTGGCGATATCCCCCGTTGGGAAAGGGCCCCCAACCAGTCAACTCAGCATCTACGCCAGCATTGTCATCATGACGACTTGAGACTTTACACCCCACACCCGCACGAGCAGCGACAGCATGCAGATATGCATAGCTGAGCTCGGACTCGATGTTTTCGTTGCTTAGAGGTCTCATGGGTCAAAAACAGAAAGATCCAATCTTAATCGAATGCCCTTAAGACTTGAGATTTCATGTGAAATTCTGCCTTCGACAGGCCTGCCAAAGTCGGGGGTCTGAAGGTTGTTCGCGACTGACATTCTTAGCCCCTTTGATCGATACGCGGCGTTCGCCGGACACAATGTACAGCCGATGAAAACGAGAGTCCCTGCGCGATCGGCACATCACTCTCACCGGCTTTTACTCGTACCTCACTCATACCGGCGAGATCACTTTCGTGTCGATCAGCGACCGCAAGTGGTCGTCCAGCAGTCGGGGAATGTGGCCACCCGAAATGAGCACACCGGCCTCCATGTTCTTTTCCATCGCGTGACCTGTCAGGTTCGCGCTGGTGATGAAGCAAATGCTACCGTCGGCGACGGCAACCTTGGCGTGGACTCGACCATCTGCAAACGGATCGGCCTTGTCATGCCACGCAAATAGCTGTGCAGCTGGAACCAGTAATTTCATCTTGCCGATCGCATCGAACGAGATACTCCCGCCGTGGTCCTGTGACAACTCAAGAAGCATGAAGATAGTTACGCCACGTTCAATCGCAGCATTCAACGCTTTCACGATGGTGGAGATGTCATAGGCCACGAAACTCGTGATAAA
>Ga0335398_10004402_pt1 | contig 19617 bp, 16 predicted proteins | sample BON03_FD_205742 | JGI IMG/M metagenome (GOLD analysis project Ga0335398, IMG submission 205742) | Freshwater microbial communities from Lake Bonney liftoff mats and glacier meltwater in Antarctica - BON-03 (spades assembly) (version 2) | ecosystem: Environmental > Aquatic > Freshwater > Ice >... | reverse complement strand
ATCCATACCGTTTCCCTCGCTGCCACCCGCGCCGCCGCTTTGGTCATCCCCAGCCCCCGAGCCGTCACCACCACCGCCACCCTTGCCGCCGCCGCTTTGGCCCTCGTTACCGCCGCCTCGCCGCCGCCGCCACAACGACGACGACGAATACGACGACGACGACGATCCCTCGCCACCGCCGCCCCCCTCGCCCCTCCGCCCCGTGCCGCTTGGGTCCTGTGCATGAAGCAGTCCAAGGTGTGTCGTGACCGCTTCAGGAGGTGTGGCCGAGGTTTCCAAGGTGTGTCGTGACCGAGGTGTGGGGCTTGGGTCACGAGCGCAGCGAGTCCGAGGTGTGTCGCGCTCGAGGTGTGTCGCGCACGAGGTGTGTGGCGTGTCGCGCACGAGGTGTGTCGTGCTTTACCCGAGTGCGCACGCCTTGGTCGAGCTCGGACCTTGGTCGGGACGCCTTGGTCGAGCTCGAACCCCGATCCCTGGGTCGAGCTCAAACCCCGGTCGAGACCCTGCGCCCCCCATTGGGCGACTGGTAATGCAGCGGCGCGCCTGGTAATGCAGCGGCGCGCCTGGTAATGCAGCGGCGCGCCAAGAATGGGGTTCATGTAAATAAAATAATGCCAAGGGAATAAAATAATGCCAAGGGGGCGAGAAACCACAATTCGCAGACACGATGGAAATCCCCCTTATTCGCGGTTGCAGTCTGCGCATGTGAGCCTGGTGTTCGTGACGTTTCGAGACTGCCAGCAGGAGTCGCATAGTAGCGGGTTGTCTGTGTCTGGGCGCTGTTTGAGTGGCACGCGGCGGCAGTAGTCTTTGCACGGTCTGTTCCTGGAGCGCGCCTTCTTTTTGCGTTTGTATATTGATCTACACTCGTAGCACTGCGCTGGCTCGCCAGCGTACCACACACGCACGTCGTCCTACTTCGAGCCGCATTCGCAAATGAGAAAGAGATACATTTTTTACTTACTCTTATGTATGTTAGATCTTACTCTTCTGCAGTCTCACACCAGACGCGCGACTATGCAGCCACACACCACTCCTGCTTGTGGCGCTCCATAAACGCCCGCTTCACTGCGAAGGTCGGGTATCCCAGCCCGTCGTTGAGCTGCGCGTTGATGAACCGACCCCACTGGTAGTTGAAGATGCGCCCGGCGACACCGTAGTCCTCGGTCCACTTGGTGTTGATCGCGCCGTTGAGGTAGAGGAAGAGCCGCGCGTGCGTGTGGAAGTAGAAGCACTTGTGGTCGTTCTTGCCCGATTGGAGGTCCCCGAGGGCGCCTTCTCGAGCGCATCCACCCTCTTCACGAGCCCGCTCCCCGCACTGCCCACCGTCGCGGAGAGTGTCTCCACCGTGGTGATGCTGCTGAACTTGCCATCGAGGCTGCTGAACTTGTCATCGGGGTTAACCCGACGTTGTGCATGTTCGGCGGGCGCCGTTCTCGGTGTCTTCACCCGCCCCCAAAACCGAAGTCCCGGGCGAAGTAGAAGGTGCGTGAGCGCCATGCGATCCGCTGTCGCGCTTGTCCTTGTGGTAGCGCGTGCTTCCTGACATCTCTGGAGCTGGATGGCTCCGAAGTTAATCCTAGTCTTCCGGCCGCGGGCCGAAGGCTGCGTGTGTTGGCTGACGACGAAGATCGGCGGCCAACAAAAACAGCGTCCTAATGGAGGAATATCGGAGGGAGGACCAATACCTAAGCATCGAGATACAACCAGAATTGGCAAGGAAAATTTGCAAAAATCACGGCGCCAATTCAATTTTGCGACCCAGACGCGACTCGCGCATTGCTCGCTTGGCTCCAGGTGCGCCGCGCCTCCTTCAGCCACCTGAACGCGCGCAGGGCGAAGGGCACCGTGCGGTCGTGCCTCGTCCGTGCCGCCGTTCGACCGCGCCCCAGTTGGTGTGGTCCACACCCACAGACGTGCTGTTGGTCGGACGTCGTGGGGGGGGGGGGGGGGGGGGGGGGGGCAAGCATGCGCTGTGCTGTTCACTAGATGTGGGCCGCACGATGTTGCGGCCCCGGCCGCGTGGTACAACGGCCAGATCGCGCCACTGGGGTTGCACCACGGCAGCGCCTTGGGATAGGGTTGCCCAAGCTCGCGCTTTGACCACGCTGTCCCCGCTGCACCCGCGCAGGCTGAGGAGATGGTGGTTGATGATCGCGTCCGGCTCGCGCTCTCTGCATGTGAAGCCACGTACGCGCCGATCTCTGAATCTGCCACACGCTTCAATGGGTACGCCCTTCGAGAGGCCGAGGGCATTCTCAGTGTGGACAAAGTCAATTTCGGCATCGTCGCCACCACGGCTGACTGCGATGGTGGACAGCTCGTGGTTGCACTGCGCGGCACCTACAACGCGGCCAACATCCGCCAAGACCTCGACTTCGGAATCGTGGACATCCGCCAAGACCTCGACTTCGGAATCGTGGAGCTGCGCGAGAGAAAATTGGTTGGCGCACACAGTGGCTTTCACGACGCCCTGCAAGCGCTACTAAAGGTCGATCTACTCGTCAAGGTCAGGCGCGCTGCCAACAAGCGCCAGCGACTCCTGCTGACGGGCCACTCGCTTGGTGGCGCCATGGCCACGCTGCTGGCACTGGAGCTTCTGGAGTGCACGTCGCTCCAAGTGGACCTCGTCACCTTCGGCCAGCCGCCAGCGGGCGACTCCGTGCTCGCCACCGTGCTGCGTGAGCACACCAGCGGCGCCTCGCCGCGCTTGAGCATGCGCCGCTTCGCGCTCACCATGGACCCGGTGCCGCACTGCTTCCACCTGTGTCGCGCAGCCGCAGCTGGTTTTGTGGGCAAAGAGATGGCGAAGCGTTTTGCGGTCTTCGAGCATGCGACGGACCTACTCGCGCTGGATTCGGCCGTGGCATCCTCGAGCTACGTCTTCCTCCGCGTCGCAGAGCGTGCAGCTGCATGTATTTTGAGCCCGGATGCGCGCAGGCGGATCGCCGCAGTTCAAGGCGCGGCCATTGCTCTCTTTGAACACCACCTGCTGACGGCGTATCGCGAGGCCATAGAGTCAAGCACCAAGGAGGCCGTGCTGCGCTCCTTTAAAATTGCGTGCACGTTGGCGTGCAGTTTGCGTCTGGACGCTAGCGCGAAACTGATGCTGGGCCAGGTGCTGGGGGCACCCTCGCAGCGATCCGGACCGCTGTCTGCGAAGCTGCAGCAGATCCTGCAGCAGACCGAGGGCAACGCCCTCACACTCGGGGCTGCTGGTTTCGGGGCAAACGTCGCTGCTCTGGCGGTAGGCGTGCTCAACCTCGGCATGAGCGCCTTCATACTGGTCCGTTTCGATGGCCGCTTCGATGCTCTCGAGAAGCGCGTCGGTGGCCGCTTCGATGCTCTCGAGCAGCACGTCGATGGCCGCTTCGATGCTCTCGAGCAGCACGTCGATGGCCGCTTCGATGCTCTCGGAAAGCACGTCGATGGCCGCTTCGATGCTCTTGGCCGCCGCTTCGATGCGCTCGAGAAGATCATCGACATCAGCTTCAATGCTCTCGGGGAGTAGATCGGCGAGCAGATGGACGAGAATCGCAAGCGTTCGGAAGAGATACATATCTTTACGTTGCTCGACCGTCTCGACTCGGAAATCAGAAACCTGTGTGATCATAGGGACGCCAAGGCGGCGCAAAATACTGCGCGTGAAGTGTTCGGTCGCATCTCACGCCTCCTCAATCAAATCCTTAATGGGAAAGAAGGCACGCCGTGTGACGAGGCGCTCCGGTACTTTCGGTACACGCTCCACACCGCCGCGAAGGGAATGCGCGCAACGCGTGCGGTGGCAGTACACGACCGATCCAATGAGCCGTTGGTCGTCGAGGACGTGCGTTGGTTCTGGCTGACTGGTGCCACGGGCGCACCTGGCCTTGCTCGGCTGGTGGCAAAGCTGCGCACGCGCTGGCCTGCCATTGCGGCAGACCTCGCGGTCGAGCTCAACGCGGTGCTCTTCGTCGCCACGGACGGCGGGCCGCTGTTCCCTCGGGATCGTCCGGCGCCTACTAGCGTGTGGACGTTTCGTCAATCGCTCATCAACGCGATGCAGCCCTATTTGCTCTGCTTGGCCGCCACCCCCGACCTCTATCCGTGCAGCGGCACGCCAGTGCACAAGTCGCTCGCAGCGTGGAGCGAGGCACTGCAGCTGGAGCTGATCTCGAGCGGGTTGACCCGAGGGGAGGCGCCACACGAGTCTGCCTTCGCCGCCATTGCCCATGTGTACACAACTCCTGGCGACAAAGTTCAAACCGAAATCTACAAGTGCGCGCTCGGCGCACCAGCCGTTGCAGCAGGCAAGCTGTGGACCTGGCTGGCCGAGCAGGGCCATGCAGACGCTCAGCACAACTTTGGCCGGTGCTACGAGTTCGGAACGGGGGTCGTGCAGGACGACGCGACGTCGGCGACACTCTACCAGCTTGCAGCCGAGCAAGGCCATGCAGGCGCGCAGTTCAGCCTTGGCGAGTGCTACGCGCGCGGTACTGGGGTCGTACAGGGCGCCAAGCGAGCGGCCGAACTCTACCAGCTTGCAGCCAAGCAAGGCCATGCAGGCGCGCAGTTCAGCCTTGGCGAATGTTACGCGCGCGGTACTGGGGTCGTGCAGGACGTCAAGCGAGCGGCCGAACTCTACCAGCTTGCAGCCGAGCAAGGCCATGCAGTCGCTCAGCACAACCTTGGCGAGCGTTACGCGGGCGGTACTGGGGTCGTGCAGGACGCCAAGCGAGCGGCCGAACTCTACCAGCTAGTTGCCGATCAGCACACCGCGTTGATGTTCGCGATCATCGGGGGCGACGAGATACGCGCCCGCGCCCTGATTGAGGCGGGGGCCAACATCGCGACTGGGAAAAATGGCTGGACCGCGCTCATGCTCGCTTCCACAATGGGTCACGAGCCGTGCGCCCGCGCCCTGATCGAGGCGGGGGCCAACATCAACGCGACTGGGAAGGATGGCCGGACCGCGCTCACGCTCGCTTTCAATCACGGTCACGAGCCGTGCGTCCGCGCCCTGATCGAGGCGGGGGCCAACATCAACGCGACTGGAAAGGATGGCTGCACCGCGCTCATGTTCGCTTCCTCAAACGGTCACGAGCCGTGCGCCCGCGCCCTGATCGAGGCGGGGGCCAACATCAACGCGACTAAGGCGTATGGCTGGACCGCGTTCATGATCGCTTCCGAAAACGGTCACGAGCCGTGCGCTTTCGCCCTGATCGAGGCGGGGGCCAACATCAACGCGACAGACGTATGGCTGGACCGCGCTCATGTTCGCTTCCCTACACGGTCGCGAGCCGTGCGCCCGCGCCCTGATCGTTGCGACTGGGGCTCCTGGGTCGGTTGCGACTGGGGCTCCTGGGTCGGTTGCGACTGGGGCTCCTGGGTCGGTTGCGACTGGGGCTCCTGAGCCGCAGCCCAAGCCAGTTGCGCCGCCTCTGGGCACACCCCGTTACCCCGCCTGCCGCAATTCTGCAGTAGTGGCGGTGGCAAGGTCATGATAAAGTCGTCCTCCAGACTTGTGCTACCGGCCACGGCCCCCGACTCTCCAGACCCAACCTGGGTCGGTTGCGACTGGGGCTCCTGGGTCGGTTGCGACTGGGGCTCCTGAGCCGCAGCCCAAGCCAGTTGCGCCGCCTCTGGGCACACCCCGTTACCCCGCCTGCCGCAATTCTGCTGGTCCTTGAGAAAGGCCTTGACGCCGGCGATGTGCCGATTCTTACGCCCCGAGAGCGCGCCGAGATGATCTGGTCGAAGAAGGTCTTCCGTGCCTGGTCTACATGACTGCCACCGACGGCAGCGGCGACGCGCCCTGCTGGTGACGCACTGGGACCGCCCGTGGTCGGTCTGGGCGTCGGATGGCACGCGGCACGCCACGCTGCTGCAGGCGTGCGGCGCGCTGCAGCTGCCCTTCGGCCGGCTGCTAGTCCGGGACCGCCAGCTCGGCGCCGTGCCCGTTGCGGCGCTCGTGGGCGTTGCGTGGCGGGACCCGCCCCAGCTCCCCAAGTGGGGCGGGTGCAAAAACCCAATGTGCAGCGCCATCGCATGGAGCCACCGGCCGCGGCGCGCCAGCCGGGCAGACACCGACGGCCGCGCCGTCTGACACAGAGAACGGCGGTGCGCAAGGTGCTCGCACGCAAACAGCGCCGCCTCGCACCCGCGCGGGTCCACGTTGGGGCCACGGCGGCGACAGCCACAGCGGAGGCCACGGCGGCGGCGGCGATGGCCACAGAGGCGGCCACGGCGGCGGCCGCGGCGGCGGCTCAGCTGCGACCGCGGCGGCGGTGGCACGTGTGGCGGCGGCGCACGTGGCCGCTACGGCGGCCACGGCGACACGGGAGGCAATGGCGCATGGCATAGAGAAATAGACGAGACCCGAGTGGGGCGCGCCCGCAGTCCTCGCGCTCGCCCTGATCGTCGCCCTCCTCGTCGCAGGCCGGTCCACTCCGACCCACCCGTAGTCTTCCCGCGCGTCTGCGAGGCCGCCGTCGAGCATGGCCACCTGGCGGTGGTGAAGTGGCTGCGCGCACTGAACCCCCCGTGCCCTTGGAATGCTGACGTCTGCGCGGCCACCGCACGCTGGGACGGCGATTGCGACTTGCCAATGCTCCAGTGGCTACGCGGTCAGTCGCCACCCTGTCCTTGGGACGAAACACTCTGCTGGCGCGCTGCCGGGGGCGACGACGGGATCCCCTTGCTCGAGTGGGCGCGCGCGCAGGACCCGCCCTGTCCATGGGATGAGTGGGTGTGCGACGCGGCGGTGAGTATGCGTCGGCTGGAGGTGCTGCAATGGCTGCGCTCACAGGTGCCCCCGTGTCCATGGGACGAGCAGGTCTTCCAACAGGCGGTCGATGCCGAGCGACTGGACCGGGGGGCAGGGGTCGAACGGGGGCTCCAGCACCCCCGGCGGCACCTAGGGCGTGGCGGAGCGGCGCGCGTGGCGGGTGGGCGCGCGGGTCGCGCGCGGTTGCGCGAGGGCGCGCGTTGCACGTGGGTGACCCGGTGTGGTGGCTGCGCGGCGGTTGGCGGCGCGGCTGGGCGCGCGTGGCGGCGGGTGGCGGCGCGGCGGGGCGCGCGTGGCGGCGGGTGGCGGCGCGGCGGGGCGCGCGTGTCGCGCGGGCGGCGCGCGGGTCGCGCGCGGTTGCGCGAGGGTGCGCGCGGCGGTGGGTGGCGTGGCGCGCGGCCGGTCGCGCGCGACAGGGCGCGCGTTGCACGTGGGTGAGCCAGTGTGGTGGCTGCGCGGCGGGTGGCGGCGCGGCGCGGCGGGGCGCGCGTGGCGGCGGGTGGCGTGGCGCGCGGCCGGTCGCGCGCGGCAGGGCGCGCGTTGCGCCGGGGTGCGTGCGCCTGGGCCTGAGCGGTCAGAGGTGCCGAGTGGCGGGGGCCAACACAAACGCGACTAAGGATGGCAGAACCGCGCTCATGCTCGCTTCCACAATGGGTCGCGAGCCGTGCGCCTGCGCCCTGATCAAGGCGGGGGCCAACATCAACGCGACTGAGTTTCATGGCCAAACCGCGCTCATGGCCGCTACCCTACACGGTCACGAGCCGTGCGCCCGCGCCCTGATCGAGGCGGGGGCCAACATCAACGCGACTGAGATTCATGGCCGGACCGCACTCATGCTCGCTTCCCTACACGGTCGCGAGCCGTGCGCCCGTGCCCTGATCGAGGCGGGGGCCAACATCAACGCGACTGGGAAGGATGGCTGGACCGCGCTCATGATCGCTTCCACAATGGGTCACGAGCCGTGCGCCCGCGCCCTGATCGAGGCGGGGGCCAACATCAACGCGACTGAGAAGGATGGCCCGACCGCGCTCATGGATAACTTTCCCACACTCCCCACCCGGTATCGTGGTTTATAACCACGAGCCATGCGCCCGCGCCCTGATCGAGGCGGGGGCCAACATCAACGCGACTGAGAAGGATGGCCGGACCGCGCTCATGCTCGCTTCCACAATGGGTCACGAGCCGTGCGCTTTCGCCCTGATCAAGGCGGGGGCCAACATCAACGCGATTGAGGAGGATGGCCGGACCGCGCTCATGGCCGCTTCCCTACACGGTCACGAGCCATGCGCCCGCGCCCTGATCGAGGCGGGGGCCAACATCAACGCGACTGAGGAGAATGGCAGCACCGCGCTCATGATCGCTTCCGAAAACGGTCACGAGCCGTGCGCCCGCGCCCTGATCGAGGCGGGGGCCAACATCAACGCGACTGGGAAGAATGGCTGGACCGCGCTCATGATCACTTCCACAATGGGTCACGAGCCGTGCGCCCGCGCCCTGATCGAGGCGGGGGCCAACATCAACGCGACACAGGAGCGTGGCCGGACCGCGCTCATGTTCGCTTCCGAATACGGTCACGAGCCGTGCGCCCGCGCCCTGATCGAAGCGGGGGCCAACATCAACGCGACTGAGGAGAATGGCAGCACCGCGCTCATGATTGCTTCCGAAAACGGTCACGAGCCGTGCGCCCGCGCCCTGATCAAGGCGGGGCCCAACATCAACGCGACTGGGAAGAATGGCTGGACCGCGCTCATGATCGCTACCGAAATGAGTCACGAGCCGTGCGCCCGCGCCCTAATCCGCGCCCTGATCGAGGCGGGGGCCAAACGCGACTAAGGATAGCAGCACCGCGTTTCAGCGATTGTGTTTCATGCTGTATGATTTGATTTTCCCGCGATGGGCAGCGGTGGTGGCGACGGGGCCCGGTATCCATAAACTAGCCAGGTTCTGTGAGAAAAGAGTGAAGACACACAGTGACTCCCAAAGTGATTTATTATTATACTAACACAAATACTAATTTAGAATCATATGGCAGCGGCGGGGCCCGGTATCCGTAAACTAGCCAGGTTCTGTGAGAAAAGAGTGAAACACACAGTGACTCCCAAAGTGATTTATTATAATACTAACACAAATACTAATTTAGATTTAGAACCATATGGCAGCGGTGGGAGCGGCGGGGCCCGGTATCCGTAAACTAAAATTAGCCAGGTTCTGTGAGAAAAGAGTGAAGACACACAGTGACTCCCAAAGTGATTTATTATAATACTAACACAAATACTAATTTAGAACCATATGGCAGCGGTGGGAGCGGCGGGGCCTGGTATCCGTAAACTAGCCAGGTTCTGTGAGAAAAGAGTGAAAGACACAGTGACTCCCAAAGTGATTTATTATAATACTAACACAACCATTAATATAAATATATTAATTATATTATTACTATTGTTATTATTATTAATACTAATACTAATATAAATTTATATGTTATAATATTATTATATTATATAAATATATATTAGTATTAGTATTAGTTTTAATAATAATAATAATACTAATACTAATATTAATATATAAGAATACTAATATAATATTATAATTGATAAATATATATTATATTAGTATTTGTGTTAGTATTATAATAAATCACTTTGGGAGTCACTATGTGTCTTCACTCTTCTCTCACAGAACCTGGCTAGTTTACGGATACCAGGCCCCGCCGCTCCCACCGCTGCCATATGGTTCTAAATTAGTATTTGTGTTAGTATTATAATAAATCACTTTGGGAGTCACTGTGTGTCTTCACTCTTTTCTCACAGAACCTGGCTAGTTTACGGATACCAGGCCCCGCCGCTCCCACCGCTGCCCATTTACCGGGTTAACCCTTTAACCCTTAACCCTTAACCCTTAACCCTTGCTCGGAGATGTGGCACGACCTGCAGAAAGTGGTTTCGGGGCTGATGCTCCATCCCTGAGAAAGTGTTTGCTCGGAGATGTGGCACGTCCCGCAAAACGTAGTTTCGGGGCTGACGCTCCATCCCTGAGAAAGTGTTTGCTCGGAGATGTGGCACGTCCTGCAGAAAGTGGTTTCGGGGCTGACGCTCCATCCCTGAGAAAGTGTTTGCCCGGAGATGTGGCACGTCCTGCAGAAAGTAGTTTCGGGGCTGACGCTCCATCCCTGAGAAAGTGGTTGCTCGGAGGTGTGGCACGTCCTGCAGAAAGTAGTTTCGGGGCTGACGCTCCATCCCTGAGAACGTGTTTGCTCAGAGATGTGGCACGTCCTGCAGAAAGTAGTTTTGGGGCTGACGCTCCATCCCTGAGAACGTGTTTGCTCAGAGATGTGGCACGTCCTGCAGAAAGTAGTTTCGGGTCTGACGCTCCATCCCTGAGAAATTGTTTGCTCGGAGATGTGGCACGTCCTGTCGAAAGTAGTTTCGGGGCTGAGGCTCCATCCCTGAGAAAGTGTTTGCTCGGAGATGTGGCACGTCCTGTCGAAAGTTTTTTTGGGGCTGACGCTCCATCCGTGAGAAAGTGTTTGCTCGGAGATGTGGCACGTCCTGCTGGCATCGAGGTCGGTGGTTGTTCCGGTGTACCCGAGCCGCGAGTCTTGCGCTCGTCTTTTTCTTGCTATCATTTTGTCAAAGGAGCCCAGATCCCGTGTGACGATGGCCATTAGCATGGACGATGCATGGGGTCTCTCGATATACGATGGATCGCCCATCTCCCCCGTGGCTCCCCCTGCTCCCACGGTGCCTCCTGTGCCGGTCCTCTCCCGTTCCCGTCGCGGTAGCACCAGCGGGGGCGGAGGCACGGGCCGGTCGCGGCACCACAGCGGCACGCACCGCGTGCGCATTGCGGACCCCCCGACTGTCGACGAAGGGCACCGATACCAGGAGGCCGCGTACGGCGAGAACGCGCGCGGCCCGCGGTACGCGGCGGAGCAGGCGGCGGCGCAGCAGGCGCTGCAGGCGCAGCAGGCGCAGCAGGCGCACCTGCATCAGGTGCAGGCGCAGGTCCAAGCGCAGGCGCACGCGGCAGTCGCGGACGCCATTGCCGCCGTGCACGAGGAGCTCGCGCAGTTGCGCCAGTTGTCCGAGAAGCAGTCGCGTCTCGCGATGACCGTGTTGTGCATCACGGCAGCAGTGGCGGTGGTGCTTCTACTGGCAACGTTCCAGACGCAGAGTCGCCTGCACTACACGACGGAGTGCCTTCTCTGGCACGCAAAGGCTTCACGATCCACATGAGTTGGACGAAGAGCATCGTCTCGATGACGAGCGAGAGGCCGGGGCATGCCATTTTGCACGCCGCGCGATAGCCCCACGGCGCGAGCTCGTAGAGGACCGTGGTGGGCGTCGCGGGCACAGGCGCTCCGTCCATGTCGAACAGCAGCACGCGCCCTTCCAGGTCGCTCGTCGCGCCGCGGGCGTCCCCGGCGGGGGCCGGTCCGCCCGCGAGCGCGTTCCGTGTGAATTGTCGCATGCCACATGTCATCAGTGCCGTAAGGAAGCCGGTCCAGTCGTGGATGGGCTGGTCGACCTCGCGCGTCCAAAAGTGGAGCGTCTCGCTCGGGAGGAACTGGCCAACGAGGTAGGCATCCGTGAGGCATCCGTCGACGTAGGTCGCGTCGCCGTGCGCCCAGGGCAGGAACAGGATCAGGATGCACATGGAGGCAAAGATGGCGTCCACGACGCGCACGTCTGGCGTGCGGGCGTGATCGAAATACTCGGCGCAGCCGGTGCGCAGGTTGGTCGCGGCGTACACGAACTTCCGCCGCGTCAGTCGATGCAGGTCGGCAAAGGACGCATTGGCACAGAGGCCCGCGCGCTCGAGGATGAGCGATATGACGGCCCGGGCCCGGTTCCCTTGGTCGAGCCCGAAGCTCTGTACCAGCTCGGCGTAGTCTCGCTCGGCGACGAGGTCCATGCCGTCGAGCTCTGTAATCAGGGCGTCGGACCGCCGAGGGCAGTACCCCACCGCGACGAGAAGGGCCAGCAGTGCCCTAGAGGAGCACCCCGCGCACCCCTGCAGTGCATCCGCGTCGAGCAGCTCCATGTCGCACATTGCGCGGAAGGCCCCCAGGAGGGCAATGCCGTGGCTTGCGCACCCCTGGAAGCAGACAAAGCGGGTTGTGCGGCGCAGGCCACCAAAATCGACGCACGTGGAGCTGGGCGAGGCCCCCGTGGCGACTGGGGCTGCCCCGGCGCCGATCGGGGCGGCGTCCGGCCGGGGGGGCGCGCTGAGGCCCGCCCCGGCGCCAGGGCGGGGGGGCGTGCCATTTGTCTCCGCGTACGACCGGGAACCCCACGGCAGAGCCCACGGGGGCAGCCACGGCGGCGACCGGGGCGGTTTGGGTGGCGTAAGCGGGCCCATTTGTCACAGTGTCAGAAAACCACACGCTGCGCCGCAACGCAACGACGACGCACCGGCGGGCCCGGGGCAGTGGAGATACCGGTGGCGCTCCTGCATTCGATGTCCACGCCCGCGCCTCGTCGCGGGGTAAAAAGTTTCTGAGCCCACGTTCAACCGACGCCCTCCCCCCCGAATGTCGACTCCCACCGAATCTCGCGGGCCTCCCCGCTGGGCAGGCATGCATTTGCCCGGGTCGAACAAGCGCCCCGTATGACTGCGCCCCGGCGGCGCCAGGGGAGTGGTCGTGCACCGCGATGCCACGCGAGGGCCTCTGCACGCATTTCCGCGGAGCGAGCATTGCCTACACCAAGTCGGACGGAGGGCAGCCGCTGCAGCGATGCTGCGTCAACGCTGCGATCGCCGGGGGTGCAGTGTTGTTGCCCTGATGGGTTGACGGATGCACCGCCGCAAGGTGCACGGCGTCCCCATCAGTTTCCGAGGGACGGGAGCCACCGGCCCGTGATGGTCGCGCGCCCGGCGTCATGCGTCTCGTGGTGCGCACTGGCCACCGTGGACCTGCGCGATGCGGTGCAGCTGAGGAGCCTGGGGCAGGGGGCGTTCCAAGACTGCCCCGATGTGACGGGCTCGCACCAGCCGTCAAAGCTCCGCCGCATCGACGCTCGCGCCTTTTGCGCCATACTTTCCCGCTGTGAACATCTCATTGATCTCACCGAAGCGGGCGAGAGTTCACATGAGTCGGGCTCGGCACCGTGGAGCTGCCAGTCGCCCTCGAACCACTGGTCCGGTGAGCGGGTGCCAACTGAAACAGGCTGACCGTACGTAAACTATTCCAACGTGGGGGTGTCCGTGAACGAGGGTGTCTTTGCCGAAGTGGTGCTGCCCGGTGCACTGGGCTGCGCGGCTTGCACTCCGTTGGCCGCGGGGTTACCCCCTCGGTTGGCCCCGTGCATACCCAACTCGGATAGCGGGTCAACTGAGGTGTGCCACTGTGTGCGCTCCCCGGCGGGGCATCGGCTCCGTGCCCGCGCCCTTACGGTTTGTCCGTCAACCCAGTTTTTCGGAACCCATCGTAACGGATTGGTCGGTGCAAGTGTATCGGGCGCGCCGCGATGCCGTCCCCCGCGATTATCGGCGCGAGCGCGGTCCTGTGTGCGGTCATCCTCCACACGCGCCGCGTGGCGCTAAACTCGCACCACGCCTCCGAAGACACGCGCCTGCGCATGGAGCTTCTGACTACCTGGAGCATCGCCATCGTCCCGTGGTTCGCGACGTTTGACGCGGTCGTCGGCACCCGCGAGGCGTTCCACGCGCCGTGGCTCCTTGTCTCGCTCGACTGGCCGGTCGTGCTGCTCGTTGCCGAGATCCTATGCATCCAGCACCAGACACTTGACTTTGTCTCGCGGCGCTCGATGTCCAGCCTGCAGATCGAGAGTAATGCCGTGTCCGGGCTGGCCTTTGCGATTGGCGGCCTGCTGGCGTCCAACCTAGGCGCGGGCTTCGCCAAGGCCGCGGCGCCGATGCTGAGCGTCGTAATCTTCCTATGCGTGGCGTTCGTCTTGCCGACCCCATCGCTCCAGCCCCGATCGCCAACGGGCGCGACCGTGCACGCGGCACAGCGCGCCTGCCTGACGTACTGCATCGGGTTCCTGCTCGCCGCCGTGATCACCAACGTCCATGGCACTTGGCGCCGGCGCCTCGGCTTCACGCCGGGTACGGAGAGTGCAGTGCGCGCGGATGGAATGGCAGTGGCCGCCGCCTCGGCCTCGGCCGCGCGCGCGGCGGTCCCGTTGGAGCCTGCCGGGTTGCTGCCGACGTGCATGGCGCGCGACCTGGGCGCAGCGTGCGGCGCCCCGCCGGCGTCGGGTTCACCTTCGCCCGGGGTAGTTTGCCCGCCCCTGTCTGCGACAGCCTGTGTTTTTTTTGCGACGACGACGTCAAAGGGCGCCCCACTCCTGTGATGCAGTGTAGGCTGCGCGAGGTGCCCGAGGCGGACGACGCGGATGCGTGCCACTCGGTCTGCCACGCCGCGCCGCCGATGACGTGCCTGGCCACGTGGGCGAGCTCCAAGGCGCGCGGGGATGCCAGCCGCTTCTTCTACGTGATCGACCAGATGCAATGGGCCGACGCGCAGCGCTTCTGCGCCCGCAACTCCAGCCGACTGGCGGTGGTCGAGACGTGGCAGGACCACCGCCGGGTGCAAGACCTCGTGAGCGGCCCCGCGTCGTCGGGTGCGTCGGAGCGTGCGCCGGCGTGGATCGGGCTGCGCGCGGAGCCCCAGTCGGCCGGTTCGCGCCGATCGCACGCCTATGCGTGGAGCGGCGCCCCGGGGGTGGACAACTTGCGCACGGGGGGCGGCCCGGTGCCAAACGCGTACAACTGGGGGTGGTCGAGCGCCGTGTCCGCGGTGGAGGACCGCGAGTACGCAGACGCCCCCGTGTGTGGGGTGATGCAGAGCCGGCTGTGGAATCGACGCGCCTGCGAGGAGGTGCTGCCGTTTGTGTATGAGCGGCTCGGGCGATGCGACGTGTGCGACGGCACCGGCGAGCCCAACGCGCTTGCCGGGGTCGGGTTGGCCCCGTTGGCCCCGGTGGCCCCGGTGGCCCCAGTGGCCCCGGTGGCCCCGATGGCCCCGATGGCACTGGCGCCACCGATTGCGCCGCCGACGGCCCCTGCACAGTCGTGGACGGCGCCGTCGATGGCCCTTGCGCAGTCGTGGACGGCGCCGCCGATGGCCCCATCGCTGGCGGGGACGGCGCCGCCGATGGCCCCTGCGCTGGCGGGGACGGCGCCGCGGATGGCCCCTGCGCTGGCGAGGATGGCGCCGCCGATGGCCCCTGCACTGGCGGGCGTGGCGGTGGGTGGCGGGGCACTGGGCTGGGAGCCGCTCGGCCAGCTGAACGCGCCACTGGGGTGGCAGTGGCAGGCGGACGGCCAACGCCCCGGGGGTTCCGCGCAGGTCCCTGGGGGTTCCGCGCAGGCCCCCGGGGGTTCCGTGCAGGTCCCCGGGGGTTCCGCGCAGGTCCCCGGCGCACGGCTAGTTCCTACGCTGGGCGTTCGGTCCTTCGCGATGTCAGGGGCGGACGAGGCGCGCGCCCAGATGGCGGCTGCATTTACCGGCGCGCAGCCACCCGCGCAGGGGTTTGAGCAGGCGCAGGCTCGCATCCAGGCCCAGGACCAGGCGCGGGCCAATGTCCTATCGCAGGGGCTGCTGCAAGCGCAGGCCCAGGCCCAGGCCCAGGCGATGGCACCGGGCCCGGCGCAGCTCAATGAGATGGCCACGGCTCAGGCTCGCCTCGAGGCCCAGGCCCAGGCGCGGGCCAATGTCCTATCGCAGGGGCTGCTGCAAGCGCAGGCACATGCGCAGGCGCAGGAGATGGCACCGGGGCCGGCGCAGCTCAATGAGATGGCCACGGCGCAAGTGCATGCCATGTCCATGGCCCATAAGCAGGCCCAATCGCAAGCCCAGGCGCAAGCACAGCTGCAGGCCCAGGCTCAGGCTCAGGCTCAGGCCCAGGCGCAGGCCCAGGTCCAGGCCCAGGCCCAGGCCCAAGCCCAGGCCCAGGCGCAAGCCCAGGCCCAGGCGCAGGCCCAGCCGCAGGCACAGGCACAGGCCCAGGCGCAGGCGCAGGCGCAGGCGCAGGCGCAGGCGCAAGGGGCGAGCACCACGAGTACTGTCGTCGCAGCCCCCGTGGTGGAGCTCGCGCGCACCGTGCTACAAGGCGCGCTGGACCGCACGAAGCTCGACGGGTGGGCCAGGACCCACCTTGGCACCGCTGAAAAGGTGCTCCAGGGGGTGAAGGGGTGGCTTGGGTGACGCGGGCTGCGGCTCCGGGGCCTGGTCAGAGCCACGGCATAAAGATTCCCTCGATATAGTTCACTTTGCGACTACTATTCACATCGGCGTACTCCATCCAGGCCGGCGACGGGCCCAGGGGCCCCCCTGAGAACTCGAGTTGGAGCTAAATGCCCCGGAGGCGGTTGACGGTCACGAAGGCGGATGCCGCTCGCTCGCGAACCGCCAGGGCGCCCTCGATCGTCAAGAGCAGCGCCGTGAGGCCCGAGAAGATGTAGCCCATTTCAAATTAGTCGGACAGTGTCAGCATGGTCGATATTGTTGCCGTGCTCACCTGTGCGGCGAGAAAGGCGAGTGAGAAGACGCAGAGCACGCTCGTGCGGCGCCGATGAGTCCGCAGGTCCGCGTGCACGAGCTTGAGGAGAGCCTCGTGGTCGTCGGCGTCTCGGTGGCCTCCCGCCGCCGTCATGGCCGCACTTGCGGCGGTGGCGGCGGCCGCCGCCACACGCAGGACCCTGGGGTCGGCCAGGGGGCGCGGGCGCGAGTCCACCCTCGACATTTGTACATGGCGTACATTCGCGGAGGTGACCGGGCGAGGCCCGCTGGCACCCCACCCGCGAGCCCGACTGGAGTCGGGTCTCGCCCAATGGTAACTCGAGGTCGGGCGCGCCACTCGTTGGTGTATCCCCCCCCACCGGTTTGAGCTCGACGGAAGAAAATCAGGTGCATTCACCAACCGCCTCGCCAATCACCCGCACATGGACCCCGCAGTTCAGACCCCGAAAAAAACCGCAATCTTCAGAGTCCGTTGTGATGCCGCCGGTGCATTGGCGTACAGTGAGGTCGCGCGTGAGGAGGACCCTGCCGTGTACGCCAAACGTTTGAAACTACCGGATGTGCTTCAACATCCACGCGATCGCTATCCACGGACGGTTGCCCCGACCTCAGCGTGGATGGATCTGTACGAGAAGCGCGACGGGCGATACCATCAAACCAAAAAGTCATCGACACTCCTCGATCAGGCGACCCAGCATAAGGACGGTGCAGAGCCGGGGACCATACGCATGAGAAGGGATTGGTTCGAAACTCTGAAAAATTTGTGGGCCGTCCACCCAACCCGGAGGGTGCTCACAAACCCCACATTGCATACCCCGAGAAAAACCGCAATCTTCAGTATCAAATATGACGCCACCGGTGTCTTGGCGTACGATGTGATCGCGACCGAGGACCCTGCCTTGTTTGCCGTACCGTTGTCTGAACAGTTCAAATTACCGGCGGTGCTCGATCTGAATCGCGATCAGTATCCATGGACGATTACCCCGACGTCAAAATGGATGGATCTGTACGAGGAGCGTGACGGGGGATACCATCGTACCAAAATGTCATCGAAAATCCTCGAACGGGGGACGGCGGACTCGTATGCGCCAGGGGTCGAATGGGGGGCTAAGAACTTTGTGGACCCGGCGGATACGTCAACTGCCAAATTTACGACAATTTCGGAGTATCTGGTGCAGTTCTTGAACAATCAACAGGATGAGAAGGAAGTCGAACGGCTATACGTGGGCGCGGCGGTGGCGGTGTCCATAGGCGCCGTGCTGCTCACAGCTCAGGCCACTCCACTGTTCGTTGCCCAACTGGGTGCGTCAGAGTTAACCCGCGGTGAAATAGGTACCGGCTTTTATACTGCGTTGATGAGCGTTGTCGGGGGGAGGGGTGCAGCCGATCTATCGGATCTGAGCCGTTGGCAATGGTTGTTCAACTTTATTAACAAGCCGATCATGGAGCAGGTTAGGATGGCAGCAGGCTTGTTCACTCTACACAATGTGCACAAAGACAAGGTGCTCAAGTTTCTGCGCCTCGCCGCCGGGCCTGCCTCCGTCAAACGCGCTGGCTCGAACTTGGAAACCACATTGCGGCGAGACATGTTGTTCCGCCAGTGGTGCACGGGCATGCAAGAGGTTAACCCTATCGGAACGTTCTGGCCGACAAAACCGGTCAATGTGCCAGAGACGCCGCCGGTATCCTTGAAGCAGTTCTTTGGGACTTCAAGCCAGCGGCGATTTGCCGGGGGCCACGTCAACTACCCCGTGTATATGCTTGGGCCCCTCAGCCTGCAACTCGCACTGCAGAACACCATTGACCGCAGTTTGCAGCAATCGCACGAATTCGTTATCACACTCGATGCCCCGGGTCCGACGATCGAGGGTCGCACGCCGGGGCCGATGATCAGCACGGAAATTGCCAGGCCGAAGGAACGTTTTCTTACCCCCTTGCTCGTGACCCGTGTGATCGCGTCGTTGCTCGACAACCTTGGGTTAAAGGAGCCGGGCATGCGCGGCCTCTCGCTGGGAAGCCCGCTCACCTCAATGTGTCAAGCGCGGGTGTCGGTGTATTCCGAGGAACTGGAATCTCTGTACGACGAGGCAGAATATAAAGGTACCACCGCCGCGGCGATCATGTGCCAATGGGACATATACTACGTTCTCGCCCTTGCATTTACGGCCGCGCTCATCCCGTTCTTGGTGGTCAACACCCGCGTGCTTGACGTGTATAGCTACTATATGTTTCGAGACTTCATCTTGACCTTCTGGCAACGCGTGCAGATCATGAGGGGGAGCGCGCACGCCATGGCGACCGCGTCCCCAGTTGAGTTTGTTGGGCACGCCGCCGCGCTTACCCTCATGCCCTATGCAATTATGAAGCAAATATTGGGCCTTTTGCATGCAACGCGACGCGCCCTCGCCGCTGCCCCCCACACCCCTCTGAAATACCTCGATCCGGTGTATCAGGCGCACACCCTTCGGCAGATTGACAACAATGAGATAATCAAGGCGTGGGGTGCCTCCTTCATGACCCCCCGCCAGCCCCGGGTCCCGCGCGCACGCAGGGCCCCGCGCATAGCAGAGTGATGGGGGGGGCGGGAGGCGGGGCGCGCGAGACCACGGCGACCCGTGTCACGAGTGGACCCGGTGCGCAGTGTGGCCATGTGCCGCCCCACCGGTTTGCGCCCGGGGGTGGCGAGGCGACGTGCGCACGGCGCATAATGTCGGCCGCCCGGGATCAGGCACACTGGCCGCGGATGCGTCGCGCGAGTAGAAAGCTCTTGTGCAGATTGGGGGCGTGGTTCATGCGACCGACGAGGACCCGCACGTTTTCAAATAGAGATACGAGGTATGCTTCGGCCGCCTCTTGGATCGCAACGAGTGCCGCCTCTGGGAGCACGACGGCCGTCACCTCCTGCCCGTGGACAGGCGTCTTGCCGTGGGCGCGTGCCTCGGCGCTGTTCGCAATTTCCCGGGCGAGGCGCGCGAATACCTTGCGTGGGATCAGCGGCTCGGTCGGTGGCTCGGTGCGGGCCAGGTTGCCCCGCGCGGTGTCACTCCGAGTGCGACGAGGGCTGGTGGCTCGGTACTTGAAGCACGCGCGACTGCCCCCGGTACCACCGCGCTGCTTGCGCCGCGCCATCGCGACCGCCGTCAGATGTGCCAACGCTCCCGTGCGAGGGGGGTGGCGATCTGATGCGCGCGCGCGGTGTGCGTTCGGCGGTCCAGGCATGCGATTGCGGCGGGCGGCGCCTCCGCGTTGGTCAGTGGCGCCCGCGTACCCGCGTGGCAGTCCGGTCGGGGAATGACACGCTCGTCCAATTAGACCTACGGGACCGGGCGCCCCCCCCCCCCCCCCCCTTTGGGGTTTTGGC
>Ga0335398_10004399_pt1 | contig 19627 bp, 14 predicted proteins | sample BON03_FD_205742 | JGI IMG/M metagenome (GOLD analysis project Ga0335398, IMG submission 205742) | Freshwater microbial communities from Lake Bonney liftoff mats and glacier meltwater in Antarctica - BON-03 (spades assembly) (version 2) | ecosystem: Environmental > Aquatic > Freshwater > Ice >... | reverse complement strand
CAGCGGCAGTAGCGGGAGTGGCGGTGGAGGCGATGCCTCATGCACTGATAACTCGGACGGAGGAGGCCGAGGAAGTGATCCTCATGATGGTGGTGGCGGCGGCGGCATCCAATGCAGGTTGACAATTGCGGGCAGGCTCGTGCGCGGAGGAGGCAGCACTTGGGCCTTGCGCGCCATCGCAACCAGGGTGAGAGCCAGCAGCGCGTTGCCAAAAAGCGAGATGCGTGGCCACATCTGCCGTTTTGCGGAGCCGTCGTTCTTGAGCAACTCGACAGAGCTTGAGCGTACGCCTGTTGGCTTCAGCATTGCAATGCGTCGACGTCCTGCGGGAAGGACGAGGTGTGCTTCAGACTCATGGAAGACGTCACTAAGAGGACTGCGGAGAGAGGGAGCAAGCCGATCGAGGGAGGGGGCGAGGCGAGTTGGTGACAGGTGAAGAGGCGGCGCCATCAAAGGCGATTGTGTGGCGAGCGTGATTCTGCGCGATGGGCTGGCAAGGCGCTCGAGGCCGCGAGGTCGCGAGGCGAAGGTGGTGTGATCGCTGGGATCTGCGCCTGCCCACGTCTCTGCACCTGCGCCCCTGTGCGCCGCCCACAGCACTCGTCTCCTCTACTAGAGTAGAATACTGGAGTAAACAAGTTCAAAACCCAACAGAAAACGTCACATTACGCCCCCCTCCGGTATCTGTGCAGCGCACGAGTCGGACCTTCATCGTCGTCCTTTACTAACCGCGTTGTTCCCCGATGGCGATTGCACTGCTTGTGTGCATCGCATTGGTGTGTGACGTGAGCCATAGTCTGGATGTCTATTCCTGTGACGTAGTGTCGACGACGGGACCGGAGAGGTCGTACCTCCGGTTCGCGTCACAGCCGCTGTGCACCGTTTGCACAGTGGCCCGGCCAGACAAGCCAGTGCGTGTTGATGGATCTTTCCAACAAGCACTGCGCTGCCAGCCTCTTGAGGTGGCGGCGACCAGCCGATGGCTGTGGACTTTGTCTGTGTCCTGCCCCATGCAGCGGCTGGAGATGTCGCCGCCGGCGCTTGGCCCGGCGGCGGAACTCAGCTGCCGCATTCACGGCATGGCACGCATGCGCTCCTGTGACTCTTCCAGGTTTGCTGCGGTCATGCGGTGCATCTCGGCCGCGCCAGCGGCGCGCAGCCAAGTCTGGCTGGCTCTCGCTGCGACCCCGAAACCAGCGAGGACCAGAAGTGGCACGATGTGGCCAATCAAATCGTCTGGTCCATCACTCGCCCCTCGGCTGCAGCGGCCCCCACTGCCGAGGCGGGCGAGGAACCTGACTGGCTGGTTAAGGGCAGCGACACCGATTGTGGTCCAAATGGGCGAGTGGACGATCTCACTGGCGGGCCGCGCGGGCAGCTGGCCTGCGACCTCGGGCTGGCACAGTTTCTGCTGGACAACGCAGCGCACAGCCTGGACCCTGGCCGCGGGATCGACCACCTACCCGACAGCGCCGAGCTGCATAACCACAACGGGTACTTGGTGAACGCGGCGGCCGGCGGCCGGCTTGAGCCGGCGCGGGTCTCGATTCTGGCGGCCCTGGACGTGCCCGTCGCGGGCGTGGACCCGGGGCTCACGCACCTGCCGGCAGCCACGGCGCACATGGTCGGGCTGGTGTACGCGTCCGCGGTGCCGATGGGCGTGGCGTACGGCAACGCGGGCCCCCGCGCGGAGCACGTGGCCAAGGCCTTGCTGACGGCGCAGAACGCGGCCGCGATCCGGGCGGCCGCGCTGAGCCGAGCGCCCGTTGACCTCTTCCTCATGCCGCTGGGCGGCGGCGTCTTCGGCAACGATTGGGAGTGGATAGCCCGCGCAGCGGCGTCGGCCGCGGCGGCGACCGCCCCGCAGATCCGAGCAAGTGGCATGCGGCTGCACATGCTGGCATGGGAGGGCAATCCGCGCGAGGTGCAGTTCTGGCGGCGGATCGCGGCCGGAAAATAATGCATCAGTAGACGGTGGTGCGCAGCGCTCATAGCATTTGCAGCGTTCGTAGCGCTCGCATCATTCGTGCAATCTCTCTGAGAACGTTGCGGTTTGGGGCGGTGTCCTGGACGCGTTACCCGCATCATTCGTCGCTCAGCCACTTGCGCACGCGCTCACGCTTGCACTGGAACCGTCCCATGCACACCACGCGCTCAAAGCGCTTGTGCTCGGACGGTGCGAGGATCTGCAAGCGCGCGTGCACAGCCTCTGCGAACGACACGGTGGGCAACTTGTGCACGAGCGCACGCACGCACCCTGCAGATGTCAGGTGCAGCACACCCAATACCGCATCCACCCACTCGGGCGACAACGTGCGGCTGGCAACGCCATTGCACATGATGCGCACCACGCCGCTGCTGGTCAACTTGTCCTTGAGCCGGCTCAGCCCAGCCCAGAAGAGCGCGGCGTTCGGGCCCGCGATGGCCGCCGCCACGCCGTTGCCCATGAAGGTGACCAGGTCCTTGCCGCTGATGCCCAAATCGCGCTTGAGCCGCTCCACCCCAGCCCAGAAGAGCGCGGCGTTTGGGCCCGCGATGGCCATCGCCACGCCGCCGCACATGAAGGTGACCAGGTCCTTGCCGCTGATGCTGAAATCGCGCTTGAGCCGCTCCACCACAGCCCAGAAGAGCGCAGCGTTCGGGCCCGCGATGGCCGCCGCCGCGCCGCCGCGCATGAAGGTGACCAGGCTCTTGCCACTGATGTCGAAATAGCGCTCGAGCCACTCCAGCGCAGCCCAGAAGAGCGCGGCGTTCGGGCTCGCGATGGCCGCCGCCACGCCGTCGCACGTGAAGGTGACAAGGCCCTTTCCGCTGATGTCGAAATCGCGCTTGAGCCGCTCCAGCGCAGCCCAGAAGAGCGCGGCGTTCGGGACCCGCGATGGCCACCGCCGCGCCGCCGCACATGAAGGTGACCAGGCTCTTGCCGCTGATGACTTTTCGCGCTTGAGCCGCTCCAGCGCAGCCCAGAAGAGCGCGGCGTTCGGGCCCGCGATGGCCGCCGCCACGCCGTCGCATACGAAGGTGACAAGGCTCTTGCCGCTGATTCCGAAATCGCGCTTGAGCCGCTCCACCCCAGCCCAGAAGAGCGCGGCGTTCGGGCCCGCGATGGCCGCCGCCACGCCGTCGCACATGAAGGTGACCAGGCTCTTGTCGCTGAGGCCAAAATCGCACTCGAGAAGCCCCACCCCAGTCCAGAAGAGCGCGGCGTTCGGGCCCGCGATGGCCGCCGCCACGCCGTCGCACATGAAGGTGACCAGGCTCTTGCCGCTGATGCCAAAATTGCGCTCGAGTCGCTCCACCCCAGACCAGAAGAGCGCAGCGTTCGGGCTCGCGATGGCCGCCGCCACGCCGTCGCACATGAAGGTGACCAGGCTCTTGCCGCTGATGCCGAAATCGCGCTCAAGTCGCTCCACCCCAGCCCAGAAGAGCGCGGTGTTCGGGCCCGCGATGGCCGCCGCCACGCCGTCGCACATGAAGGTGACAATGCTCTTGCTGCTGAAGCCGAAATCGCGCTTGAGCCGCTCCACCCCGATCCAAAGGAGCGCGGCGTTTGGGCCCGCGATGGCCGCCGCCACGCCGTCGCATGCGAAGGTGACAAGGCTCTTGCCGCTGATTCCGAAATCGCGCTTGAGCCGCTCCACCCCAGCCCAGAAGAGCGCGGCTTTCGGGCCCGCGATGGCCGCCGCCACGCCGTGGCACATGAAGGTGACCAGGTCCTTGCCGCTGATGCCAAAATCGCGCTCGAGCCGCCCCACCCCAGTCCAGAAGAGCGCGGCGTTCGGGCCCGCGATGGCCGCCGCCACGCCGTCGCACATGAAGGTGACCAAGTCATTGCCACTGATGCCAAAATCGCGCGTGCGCCGCTCCACCCAGATCCACAAGAGCGCGGCGTCCGGGCCCGCGATGGCCACCGCCACGCCGTCGCATATGAAGGTGACCAAGTCATTGCCGCTGATGCCAAATTTGCGCGTGAGCCGCTTCACCCCAGTCCAGAAGAGCGCGGCGTTCGGGCCCGCGATGGCCGCCGCCACGCCATCGCATAAGAAGGTGACCAGGCTCTTGCCGCTGATGCCAAAATCGCGCTCGAGCCGCTCCAGCGCAGCCCAAAAGAGCGCGGCGTTCGGGCCCGTGATGGCCGCCGCCGCGCCGCGGCACATGAAGGTGACCAGGCCTTTGCAGCTAATTGTGAAATCGCGCTCGAGCGGCTCCACCCCAGTCCAGAAGAGCGCGGCGTTCGGGCCCGCGATGGCCGCCGCCACGCCGCCGCACATGAAGGTGACCAGGCTCTTGCCGCTGATTCCGAAATCGCGCTCGAGCCGCTCCACCCCAGTCCAGAAGAGCGTGGGGTTCGGGCCCGCGATGGCTGCCGCCACGCCATCGCACATGAAGGTGACCAGGCTTTTGCTGCTGATGCCAAAATCGCGCGTGAGCCGCTCCACCCAGATTCACAAGAGCGCGGCGTTCGGGCCCGCGATGGCCGCCGCCACGCCGTCGCACATAAAGGTGACCAGGCTCTTGCCGCTGATTCCGAAATTGCGCTTGAGTTGCTCCACCCCAGCCCAGAAGAGCGCGGCGTTCGGGCCCGCGATGGCTGCCGCCACGCCGTTGCACATGAAGGTGACCAGGCTCATGCCGCTGATGCCGAAATCGCGCTCGAGTCGCTCCACCCCAGCCCAGAAGAGCGCGGCGTTCGGGCCCGAGATGGCCGCCGCCATGCTGTTACCCATGAATGTGCACATCACTCCGACGTCTCTGCCGCAAACGTCGTTCCTGACTTTCTTGTGCGCCTCGACAAAGTTGGGCGTCCACAGCCGCGACCAAACGCCGTGCACGTCGTAGATGCGCTTGGCGTCGTGGCCGTACCATTGGCTCAGTAGCGCGATCGCGGCGCGGGTGTTTTTGTCGATCTCGTCGAACGCCCCGTCACCCGTGGCCACCGCGGTCTTGATCGCGTGGGCGTCAAACGGGTAGCCCATTGCCTCTGCGGTGACGCGCAGCTGCTCGACCGTGTTGCGGCTGGACGTGCAGACAAAGACGACGCGTGCGCCGCAGTTCGGGTCAACCGGAAACAGTTTGCAGCCGACCCTCAGCCGCACGATCAGGGTGATGTCAGTCCGCCCTGCCAATGTGTTCGTCTTGCGGACATCTCGGCCCACATCGCCGTGGGAGTGCTCCTCGTCGTACTCGAGGACCGTGGCGCCGATCCGGGCGTCCGAGCAGTTGCACGCGTCGCCGTCGCTCAGGGCGCGGAGGACACCCGCGATTTCGACGTCGTGGCCGGGATGGAAGAGCTTGATCACGCCCGCGATCCAGCGCACCTCCGCGCGGCTGTGGATGCTTTTGACGTCGTTGGCCTGTTTCGGGACGTCCTTTTTTCAACCCTGGTGGTGGTTCTCGCAAACCGGCGCGTATAGTGGCAGGCAAAGGCCCCCCGGTGCGAGTCCGACGGGTGCACGACGCTGTCGTCCGTTCCGGTGGCTGGCGTAAGCCTCGCGTTTCCGACGGGGCATCGTGCGGCCGGCCCTCCCTGCAAAGGTGCACTGAGCGCCATCTCGGGGAAGCGCGTGTCGGGTTCCAAATCTGACCACCCGCTCGCCGGGGCGTGCGCTCGGGGCGGGGTGGTGCTGCACGCTGCAGTTTGACGCTGCGTTCCCCGGTGTGTTCGGGTGTGCTGCACGCTGCATTGCCGCTGTGCCACATCTCCGAGCACACTATTTCTTGGGGATGGAGCGTCACCCCCCCCACCTACTTTGTGCAGGACATGCCACATCTCCGAGCAAACTCTTTCTCAGGGACGGAGCGTCACCCCCGACACTACTTTCTGCCAGAGGTACCACCTCTCTTCGAGAAAACACTTTCTCAGGGACGGAGCGTCGGCCCCGGAACTACTTTCTGCAGGTCGTGCCACCTCTCCGAGCAAACACTTTCTCAGGGACGGAGCATCACCCCCGGAACTACTTTCTGCGGGACGTGCCACAGTCCGAGAAAACACTTTCTCAGGGATGGAGCGTCACCCCCCAGGCCCCCCAAACTACGTTCTGCCGGACGTACCACTTCTCCAAGCGAACTTTTTCTCAGGGACAAAGCGTCAGCCCCAGAACTACTTTCGGCAGAACGTGCCACCTCTCTGAGCAAACACTTTCTCAGAGACGGAGCGTCACCCCCGGAACTACTTTCTGCGGGACGTGCCACCTCTCTGAGAAAACTCTTTCTCAGGGACGGAGCGTCACCCCCCGAACTACGTTCTGCCGGACGTACCACTTCTCCGAGCAAACACTTTCTCCGGGACAGAGCGTCAGCCCCAGAACTACATTCGGCAGGACGTGCCACCTCTCTGAGCAAACACTTTCTCAGAGACGGAGCATCACCCCCGATCCTACTTTCTGCCGGACGTGCCACCTCTCCGAGCAAACACTTTCTTAGGGACAGAGCGTCAGCCCCGGAACTACTTTCTGCATGACGTGCCACCTCTCCGAGCAAATACTTTCTCGGGGACGGAGCGTCACCCCCGATCCTACTTTCTGCCAGCCTTACCACCTCTCCGAGCAAACTCTTTCTCAGGGACAGAGCGTCAGCCCCAGAACTACATTCGGCAGGACGTGCCACCTCTCTGAGCAAACACTTTCTCAGAGACAAAGCATCACCCCCGATCCTACTTTCTGCCGGACGTGCCACCTCCCCCAGCAAATACTTTGTCGGGGACGGAGCGTCAGCCCTGGAACTACTTTCTGCAGGACGTGCCACCTCCCCGAGCAAATACTTTGTCGGGGACGGAGCGTCAGCCCCGAAACTACTTTCTGCAGGACGTGCCACCTCCCCGAGCAAATACTTTGTCGGGGACAAAGCGTTAGCCCCGGAACTACTTTCTGCAGGACGTGCCACCTCCCCGAGCAAAAAAATTGTCGGGGACGGAGCGTCAGCCCCGGAACTACTTTCTGCAGGACGTGCCACCTCCTCGAGCAAATACTTTGTCGGGGACGGAGCGTCAGCCCCGGAACTACTTTCTGCAGGCCGTGCCACCTCCCCGAGCAAATACTTTGTCGGGGACGGAGCGTCAGCCCCGTTTCTGCACGACGTGCCACCTCCCCGAGCAAATACTTTGTCGGGGACAGAGCGTCAGCCTTGTTTCTGCAGGACGTGCCACCTCCCCAAGCAAATACTTTGTCGGGGACGGAGCGTCAGCCCCTTAACCACTTTCTGCATGACGTGCCACCTCCCCGAGCAAACACTTTGTCGGGGACGGAGCGTCAGCCCCGGAACTACTTTCTGCAGGACGTGCCACCTCCCCGAGCAAATACTTTGTACTTTGTCGGGGACGGAGCGTCAGCCCCGGAACTACTTTCTTCAGGACGTGCCACCTCCCCGAGTAGATACTTTGTCGAGGACGGAGTGTCAGCCCCGGAACTACTTTCTGCAGGACGTGCCACCTCCCCTAGCAAATACTTTGTCGGGGACGGAGCGTCAGCCCCGGAACTACTTTCTTTAGGATGTGCCACCTCCCCGAGCAAATACTTTGTTGGGGACGGAGCGTCAGCCCCGGAACTACTAACTTCAGGACGTGCCACCTCTCCGAGCAAATACTTTGTCGGGGACAGAGCGTCAGCCCCGGAACTACTTTCTGCAGGACATGCCACCTCTCTGAGCAAATACTTTGTCGGGGACGGAGCGTCACCCCTGGAACTACTTTCTGCAGGACGTGCCACATCTCCGAGCAAATACTTTGTCGGAGACGGAGCATCGGCCCCGAAACTACTTTTTTCCGGACGTACCACCTCTTCGAGCAAAGTACCAGTTTGTAAATCGTGCGGTGACCGCCTGGTACACCCTCCCCCGACGCCTGGCAGTAGCCACCGGCATGACGGCCGCCTCGTCAACGCGGCTGCTGAGGCGGATGGCCTGGCGCCGGCAGGCCGGCGAGTGGCGGCTGCTGCAGAGCATGGGCACGTACCGCCTCGATTCCACCCGCGGGTTGCTGTGGACTGCGGCGTCCAGTCAGCGGCAGATCCAACTCGTAATGAGCCGCGCGGGACGCGTCCGGTATGACCCGGACGCCCGGTTTGCACCGGGGGCATTCACAGCGTTCGCAGCGCTAGCATCATTTGTGCAACCTCTCTGAGGACGTTGCGGTTTGGGGCGGTGTCCTGGACGCGTTACCCGCATCATTTGTCGCTCAGCTACTTGCGCACGCGCAGGGGGTTAGGGTTACCCCTTAACCCTAACCCTCACGCTTGCACTGGAACCGGCCCACGCACACCCCACGCTCGAAGTGCTTGTGCTCTGACGAGTTGCAGGTTTGCAAGCGCACGTGCACAGCCCCTGCCATCGCCACGGTGGGCGACTGGTGCACGAGCGCACGCACGCACCCTGCGGATGTGAGGTGCAACACGCCCAAGACCGCATCCACCCACTCCGGTGACGACGTGTGGCTAGCAACGCCATTGCACATGATCACATCATGCCGCTGCTGGCCAATTTGTCATTGAGCCGGCTCAGCCCAGTCCAAAAGAGCGCGGCCTTCCGGCCCTTGATGGCCGCCGCCATGCCGCTGCACATGAAGGTAACCAAGTTATTGTTGCTGATGCCAAACTCGTCCTTGAGCCGCTCCAGTGCAGCCCAGAAGAGTGCGGCGTTCGGGCCCGCGATGGCCGCTGCCACGCTGCTGCACATGAAGGTGACCAGGCTCTTGCAGCTGATGCCAAACTCGTCCTTGAGCCGCTCCAGTGCAGCCCAGAAGAGCGCGGCGTTCGGACCCGCGATGGCCGCTGCCGCGCTGTTGCCCATGAAGGTTACCAGGCTCCTGCCGCTGATGCCCAAATTGCCCTCGAGCCGCTTCAGCGCAGCCCAGAATAGCGCGGCGTTCGGGCCCGCAATGGCCGCCGCCACGCTGTTGCCCATGAGGGTGACAAGGCTCTTGCCGCTGATGCCAAAGTCGCCCTCGAGCCGCTTCAGCGCAGCCCAGAATAGCGCGGCGTCCGGGCCCGTGATGGCCGCCGCTACGCCGTCGCACATGAAGGTGACCAGGCTCTTGCCGTTGATATCAAAATCGCGCTTCAACCGTTCCAGTCCAGCCCAGAAGAGCGCGGCGTTCGGGCCCGCAATGGCCGCCGCCACGCCGTCGCACATGAAGGTGACCATGCTCTTGTTGCTCATGACAAAATCGCGCTTGAGCCACTCCATCCCATCCCAAAAGAGCGCGGCATTCGGGCCCGCGATGGCTGCTGCCACACCGTTGCACATGAAGGTGACCAGGCTGTTTCTGCTGATGCCGAAATCGCGCTTGAGCCGCTCCACGCCAGTCCAGAAGAGCGCCACGTTCGGGCCCGCAATGGCCGCCGCCACGCCGCCGCCCATGAAGGTGACCAGGCTCTTGCCACTGATGCCCAAATCGCGCTTGAGCCGCTCCATCCCATCCCAAAAGAGTGCGGCGTTTGGGCCCGCGATGGCCGCCGCCACACAGTTGCACATGAAGGTGACCAGGCTCTTGCCGCTGATGCCCAAATCGCGCTTGAGCCGCTCCACCCCAGCCCAGAAGAGCGCGGCGTTCGGGCCCGCGATGTCCGCCGTCGCGCCGCCGCACATGAAGGTGACCAGGCTCTTGTCGCTGATGCCAAAGTCGCGCTTGAGCCGCTCAACACCAGTCCAAAAGAGCGCGGCGTTCGGGCCCGCGATGGCCGCCGCCGCGCCGCCGCACCTGAAGGTGACCATGCTCTTGTCGCTGATGCCGAAATCGCGCTTGAGCCACTCCATCCAATCCCAAAACAGCGCGGCGTTTGGGCCCGCGATAGCCGCCAACACGCCGTCGCACATGAAGGTGACCAGGCTCTTGCCGCTGATGCCAAAATTGCGCTTAAGAGTCACGACGCCGAATGTGGTCCATACTCCCGCACTTCTCGACACTCTCCACTCTCTATCAACCTCACACGAGCTTTCCAGCACTGACAGCACTCGCGGCCGGGCGCAGGCCGCTGAGTCGCCGCCCCTCCGTCGCAGGGCACCCGATGCAACCTCTGACCCGCACTGTGGCGACCGCGTTCGCTCGCATGGGCGTGCCCGCCGAGCTCGTCGCCTGGGTGCTGGCCGACATCGCGCGGCCGCAGGGCGTCAACCGCCTGCTCACGGCGTGCACTGACGTCCGACTCGCGTGTCTGGAGTTCCAGGCTCGGCCCGACGCGCCGATGGTGGTCCAAGTGGTGTCGAGTTCCACCGAGGTGACGCGCCCTGCGTTCGTTCTCCTGGACCTGCCCGCCGAGCTCGTCGCATGCGTGCTGTCCAAGCTCGAACGGCCGGAGGACGTCAACCGCCTGCTCGCGACGTGCCAATCCGTCCGCCGCGCGTGTCTGGCGCTCCAGGGGGGCAAGGGGGCTGGGGCCGACGCGCCGATGGTGGTCCAAGCCGTGTCGATTTCCAGAGAGGTGGCGCGTCCCCATGAGCCCTGGGATCTCCCGGCCGGCCTATGCCTGGCCATGAAGAATGGCTGGGTGGCACTGCTTCCCCTCCTGTGGAACCCCAACCTCCGGGCGGGCTTCACGCCCGAGCAGCTCGGCGCGATGGCCGCCAGGCACGGCCAACTCGGAGTCCTGCAGCGGGCGCGCGCGGAGGACCCGCCCCTGGCGTGGGGTGGCACCTGCGAAGCCGCGGCCTTGAACGGCCACCTACACGTGCTGGCGTGGGCTCGCAAGCAGACGCCCCCCGCCCCCTGGGGTGCCACCTGCGCATCTGCGGCCGCCGGCGGCCACCTCGACCTGCTGAAGTAGGCTCACGGTCAGGGGGCCCCCTGGGTTGATTCCACCTGCTCCTCCGCGGCGGCTGGAAGCCACCTCGACGTGCTGGAGTGGGCCCACGCGCAGGGGGCCCCCTGGGGCGATTCCACCTGTTCCTCCGCGGCGGCGGGAGGCCACCTCGACGCGCTGGAGTGGGCCCACGCGCAGGGGGCCCCCTGGGGTGACTCCACCTGCTCCTCCGCGGCCAAAGGAGGCCACCTAGAAGTGCTGCAGTGGGCGCATCAGCGGGGGGGGCCCTGGGAGGATTCCATCAGCCCCTCCGCGGCCGTGGGAGGCCACCTCGATGTGCTGAGGTGGGCAAATGAGGTGGTCCGCTGTGAGGCTTCCACCTGCACCTCCGCGGCCGGAGGCGGCCACCTAGAAGTGCTGAAGTGGGCTCGTCAGAAGTGGATCCCCTGGGGGGATACCTTCAACGCGGCGGTTAGGTACGGCCACTTCGAGCTGCTCCAATGGGCCTATGGCGAGGGGTGCCCATGAAGCATCCACTCGCTCCGATTGGCGTGTGTGTACACACACCTCGACATTGCGACCTGGCTGCACGCGCAGAATTACCCCGCGTCAGCGGACCTGTGCACGGAGGTCGCGATCGAGGGAGGGAAGCTTGGCCTGCAGCACTTGCGAGGGTTGGGCTACCCCTGGCACGAGGACTTTTACGAGGGCGTCGCGCGGTACGGCAGCCTCGACATGCTGCAATGGGCTCACGGCCAGTCGGAGCCGCCCCCCCTCCGCCCCGGTGCCTGCGTATCCGCCGCCTTCTGTGGGGATTTGGAAATACTGATGTGGATGTGCGGGCTGGCCACACCGTTCCCATGGGGACCAGAGGTTTGCCGCGCCGCGGTCAACCGCGCAGATGGCGACGGCTTCGCCTGCCTCAAGTGGCTGCGTGAACAGACCCCTCGCTGCCCCTGGAACGCGATTTCATCGCTGGAGCTGCTGCGCAACGAGATGGCGTTGCCGGGCTCATTCCTCCCCGACAGCTTCAGGCGGAACACTGGCGAGCTCGATAAGTTTTACCTGGACGCGCATGACCTGGCACGGGCAGAGAGCGTATCGTTCGCACTCCCCCCCAGTTGTATGGGTGTGCGGTTCACGGACGGGCCCAGCTCGGCGAGCGGCACTTGGTGGAGCGAGCGGTGAGGCTGCCGGTGGTCCGCCGACGCGGCCGCGGGGCCGCTGGCTGGCAGAGGCCAACGGGGCTGCGCAGAGGAGCGCGAAGCGGGCTTCACGGGGAGCGGGTGTATTCACGCGGAGCGGATGTATTCACGCGGAGCGGGTGTGTTCACATGGAGCGGGGTGTTCACGCGGAGCGGGGTGTTCGTGGAACGCGGATGTGGTTTCACGGGGAGCTGATGTGTTCCCGCGGATCAGGGTGTTCCCGTGGAGCGGGTGTTCATGGGAAGCGGGCGTGTTCATGGGAAGCGGGCGTGTTCATGGGAAGCGGGTGGGTTTCACGACGTGGGTGTGAAGGGGGAGCGTATGTGTTTACTGTAACTCTGATATGTTTATGTGAATCGCGCGTGGTGTGTGGTCCGTGCAAGTGACGAATACGGCGTTTGTCCGCAATCCTACGATATCTTGCTGATCCCACCCGAAAACCAGCTCTTTTTTTGGTAGTATTGTCGTGCAAAATAATACAACTGTGCCCCCTCTCGCTCTCCCTTCATCCCTCGTTCCTCCCCATCTCCCTCTCGCTCTTCGTCCCATCCAACCCTTCCTTGCGCTCCCTCTCACTCTCCATCTGCCTCCCTCCCTCTCACGCTCCCCCCCCCCGCACCAATCGCCTTCGCACTAGGCTACACCGATGTGATCGGTATCTCGACCGGCGCCCGTCTATGGTTCATTACCCTCCACCTGGGCGGCGGACGGGGTGGAGGAGCATTCGCCTCCACTGGTCGGTGTGGCCGCAGTGCGCGTGGCCCCGGCTGGACCTGGCTGCGGCACTGCACCAGAGGCACGTCCACGCACCGGCAGCATGGCAGCGATCCGGGGGACCTCTCGAATAATGAATTCGGCCTTGCGCTGCAGCTTCTGGGCAACGGTTGTATTCTCAAGGCGAAGTTCCTCCTCGAGCGCCGCGACCTTCGAGGTGGACCCGGCTGGACCTGGCTGCTGCCCACCAGAGGCATGTCTGCCTACCGCCAGCAGAGCAGCGATCCGTTGGAGCTCTTCGAGGAGGAACTTGAGCTCGAGAAGATTACCATCCAGGAGCTGCAGCGCCTGGCCGAGATCATGACGGGACCCAGCATCCGATGTGGCCGTCGGGACCCAGCATCCGATGTGGCCGTGGGCTGCTCTGTCCTGGGCCTCTTGCGCGATGCACGAGCCATTCCTGTTGGACGAAGGAGATTGAAGATGGCGCGGGTGAGAGGCCAGTCGCCGCCGCTGATAAACGCGCCGGCGCCTGCATCCGAGCACCAGGGGCGCTGCTCGCCACATCTCACACCGCGTGGGGCGCGGGGATCTCGCGGCGTGAGCGTGCTGAGCGTGCGCCGCGCTGGCAGCGGGCTGGAGCGCTTGCGTGTTGCCTCTGTCTGCTGCCCGCCCGAGCGTACGACGTTCTTGGCGCCGGCGCCGAGCGACGCTGTTCTATGTTGGAAATTTTCCAACTGTTTTACCATTAGTAAATTCGCAGTGTTTGGAGGGAGGGGCAACTCGAGCGGTAACGGTCACCGAGCGCGACGCGGGTGCTGCCTCGCCTCCGGCCTTGCATATACTGACCGAATGTCCAGGGGTCAATGCTCACTGCGGAAGTATTTGCTCGGAGCTATCATTGTCGAGGAGCCATTGCACGACGTTGCCATGGTTCTTCATGCGGGCCAGCATGAGGGCCGTGGTGCCATCGGCGCTGACCACGCTCCTATCGGCCCCGTGCCGGTCGAGAAGCAGAACGGTCTGCAGGACCCCGTGGCGGCACGCGGAGAGCATCGGCGTGAATCCATTGACGTCCGCGGCGTGCACGTCGGCGCCGGCCTCGAGGAGCGGGCCAATGGACCGGTTGCCATACAGCGCCGCGTACATGAGGGCGGTGCGGCCGTCGTGATCAGCCGCGTCGGGTTAACCGCGAGGCAGGAGGCATGTGCTGTGTGTCAGGGCGCGTCAGATGTACCAACGGGCAAGGTCAGGCGCCTCCCATGGGTGCAAATGCGACCAAGATGGCATTTTTGATCATTTCAACGTTAACCGGTCGGCGCGAGAAGTTCCCAGCGCGTAATGTCCACGCGCCACAGGGCCAGTCACCAGAGTAGATACCGCGGGGAGGATTTTTACCGAAAATGCCCCCACCTCAAGGACTGAGCCTGCACAGAAATGCAGGCACGCTGGGTCAGTGGAAAGAAGGCTGCGGCTGAGGCGCGGGGGCACGCTGATAACTGGCAGTGTGCAGGTGTGCGAACCACCAGATAGATCCACGCGCCATAGGGCCAGCCACTAGAGTAGATACCGCGGGGAGGCTTTTTACCAAAAATGCCCCCCCCTCAAGGACTGAGCCTGCACAGAAACACATGCACGCTGAGTCAGTGGAAAGAAGGCTGCGGCTGAGGCGCGGCAGCACGCTACTAAACTGGCAGTATGCAGGGGTGTGAACTACGAGAAAGATCCACGCGCCACAGGGCCAGTCACTAGAGTAGATACCGCAGGGAGGATTTTTACCGAAAATGCCCCCCCTTCAAGGACTGAGCCTGCACATAAACGCAAGCGCCCTGAGTCAGTGGAAAGAAGGCTGCGGCTGAGGCGCGGGGGCACGCTAATAACTGGAAGTGCGCAGGGGTGCGAACCACCAGATATATCCACGCGCCACAGGGCCAGTCACTAGAGTAGATACCGCGGGGAGGCTTTTTACCAAAAATGCCCCCCCCCTCAAGCCTCAAGGACTGAGCCTGCACAGAAACGCAGGCGCCCTGGGTCAGTGGAAAGAAGGCTGCGGCTGAGGCGCGGGGGCACGCTACTAGACTGGCAGTGTGCAGGGGTACGAACCACGAGATAGATCCACGCGCGTCAGGGCCAGTCACTGGAGTAGATACCGCGGGGAGGCTTTTTACCAAAAATGCCCCCCCCTCAAGGACTGAGCCTGCACAGAAACGCAGGCACGCACGCTGGGTCAGTGGAAAGAAGGCTGCGGCTGAGGCGCGGGGGCACGTTACTAAACTGGCAGTGTGCAGGGGTGTGAATCACGAGATAGATCCAAGCGCCACAGGGCCAGTCACTAGAGTAGATACCGCGGGGAGGCTTTTTACCGAAAATGCCCCCCCTACAAGGACTGAGCCTGCACAGAAACGCAGGCACGCTGGGTCAGTGGAAAGAAGGCTGTGGCTGAGGCTGAGGCGCGGGGGCACGCTAATAAACTATCAGCGTGCAGGGGTGCGAACCACGAGACAGATCCACGCGCCACAGGGCCAGTCACTATAGTACATACCGCGGGAAGGCTTTTTACCAAAAATGCCCCTCCCTTGAGGACTGAGCCTGCACAGAAACGCAAGCGCCCTGGGTCAGTGGAAAGAAGGCTGCGGCTGAGGCGCGGGGGCACGCTAATAACTGGCAGTGTGCAGGGGTGCGAACTACGAGATAGATCCACGCGCCACAGGGCCAGTCACTAGAGTAGATACCGCGGGGAGGCTTTTTACTAGCCCAGTCTGACGCTTGAGGGGGGATATAGTGAGTGGTTGCTATGAGTGATATGAGGGCAAACTAAGCTCCCTTTGCAGCTCGCTCATACGCTGGAGGGGGGGTATGGTGAGTGGTTGTTATGGGTGATATGAGGGCAAACTAAGCTCCCTTTGGGTGCTGTGGGACGAGAGCAGGCAAAAAAAATGGGCCTCTCCGGTCGATTTTGGTCCCCTATGGCTATACAGGCGAGCGTTTCTGCCCCGTACATTTCTAGGGGGCCCCCTAGCGGTATTTTCTAAAAAAAAAGATATATGTGCCCCCTCTGGGACGTTATGTGCACATATCACCATGATGCAAGCCGCACACAGTTCACACACCGCACACACGAGGGACGTCCGCCAAAAACAGCAGGCTCTTATCTCCAGAAATACCCTCAATACTGCTACTCTGAAGTCTGCCGCTACTGCGGCTCGGCAGCGCATGCACACGCGCCGGCGCGTCACGCGTCGTCCATGGGCTTGTCCTCCTCCTCCCTCCCCTCCTCCTCCTCCCCACAGTGTTGCAATTCACACCCCATATCCGTCGTTAAGAGAACTGCTTTTCACACTGGCGCGCGGCGCACGCGCAAACCTTGCTCGTCTGGAGCAAAACCAGTCTGGAGGTCGCGGCGATGACTGCAACCTGTTCGAAGCGGGCGCGTACGCCAGGCCGGATCCTGGCCGTGACACACAGCGAAGAAGCGAGCGACTCCAATGATCCGGAATGGTTCCCAGAGGCGTCGCCGCGCGCCGCAAAACAGCAGCGGGGCCACTTGACCACATCGGTAAGCTGCGCCGCGCGCGGCTGCGGCGACGCGCTCCCCCGCCCCGCCATACCCCATGTAAGGCTGTTCCGCCGGGGTAAGAGCTGGGTTCCGGGCGGCTGGCCGTCCACGCCTCACCTACGCACTGTCGCACCCGCCCACTGCAGGTGAACACGCTGGCGCTGGTACCGGCGGAGCGCGAGCGGCCACCGGTCGGTTAAGCCAACCTGAGCGGCGGGTGTGGCGCGGGGAGCAGCAACACGCGGGCAGCAGCGGCGCGGCGGGCAGCGGCGCCCGCCACGAGCAGTACGCGGGCAGTGCGGACGGGTTCACCCTTAACCCGACGCCGACGCCAAGGAGGCGCCGCTGAGGCGCTGGACGACGAGAACGACACCGATCTCTTCGACACATGGGCAGATGCGCTGAACGACGCTGCCCTTGCCTCTGTCGCCAAGCTCTGGGCCTTCCTAATCAAGTATACCTTGCGGTGCTGCACGAGGACTTTGACGACGGAGCGCGAGCGCATGGGCAAGAGGGCGCAGGCGGCCGACAACGCGTGGATCGTGGCCATCACCAAGCACAGCGGCAACTCCGCGTCGTCCAACTACATCACTAGGTCCACCACCTGGAGTTGCTAATCGTCCGCCACGGCATGCTCGCGCGCGGCGACGACGAGCCTGGAGCACCAGAACCACACTACGAAGGCACTCTCGAAGAAGCTCGTCTACCTCGGCGGCAGCTCGGACCCCGACAAGAAGTTCATGACCAAGATGAAGATGAACGTGACGAGGCAGGTGGGGCCTGATGGTGTCATGACCGATATCTTGGAGGTGGTCGATAAGAACAAGGGCGACAACGTCGGCCGCGAGGAACAGATTGCGCTGATGCTGCTCACACGCGGCCTGGTGAGAGGGAGGCGCGCGACCGCGAGGTCGAAGGTTCTACCACTGGAGGACGGTCAGAAGCAAGAGGCGCTGATCCAGGTCAGGATGGAGCAGCGGCACAGGCAGCACGGGGATGTGGCAGGCAAGGTGGGCGCGCCGCTTCTGAACGAGTGGGTGCGCGATGTGTGTGTTTTGGTTTTGTGGGGTGTGGGGTCTGCCTGACTCGTCCGCCTCGGACGGACGGCTGAGTGGCTGTGATGTTAACGGCCCCTCGGCTGCTATGTTGTGGGGGGGGGGGGACTGGGGGTTTTGTAGGGGTACACTCATCATGTGCTCGAAGTGGGAGTCGTTGGGCTGTCTGTTTTTATTATTACAATTCAATTTTTATTATATAATTAGAATCCCAAAATTGTTCTTCACGTGAAAATGTACAGAAATCGCTGCTGCTTTTTTGCCATTTTTTGTCGACCACCTCGGACTGGGCCAGCTTGCATCAGGCGTGCGACGTGGTGATGCCTCGCGTGCCCAGCGACCTTGTGTAAGCTTGAGTCAGCACCCCTCGTTAAAGGAGCAGTACCTCAACCCTCATTGGTGTCGCCCAGGGCATTGGCGCCCTCATCAGTGGACGCCAAGCCACGCAACGACCTGGTCTTAGCGTTCTGGGCGCGTTGAGACCGCGTAGACGCGCCCCAAACTTAAACTTCAACCTGCCTCGACAACAGACACCGCAAGACAACACCCGCGCAGCGCTCACCGCCTCGATAATCTTTTCTCAAAGTTGCCATTGTTGGTAGCAAAAAAAACGTTGCAATTGCTGTATAGGAGCGGAATTGCGCGCGGTTTGTGCCTTGAGACTCGCAGGGCCTATGTGTAACATGGTTTGCAAGAGCTGTGCACGCTTGTGGAGGCGCTCCGCGACCAGGGGAACACAATATCGAATTAAAACGGAATTGGGGGTTAGATTGCAACACTGTGCCCTCCTCCTCCTCTTCCTCCTCCTCCTCGTCGCTCTCCTCGGGCGCCGCCTGGCCGCCGAACTCATCGATGCAGCGCTCGGGGAGCCTAGACGCGTCCTGGAAATACAGGGGGGGGGGTCTCAGTAGGCAGGCCCAGAGGCCAGAGGCGCGGGCGGCAGCGCGCAGGCGGCTGCTTACCTCCCAGGTGGCGATCTCGGGCGGAAAGCGCTTCCACAGGACCAGGTAGAGCACGGTGCCCGCGGCCACGTCGGTGCGGCCGGGCACAATGCCGCCGTCGGCGACCATGTGGTCGATCAGATGGTTGATCTCAAACTCCTCGTTTGCGTACCACTCAAACCCGAGGTACTTGATCAACTTGCCCGAGCCCCTCTTCTTGCTCGCCTTGCGCTTGCGCTTGCGCACGCCGTCGCCCCCGTAGCCATCCTCGCCATCCTCGAGGTTGTTGGCGCCCACGCCAAACTCGGTGAAGAGGAGCGTCTGAATGCGGATGACGTACGCCTTGCGGGTGGGGAGGGAGGTCTTCTTGATGTCGCGGCCGAGCACCAGCTTGAGGTGTTTGAGCTGGTCGGTCAGGTCCTGGTTGTTCATCGGCTTCAGCTCGGAGTACGTGGTCGCGCGCACCACCGCCGTAAGCCGCGCGAGCTCCGCCGCCTTCTTCTCCCGGCCCGAGCGCATCTTGGCCAGCTTGAGCTCGCGCAGTGGCGCCTTGGCCTCGCCCTGCGCCGCGCGCTGCTGCTTCATCGTGGTCGACCCCTTGCGCATGCGCTTGCGCAAGCGCGTCCAGAACTGCTCGCGCTGCTCCTCCGACAGGCCCCGCGCCCATGTGGTAGTGCGGTCGCGCTTGGCCATCACCGCGCCCGTGTGCGAGTCGTGCCGCACGACGCCCTCCACCACGGCGCGCCGCTTCACCGCGGCGAAGAGGGCCTCACAGGGCGTGCTCGTCGTTGGCACGCCTTCGAGCTTCTTGCGCAGCTCGGGCGTGTCCTTGGCCGCCGAGAACACGCCGTCGTTGATGAACTCGGACGCGTGGACGTCGAGCGCTTTGGCCATCGCGTTGAGGGCAACCGTCAGCATCTTGCACACGAGCTTGTGCTGGTCCGGGTCGGCCTCAACGGTCGCGCGGATGCGGTTCATGTCCATGGCCGCACGGCCGCCGCGCGTCGCGGTGCCCTCCGAGTCGCGCGCCATGGTGCGCTGGCCCGCCGCGCCGAGGAGGGTGTCCAGCTACATCGAGCCGTCGATCACCGCCGCCGGCTCGTCGGCGGCCGAGCGCAGCCAGCGGAGTGACGCGGTCCACACGGCGGGAAGCACGTCGAGGATGTGCTCGCTGCCGTCCGCCTTCACCGCGACGAGCGTCGCTGATAAGCACCTCACCGTAAGGCGCGCGCTGCGCCCGAGGCTGCACGGAGAGTCGGTCGACGTCGTACGCAACCTGGCCGAGATCGCGCCCTCTACTGTGTCGGCCAATGTTGCCAGTAGTGAAGACGAGGTGTAGTTCCGCCCAGCCCGCGCCTGCATGCACGCCAAGTGGGGGTGCTGCCCCCCCCCCCCCCCCCCCCTCGCCCTTTGCCCCCTCCCCTC
>Ga0335398_10004381_pt1 | contig 19656 bp, 12 predicted proteins | sample BON03_FD_205742 | JGI IMG/M metagenome (GOLD analysis project Ga0335398, IMG submission 205742) | Freshwater microbial communities from Lake Bonney liftoff mats and glacier meltwater in Antarctica - BON-03 (spades assembly) (version 2) | ecosystem: Environmental > Aquatic > Freshwater > Ice >... | reverse complement strand
CGCGCAGCCCCCGCCCTCGCGCCCCCTCCGCGCAGCCCCTCCGCGCAGCCGCACTCGCGCCCCCTCCGCGCAGCCGCCCTCCCGCCCCCTCCGTGCAGCCCCTCCGCGCAGCCGCACTCGCGCCCCCTCCGCGCAGCCGCCCTCCCGCTCCGCGTAGCCCCGACCTCCCGCGCACCCCCGACCTCCCGCGCAGCCCCCCGACCTCCCGCGAGGACGCCGAGCCTTGCGGGGGGGGCCGCGCAGCTGACGCAGCGCCTGCATGGCCTTGCATCGCCCCTGCCTGCGCAGAGGTGGCCACGTCCGGCATAACGGAGTTTCAGAGGCTGCTCTGTCTCTCAGAATGCGTATGCTCGGAGAGGTGGTCGCCCGGCACAAAGTAGTTTCGGAGGCTGCTCTGTCTCTGAGGAAGTGTTTGCTCAGAGAGGTGGCCACGTCTGGCATACAGTAGTTTCAGAGGCTGCTCTGTCTCTGAGAAAGTGTTTGCTCAGAGAGGTGGCCACGTCCGGCAGAACGTAGTTTCAGAGGCTGCTCTGTCTCTGAGAACGTGTTTGCTCAGAGAGGTGGCCACGTCCTGCAGAACGTAGTTTCGGAGGCTCTGCGAATGCTGCGAACGCTGCGAACGCTGCGAACGCTGCGGGGAACGCTGCGAACGCGACGGGGATCGGTGCGGGGAACGCTACGGGAAACGCTACCGGGAACGCTACGGGGAACGCTGCGAACACTGCGGTGAACGATGCGAACGGTGTGGGGAACGGTGCGGGGAATGCTGCGGGGAACGCTACGGGGAATGCGGCGGGGGGCGCTGCGGGGACTGCGGGGGACGCTGCGGGGGACGCGGCGGGGACGCTGCGGGGAACGCTACAGGGAATGCTGCGGGGGACGCGGTGGGGACTGCGGGGGACGCTGCGGGGGCATGCTCGGCGCGACGTTGCTCTTCAACGTGCTCATCTACGACTCCTTCGACGAGGCCGTGGCCGGCGGCGAGGCTGGCCGTGGCAGCGAGTCCGCCAGTGGCCTCGATGCGGCAACCGGCTGCGGGGCGTGAGGGGCGCGGGCGCGCACCCCGCCCCGGCGCGGTGCACCGGTCACTCCGAGTCGACCGGCTCGGCCGGGTCGGCCGAGTCGGCGGGCATGGCCCCGGTGCGCCCCGCGCGCAGGAGCAGCAGCGAGAGCAGCAGCAGCCCCATCACGGCCGCCAGGCTAGACAGTAGAAAGGGCCGGCGGTCGCCGGCGCTGGCCCCCGCCCGGAAGCTCTGCCACACGTGGCTCGCGCCCCCCCCGCTCCGCACGGCCGGCCACACCTCGCCGCCCAACCCGGCCCATGCGCGGCCGGTGCATCCAAACCACCGTTGGCCTTCTCCGGGCCACTGGCAGTCGGGCGCGTCGTCTGCGCCTGCCGCGGCCGCAGCCTCCGCCGCAGCGGGCTCCGTGCCACCCGTCGCACTCCCATCGGCCGCCGCGAGCGCCACTGCGGCGGCGGTGTCTGCTTGCACGGGCGAGTCAGGGTCCTCGCCCTCCATGGCGAAGCGGCGCGCGGCGCTTGTCGTGGCTCCCTGTTGGGGGGGGGGGCTTTTTTTTTGGAGCTGCGCGCACGCCCCCGCTACGCCGACCGGGGCGGGTCCGCGTCCAGCGCCGCCGGGCGCGGCGCGGGGTCTACTGCGGCCAGGAGCTCGACGAGGCGTCGCTCGAGCACGGTCAACGTTTGCGCCAGCAGCCAGAGTGGCTCCGCGGACGAGTCCGTCTCAAAGGCGAAGCGGTGGACCACTGCGCCGGCGCACCCGGCGGCCGACGGCTTGGAGCGCCCGCACGCCTTGCAGGCGTGGCCCGGTCCGGTGGACTCGAACCAGCACTCGGAGGCCAGCCCGAACCCGACGTGCATCTTTGCGTACCGCGGCGCCACGCACGCCTGGAAGCGGGCGTGCTGGCGCCCGTCGCCCATGGTGCACCTGGTCGTCAGTGCCAGTTGCTGGTCCTGCTCGAGCCGACAGAGCAGGAGCCCGGGCCGGAGTCGGACGGCCGCGTCGCTGCAGCACATGTCGTCTGAGAGCAAGGTGCACGTCCCGCGCCGGTCGAGCGAGAAGGTGACGCAGGCGTCAACCGGGTCGCCGTTGGCCACGGGTGGCATCAGCCCGAGCCGGTGGGCAATCATGTCGTCGGGGAAGATGGTCGTGTTGGTCTCGAATGCGACGGATGAGAGGCGCATGGTCGGGATGTCGCAGAGCATGGTGCGCCGGAGCGCGTTGGTGGCCGCGTCGCTCGCGCCGTGCAGCACAAAGCTGCACCGCTGCCCGGCGCTGGACACCGCGAGGTCTGTCAGTCGCATGGGCGCGAGCGCGTGGGGCGGCCAGTCGCCCGAGCCGCCGCACCCCAAACTAATGCCGCGCAGTCAACGGGCACGCCTCTGCCGCAGTCCACCCGCGAGTCCGGGGCACCCGGCGCTGGACCCGCGGCAGCACGCTTGCGCGGGGCCTGGTGAGGCGGAGGCGGTGGCGATTGGGGGTGGTGGCTCCGCTTGCTCGGTTGTGGCTGGAACGATGTGGGCGACGGCCGCGGCGGCGCTGGTTGCGGCGGCGGGGACTCGAGGCGCGGGCGGCGGCGGCGGCGGTGGTGGTGGCGTTTGGGGTGGTTGCCCCCCCCCCCCCCCCCCCCCCAAGAGCCTCTGCTCAAAGTTCCTCCTTCCGTCCTCACTCTCGTCGTCGACGCTAGAGAAAACCCTCCCTTTGTCTGAAAAAGAAACTTTGATCGGAGAAAAAACATCGAATTGTTGGCGCGGCGCGCGCCGACGTCGAGGAACGCCGCCCAGCAACGGCGGCGTTCCTTTGTTGTTTGACCATTCGATGTTTACACGAGGCGGGGCAATGCTCGCCCTCTCTCACATCTTCGTCCTAATGCTGCCAAGCTGCCGCATCCCTCTACTGCTGCATCGCGTCCTTGGCCTTCTTCGCCCAGAGGATGTCGAGCGCCGAGTCGCCGTCGCCGGTCGAGCGCGTCAGGCCGCGCAGCGCAAACGTGGAGAAGGTGCCCGTGTAGACGCCGGCCTCGTCGAGGTGGGCGATGTTGATCTGCACGGCGGCGTGGTCCTTGGCCGTGATGAGCTTGTTGGACCAGGCGCTGTTCGTTTGTTTGTTTGATTTTGTGCAAAGAGGAGGGGGAATGGGGGGGGGGACAGGTGAGCGGGCGAGAAGGGGGCGGGGGGGGGCGGCCCAGGGGGTGCACGGCAGGCGACGGCGCCCGCGACCGTCCGGCATCTTGCAGAGCTCGCCAGCGCGGAAACAGCGGGCGGATCAGCGACGGCCGCGCGGTAAGGAAGAAGGGGAGCAGCGGCGAGGGGAGAGGGCGCGCTGCCAGCCCGCGGCCGCCGCCGCCGTTGCCGCCGCCATCGCCGTCGCCGCCGTCGCCGTCGCGCGCCGCCGGCGCGCCTAAGAACAACGCACACGGGGATCGACTCACCACTTGCGCGGGATGTACAGGTCGACGACGTCACCCTCGTCGTTCTTCATCGTGCCTGGCTTGCCTGCTTGTTTGGTGAAAGAGGGCGGCGAGGAGGGGAGGGGGGACGGTGAGCGAGAGGACGCCGAGCTGCAGCTTTTGTGTGCTGCGCGCGCGGGGACTAGATCCGGGGTTGGCGCGCGCTGCCACTAGCGGCACGACGCAGGCGCGCCGGTGCGCACATGCCGGATTGCCGCACGTCGGCGCTCTCGCGCGCTGCAAGAGGCCGGGATCGGACGGCGGGAGAGGAGAGGGGCAAAAGAACGGCGGACTCCCGACCCGCGCCACCGAGAGGAAAGGGGAGGACGGACCTGCTTGCTCGCGAGGAAAGGAAGGAGGAGACGGGGACGGAGCTTCTCCGAAGTTTTGTTGGGTCGAGAGAGAGAGAGGGAGTGGTCAAGGCGCCGGATGGGTCGCGGCGTATTTGTCCCCTGCTCTCCTCCCCCTCTCTCAAAGGCCCCCCTCCTCGCCGATCCCCCCCCACACACACACACGAGCGACCCGCCGACGCCCGCCCGCCCCCCGCCATTGCGCCATCACTCAACGCAACAACCTCCCGCACACGCCGCCACCACACATAGACGAATGACCAGCGCCTTGAGCCTACCCCCCTCTTCCTCGAGTCCTTTCCCCTCCCTCGACGCGTGAAACGCCGATATGCCTTCCAGCCTCACCGTCACGCAGCAGCTCCTCGAGAAACTCGTTCCGGACCTGCCCCCCGAGCCCCCCGCCGACGACGCGCTCCGCGCCGCCGTGAGTTTGGCATCTGATTGCCTGGAGGGAGGAGCGCCGCCCAAAAAAAAGCGGGGGGAGCAATCGCAGTTCTTGCCTCCTCGATCGTTTTTTCGCGTCTCCACCCCCGCCCCTTGCACCGTTTGCGCGGACCAATCCCCGCTGGCGCACATTGATCACGCCTGCGCCGACGCGGGCGGTGGGCGGCGCCCGGGGGGCGCGCTCGCGCGCGCGCCCGGCCCCGCCCCCTGAAGCAACACCACAAACGCGCCGCGGCCGCCGTCGCCGCGGCCGCCGCCCGCCCCAAATCGCGCGCGCTGACGAGCCCCGCTCCCGCTCTCCCGCCAACTCCCCCTTTGACAAAAACCAACAGCTCCTCAAGCAGCCGAGCTAACAGGACGCGTGCGCCGATCAACTCGTAGGGGAGAACACATCCGTCTCCAGTCTCCCTGGCCCATTCTTTCAAGCAGGTTTTTCGTGACGCGAGGCTAAGAGAGGAAACAAAAGAAGGACAAGAGAAAAAAAAACCGCCGCCACCGCCACCGACGCCCCTTGTCGCCGCCGCCGCTGACGCCGCCGCATCAAAACCAAACCAAGAGGCACCACCATCATGACGACGATGATGGCCATGGGCTCCCCGGCCGCGGCCGCCCTGCCCAACCCGGTCTTTGAGGGCTCGGAGAAGCGCATCGAGATTGATTTCTACCTCCCGGCCGCCGGCGCCGCCGCCGCCGCCGGCGCGCCGCCGCCGCCGCTGCCCGGCCAGCCGCCGTCGCCGCGCGGCCTGCGCGCCCTGCCCCGCGCCCTGCTGGACGAGCTCATGTCCCTCGCCGCCTGCACCATCGTCTCGCGCCGCTCCAATGCGTGCCTCGACGCCTACGTCCTCTCCGAGTCGTCGCTGTTTGTCTACGAGGCCAAGTGGGTCCTCAAGACATGCGGCACCACCCGCCTGCTGGCCGCCGTCCCGCGCCTGCTGGAGGCCGCGCGCCGCGAGCTCGGCATGCTGCCGCGGCGGTGCTGCTTCACCCGCGCGTCCTTCCTCTTCCCCGAGCAGCAGCCCGCGCCCCACACGTCCTTCGAGTCGGAGGCGCGCTTCCTGCGCGGGTGTGTGGCGCCGCTGCTGGGCGCGCCCGGCGCCGCCTACGTCCTCGGCGACATGCTCAGCGGCTTGCAATGGCACGTCTACGTGGCGGACGCGGACGGGGCGGCCTACATGGCGCCGCACTACCCGCCCGTTGGCAACGGGCGCGAGTCTGAGGAGGTGGAGGCGGAGCAGCGCGGGCTGGGAGGCGGCGGCGCGGGCGCTGCCGCTGGCGACGACGAGGGCGCCCTGTCGTTTGGCGGCCTGTCGCTCGGCGCCGGCGCCCCCCGCGCTGCCCCCCACCGCCGCCCCACGCACAAGCTCGAGGTCTGCATGACCGGCCTCTGCCCCGAGGCCGCCAAGCGCTTCTTCCGCTCGCCCGTCAACCCGCTCTGGCCGCTCGGCGGCGGCGCCGCCGACGTCACCCGGGCCACGGGCCTCGGCGCGCTGGTTCCCGGCGCCTTGCTGGACGACTACGTCTTCGAGCCGTGCGGCTACTCGATGAACGGGATCGACGGCCCGGGCCTTCTGACCGTGCACATCACGCCCGAGCCTGGGTTTTCGTACGCGTCGGTCGAGCTCGCGGGCTTTCCGGCGGAGAGCTACGACCCCGCGGCGATGGCGGCGAGCGTCGCCGCCATCTTTCGCCCCGAGCATATGAGCGTCTCTCTTAGTGTGGACGCCGCGCCGCCGAGCGGCGAGTACGGGTGGGGCGCGCTCGCGCAGCCGCCGCCCGGGTACGCGTGCGGGAGCGCGACGTGCCAGGAGCTGGCGGCGGGCGGGCGCGTGGCCTACTACACGTTTGCGCCGCTGTCGCCGGCGGCGGCGTCCGCGTCCGTCGGCGCCGCGCACGCCGCCGCCGCCGCCGCGCACGCCGCGCCCGCCGGGACGCAGCTGCCGGCCGCGGCCCCGCCCCTGGTCGGCGCGCCGTCGGCCGGGCCCGACGGCCTCGTCGCCGCCGCCGCCGAGGCGCAGCAGGACGAGCCGGCGCGCCGCGCCGCCCCGTGCAATGGCGGCGACGCGCTGCCGGCGCCGCTCGAGCGCGCGCCCGAGCCCGTGCGCAAGGCGGCGCTGGCGGCGATGGCCACGCGCCGCCCGCACTCGCCCGCGACCGTGCTGCTGCGGCACATGCCGTCGTTCTCGTCGCTGCCGAGCGACGCGGAGCTGTTCGGCAGCGGGTGCGTCACCTCGGCGCCCACGACCGCGGGCAGCAGCGGCGGCGGCAGCAGCAGCGGCAACGGCAGCCGCGGAGGCAGCGGCCGGCGCCGCGGCGGCCAGAGCGGCGGCGGCCACAGCGGCAGCGGCGGCGAGGGCGCGGCCCCGCCCGTCCCGCCCTCGGCCAAGAAGCTGCCCCGCTCCAAGTCGCTCGTGGGCCGCGCCCTCATGGCCAGCGCCAACAAGCTTTGGGCGGCGCCCGCCCCCGTCGCCACGGGGCCCGGGCCGTCGGTGCCCAAGGTCCCGACGCGGGCGCCGCTGTCGCCGGGCCTGTCGGCGTCGGCGGCGGCGGCCGCCATCTCGCCGCCCTCGTCGCCGTCGTCGCAGTAGATGGATTGGGAGAGAGCGCGAGCGTCGGGCTGGTGGCGAGCGTTGTGCTGGTGGCGATGGTGGTGCTTTTGTCGCCGCTCCGTCCAGACAGCGGCTTGCTCCCTCTTTCGCCCCCCCCCTCTTTCGCCCCCCCCTCTTTTTTTTTTCGCGCACAGAAGAGGAGACGGGAGCGACGGCTGTGGGGCGGGCCCGGCAATCATGCGCTTGTCCTTTTGGCTTGGTTCCTCTTTGCTCTCCCCCCTGGGAGGGCGAGGCGCTCCCGCCACGAGCCAGGGCCCGCGCATCCTTCCGATCCCTTTGCCGCCGCGTCGACCCCAAAAACAACACAAAAACACCACAAACCTTCCCTGCGGTTGTTCTTTTTTTTCCGTCGTTGGCCACGCGCGCGCTCGAGCCGTTGTCTTTTCCCCCATTCTGGCGCGCCGCCTCCCCCTCCCTCCTCCCGACGACGACGTGTACGCACGGACTCGCGAGAGGCGGGAGAGGGATCGAGGGAAGAAGCAAGACATCCTGCCCTCTCTCTCTCTCGCGCCCTCCCCCGCCCGCCCTCTCGGTCGCCCTCACAAATTTTTGCGTCCGAAATTTGCAAAGGTTTCCTTTGGTTCCGAGCGAAAAAAACACGTGCCCCCGACAGAACAGACAGACCCCGTTGCCATAGAGCCCCCTCTTCATTTTATACCGATCGTGACTTCCGCGTCGCTGTCTCATCACAACCTTTTTGCTGTCTTTTTCGTTGTTTCGTTGTTTCGGGCGGGGGAGGCGCGGCGGCGACGGGAACGCGATCAGGACCGACGACGTCGCCGCCGCCGGCTCTGCCCGCCGTTTTCTCTTGAAAACTGAGGCGCGCACAGGTGAATGAGTCGCGATCGACTCACTAGTTCACTAGCCACCAGTACCACCCCATTGTCAAAGTCCGCGCAGCACACAGGCGCAGAGAATCACGCTTCGCATCCCGAAAGAGAGAGGGAGCGAGGCGGCGCGTGAAGCTCTTCTCTTCCGCGCGCCGACCCTCTCCAGCTAGTGCGGGCGACCAATCCACCCATCGGCACATCTCATCGTCGGCACATTCCCATCCAGCCAAGATGCACCTCGTCGCGGGCTCGTACGAGCGGTTCCTGTTTGGCATCCGCGTCGGCGGCGGCGGCGGCGGCGGCGGCGGCGGCGACGACGCCAACGCCGCCGCCCCGACACTCTCCAGAGCCTTTTCCGTCCCGGCGCACAGCGGCCCCGTCCGCTGCGTGGCCGCGGCCGGGCCGTACGTGGTCACGGGCGGCAGCGACGACCAGCTGCACGTCTACACGCTCGGCGCGAGCGGGGGAGAGAAAGAGGAGGACGACGATGATGAGCAGGGGGAGGCAAAGAAGCGCAAGGGGGCCCGGATCGGCGCCTCCTCCGCGGGGCCGCCCGCCCCCTCGTCCTTGTCGTCTGCGCCGCAAAACCGCCCCCGCCACCACCCCCAGCCGCGCGACCACGGGTTCCTGGTCAACCCGGGCGAGGGCGCCATCACGTGCGCCGAGTTCGTCGTGCCTCCGGGCCAGGCCCGCCCGCGCCCCACCCACCTGCTGACCGGCGGGGCCGACGGCGCCGTGGCGGTGTGGCGCGCGGGCGGCGGGTGGGAGCACCTAAAGCTGATGAAGGGCGGCGGCGACGCGGCCGGCTCGTCCGACCACGGCGGCGGCGGCGGCGGCGGCGGCGGCCGGCGCACTGCGGCCCCGCCCGCGGGCGCGCCCGGCGCCGCCATCAACGCCCTGGCCGTGCACCCCTCGGCGCGCCTGGCCCTCAGCGCGGGGCACGACCGCGCCGTGCGCCTGTGGGACCTCGCGAGGGGGAGGTGCGCCTACAGCGCACGCTGCGAGACGGCGCCGTGCGCGGCGCGCTTCTCCTCCGACGGCCTGCGGTACGCGCTGGCGGCCGGTTCGCGCGTGACGGTGCACGAGGTGTCGGGTCCGCTCGTGGCGACGCTGGAGCACGCGCGGCGGGTGACGGCGATTATGGGGCCGGGCGGCGTCGGCGTCTCGGGCGGCGACGGCGGCGGAGGCAGAGGGACCGCCTCTGCCGACGGCGACGGCGACGGCCCGCCGTCGGGCGCCTGCTGCTCGCTGGTCCTCACCGGTGGGGAGGACGGCGCCGTGCGGCTGTGGGACCTGCGCCGGCCCGCGTCCGCCGGGCCCGTGGCCAGCGCAGAGCGGGCGCACGCCACGCGCATCCGCGGGCTCGTGGCGATGCCGAGGACCGGCGGCGGCAACGGCGGCGGCGGCGGAGCGCTCGGCGGTGCCTCTGCCGCCGCCGCGCCGTCGCTCGCGCTCCTGCCGGCGGGCGCGTTCGCGTCGGCGTCGTCCGACGGCGCCGTGCGCCTGTGGGACGCGCGCCTGATGTCGCGGGGTGGCGCGGCGGCGTGCCTGGCGTCGGTCGAGACGGGCGCGCGCATCACGGGCCTGGCGCTGTCGGCGCCCGAGGTGCGCGTGCCGTCTTGGGCCGGCGCGGCAGCCGTGGGCGGGCGCCCGGCGGCGGCGGCGGCGGTGGCGGCGGCGACGGCGGCGGCGGCCGAGGACGAGGACGGCGGCGGCGGCGCCGAGCGGCGCCGGCTCGCCAAGCTGGAGGCCCGGGACGCCAAAATGGCCAAGGCGGAGCTCGCGCTCGCGCGCGATCTCAAGGCCCAGAAGCAGCAACAGCAGGCGCAGAAGCAGCAGAAGCAGCAGCAGCAGCAAAAGGAGCAGCCGCAGCAGCCGAAGCAGCCGAGGCGGCCGTCCGAGCCTGAGCGCCGCCGGGCGGCCGAGCTGGCGCTGGCGGCGCGCGAGGCGGCCGTCTCGGCGGCGCTGGCGGCCGCGGTAGAGCCGCCCTCGCACGTCAAGCAGGCCAAGATCCCGCAGCAGGGCGGCGACCGGCCGCAGCAGCAGATGCGGAAGCAGCAGCCGCAGCAGCAGCAGCAGCAGCGGAAACAGCAGCGGCAGCAGCCACTGCTCGAGCGCGCCGACCCAAAGGCGGCCGTGGCCGGCGGCGGGGGCGGCGGCGGCGGCGGCGGCGGCGGCGGCGGCGGCTACCACAGCAGCAGCAGCGACGACGGCGGGGAGGGGCCGGCCGCGGGGGGCGAGCTGCTCGTGCCGCGCGTGCGCACGCGCGTCGTCGAGAGCAGCAAGGTCCGCCGCAAGAAGGAGAAACGGGCCGAGCGCGAGGCTATGGTCTCCGGGAGCGGGAAGAAGAAGGGCGGCGGCGGCGGCGGCGTGCCGAGGGGCGCCGGCGCGGGCGAGGACGAGGCGCTCGAGCGCGAGGATATGGTCGAGGGCCTGGAGCGCGACCTGGCGGCAGAGCGCTTGCGGCAGCGAAAGATGATGAAGAAGATCCGGGTGGCGGCAAAGGCGTCGGCGGCGGGCGACGAGGAGGACGATGAGGACGACGATTGAGGTTTTTTGGGATCGAGCGAAAAGCGTCGCTCGGCGAGAGACCGACGCCTTTTCCGGCGAGGAGGGGGAGCGCTCAAGCTGCCGCTTTGTTTTTCTAATCACGCGCCCTGAGTTGTTTCTGCGAACGCGCGCCTGCTCTGTCTCCCTCGCGACCCATCACGGCGTTGTTCGACCAACCCATTGGTCTGCGCGCGCGCGCTCAATTGCAGGAGACTCTCCTTGACGACAACAACCGCCAAACCGTCGTGTCCTCTTTTGCCCCCCCTCTCTCCCGCGCGCGATGTGTCCCACCGGCATCGTCGCGAGCGTCCCCATCACCTGGGAGCAGGCGAGCGAGTGGATCGCCGAGGGCACGGTCGAGTCTCTGGGGCGCCTGCGCCGGAGCGCGGCGCAGCTGGCCGCGTACCGCTCGTCGATGAACAAGGTGCGGGCGGGCGGCAGCGACCGAGCGTCGGCGTGTTTTTTTCCGGGCGTCTCGTCCGCTCTCTTTGCTCTCTCTCACCCCCTCCCCTACCCGACAAAAACGCAGGTCAAGCAAGAGTATGCGAGCGTGTCGGACTACGTCAAGGCGTCCGTGCTGGGCGCGCCCATGGCGCCCAACGCCGAGGGCAAGCTGGCGGCGGCGGCGGCCTCGCCCGCCGCCGCCGCCGCCGCCGCCAAAGCCGCCGCCGCCAAAGCCGCCGACCCGACCGACCCCAAGCACCGGGGCCGCCTCGTCGTCTGGCGCCCCAACGACTTTCCCTACTACTTCGAGGACGGGATCGAGCACCACCTCCTGTGGTGCGCCGAGCCGCTGCCGCCCGACGAGCTCGACCGGCTGGTGCGCGCCAAGTTTCCGGCCGGCTCGGCAGAGGCGGAGGCGCAGGCGAACGGCGACGGGGCGGAGGCGGACGCCCAAGAGGCGACCGTCGCGAGCGGCGACGGCGAGCGGCAAATGCTCCGGCGACCACAACACTTGGTTTTCGTCAACCCGGCGCCGCTGCAGTCGGTGCTGGCGGTGTGGCACGCGCACGTGCTGGTCAGGGAGGGGCCCGAGTAACCTAGTCCGGCGCAGCTTGTCAGACTCACGTTGTTGCCGGAAAGAAAAAGCCGTTTTGTTTTCTCTTTCGTTCCGTCCGCCCGCCGCGAGCGCGACCTCAAAAAAAACAAAGAGACAGCGATCTCGCCCCCGCCTCTCACCACTCTGCCTTGACGCGCGTGCGGTCGTTGTGCTCCAGCCACATGCGCATCATGAAGTTCATGTTGGCCCCCTGGTGACCCGCCACGCGCGCCCCGTCGCACACGATCCGCGCCTCCTCCTCGCACCGCGCGTCCCTCGGCCCGGCATACGCGCCGCCGCCGCCGCCGCCGCCGCCGCCCGCCCTCCTCGCCGCGGCCGCGGCCGCGCCGCCTGCCACCCCAGTTCCCCGCGCCCCCGCCGCCGCCGCCGCCGCCGCCGCCGCCGCCGCCGCCGCCGCCGCCTCCGCCTCGCGCGCGAACGACTCGGGCGGCGTGATGTCGATCACCGCGTCCGCCATGAGCCCGACCGCGCTGACGTCGATGCGCGAGGCGAGCGGGACGATCTGCCGCCCCGAGAAGATCTCGACGCCGACGAGCGCGGCGTCGCCGCGCGCCTCGACGCGCCGGACGCACCCGATCTCGACGCCCTTCATGCGCACGGGCGTGCCCTCGTCGACCTTGTGCGCCTCGCTGAAGACGACGGTGAACTGGTAGGGCGCGACGCGGTGGAGCGGCGAGATGGCGCTCACCCACCGGAAGAGGCCGGCGCCGATAAGCAGGCCGCCGGCCAAAAAGGCGGCGACGGGCGGGTCGGCCAGGATCGCGGCGGGGGAGTCGGGCGCGGGGCGGGACAGGGAGGCCAGGAGGGCGGCGACGCGGGGCCAGAGCGGGGGGTCGTCGTCGGCGGCGGCGTCGGCGCCCGGCTGCTGCGGCTGCTGCTGGGGGGGGCTGGCGGCTTCGTCGCGCTCGGCGGGCGGCGGCAAAGGCGAGAGCGGCGGTTTGGCGTCGGCGCCGTCGCCCGGCGCGGCCGCTGCTGCTGCTGCTGCTGCTCGCCTGGCGGTGCCGCCTCTCCGCCGCGGGGGCGGTGCGGCCGCTAGCCTCCTCTGGGGCGCGCGCGCGCCGGCCGAGGAGGGCGTCGCTGCTGGTGTCGTCGCGACGGAGGCGAGCGCGAACGACGGGCCGAGACGAGGGAGTCGGAACGCCGGGGCCGCTGCTGCTGTTGCTGCCGGTGCAGCAGCTAAAGCTGCTGCAGACGATCGGGTCGCGTGTAGTCGATTCATGTCGTTGTGATCGACGTCGGTCGGCGATCAGCGTTTGGTTTGTGGAGCGCAGGCGGCGCTTGTTGCTTTTGAGCCGAGCGGCAGGGCAACGAGTCGTTGCCGCAACGACGATGGGCACCGGCGGCGTCGGCGAGGACGGACGCGCGGCGAGAGAGCACACAGCACTGGCGCTTCACCAGCCCGCCTTCGCAGATTCGCACTTTGATGACCCGACCCACACACTAGTCCCACACATTAAGCATCAACCAAGCGTCACCACCTTGACGCAATCAAATTTTGTCAAACTCTCTGTTCCGCGTCCCACCTTGAGCTCTTGCCGCGCTAGACTGTCAGACCGTCGAATCTCATATTCACGTCCCTCATCTCCAGTCCTCGCATCGGGGCACATCGCTCGAGGGCCCTGATGGGCGCCTGAGGCGTCGGAAAGACGAGGAGGAGGAGGAGGCCAAATCTTCCGCGTCCACCACCATCACGCGAGCGCGTGCCTCACGAGGCCTCTCCCATCACGGGATTAGCCTCGCACGATGCACCAGGCATTGACGCGGGGGTCGCACGCCCTCCGTCGATCGGCCGCGGCAGCAGCAGCGCCGGCGACGACGCTTGCCGCCGTCGGCGCGCACCGGCGGCGAGCGTCGGCGACGGCAACGGCAAGGGCAGGAGCAGGAGGAGGAGGCGCGGCGACAACATCGCCTGCGGCGGTGGCAACATCAGCAGCAGCGGCAGTAGCATCAGCAGCAATAACTCCGGCAGCAGCAGCAGGCGCAGCAGCAGCGCGGACCGCGCCGCCGCTCCCCGCCCGCCAGCAACCCGCGCCGGCCGCCGTCGCCGCGCAAGCCGTCGCCGACGCCCCGCCCGCAGCTGCGGCGGCAGCATCGGCGTCCGCCGACGAGGCACCCTCCGCACAACACCCGCAGCACGAGCAGCAGCACCACCACCACCAGCAGCAGCACCAGCATCAGCATCAGCAGCAGCAGACGCACGCCGCCGACCGCCAGGCCGACGAAGCGCGCCGGCGACAACGGGCGCAGCGCGTCGCCGCCTCGCTCACGCGCCGCATCGGCGCGGCGCCGTCCTGGCGCGACGTGCGCGACCTGGTCGCGTCGCAGGACGAGGACGTCAACGCGGTGCACGTGGTGGCGGCGCTGCAGCGCCTGGCGCAGCTGCTGGCGCCCAGCGGGGGAGGAGGGGGGGCGGGGGGGGCGGCGCAGCAGCAGCAGAGGCAGCAGCAGCAGCGGCAGCAGCGGCGGCGGAACGAGGGGCAGGGCCGGCAGCAGCGCCGGCGAGACTCGGGACCCGACCCCGACCTCCACCCCCTCCACTCGCACCCCTCCTACCCGGCCGGCGAGGCGCAGCAAGTCGAGGCCCTCGTGCGCGAGCTCCTGCGCCGCGCCGCCGCGCGCCTGCCGGCCCTCGGCGCCCGCTCGGCGCCGCCGCTGCTGCAGGCGGCGGCGCGCTTGTCGCTCGGGGGGGTGGCGCGCCCGGGGAAGGCGTGGGTCGTGCGCGTGATGACGCACGTGTACCACTTGCTGGGGTGCGGCGGCGGCCAGCCGGGGGCGGAGCGGGGGCGGGCAGAGGACCCGCGGTGGCCAGAGGAGCAGCAGCGGCAGCAGCAGCAGCAGCAAGAGGAGCAGCAGCAGTCTCTGCAGCAGCAGCCCCAGCAGCAGCAGCCGGCGGGGACGTCGCTCACGCCGCAGGGCCTGGCCAACGTGGTGTGGGCGCTGGGCAAGCTGGGCGTGCGCCTGCGCGCCGACTGGCGCGCGCGGTACTTTGCCGCGTGGCTCGAGCCGCCGCCGCCGCCGCCTCGGCCCTCGTCTCGCGCGGCGGCGTTGGCGGCAGGCGGAGGCGGCGGCGGCGGCAGCGCCGCCAACCTCCGGCGACAGGAGCCGAAGGCGGCCGCCCGCACGCTCCTTGACGCCGCGCCGCCCATCGCCCTGTCCCTGACGCTTTACGGCCTCGCGCAGTGCCGCTGGCGCCCCTCGGCCACCCCCCGGGTCGCCGGAGGCGACGCCGCCGCCGGCGACGCCGCGTCCGCACCCGCCGCCGCCGCCGCCGCCGCCGCTGCCGCCGCCGCCGCCCCGGCCCCACCCCCGCCCGGCACCTCCGTCTGGGCCGCCGCCGCGGGCGACGCCGAGCGCGCCTGGCTCCCCGTGATGTGGCGCGCCACCCGCCGCGCGCTGCCGCGCATGGGCGCGCGAGACCTGGCCTGCTCCCTTTGGGCGCTCGCCTCGCTCGGCCTGGCGCCTCCGCGCGGGTGGGCGCCCGCGGCCGCGCTGCGCTTGGCGCGCCTGCTGTCCGAAGATGAGGAGGAAGAGGAGGGCGACGGGGCATTCGTCGAGCGCGCTTGCACGGACGAGGAGCTCGCGACATGCATGTGGGCGCTCGCGCGGCTGGCGCCCGGCGACGGCGGGGGCGAGGCGCTCGGCGGCGACGACGGCTCCCGAGCCTGGGCGGAAGACGACAACGACCGGGGGCAAGAGACGTCCAGGGACGAGGAGCAGGTGGAGGTCGGCGGCGGCAGCGACGCAGAAGCATCAGCAGCAGCAGCAGCGTCACACGCTGCCGCCGCCGCCGCCCCTCGCGCGCCCCCCGCCAACTCCTCCTCCCACTCCTGCTCGCTCGCCGTCCCCCGCCCGACGCTCGAGCTCCTATACGCCGCCTCGCTCGCCCGCCTGCCGCGCCTGGGCGCCCACACCCTCGCGTCTGTCGCCTACGGCTACGCGGTCGTCGCGGGCCCGCGCGCGCGGCCGCCCCCGCGGGCCTGGCTGGCGGCGCTGCTGGCGCGGTCGCGCGCGCTGCTGCCGCGCCTGGGCGCGCGCGGCCTGCCGCCGCTCGCCGACGCTCTGGCGCGCACGCCCGGCGCGCGGCTGGCGGCCGCGGAGGACCCGGCGTGGCGCGCGGCGCTGGCGCGCGCGCTGGCGGCGGCCGCGCCGGACCTGGGGCCACGGGCGTGGCGCACGCTGGAGAGCGCGCTGCGGCGGCTGGGGTGCTGGGTCGAGGGGGCCGCGGACGGGCCCGGCGGCGACGGCGGCGACGGCGAGGGCGAGGGCGACGGCGAGGGCGAGGGCGGCGCGGCGGCCCCCCCGTCCTCCTCGGCGGCCCGCGCGCGCCTCTTTTCCCTCCCCGTCGGCGCCAGCGACGGCGACGGCACGCCCGCCGCCCCCGCGCTCGCGCTCAAGCCCATCCGCACGGGTCGGGCCACTCTTTGAACGGTCGTCACCGCCGCCGGCGCCGCTGGGGGCGAAATAAAAAATAGCAAACAGTGAAGGCTGCGCTTTCTAGTGAACACATTTGTTCGTGCTTTGAATGCGCGATCTATCCAATCAGCGCCGTCTCACGACGCCTCCTCCGCCTCCTCCGCCTCATCCATCCGCCACGTCACCAGCACGTCGTCCGTCCGGAAGCGCTGCGTCACGCCCGTGGCCGCGAGCGCCGCGCCGCTAAACACGACGGAAGCGCCGCCGCCGCTGCCGCCGCCGCCGCCGCCGCCCGCCGCCGCCCCCCGGTGCTCCCCCCCCCCCCCCCTTCCCCCCCCCCTCCCCCCCCCCAGCACCCCCCCCACCCCCGCCCCCCCGCTCCCACCCCCCCGCCGCCCCCCGGGGCCCCCCCCCCCCCCTCTTTGCCCCCTCCTTCTCCGCCTGCAGCAGCGCCAGCATCCCTGGCCACGCGATCATCGCCCCGTTGTCCACGCAGTAGCGGTCGTCCGTCGCGTACAGCCGCCCGCCCCGCGCCGCCGCCATCGATCCCAGCATGGCCTGCAGGCGGGCGTTGCAGCCGACGCCGCCGACGGCGAGGACGTCTCGCTTGCCCGTGTGCGCCATGGCGCGCTCGGTGATCTCGACGAGCATGGCGAAGGCGATCTCCTGTACGGCGAAGCAGAGGTCGGCGGGCGTGACGGACGGGGAAGGCGGGGCGGCGGCCGGCGCGGCGGTGGCGACCCGGCCCTCGCCTGCTGCTGCGGCTGCTGCTGCTGCTGCTTCTGCCTCTGCCGCCTGGCTCTGCTGCTGCTGTCGCCGCTTGCCCCCGCGCCCACCGCTGTCCCCTCCCGGGCCTCCGCCATTGCGCCGCTTGCCGCCGCCGCCGCCGCCGCCGCCCACGTCCTGCTGCTGCCGCTGCTGCCGCTGCTGGTGCTGCTGATGCTTCTGCTGCCCGCCGCCGCCGCCGCCGCCGCCGCCATACCCCGGCCCCAGCAGCCGCGGCACGGCCTCCTCCAGCCACGACAGCAGGCCGCTGAAGGAGACGTCCATGCCCTTGACCGTGTACGGCAGGTCCAGCAGCAGCGAGGAAGCAGGACAGGCGGCGGCTCCCCCGCCTTGTGCCGTCGTCGCCGCCCCCGCCGCCGCCGCCGCCGCCCGGGCCGCCTCCTGCCGCGCCGCGCCCTCGCGCGCCAGCCGCTCCACGTTTGCCCCGGGACTCGGCGCGTTCGGCAGGCCCAGCAGCCGCGCCAGCCGGTCCAGCATGTTGCCCACCGCCACGTCGACCGTCTCGCCGAAGATGCGGTACCGCCCGTCCGCGTACGCGATCACCTGGGTGTTCCCGCCGCTCACGTACAAAACGACGGGGTCTCCGCAGCCCGTGACCAGGCGGCCCATCTCGACGTGGCCGACGCAGTGGTTGACCGGCAGCAGGGGAACGCGCCACAGCAGGGCGAGGCAGCGGGCGGCGACGGCGCAGGCGACCAAAGGGCCGCCCATGCCGGGGCCCTTGGTGAAGGCGACGGCGTCGACGCGGCGCGCGGCGCGGCGCTCGATCGAGCGCGGGTCGTTTTTGTCGGCGTCGGCGTCGGCGTCGGCGTCGGCGTCGGCGTCCTCGGCGTCAACGCCGCCGAGCAGGGTCGGCGCCGCCTCGCGCAGCGCCTCGGACACCAGGTCCAGGACGTGCGCCTGGTGGTGGCGCGCCGTCTCGCGCGGCAGGAACCCGGTGCCCGGGGGCGTCACGTACGTGCGGCGCGGGTTGGCCGCGATCGCGCCGTCCTCGAGCACGATGCCGACGCCCACCTTGTTGGCCGACCCCTCGATGCCGAGGACGACGCGCCGGCCGTCCGGGAGGACCATCGCTTGTGTCGTTGCGTTCGTGTGATGGTTTGGGGCAGTACTTAGCTTATGTCATCGTGGCTGCCTGGCTGAGAAAGGGGCTGTTCGGGGGAGAGCGGGACGTTTGTTCTCGGCCTTCCTCTCCCCTCTCTTCAAAAAGACGTCTGCTTCTTGCATCGGCGCAAAAGGGCACCACTCACAACGACGCCCTCTGCATCGGATCACGAAACACACAACGCATCAGTACGCGCAGTTGCTCCGAGCACTACTTTCACACCGCGCTGACGTGCAACGCGCGATCACAATAAATTCAAAAAATGAACCCGACAGAAACGCCGGGGCCTCCTTTGAGCCCAAGGACGACGATGGCCGACGTGGCCGCCGCGCAGTCGGCGGACGTGGCATCACGGGGCGCAGACGCTGGCGAGGGCGGAGGAGCGGGCGCCGCCGACCCGAGCGCGAAAGCGGTCGCGATCGGTCCGGCGCCGGCGACGAAGCCCAAGGCCGGCGCCGACGATGCCGACGCCGTCGCCGTCGCCACCCTGGGCGGCGGCGGCAGCAACCATCGCAGCAGCAACCACCGAAACACCAACAAGCAGCACGAGGCCATGGTCGCGCGCTTCGCCGCGCTTGAGGCGGCCCGCCGCGAGCAGCGCGAGCGCCGCCAGACCCAGGCCGCCGAGGCCGCCGACCCGCGCGAGAACGCCGACGCATTCCTCGCGCCCTTTTTGCGCGACGCGGCCGCGCTGATCGACGCGGCCTCGGCGGCGGCGGCGGAAGCGGCGGCAAGCCAGGATGACGACGGCGTCGACGGCGACTGCGACAGCGGCGGGGGGAGAGATCCCTTGCTGCAGCGCGCGGCCGAGCTGGAGCGGTCGCTGGCGGCAGCGGCCTACTTCCTGCCCGCGTACGACCAGCGGCGCGCGGCGGCGGCGGCGGCCGACGCGCGGCGCGCGGCCGAGGGCGCGGCGGCGGCGCGGCTGGCGCGGCGGCGGCAGAGGGAGCAGCAGCAGCAGCAGCAGCAGCAGCAGCAGCAGCAGCAGCAGCAGCAGCAGCAGCAGGCAGGGAGGTCAGCATCGGCGGCGGCGGCAGCAGAGGCAGCCTCGCCGCCAGACGCTGCCGCAGCCGCCGCCCCGCCGCCGGCCAAGGGCCGGTTTTCCTTCTCGGCGCGCGCGGGCGTCAGCCGCGTCAAAGGAGAGGCGGCGGCGGCGGCGGCGGCGGCGGCCGCCGTCGCTCCTGCCTCTCCCGAGGAGGAGCCTGGGGCGCGGCCGCCGACGGGCGACGAGGACGACGACTACGAGGCCATCTTCGGCCCGGGGCACGACCCGCGCGTCAGCGAGCAGGACCTCGCGCTCATCCGCTCGGGCGGAGGGCTGATGGGCCTCCGCGGGGGGCGCTGGGCGGCGGCGGCGGGGGCAGGATCGGCGGCGCGGGCGGCGGCGGCAGCGGTGGCCGAGGGAGCGCAGGAGGGGCCGGACGGGACTTGCTCGCCCTCGCCGCCCCGCCTGGTCGTCGAGGTCCCCCTGGAGCGCCTCGCGGGCCGCGCCTTTGTGCTCGCCGACCTCCGCGGCGTCGACGTGCGCCTCGTGTGCCGCGCCCCTCCTCCTCCCCCAACGCCGCCGCCGCCGCCCGCTCCCAACGACGCCGCTCCGCCCTCCCCCCCGGCCGCGGCCCCCCCGGGGCCCCCCTGGCTCACCGCCCTGCGCCTGCACGGCCTCGTCGACTGCCGCGTCGTCGCCGGCCCCGTCGCGGGCCCGGTGCTGGCGCTCGGCGCCGTGGCGTGCGAGCTGGCGCTGGCGGCGCGGCAAGTCAGGGTCCACGGGGCGCGGCGGTGCTCGCTGCGGCTCCGCGTGGCGAGCCGGCCCGTGGTCGAGCGGTGCGGCGGGCTGGAGGTGTCCCCCTTGCCCGAGGTCGGCGCCGGGTTCGAGCGGGCGGCGGCGGCAGCGGGGCTGCCGAGGGCGCCGGCGGGCGGCGAGGGTCAAGGCCGAGGTCAAGGCGGCGGCGGCCAAGGCGGCGGCGACGGCGGCGGCGGCCAAGGCAGCGGCAGAGACGGCGGCAGAGACGGCGGCAGAGACGGCGGCAGAGGCGGCGGCAGAGAC